>Ga0182024_10021830_pt1 | contig 11584 bp, 6 predicted proteins | sample P32metaG_FD_120480 | JGI IMG/M metagenome (GOLD analysis project Ga0182024, IMG submission 120480) | Permafrost microbial communities from Stordalen Mire, Sweden - P3-2 metaG (Illumina Assembly) | ecosystem: Environmental > Terrestrial > Soil > Wetlands > Permafrost | place: Sweden: Stordalen... | reverse complement strand
GCAATCTCCAGCGAAAGGCTCTCTAAAACCTCCACCGCGCCAAAACGCTTGGTGACCCCGCGTACCTCGATCAAGGTCTGACCGGTGACACCGGCGTCCTGCGGAGAGATGGCGGCGGGAGTAGTCACTGCGCGTTCTTCACTTCATTCCAGATTTCGGTGTACTTCGTGCGGCGCGGCACGTCCTGCCAGAAATAAATTCGCTTCATGTATTCGTCGGGATCGTCCAGGTGAAGGGTTTTCTTCTCATCCGGCGTCAGAAGTTGCGCGGTGGCAGGATTGGAGGGCGTGTAGTGCGTTATCTCGGTCACCAGCTTTTGCGTTTGCGCTTCCACCATGTACTCCAGGAACGCTTGCGCGAGTTCTTTGTGCGTGCTCGCCCCGGTGATCATCAAGTGGTCGATCCATCCAGTGGTGTTTTCCTTCGGAATGGTTTCGCCGATCGGGTAATTGAGCTTGCGGAGTTGATTGGTCATCAACGGCCAACCCATGGCCGCGATGATTTCGTGATTTTGAAACAGATTCGTTAGCTCGCCGCCCGTCGACCAGTACTTGCGGATATTGGGCTTCAGCTCGATCAGTTTCTTCTTCACCGCATCGAGCTGCTCGTCGCTCAAGTTATAGATTTGATTCGGGTCGGGCTTGTCGTAGCCGAGCACCTGCGCGGCCATGTACACGCTGGACAGCTCGTCCCAAAGCGAAATTTTTCCTTTGAACTTGGGATCCCAAAGAATGCTCCAGGAATCCGGCACCTGCGCAAACGTCGTAGTGTCGTACAGCAACGGATTTGGTCCCCACACAAAGGGCACGCCATAAGTCTGTCCGTTCGCTTTGACCAATGAAGAATCGCGCAACCTCGACGAGAGTTGGGAATACGAGGGAATCTTCGATAGTTCGAGAGGTGCCGCGAGCCCGGCGCGAACAATCGAAGTCGCTACATCGCTCGACGGCGAAATCACGTCGTAATTTGCGGCGCTGCCCCCGCGGAGCTTGGCCACCAGTTCGTCGCTGGAACCCATGTACGAAGCGACGACCTTACAATGATGCGCCTCTTCGAACGCGTGCACGAACGATGGATCGGCGTAACCTTCCCACACCAAAAGGCTCAACGTCTCCTGCTTTGGGCCACAGGAGACGCAGCTGATCGCCAGCACCAGGCCCCCCAACAGTAGCGAGCGGCGTTTCATTGTTTCCCTCTATCCACTACTCAGCATCGGCTGATCGTCGCGATTTCCGGAGTAGCACAGGCACTCTTGCCTGTGCCCCCGCAGTCATCGCGGCGATCATTCCGGATCGCTACAAAGCGGACGGCCAAGCCGTCCTTGCACTCCACGTTCTAAAAAGTCGGCGGCGTGTTAACCCAAAGCAGCCACGTCTCCGCCCGCCCCGGGTTTCTCCAGCGATGCGGCGTCGAGCTTTCAAAATACAAGCTGTCACCCGTTTTCAAACGGTAGTGCTCCTTGTTGCCGAGCCAGATCTCGAATTCGCCGCGCAGGATGTGGAGAAATTCCTCGCCCTCGTGCGTGTAGGATTCTCCGCTGCCGCCGTTGGGCTTCACGCGGAACAAATGAGGTTCCATCGCCGTGTTTCCCCATGCAAGCAGTTCCATGCGCACGCCCGCGGTAGTTTCCAGAACTTTTCGTTGTTCCGGCCGCACGAGCCGCGGATTCTCCCCCGCGGCTTCGAAAAGCGAAAGAATATTCGTGCGGTAGTAGCGCGCGATGCGTTGCAGCGTTGCCACTGAAGAACGCATCTGGCCGCGCTCCAGCGCGCTCAGGAAACCAATCGAAACGCCCGTAGCCCGCGCCACCTGCGCCAGCGAAAGTCCTCGGCGCGTGCGCAGTCGCCGAAAACGGTGTCCCGGTTGCGCTCCCTTTCCGGACCGCGCCGAAACGATCCCTTGGCGCTTCAAGACGTGAACGATGGCTGCGGGATTGAGTCCTCGGGCGCGCCGAAGAAAAAGCGCGCGCCTCAGCAGCCGCACGTCGGCCTCGGTGTAAAGCCGGTAGCGGCTCTCCGTGCGAACCGGAGCAACCAGTCCCAGCACTTCCCAGGCGCGCAGCGCTGAGGAAGAAATGCCCACGCGGCGCGCGGCTTCGCTGATGCGCAGCATGCCTCCGTGCAGCGACGTTGCCGATTTGCCGGATAAATTCTTTCTGCTTGACACGAGTGTCGGCTTTCTCTAAGTTTGCGGGATTATAGTAAGGTTTCCGAAGCGCAGCAACATCGAATCAGATCGATCGAAAAATTAGTTTTTTGTAAAATTAGGGGTGAGTTCATGAGCGTAGATGTTTGTAGCGCGCGGATACTGTCCCTCCGTGGCCTACTGTTTCTGCGAATCGTCGTCTCCACTTTGGCATTGCTGCTTATCGTGTCCTATGCCGGCGCGCAGAGCACCGGTGGCCGGTTCCGTGGCACGGTAACCGATCCCAGCGGCGGTGCCGTCGTCGCTGCCAAGGTCACGCTGATCAACGAAGCCACCAACGTCACGCGCGACGCGGACACCGGCCCCACCGGTGAATATCTTTTTATCGAAGTTCCCGTTGGCTCCTACGAGATCGACGTCACCCAGCAAGGCTTCAAGAATTACGTCCGCAAGGGTCTCGCCCTCGATTTGAATGAAGTCCTCAGCTTGGACATCGCCCTGCAGATCGGCACATCCGCCGAAACCGTGGAGGTTACCGGCGCACCGCCCGTCGTCGACACCACCTCAACGCAGTTAGGCGCGGTCGTCAACGAGCGCGCCTCCACCCAATTGCCCTTGAACCAGCGCGACGTCTACCAGCTGTTGCAGTTGCAACCTGGCGTGCAATCACAGATCGGAAACGACCTTTTCTACGGCTCCGACAAGCCGGGTGTGGTGACCGTCAACGGCGGACGCGGCCGGTCCAACAATTACTCGGTAAACGGCGGCGACGGAAACGATCTCTTTGCGAATTTGCCGGCTATCGAGCCCTCACCCGACAGCATCGAGGAATTTCGCGTCATCACCAACTCCTTCGACGCCGAGTACGGCCGAAATTCCGGCGCTGTGGTAAACGTCGTCACGAAATCCGGCACCAATAGTTTTCATGGCAGCGTCTACGAATTCTTCCGCAACGACGTCCTGAACGCGCACCCCTTCACCTTTGTACCGTCGCCGAAACCCGACTTCAAGCAAAATCAGTTCGGCGGCACCTTTGGCGGTCCGATCAAAAAGGACAAAACGTTTTTCTTCGGCTCGTACGAGGGACGCCGCATCGTTCAAGGCATCGTCTCCCAGCAAGTCAACGTTCCGACGGCCAACGAATTGGCGGGCAACTTTGGTTCAAGCGGTTCCGTGTTCAGCGGTACGCTCACCGACGCAACGGTCGCGAACATCCTGCAAAGCCGCTGCGGCCCGAACCTGACTCCTGGCGGACAAGTGGCGCTGACCAACGCCGTCGGCGGCATTCCCCAACCGTACAGCGCCATCTTCCCGACCGGTCAAATTCCGACGTCATGCTTTGACCCAGTCTCGGTCAGCTTGCTGCAGTATGTACCCGGAGCAGGCGGCAGCAGCGCACAAGTCCTTACTGTGCCAAACCGGCGAGAGCGCGGCGATCAGTTCCAGATTCGCGTCGATCACACCTTCAACCCCAATCAGAAAACTTCGATCTACTACTATTTCGACGACGACAACACCCTCGATCCCTTCGCCAAATTCCAGGCCGCCGGTGCCACTCTTGGCAATTTCCCCGGCGACTTCGCCACCCGCACGCAGCAAGTAAACGCCAGCCACACTTCCACCATCGGCGCGACCGCCGTTAACGAATTCCGCGTCTCCTATTTCCGCGAAGGACAACTCAAATTCAATTCGCCCACGGTAACCAATCTGGTCACCAACTCCTGCGGCACCGGCGCCGCCGCGGCCTTCTGCTTCACTGGCACCTCAGACACCCCACTCGTCAGCGATGGAGGCACAGCGCTTGGCAACAATCCCGACTACGGCATCCATCCCAATCTCGGCGCTTCCATAGAGGGCGTCCCCTTTATTCAGGTCAACGGTGGCTTCACGATCGGCAACAACTTCGAAGGTCAATTGCCGCAGGTCGGCAACACCGTGCAGGTCAGCGACAACTACAGCAAAATCATCGGAAATCACAGTTTGAAATTTGGCGTGGATACCCGCTATCAAATGTTCAACCAGTTGTTGTACTTCGACGTGAACGGCGAATACGTTTTCAACTCCGGCGGCGCCAACGATCTCGGCTACTCCGATCAGTATGCCGACTATCTTCTCGGCTTGCCCAATTCCTATACCCAGGGTTCCGCGCAGCACGAGCTGGTTCGTTCCACATCCCTTTACCTTTTCGCCCAGGACAGTTGGAAGATCAGGCCAAACGTCACCGTCAACTACGGCCTTCGCTGGGAAATGAACACGCCACTGACAGACACTGGCCAGAAGGTCCAGACTTTCCGGCCGGGAGAAAATTCCGCGATTTATCCGTGCCAGTTGTCTCCGGCCAGCATCACGAATTTCCAAACCAACTTTGGTATTGCCAGTCCGACGTGCGATAACACTGGCGTTACTCCCACCGGCCTCGTCGTTCCGGGAGACAAAGGCGTGCCCGGTGGCCTGACCAATACCTACTACAAAGGATTCGCCCCACGCCTCGGTCTGAATTGGAGCCCCAGCGCCAAAGACGGTCTCCTCGGTAAGCTGACCGGCGGCCCAGGAAAGATGAGTATCAGCACGGGCTACGGCATTTTCTACAATCCCATCGAACAGCTGGTTCTCGAACAATTTAGCGCCGAGCCTCCGTTTGGAGGTAGCACCGGCATCACCGATCCGTTGTTCCAGACTCCTTTCGTCCAGCAAAACGGCAGCGTCCTGCCCAATCCCTACAACGGAATTCTGGATCCGCCGCGGGGCACACCCGTCGACTGGTCCACCTTCCGCCCCATCGTTCTTTTCGGCGAATTCCCTGCGAACTTGCGTCTGCAGTATTCGGACCAGTACAACCTCACCATCAAGCGTGAGCTCCCGGGACAAATGCTTTTCCAGATCGGCTACGTTGGTTCGCAGGGACACCGGTTGCTCGCCAGCTATGAGCTCAACCCCGGCAATCCGCAGACCTGCAACACCATCACCGCAATTGCCACCGCGAATCCCGGCAACGTTCTCAGCGGGCCCGGTGGAACCTCGACGAGTTGCAGCAGCTTCGGTGAAGACAGCGAATACTACATCGCTCCGGGGACTGTGATTCCGGCGGGCGGGCTCCAATTGCCGTACGGCGCCAATGGGCCGTCAACGCTTGCTGCCGGCTCCGTGGTTGGTCCCAACGGCATCACCCTCGTCGGGCTGCGGCCTTATTCCTCCCCCAATTGCAATCCCTTGACGGGCGCTAGTTGTCCGGTGGACGGCACTCCCGTGTTCTCGGGCATCTTCTCGGAAAATACCGTGGCTCGTTCGAATTACAATTCACTGCAGGTCATGTTCGAGAAAAAGTTCTCGCACGGTTTGCAATTCCAGGCTTCCTACACGCTCAGCAAGTCGCTCGACAACGCTTCCAGCTTTGAAAGCGCGCTGAATCCGCTCAACTTCAACGCCACCTACGGTCCGTCCGCTTTCGACGCGCGCAATCGTTTTGTCTTTAACTATGTCTGGGACCTTCCGGTTCCTAAGTTAGAAGGCTTCAAAGGCAAGCTGTTCGACGGATGGGAAGTTTCCGGCATCATTACCTTCCAGGACGGCTTTCCAATTCGCATCACCTCGCAGGACGACGTCGAAGAGTTGGACTCCACCTTTCTCTTTGAAGCGCCTGGTGAGCCAAACCTGACCGCTCCCTTCAAGACCACCAATCCGCGGGACACCGTTTGCGCCGCGGGTACTGGCACGCTCTCCGGCACCGGCACTCCCTGCCAGGCGGTGACCGGATACGTCTTCGATCCTAATCTTTTCACCAACAACACCGTGGCGCCCGGCACCATTGGAAACGCTCCACGCTCGATCTGTTGCGCGCCCGGAATCGACGAATGGGATGTGAGCTTCAACAAGCAGACGCAGCTCGGAGAAAAGGTGCAAATGGAGTTTCGCGCTGATATCTTCAATGTCTGGAACCATGCGCAGTTCTACAGCGTGGACGGAGATATTTCCGACATAGGCGGCACGTTCGGCCAGCCGCTGCACATCCGTGATCCACGCCTGTTGCAATTTGCGCTGAAGTTCCGGTTCTAGACCGAAGCGGAGACGCGCACGATTCGAAAGGCGCCGCTGGCCGGGTGCCGTGCCCTCCGGTTTTGAGGGTGCGGGTTTCGATTCGCGTCAGGCATCGCCCGAACGAAGATCGAAAGTCATCAATCCTGACGCTCGTGAACGTAGTTCCAGAACGATACTGACCGCAGGGAACAGACCTGCAACCACGGAGTCCACATGTATGACGCTCTACAAAAGGAAATCGCCACCTACGAGAAAAAAACGCCCAAGTCCGCCGAAGCCCACAAGCGCGCCTTGCAACGTATCCCCCTCGGAGTCGCCAGCAACTATCGCTATTACGAACCGTATCCGATCTTCGTAAAAGACGGCAAAGGCAGCAAAATTCACGACCTCGATGGCAACGAATATATCGACCACAACCTCTGCTTCGGCGCGCTCATGGCCGGCCACTGTCATCCCGCGGTCGTAAAAGCCGTCGAGCAAAAATTGCACGAAGGCTACACGTTCGGCATGCCCCACGACCAGGAATGGGAGCTCGCCGAAGAAATTTGCAAGCGCTACCCCGTCGAGATGGTGCGTTTCGGTTCCAGCGGCACCGAAGTCACCATGCACGCCTGCCGCATCGCCCGCGCCGCCACCGGGCGCGACAAAATTCTCAAGTTCGAAGGCGCGTATCACGGCCTGCACGACACCGCTCTCGTCAGTGTCAAACCCAAAGCAGAAGACTACGGCGATCCCGACGCGCCCAACTCCGTCCCAGGCGGCGGTGGCATCCCCAAGTCCGCGCTGGCCAACGTTGTCGTCGCCAGCTTTAATAATCTCGACAGCGTTGAGCGCCGTTTCCGCGAAAATCCCGGTCAAATCGCTGCCATTATTCTCGAGCCCATCCTCATGAACGTCGGCCTGTGCATGCCGCAGTCGGGTTTCTTGCAGGGACTCCGCGATATCGCAACGAAAAATGGCGCCTTGCTCATCTTCGACGAGGTCAAGACCGGCGCGAAACTCGGTTGGGGCGGAGCCAGCGAATACTTCGGCGTAAAACCCGACATGATTTGCCTGGCGAAGTCCATCGGCGGCGGTTTGTCGCTCGGTGCGTTTGGATCCAGCCGCGCACTGATGGAACTCATCGCGCAGCACAAAGTCTTTCACGGCGGCACCTACAACACCAACCGCGTCGCCATGGCCGCGGGCCTCGCCACGTTCCGAGAGGTCCTCACGCGAGAGAATTACGCGCACACCGACAAGCTCAGCAAGACGCTCACCGAGGGCTACCGCAAGATCGTCGCCAAGGTCGGCTTGCAAGCCTACGTCGTAAGCGCCGGCGTAAACGGCGCGCTGATGCTCTATCCCAAGGAAATCCAGAACTATCGCGACTGGACCACCATCGACGTCGATCTCTGGCGGCACTATTGGTTCGCCATGGTCAACCGCGGCGTTCTCCCGCAACCCTATTGGTGGGACGAGCAGTGGACGATCTCGGTCCAACACACCGAAGCCGACATCGACAAGCATCTGTCCGTATTCGACGAAATCGCCCCAGGCCTGGCGAAAGCCCAGCAAGAGCGCGGCACCGCCATGGTAGGTTCCGCCGGACACTAGCGGCTCAGCTGAGGCCCGGGGCAGCGGACTTGTAGGGGCGTAGCGCTGCTGCGTCCCAGCTTGCCCAGGCCGATGAAGTCGCCTCGGTGCTCTTCAACCGTCGCTTCGGCTTTCTTCAGTCGTGAGGAGAAAACGTGTCGAACGAGGTCATCACCTCCCGAATCGCAAATGGCGCCCAAGACGCGCCCCATTTGCGCCGTGTCCTGGGCCGCTGGGACCTCGTTCTCCTCTTCGTCGTCGCGGTCTTCAATCTCAACGTCGTCCCCTCGATCGCCGCCAACGGCGGCGTAACCATCTGGCTCTGGATCATTTCCCTGATTCTCTTCTTCTGGCCGCAAGGCATCGCCGTGATCGAACTAGCCCACCGCTATCCCGGCGAAGGCGGCGTCTACCTCTGGGCCAAGGAAGTCTTCGGCGACTTCCACGGCTTCCTTTCCGGCTGGTGCTACTGGACCAACAACATGATGTACGTCCCGACCATCATGCTGTACTTCGTCGGGGTCTCCGTGTTCGCTCTCGGTTCGCGGCACCAATCGCTGGCGGACAACAAGATATTCACTCTGAGTGCCTCGCTTATTCTGCTGGCCATCCTCGTCGTGCTCAACGTCGTAGGTCTTGGCGTGGGAAAATGGATCAACAATATCGGCGCAATCGGAACCGGAATCGCGGCCGCGGTCCTGATCGGATTGGGAGCGATTGTTTTGCTCCGCTTCGGCACCACGGTCACCTGGGCGGATTTTCAGATTCCTGCAAATCCGCGCTTTGTGTTCAACTCCTTCGGCGTAATCTGCTTCGGGCTCGTCGGCTTGGAGCTTGCGTCCATCATGGGCGACGAGATTGAGAATCCGGCGCGAATTCTACCCGGAGCGGTCGCCTGGGGCGGCGTTTTGTCCGGCGCGTTGTACATCGGCGCGACGCTGACCCTGCTGATCGCCGTCAGCAAGCAGGACATCAGCGTGTTGCAGGGCATCGTTCAAGCCGTGAGTCACATGGCCGCCAAAGTCAACGCCGGGTGGATTGTCGCCCCGTTCGCATTCATGCTCAGCATCTCGATCGCCGGCATCGGATCCGCGTGGCTGGCGGGATCGGCGCGCATTCCGTTTGTCGCCGGCCTCGATTCCTACATGCCGTCGTGGCTTGGCAAAGTCCATCCAAAGTACGGGACGCCGTACGCGGCACTGATCGTGCATGCAACCGTGTCGCTGATTTTGGTCGTCGTGAATTTCACGTTTACCGGCGCTGGTGTGCAGGAGACCTTTCAAAAATTGCTGTCCTTGGCGGTCGTCCTGCAACTAGTGCCCTTCCTTTATATGTTCGGCGCGCTGTTGAAGATCGCCGCAGGCGAATCGTTCGTGAAAGGCCACTACGGCAAGCCAACGCTTTTCTTTGCCGGCGCCAGCGGCCTGGTCACAACCATTCTGGGCATCGCGCTGGCGTTTTTTCCGGCGCAACAGATCACGTCCATCATGTCGTACGAGGTGTGGATGTTTGGCGGAACGCTGCTGTTCATCGGCCTCGCGGCCTTTTTCTTCTTTGTCTACGGCCGCCGGAAGGCAGCCCACAAACTGGCAGCAATGGCCCCGGCAAGCTAACATGATGCCCGCCTGTCGGACGAACAGGACGGCCGTACGCCGGATTGAGATGATGGCGGCGTGCTGGACGAACGCACTGGCCGTATGCTGGATTTCGTATGGGCGCAGCACGGCTGTGCCCGCGCCCAGGCCACAGATTTCTTTAAGAGGTCGGAGCTTCAGCTCCGACGTAAAATGCCAGCAATCAGCGGGCTTCAGCTCCTGAAGAAAGCTTTTCCCAGCAGCTGATTTAATAATGCCGTGAGGTTTTGGTTTCGGAGGGATGTCATGTCGGGTGGAGTAAAAGCGGACGTGCAAACTTATAAGAACTACGTGAACGGCCAATGGGTCGCCGCTGCGTCCGGCGAAACCTTCCCTGTCTACGATCCCTCGACCGAAGAAGTAATCGCTCACGTTGCCGCCGCAAGCGCCGACGACGTGGATGCCGCCGTCAAAGCCGCGCGCGAAGCCTTCGACAATGGCCCCTGGCGCCAGACCACCGCGCAGGATCGCGGTCGCATCCTTTTCAAGCTGGCCGAAAAAATCCGCCAGAACACCGCGCAACTCGCCGACATCGAATGCCGCAACACGGGCAAACCGATCGTTGAGGCAGAATACGACATCATGGACGTCGCCACCTGCTTCGAGTATTACGGCGGCCTGGCGACGAAGGTCATGGGCCACGTCAATCCGGTCCCGGCGAATGCGCTGAGTTTCACGTTGCGCGAACCTGTCGGCGTGGCCGCACAAATCATTCCCTGGAATTACCCGCTGCTGATGGCCGCATGGAAGCTCGCGCCGGCAATCGCCGCCGGTTGCACCTGCATCCTCAAAGCGGCGGAGCAGACTCCGCTGACGGCGCTTGAGTTCGCCAACTGGCTCGAGGAAGTCGGCTTGCCGCCCGGCGTCGTGAATATCATCAACGGCTTCGGTGAGACCGCTGGTGCAGCGCTCGTCGCCCATCCGGGAGTAGATAAAGTCGCTTTCACCGGCAGCGCAGCCGTCGGAAAAATCATCGTCAAAACCGCGGCCGACACGCTCAAGCGCGTCACCCTCGAACTCGGCGGCAAGTCGCCGAATATTTTTTTCGCCGAAGCGGACTGGGAAGCCGCCGTCGATGGCGCGCTCTTCGGTGTCTTCATCAATCAAGGTGAAGTGTGTTCCGCGGGCAGCCGCATTCTGGTCGAGAAAAAGATTTACTCGAAATTTGTCGAATCGATGACCGAAAAGGCCAAGCGCATCACCCTGGGCCCGCCACTTGCGCGCGAAACCAAAATGGGACCGCTCGTCAGCAAGGAGCAGTACGATCGCGTAAGCTCGTATCTCGAAATCGGAAAGAAAGAAGCCAAGGTGGCTATCGGCGGCGGCCGTCCGAAGGGATTTGGCAAAGGCTACTATCTCGAGCCGACGATTTTCTACGATGTCGAAAACAGCGCGCGAATTGCCCGCGAAGAAATTTTCGGTCCGGTCGCCTCGGTGATTCCGTTCGATGATGAAGCGGATGCCATCCGCATCGCGAACGATACACCCTACGGTCTTGCCGCCGCGGTTTGGACCCGCGATATTTACAAGGCATTTCGCGTCGTAAAGTCCCTGCGAGCCGGCATTGTATGGGTCAATCACATGCAGCCAACGTACGTTGAAGCGCCCTGGGGCGGTTACAAGCAGTCCGGATTTGGCCGCGAGCTTGGCCCTTGGGGGTTGGAAGAATATCTGGAAACCAAGCAGGTGTTCGTCAATCTCGATGAAACTCCAATTGGGTGGTACTGAAAAATGACAACAATTCAAATTCGCACGGAAATACCAGGGCCACGGTCGCGAGCTTTGATGGCGCGCCGCGAAGCCGCGGTGCCTCGCGCGCCGTACAATACGGTGCCGATCTTCGCGGCGAGCGCGGAAGGTGCCGCGATCGAGGACGTGGACGGCAACCGCTATCTCGATTTCGCTGGAGGCATCGGCTGTCTGAATATCGGGCACCAATCTCCGCGCGTCCTGTCGGCGATCCAGGAACAGTTGGAGAAGCACCTGCATCTGTGCTTCGCGGTCACGCCCTATGAGAGCTACATCGCCTTAGCCGAGAAGCTGAATGCGCTCGCGCCGGGCAAGTTTGCGAAGAAGACAATTCTGCTGAACACTGGCGCCGAAGCGGTCGAGAACGCCGTCAAGATCGCCCGCGCCTACACCAAGCGTCCCGCGATTATCTGCTTCGAGGACGCCTTTCACGGCCGGACGATGAT
>Ga0182024_10021829_pt1 | contig 11584 bp, 5 predicted proteins | sample P32metaG_FD_120480 | JGI IMG/M metagenome (GOLD analysis project Ga0182024, IMG submission 120480) | Permafrost microbial communities from Stordalen Mire, Sweden - P3-2 metaG (Illumina Assembly) | ecosystem: Environmental > Terrestrial > Soil > Wetlands > Permafrost | place: Sweden: Stordalen... | reverse complement strand
GTCCCAGAGCACGGTCGCGTATTCGGAGGGACAGTACATCTCCCAACCCATTTCTCCGACGAAGGTCACGCGCTGGGCCAGGCACGGCACCGGTCCCACGTTGAGCTCCTGGGCCTTCATGTATCCGAATGCCTCGTTGGAGCAGTCCGTCGCCGTTCGCGACTGCAGGATGTTGCGGGCGTTCGGGCCCCACAGCGCGAAGCACGCGTATTTTGACGTGACGTCGTCGATCGAGACGCGCTCGCTCTCGCCCACCTGGGACTGGATCCACGAACGGTCGTGGTTCCCGAACGCGGTGCCGGTCACGATTCGGAAGCGGTCCGCTGACAGCCTGGCGACAGTCAGGTCGCACTCGATGCCGCCACGCGGGTTGAGCAACTGGGTGTAGGTGAGCGTGCCCACCGCCTTAGCCACCCGATTAGCGCAGATCCGCTCCAGGAATTGCGCGGCGTCCGAACCCACGACGTCGAGCTTGGAGAAGGACGTCTCGTCAAAGAGCGCCGCCGACTGGCGACAGGCGCGGTGCTCGGCGCCGATCGCCGGTGACCAGAGCCGTCCGGCCCACCCGCTGGGCCGCTGGGCTTCGACACCATCCGTTACGTTCGAGTCAAACCAGTTGACCCGCTCCCAGCCACCCTTTTCACCAAAGACGGCGCCCAGTCCGACGAGCCGCTCGTAGGCCGGTGAGAGTCGCAGGGGTCTGCCGGCCTGGCGTTCGTGACCGGGATACTTCACGTCGTAGTAGGTGGCGTAGACCTCGTAGGTCCGCGTCAGGGCGAACTCGCGGCTGCGGTAGTGCGGACCAAAACGGCGCGAGTCCATCTCCCAGGTATCGAGCTCGGGCTGACCGCCCGCAATCCACTCCGCCATCAGACGGCCCATGCCTCCGGACCCGGCGATGCCGTGGGCGCAGAACCCCGCCGCCACCCAGAACCCGCCCACGTCGGTGGGCCCAAGGATGAACTCGCCGTCGGGCGTGAAGGCTTCGGGACCGTTGATGAGTTTCACGATTTCGGCGTTGGCGAGATCGGTTACGCGCTGCGTCGCGGCTTCAAAAATTGGCGCGAAACGCTCCCAGTCTTCTGCGAGCAGTTGATTATTGAACGTGCCCGGTATGCCGTTGAGTCCCCATGGCGACGGGTTGCGCTCGTAGCCCCCGGTGACGAGTCCCCCGCTCTCACCGCGGTAGTACACCAGCAGCGAGGGGTCGCGCATGGTCGGCATGTCGCGCGGCAGTCCCGCGTCCTTGGTGATCACGTACTGGTGGGCCATGGGGATGAGCGGCACGTGCACGCCGGCCATGCGTCCGATCTCGTACGCGTAGATTCCTCCGGCGTTGACCACCACGTCGCACTCAATGGGTCCGCGACTGGTCTGGACCCCCGTGACCCGACCGCCCTCAATGTCGATGGCGGTGACTCGCGTATCGGTGAAAATCGTCGCCCCCCGTTGGCGCGCCCCTTTGGCGAGGGCCAGCGTCAACTGACTCGGGTCGACGAACCCGTCGGTCGGCAGGAACGCCGCCCCGTAGACGCCGTCCGACGTCATCACCGGGAACATCTCCTTGGCCTCATCGGCGGACACCAGGTGAAGAGGCAACCCGAACGTCTCGGCCCAGTCGGCCTGACGCTGCAACTCCTCCATGCGCTCGGGTGACGACGCGAGGCGCAGCGAACCCACTTCTCGCCACCCCGTCTCGAGGTCAACCTCCTCGCCGAGGGAACGGTACAGGTTCACCGAATTCATCATCATCCGCGTGAGCGTGAGCGATTGACGTAACTGACCAACGAGGCCGGCCGAGTGGAAGGTCGATCCACTCGTCAACTGCGAGCGTTCGAGCAGCACCGCGTCAGTGAGCCCTAGTCGCGCGAGCCAGTAGAGAATCGAGCAGCCCCCGATACCGCCGCCGATGACGACGACGCGGGCGCGCGACGGCACTGATCCCGACGCCGTCTGGACCGAATCGCTCATCTACCCTCCCCCCGGCGTTGTCGAGAATATCAACGTCGTTACAAGTTCATCTCAAACTCTTCAATGACCGCCAAACGATCTTCCTTGGTCGGCAGATCAAAGTATGGGTTGCCCTTCATCCAGTAGTAGGTCATGGGGATGAGTCCCAGCGCCATTGCGCCCAGACCCACCGTTAATGTCACGCCATTGAGTCCGGGAATGGTCTTGACGAACATGACCGCCATGAAGAGAGCTCCGAGCAACGGCCACAGACCCATGAAGATGAAATTCGTCGCTGACTTCATCAGTTGCTGGCGGTAGAGCACCACTACGGCGAAGCCGGCGAGACTGTAGTAAATGCAAATCTGCAGTCCAATGGCGTTGATCGCGTCGGTGAGAATTGAACCAACGGATCCAATGAACTGTGAACCAATGAAGAGGGCCAACGAGAATACGGTGACGGCGGCGGTCGCCACAATCGGTGTCTTAAGGTTCGGGTGCACCGTACCGAGTTTCTTCGGCAGCGTCTGGTCGCGCCCCATGGCGAACAGGGTTCGCGTGACTTGAATGAGGGTGGTTTCCAAAGTCGCGACCGTGGAAAGTACGACCGCGAGCACGATGAATTTGCCTCCAGTCCCGTGCCACACGTCCTGACCCAGCACACTGAGGACGTCCGTGGCGTTGTGATTTATTTGGTTAGAGGAGACCACCATGTTGGTCGCAATGGTGAACACTTCAAAGAGCACGAAGACACCAATGATGCCAATGATTCCACCCATGCCCGGCGTCTTCTTCGCGCCCTTCGTCTCTTCATTGAGGTTGGCGGTGACGTCCCAGCCCCAGTAATAAAACGCGGCGATGAGAGCTCCCGCGAAAAACCCATGCGTGCCGTGAAAGATTGACGGCGCGAACCAGTGCCACGTGAATGTGTGCACGTGGTGACCATGAAAAATCGCGAGAATTGCGAAGAGGATGAGCAGCAACAGTTCAATCGACGACATCACGATCTGCAGCGACACCGTGATCGTGACTCCGGCCGCGACGGCCGCGACCATGCACAAGAAGAAGATTGCGCCGACCAGGGTCACCGCGCCCTTGTTATTGGCCAAGCTATGTGAAAACAGACCCAGCACATTGGAGCCGGCGGGCAAGGTTGCCGCCACCATGAAAATCAACGCTGACACGATCAGGGCCCAACCCGACATGTAACCGAGGGCGGGGTGCAACGCACGACGGACCCACGAGTAACTGGCGCCCGCTTTGGGCTCGACCCTGCCCAAGTAACTGAAGGCGGAGACGATGCCGAACATCGCAATACCGCAGTAGAGCAGTGCCGCCGCACCACCGAGTGCCACCGCGCCAAACAGGGCGGCCGTGGATGCGGCGATTGAATAGCCCGGTGCGACGCCGGCCACACCCATGATCACGGAGTCGAAGAGACCCAGTACGCCCGCACGAAGTGCATGCTCCTCGGAGAATGCCTCGTCTAATTGGCCGGTGTCTGACACGACTACCTCTTCCTTGTGGTTATCACCCTCAGTAAATTTTTGGTACCAAAACGTAACATGTTCAACTGAACCGAGAAGACCACGAAGGACGATGTTTTTCACTGTCATTGTTCGACATCACCGAACACCGGCAGTCCCCAAATGGAAGATTCAAGTAAAGTTGGCTGGCATTCCGGTTGTATTTGTTGGCCGCCAAACGAAAGACCCTGACGTGTCTAGCTTTCAGCGTTTTGATACCGACGCGTCCGTTCCTCTCACCGAACGGGACTTACGGCGCCGCTGGGCCGTCTTTCACAAAGCAATACACGACATGGCGGGCAAGAGGTGGCAGCGAGTCCTCGGGCAGATGTTGGGCGTCGACACGATTCGCTACAAGGTCGCTCGGTTCTTTGGGCGACCACTTCTCATCGTCGTGCGCAAAGTGAGGGGCACCGACCACGTCCACAAGCAGGCATTGGAGGCCTTCGAGTCAACGGCTTTTCCTCACAATTTTAGGCTGTCGTCAATTCCTCCCCTCATTGAGACCCCACTTACCGACGCGCAAAGAGACAGCGTGAAGGTCGTGGTCATCGACGAGGTCGCGTCGTCAGCGGTCTCCACCATTGAGTCACTCAAGCAACTCGTCAGCGACACGTCTGCAATGTGGATACTGCTGGTTGACTCGTCCGTCGCCGACGAAGATCGAATAACTGCGGTGACGGCCCTGCTCGCCCACGCCGCGGAGGGAGACGACGTGGTCTTCGCTGACGAGTACGGTCCACGACCGGATCTTTATCAGCCGATCTTCAAGAGCCCGGCCGTTGGCCCCCACACGCTACTGAGTTACAACGTGGTGGGACGCCCCGCTCTGTTGCGCGTCGACACAATTCGCGCCGCGGGCGGGTTTTCTATTGACGCCGGCTGGGCCTTCGAACACGACATCTACCTTCGATTGAGCGAGTCCGGGGCCACATTTCACCACGTGGCCATGCCTCTAAATGCCGGCCGCCCGGCGGGCCAATTTTCGCGCGCGCACATCGACGATGACAGTTGTCGAGTCGTGAAGTCGGCCCTGGTGCGCCGAGGCCTACAGGGTTCGGTGGCTCCCGGCGGCCTTGGCGGTGTGCTTACGTGGACAGTAACCTCTCCGTCGCCCCTTCCATCGATCGACATCATCATTCCGACTCGTGATCGCGTTGACCTCATGCGCCAGTGCATTGACGCCGTCGAAGCAAAAACGACGTATCCCAACTACGACATCATCATTCTGGACAACGACTCGAAGGAAAAGGCGACACTCGACTTCTTCGCAGCGACGAAATACCGAGTGGTGCCGTGCCCGGGTGTCTTTAACTACGCGCGGATTGTCAATCGAGGAGTCGAGCACTCTCGGGCCGACTATGTGGTGACGCTCAACAATGACACCGTGCTCGACACACCAGACTGGCTCGAACGAATGGTGGGACTCGCATCCCTACCCGACGTGAGTTTTGTGGGTGCCTGCCTACTCGATCAGGATGGCCGCAGCGAGCAGGAGAGCATCGTCATTGCTCCCTATCCCCAACATTTGCGCACCGACTCCAACTATCCCCACGTCGATCAATTCGTCAGCGCCATTCGAGATGTCGCGGCCGTCACGGGCGCGGTGCAAATGGTGCGACGCGAACTGTGGAAATCCTTGGGCGGCATGGACGAAGAACTGAGGGTCACCATGAACGACGTCGATATCTGCCTGCGCAGTCAACTGGACGGCCACTACGTCGTCTACACACCCGACGTGCGCCTCTACCACCACGTGAGCTCATCGCGCGGCAAACTTGATCCACTTGAAGACCGCAACCGATTCATCCAACGCTGGGACATCTTCGCAACATTTCGTGATCCCTACTTCCCCGAGTCCCTCCAGTTGCTAGGCGAAACGGTCTACTACCTGCCGCGATAAGTCGGCGCTCGTAGTCCAATTGATTCGACTCAAACTTGTAGCCTAAGTAGGTGAATTCTACGTGGGATCGATTGGCGACCTCCTATCGACGATTGCCCCCCTCGTTGGTCCCCATACTTCTCATTGTGCTCGGCGTCATGCTCGGCAATTTCATCTTCCTCTCCGGGTTAGAAATCGACAATCCAATTACCTGGACGGCCGGAATCTCGCACTTCTTGTGTCACGTGACCTGCGGTCGTCCAATGATCGACCCCAACGTTGGTTACATAACCCAGGCCCTCGGCCACCGTTCCGCCGTTGATCTCCTGCACGGCCACCTGCCGTGGTGGAACTACTTCGAAGGACTCGGACAGCCGCTCGCGGGCGAAATGCAGGCGGCGTCGCTCTTTCCCCTGACGCTGCTCTTTGCCTTCTCCAGCGGACTGCTGTGGTTCCACATCTGCCTAGAGATCATCGCGGGCCTCTCGACATACTTCCTCGCTCGTCGTCTGTCGATTCCGATTTTGTTCGCCACCACCGCCGGGATCCTCTTCTCGCTGAACGGCACGTTCGCCTGGCTCGGCAACGCGGTGCTCAATCCCGTGTGTTTCTTGCCCATGTTGCTACTCGGGATCGAAATGATCTACGACTCGTCGCACACCAAGACCAACAAGGGCTGGTACGTCGCGGCGATCGCCATCGCGCTCTCGCTCTACGCGGGGTTTCCCGAAGTGGCCTACCTGGACGGCATCTTCTGCGTTGGCTGGGCCGTCGTGCGGTTCTTCTCGGTACCTCACGAATTTCGCCTTACTGCCGCACGACGCATTGGGCTGGCCGGTGTCATCGGCGGCCTCATTTCGCTACCCGGTCTCATACCGTTCTACGACTTCTACAAAGTCGCCAACCTTGGCAGCCATAACAGCGCCGGGCAGGCCATCGAGAGTTTGCCGGTGCACGCGTTGCCGATGTTCTTCGACCCCTACGTCTACGGGACGATCTTCTCTAATCCCAACGTCGGCAATATCTGGGGCGGCATCGGCGGCTACTTCACCATCAGCGTCTGCGCGCTGGCGTTCCTTGGTCTCTTTGGTTCCAGCCACCGACCCTTGCGGATCTTCCTCGCGGTCTGGACATTCTTCGGCGTATTAGGAGCCCTCAACATCCTGAAGGTCCGCCTCCTGTGGAACATAATCCCGCTCTTAAAGAACGCGGGGTTCGCCCGCTACATCATGCCCAGTTGCGAGATTGCCCTCATCATGCTGGCCGTCTTTGGCATCATGGACTTCGCCACCAACAAACGGGCACAGCGGCTCTTTACGGTCACCACGCTCGTCGCGCTGCTCATCCTCGTGTGGAGCGCCTTGGAGGCCCGGGCGCTCAATCGCGGCGTGCCGCTCACTCACAAGGCCAGCATCATCTTGATCGGGCTCGACCTGTTGCCGTTCCTCGCCGTGTTCTTCCTGCTCATCGCGGGGCGACTGACCAGGTACAGAGTCGCGCCGTTCCTCGTGGCGCTCATTGTGGTGGGCGAATCGCTGCTCATGTTCTTCGTGCCGACCGCCGAATCGCCCAAACAGATCACCATCGATCAGGCGCCGATCACCTACCTGCAAACCCACGAGGGCCAGTACCGATTCCTCGACTTCGCGGTGCTCTATCCCAACTGGGGTTCCGAGTACGGTCTCAACGAACTGAGCGCCGTGGACCTGCCGTTCCCGGAGGCGTTCACCAAGTTGTTGGAGTCCCAGCTCTATCCCGGACTCACGCCCGGCAACCAGTTCACCATCCACCACGGCCTCACCGGCATTGAGTTGCTCGAGCGAGAGGTCCTCAAGCACTTCAAGGCCTACGAGGGCGCCTCGGTGAAATACTTGTTGATGCCGAGCTCCGTCGTGATCCTGCCCCAACTCACCAAGCTGGGCGTGAAGCAGGTGTACAAGGACAGCCTCGCCGAGATCTTCGAGTTGCCCAGTCCCCGTGCGTTCTATTCGGTCAAGTCCACTACGTGTGAAGTGGGCAGCGGCGGCACCAGCGTGGTGAACGTAGCCAAGGTGGTCTGTACCGGCGGCGGGACCACACTTATTCGCACCGAGCTGGACATGGCGGGATGGAAGGCCTTCGTCAACGGCAAGCCGGTGCCCATCACGGTGTCCGACGGCGTCTACCAGTCCGTCTCGGTGCCCAATGGCACCTCGATCGTGACCTACAGTTTCCTGCCGCCCCACGAGAAGTACGCGGTCATCGCCGGACTCTTGGGCCTGTTCTTTCTCCTTGGCGTCTGGATCCTTGATCGACGCAAGACTCGAATATGGAACGAAGAGAACCGTCCGACGTCGCACCCGTGGCTCTTCGATGACGTCGAGGACGGGAGCACTGATTTACCGACTGACGTGGTCGAGCCCGTCGTTGAGATTGTGGAGCCCGCGCCGTGACCGGGCGCCTCGACGAGATTGACCTCTCCCAGTCACTGACGCGCGAAGAATCAGATCGCCGCATTCTGGAAGCCCAGCGTCGTCTGGTCCAATTACGCCTTTTTACTGCGGGACTGCTCGACTCGCCCCAGGTCGGCCCCGGTTTGCTCGTGCTCTTTGAGGGCTTCGACGCGGCGGGCAAGGGCGGCGCAATCAGGAACATGACGGGCGGCCTCGACCCACGCCACGTGCGCGTCGTGCCAATTGGGGCGCCGACCGCCGAAGAGTTGCGCCACCACTTCCTCTGGCGTTTCCAGCACGCCATGCCCGGACGTGGCGCCATGACCGTTTTTGACCGTTCGTGGTACGGACGGCTGCTCGTTGAACGCGTCGAAGGTCTCATCGACACGCCGACTGCCGAGCGCTCGGCCGAAGAAATTGTGGACTTTGAGCGCGCGACCGTCGACGGCGACGTGACGCTCGTCAAATTCTGGCTCCAGATATCGGCAAAAGAGCAACTGCGTCGATTCAAGGACCGTGAGACCGATCCGCTCAAGAGCTGGAAGCTCACCGCCGACGACTGGCGCAACCGAGAGAAGCGTCCGGAGTACGAGCACGCCATTGAATACATGATCGCCACCACGGATAAGACCCACGCCCACTGGAATCTCATTGGGGCCGAAGACAAGCGCTACGCCCGGGTGGCCGTGCTCGAGACGCTCGTTCACCGTTGGGTTCATGACCTCGAACGACGAGGTTTCAAGGTGCCCAAGTCCCGCGGCGGCGACTACCTCAAGTAATCCGACAGAGACCACGCGATACATCGCAACAACAAATAATTGATGCGTTTGTGTTGACTTGCCAACGAGCGAGCACCGTACAATGGATTGAGAAATTGGCTTGGCACAGTAGTTGGCGTGGCTCGGATCTTGGTCCTGGAGCTCGCGTTAGAGGTGATCGTGGCGTAGCCGCTTATTGAATGAGTTGTTCCGTCGCGTCGATGCGAGTGAGAAAGGTGAGTTGTCGGTGAGCAAGAATTCCACGGCCGCAGCAGTGGCCGCAAGTGGCGCACCGAACGACCTCATTGATCCCTACAAGGGCAAGTGGTCGACGCTGTCGAACACCACAATCGGCATGCTGATGGCGACCATCGACGCATCGATAGTGCTCATTTCGCTGCCCGACATTTTTCGCGGCATCAAGATCAATCCGCTCACCCCGGGCAACACCGGCTACTTCCTCTGGCTGATGATGGGCTACATGCTCGTGACCGCGGTGCTCGTCGTGAGCTTCGGTCGACTCGGCGACATGTTCGGTCGCGTGCGCATGTACAACATGGGTTTTGCTATCTTCACGTTCTTTTCCATCATGCTGTCGATCACGTGGATGCACGGACCCAGTGCCGCGATCTTCATGATCATCATGCGCGGCTTTCAAGGAGTCGGAGGCGCATTCTTGATGGCGAACTCCGCCGCGATCCTGGTCGACGCCTTCCCGCCCAACCAGCGCGGCCTGGCGCTGGGCACGAACATGGTCGCAGCCATCGCCGGGTCGTTTATCGGCCTCATACTCGGTGGGTTACTTGGTCCAATCAACTGGCGTTTGGTGTTCCTCATCTCCGTGCCGGTCGGCATCATCGGCACGGTCTGGGGCATCATCAACCTGAAAGAAAAAGGCGTGCGCTCGCCGGCCAAGATCGACTGGCTGGGCAATGCGCTCTTTGCCATCGGGCTCGTGTCACTCTTAACGGGCATCATCTACGGCATTGAGCCGTACAACGGACACACGATGGGCTGGACCAGCCCGTTGGTCCGCGCCGCGCTCGTCGGGGGCGTGCTGATTCTCGCGCTCTTCGTGTGGGTCGAGACCAAGGTCAAGGCACCGATGTTCCACGTACAGCTCTTTAAGATCCGTTCCTTCGCGTCGGGAACGTTAGCGAGTCTGATGTCGTCGCTCGGACGCGGCGGCCTGATGTTCATTCTCGTCATCTGGCTCCAGGGAATCTGGCTGCCCGAGCACGGCTACAGTTTCGCGCGCACCCCCCTGTGGGCCGGCATCTTTATGGTGCCATTGACCCTGGGCTTCCTAATCTCGGGTCCGGTGTCGGGCTACTTATCGGACCGATTTGGTTCCCGCCCATTCGCCGTCACCGGCATGCTCTTGGCCGCCACCAGTTTTGTCATGATGGAACTGCTACCCATCAACTTCTCCTACAAGTGGTTCGCACTGTTGTTGCTGACTAACGGTCTCGCCATGGGACTCTTCGCCTCGCCCAATCGCGCGGCCGTCATGAACTCGCTGCCGCCCGATCAACGCGGTCAGGGTGCGGGCATGGGCGCGACAACAATGAACGCCGCGATGGTGCTTTCCATGGGTATCTTCTTCACCCTCATCATCGTGGGCATTGCCGATTCGCTGCCGAGCGCGCTGTTCAATGGTCTCACCGCGAACGGCGTACCCGCGGCCGCCGCTCGACAGGTGGCGAACCTGCCGCCCACGTCCTCAGTCTTCGCAGCCTTCTTGGGATATAACCCGATCAAGAACCTGCTGGGGCCGAGCGGCGTGCTCGCCCATCTATCCCACGCCCGGGTGGCGTACTTGACCGGCCGGTCCTTCTTCCCGAGCCTCATCACCGGACCCTTCAAGCACGGCCTGCACGAGGCGCTCGACTTCGCGGCGACCTGCTGCCTGCTCGCGGCGATAGCGGCGTCGACAATGGGCACGCAGTATTTCTACGAGGCTCCGGAGGGTGCGTTGGTAAGTGACGCGCCTCTCACGCCGTCGCTCAAGGAAGCCATGACCATCGAGGGTGAGGAATCGCACCGCGCCGACGACGACGCCCCGGTGGACGCCAATATCTGATTCACTTAATCCATGACTTCGCGCTACGGCATCACCATCCCTTTAGACGGCGTAACACTGGGAGACCACAAGGAGTGGTTCCACCGACTGGTCGACCTGGGCTACACCGACGTGTGGTCGGCGGAGGTCGACGGTGCCGATGGCTTCACTCCCCTGACCCTCGCCGCCGTGTGGGAGCCGAGCCTCAATCTCGGCGTCGCGGTGACACCGGTCTTCACGCGCGGTCCGGGTCTGCTCGCCATGAGCATTGCCTCGCTCGCCGAAGTCGCTGGCGGTCGCTTCACGATGGGTCTCGGATCGTCCAGTGCGCCGGTGGTGGAGCGTTGGAACGGCATCAAATACGACAAGCCCTACGCGCGCACTCGCGACGTCTTGAACTTTGTCAAACGCGCGCTCGACGGCGAAAAGATCGACGAGGTCTTTGAGACCTTCGAGGTCCACGGTTTCAAACTCTCGCGACCCGTTATTGAGCGGCCCCCGATCCTGCTCGGCGCGTTGCGTCCCGGCATGCTGCGACTGGCCGGTCGCGAGGCCGACGGCGCAATTCTCAACTGGCTCGCCGCCACCGACGTCGCTAAGTGTCGCGCCGAAGTCGGAGAAGGTAAGACCATCGCCGCGCGTCTCTTTGTCGTGCCTACCAGTGACAAGGACGTCGCGCGCTCCATTGGTCGCAGAATGATCTCGTCCTATTTGACCGTCAACGCCTACGCCGAATTCCATCGCTGGCTCGGCCGCGGCGACGCGCTGCAACCCATGTGGGACGCGTGGGCGGCCGGCGACCGCAAGCTCGCCAATCAAGTCATTCCCGGCGCGGTCGTGGACGAACTCATCATCCACGGCTCCTACGACGAGTGCCGCGAACACGTGGCGCGCTACGTCGACGCGGGCGTGCAGATCCCGTCCATTGCCATCGTGCCATTTGGCGTTGACTTGCTAGAGGCGGTCGAGGGCCT
>Ga0182024_10021828_pt1 | contig 11585 bp, 13 predicted proteins | sample P32metaG_FD_120480 | JGI IMG/M metagenome (GOLD analysis project Ga0182024, IMG submission 120480) | Permafrost microbial communities from Stordalen Mire, Sweden - P3-2 metaG (Illumina Assembly) | ecosystem: Environmental > Terrestrial > Soil > Wetlands > Permafrost | place: Sweden: Stordalen... | reverse complement strand
GCTCTACGCGATCCCGGTCGCGCTGTCGTTCGTGCTGATCGGGATCCCGCTGCTGTTCGTGCTCGGCTACTTCCTGATGTACGCGCGCGCGGCGATCGTCATCGGCGGCGAAGATGCGGTGACCGCGATCCAGACATCGTTCCGGCTCGCGTCGACGCAAACCGGCCCGAGCTTGATCGCGTTCGCCGGTATCATCGCGGCGTTCATCATCGGCCGCGTCGTCGACGCGACGACGATCCACATCCCGGGGCTTGGGCTCCTGACAGCGTTCTTCGTCGGCGGCGCGACCGCCGCATACATCGCGCTCGTCGAAGTCCGCTTCTACGAACTCCTCCGCAACGCACCCATCGTCCAAGGCCCAGCCCAACTGCGCTAACAGCGCTGTCACGCTGAGCGAAGTCGAAGCGCGAACGACCTCGATCGTAGGACAACGAAACTCGAGACGTCCGTCACGCTGAGCCCGTCGAAGCGCGAACGACGTCGATCGTAGGACAACGAAACTCGAGACGTCCGTCACGCTGAGCCCGTCGAAGCGCGAACGACGTCGATCGTAGGACAACGAAACTCGAGACGCCTGTCACGCTGAGCCTGTCGAAGCGCGAACGACGTCGACCGTAGGACAATCAAACCCGAGGTGCCGGTCGTCCTGACGTCGTGCTGAGCCCGTCGAAGCACGACCGCCGCAGATCACGGCACGAGATCGTAGGCGAACAGCGATTCCAGGATGGCCGCCATCGCCGGATCGATCTCGCGCAATCGCGCGCGCGTCGCCCGCGGCCACGGTGAGCGCGGATCGTTCGCTTCGACCCACGCCCGTAGGCATTCCGCGAAGTACTCGTCGAGCGCCGATGCCGCGTACGGGGTGACGAATGCGCGCGCACCACGAAATGCGCGCCGTATCCGCGGGTCGATGCCGCTCAGATAGACGCCACCGCCCAGCGCGCAGTCCAACGCGTGGGCGAACTCGTGTTATACGCCGCTAAAAAGGCCTGTTGCCGAGGCCCCTATGAAAGCGGCCAAAAGCCTGATATAGTAGCGTCGATGCCAACAAGTGAGCCGTCGGACGGTTTACAGTTTACAGAATCTCGGATCTTTCTCGCGAAATCTACGGCGCGGTTCCGCCCCTTCGGCCAACCAAAGGTCGGGGTCCCAATTTATCACGACTACCGCATGCGCATCCTCGAAATACCAACTCGCTTCATGTTCTGGCTCTCGACCCGACCCCGTTCGAATCGCCCAAATACGTGGCGCGCTTACGGCGACGATCTCCTTGACTTCCTACGCGTATGCGAAGCGAGCGACTGGGACTACCTCTCGCTTGCATTCGGTCAGCTTGGCGCGTACCGGGACCACCTGCGGAGCCGTGTGACGATAAGAAAACAACCGATGGCGCGATCGACGATAAACCGCAAGCTCGGGACCGTGTGCCGCTTCTATGATTGGCTTGTACGAATCGGAGCGGTTGATGAGCTGCCATTCGTGCGTGAAGAGCGCTCAATTAGCAGGCGAGAAGCGGACTTGCTGGCGCACGTCACTAGCTCGCGCGTAGTCTCAGATGGGATTCGGCTTCCTCCGTCGCCGGTGCGAGTTCCGATTGCGTTACGAACTGAACTGATCACAGCGATTTGCCGCGACCTCGCCGAGCGCGACGAACTTATTGTCAGTTGGGCGCTAGCCACTGGCGCCCGCGAAGACGAGATTTTGTCTTTGGACCTTGGTCAGATTCCCGATACTCAGTCCCGGGGCAATTTTAGTAAGAAAATTGTCGAGGTTTACATCACAAAGACAAAGGGTCTTAAGCCTAGGTTGCTGTTCGTTCCGCGAGGTCTGCTCGACCGCACAAATCGGTATATTGCTGGTACACGCTCGAAGATAATAGCGCTGCAGAAGCTTCGCGGTCGGCCGATGACCAGCGACGCACTGCGTGCAGTATTCTTGAGTCGGCGCGGAGCGCGGCTCTCCGCTCGGCGCATTCAAGCCGTGTTTCGAACCGCAGCTGATCGGGCGGGCTCATCGGCGCGCTTTCACGATCTGAGGCACACGTTCGCCATACACCGCCTTATCCAACTTCGCGATGCTGCGCAGGAAAAGCGGTTCGCATTCGATCCACTGAAGACCTTAAAAGAAATCCTCGGTCACCGCAGCGTGGCAACGGTCTACATCTATCTTGAAGCGCTAGACATTGACCCGAGCATCGCGGAAGACGCGCTTATCGATTGGGTATCGGCCTGGACTCCTGCCGCATGAAGCACGTTCCTCTAAGCAGGTACCGAGTTTCCGTTGACCCAGATCTTCTTCGCCGGATCGACCCCCACGAATACACCTTTGAGATGGTCGGTTATCCCGGCCAAACGTTTCGCGCCGCCGAACTCGGGAGCCACCCGGTAATCAGCCGCATTCTGCTCGGAGCGTTTATTGAGCGTTACGGTGCGTTAGGGCGGGGCACGCGCGCGACGCGTTGGGTGCATGTCGGCGCATTTGTCGATCATCTCGCGCACGATGGCGAGCCTGACGACGTGGCGAGTCTCGATGAGGCGCTACTTAAACGTTATCTGCTGGCGGTTAAACGTAAGGACTGGGCTGCTAAGACAAAGCACTCGTCGTTCAAGACGGCCGAAGAACTCGTTGTTCTCATCGCTAGACGGCATGGAAAGCTGGTGCGCCGTACCGCCGCGCCTTTCCCTGGAATACGGCGCGCTGGCAATCCGACTCCGCGCCTCAGCCCACTTGCTCTCGTAAAGATAATTGCGGCGGCAAAACGCGAAGCCGATGATGTCTGGGAAACGTTCACGTCGGCACCATCGGTCGACCCGTCCTCTCGGCTCGGTGAAATTCTTAGTATAATAACGTCGAAGTACGGCGGTATAGTCCCGAAATCGAGTACGGAGCGGAACTTCTCACGGCGCTGTTTGAATAACGCAGAATTTAGTGTCGAGTCATTATCGCGGTACCTCTGCGCAACGCCTGACAGTCTATTGCCGTTCCTCATTCTCATAGCGTACGAGACCGCGGCGAACGCGGATCCGCTGCGCGCGTTTAAGCGGAATTGTGTGCACGATGACGTGCTGTTTCGGGACCGAGCGATAATTGTCTGGGAAAAGGGTCGAGCGAAGAAGGAACAGCGCGTATCGCGCGACCGCCGCGGAAAATACTCGGCGCCGGCGCTAATCGCGAAGGTTCGCGCTATGACAGAACCACTGCTTCAAGCTGCTCCTCCACACCTTAGATCACGGCTCTTCTTGGCAAGAAACGGCAAAGCTGAAGGCCTCGTCGCCGGCATATCTCCGTCGCTTTCCGAGTACTTGATCGCGCGCTTTATTACGCGGAACAATGTGACCGAAGAGGACGGCTCGCGAGTTCACTTTACCCTTGAAATGATGCGGCCGTCAGTTCTAGCGGCCGTCTATCGGCAAACCGGTGACCTTCTCGCGACAGCACGCCTTGCGAACCACGTAAGTCTCGCGACCACGATTCGGTACGTCATCGATCGCATCACTGATGAGATGCACGACATCGCAATAGCGGATATGCAGCGTCGTTTCAACGAGATCATTCAGGAAGGCGAGACGGACGACTCGCAACAGGACCAAGCCGCCACATCTAACGCTCGTCGAGAGTCGAGCGATTGTCGGAACCCGTACGCGGCGCCTTTCTCACGACGCCCTGGAGAGGTATGCCCTAGCTGGCTTTGGCCATTAAACGATCCGGGACTTGTGGTCGCTGACGACCCGGATGTCGTGGTGCATCACGTCCGGCACCTTCGAGCGCTTGAGGCGCGGCGCGATCTTATACCGATGAGACGATTTGATTTGCTGTACGGCGACGCGTATAGAATTATAAGAGATGACATATTGACCCGAATGTCGCCTGCGACGATCGCCGCTGCGAACGCCGCGGCCGACCTGCTACCGCCGCTGCCGGTGTTCGAGAGTGACTAGTCTCGGTCTTGATGAATCAATGGCGGGCGCCACCCCGGCCGGCGGCTTGCGGCGCGTGTCTGCGTGCTCGGTCTTCGAAGACGACGTGTGGGCCTTTGCAACTGCAAATCGGTGGTCGCAGCGTCGTATATTCTGGAAGAACAAATTTGCGAATGGGCTCAGCCTCGGTGACCCTGGCAACGAGGCGCTGCTCATTACGTGTAAGACCCTGATCTACAATCTGTTGCTCGGTTGGGATCAGCGGAAGGCAGTGAAGCCTTCAACGGCCGCGACTTACGCTCACAGTCTTCTCGCAATCGTCAGCTGGATGCTTGAGCAGGGCATGTCGCGCTTCGCTGATCTCGACCAGCACGAAATCAGTCGGTTGCGCGAAGCGCTTTCCGAGAAGACATTTGAATATTCAGTAGGTGCGCGCGAATGGAAGAGGCGCGAAACACCGCGATCCTACCGAGCAAGCGACGTCTATCATAAATTGACGCCGTTGCGCTACCTGGTGCTGGCAAGGGACTTCATCGCGGATGTTCCGACGTGGAGTCCTGACCACGATCTGGCGGAGCGCGGCGGAACGGTCCGGCCCAATAAGGGAGGCGAGTGGGAGCCGATTCCGTTCCATCTGGCGATCAAGCTGTTCGGCGAGTCTTTGCGATGGATAGAAGAATATGGGCCGCTTCTCGTGGCCGCGAAGACCGCGGCGAATGCGGCATATGCGGCGGCAAAGCTGCGCGTGCCGAAGACGCGCGCTATCTGGCAAAGCGATGCTCTTCGCGCAATTAGAAGCAGCGGAGGCGTGATCGTGCTGGGCTCCCGTTTAATTGATTTGCGCCATGTGAACAAAGGTACGTTCAAAGAGCTGGTACGTCATCTTGAGACTGCTTGCTTCGTGGTGGTCGCGGGGTTCACTGGCATGCGAATCCACGAGCTTTCTAACCTCTGTGTTGATTGTCTGTCGACGCGATCGATAAGCGGTCGGAACGTGCTGTGCTTGACGTCGCGAGAAGGGAAAACGGCGGTTGGCGGATCGACGGAGCCGGCGGAATGGATTGCGGGCTTCGATGTTCCAGGAAACAGCGTTAGGAAAGCCGTCGAGGTAATGCGAGATATTGCCGCCGAGGAGCGAAGGGCGGCTGGCGTAGATGCCTTGTTCTTGTCGTGGGCGGATGCACTCACGGTCGCGCGCGTCGCCGCGCCGATCTCCGTGCAAAGTATGAACAATCGGCTAAACCGATTTCTACAGGCCGTGAGCCCCGCAGAACCGTGGCGGTTAACCACGCATCAGTTTCGAAAGACATTTGCAAGGTTTGTAGCGCGGAATCATCGTCTTGCTCTGCTCGCGCTTCGCCGGCATTTTAAGCATGTCAGCCTTGCAATGACGGAGCACTATGCGGGACACGACTTCGATCTCGTCGCGGCGGTTGCCGAAGAGCGCCATCAGGAAATGCGGGAGGCGTTGCACGACCTGCTTGGCTCAGAGTATCTCGGCGGCAAGTTAGGCGTAGAAATTGTGAGTAGAAATGAGTCGTTTCGGGGATCTGCCGGCGAGCATGCCCGCGATCAGTGGATCGAAGCATTCTTAAAGAGCGACAGCCCGATTATGAGTCATCCGTATGGACTGTGCTTCGTATTTAGAGAGACTGCGCGATGCGGCATGGATACGGATCGAGTCGGGCTCGGAACGTGTATCGGTTGTTCTAATCTTGTTGTTGGCCCGCGTCACGAATCGTGGTGGGTGGAACGTCTTCGTGAACTCGATCGCTTCGAAGCGCAAATGATCGGTGCCGGAATGTGGGGCGCGGATCGCGCGGCATCGTTGGAAGAAGACCGGGGCATCGCGACGCGAATGCTCAGCATAATCCGTAGCGTTGCGCGCGATGACTCAAGCGGCGCAGCGTAAATCTCAGGAGACAGCGCGACGCATCGCCGACGCGATCGCGAGACTCAAGGCTGGCCGTCCGGAGCATCCAGACCTTAGGGCGCTCCCTTCGATTCGTGTCAGCGTGCACGCGGTCGCCATTGAGGCCGGCGTTAGCCGCACTGCCCTATATCGCTATCACAGGAAGCTTCTTTCGACGATCACTGAGCTAGCCCAGCAGACACCTGCGAAACGGGTTGCTTCGAAGCGCCTTGTGGAAGACGAGTTGAGAAAGCGAGTGACTGATTTGGAGGTGAGCTTACAGAATGCGCTCTCGGAAAATGCACTGTTACTTCATCGTTTAGAAGTCGCGGAGGGGCGCCTCGAGCGTAGTACGCGGAATGGTCCATCTGGCGTGCGGAGAGTCACATAAGTCTATTCGCTTGCTCGTCTAGGGCAGCGCGGAGCTTGATCGGACGAAAAGGCGGCTCATAACGAAGGATGGGCTGCGACGAGTTCGAGGAGAGACTGTATGGCCGACAGATTGTCATTGCCCCAACGCCCCACGCATTGTGAATCGTTACAGAATCAATGTGCCGTGCGCCTGCGGCCTTAGCGACGGCGGGGCGCACGACGATGCTTTGACGGCCGTCGATCATGTTCGGTTAAGTCGCAGACGGTGGTCCTGAGCGCACGAGCGACATCGTAGAGCGTCCTATATTTTGGGTTGTTACTGGTCGACACGCTCGTTGATTCCAGAAGTTGATAGTGCCGCACAGAGACCCTTGCCTCATAAGCGACGTCTTCTTGGCTTAGACCGAGCTCAAGTCGGCGCGCTCGCATCGATTGAGCCAGGGCCTTCATCACGCCTTGAAAGGAGTCTCTCACCGTTAGGATTGTCAGATCGAGACGTGATGCGGACCACGAGATGCATAGCGTGTTACGAGGAGACCAGCCCCCCGGGCGAGGAACTAGGTAGGGCCGGGCCTGCCAAGTCCAGTGTATACGAGGCTTCATCCGATTGCTTTGTCTGGGTAACCAGTGTGGCCCAAGGCTCGACAAGGCCCGTTCCTGAACGCGGCAGTCGGCGACGCGCGCTCACGGTCCCGGTAGATGTCGTACTGGACCGACGCCTTTCAATTACCTCGATTCGGCTGTACGGGATCCTCCGGTGCGGACACTCCCTGTACAAGGCAGCTGAGTTGATGAAGCAAAACGTGGACCATCTCCGTCGCGCCGAGCGAGCCCTGATACGATATGGTTACGTCCAGCGCGTTTCGATTCGTAGCGCCGGCGGACGTGATGATTCTTATAGGTTCTTGGAAAAGTGACGCAATGCATTCGTCGCACGCCGACTCTGCGAAAGAGGAAGGAACGTCGTATCTCCCCTCATTGCGGGCCACGTGTGGGCACGGCTGTTTAGAGAATTGCTACGAGACCGTCGAGGGCATGCAAGTGCCGTGCTTCTAATTCCGAAACGTTATTTTCGTGGAGCCGCGCACAGGGGGAAGGTCACCGAAAGCCGTCGCCGCGAGCTGCGGGCCGGGTACGTGAACCGGAGGTGGCTCATGGCCGGACGTGCCGGGGCCGAGCTGGCCGCGACGCCTGCGGTTTTTCAGGCGACGGCCCCAGCTAGTGAGCGCCTGCGCGACGGGGAACCCCAAGAATGCATTGTAGGTCAGAGTGTTCCCGTGCCCTTCGCTGACTGCCGGCGACGCATCACTCGTATCACGTATTGCAGAAGGCCCATGAATGAACGTGCGAAGGGCGCGGCTTCCTCGCGCTTCTTTCAGGCGCAGTATCAGACCCGCCAGGGCGCCAGCGACGGGGAAGCCGAGAAACGCATTATAGGTCAGACCCCTCCCGTCGCCTCTGCGTCGTACTCCCGAAGCGTAGCGCGCACAGCGTTTGCCGAGGAATCCGTTGACATCGATCTTATCCATGCGTACATCACCGTTGAACGCGACAGCGAGAGCATGGGAGAATTCGCCAGGCCATGCGCGCTTCCTAGCTTCTGCTCGGCGAATACTGTCGGGGGGCTCGAAGCGCGCAACTCGTGTACGAGTCACGGTTGACCGGCGCAGCTTTGAGCGCCGCACGCCGGATTGTGCGGGCGTGGGATCTGACGGATGTGGAGGTGGGTCTCTTGTTGCGGATTGAGCTTAACGACGTCGAGCGGTTCTACGCGCAAAACGACTATGTGCTCGCGCCCGCCCTTCGAGAACGTGTTGCAGTCTTGATCGCGATCTGGGTAAACCTTGCATCGCTCTTTGGAAGGGGACCAATCGCTGACGGATGGATCCGGCGCCAGAATCGAGACTTCAATGATCGCCCGCCGCTCGAACGCATGATGAACGGAGAAATCGAAGACCTCCAAGCCATCGTCCGTTACCTGAGCCTCGCGCAGCAACGGTGACCAGGCCCAGCGTAGACCGCTCGTAACACTGAGATTCCAAAATGACGCCGCGACTCGAAGATATGGTTTCCAGCCTGGGAGGTGAGCGGCTCCTCGGCGCCAGGCTCATCCGCAGCGAGCTCGACTTCGATGTCCTGATCCATGAGGGTGTCCCCGTGGCGGCGCTCGAGCATATGATCGGCGCCCTGGTCGCGACCCAACGCGCCATCCTTGATGGCCTTGGAATCGCCCCAAGTACGGTCCGCCGGCGCAAGCGCGGCGAGAAGCGACGTCTAGGTCTCGTTGAATCAGAACGGACGGTCCGCCTCGGCCGGATCGCAGCGATCGGGAATGACATCCTCGGCTCCGTGCCGGCCGTAGGACAATGGCTGCTGCGGCCCAATCTCGCGCTTGCCGGCGCTGAGCCAATCTCATTGCTGCAGACCGATGTCGGAGCGCGTGAGGTGGAGGCCGTGCTAATCCGCGCGCTTCTCGGTTACAGTTGAGGATCGCGCAGCTCGATCGCCACGTATCATGAGTGGGCGGCGACTTTTGGGGGCCGGAAACCATCGGTCGCATCGGTGTCGGCATAATCGGACGATTGTAGGGCACTGCCGTCAACGTGGAGCCGCCGCCTGGATACGTTCCCCAGATTCGTCTCGCACCGGAGACCTTGCCGGAACTCGTCGACGCGGAGTTATGGGAAATGGTTCGTGAGCACATTGGAGCGTGGCTCGTGAGGGATAACTAGCGCCTGTAAGATTTCGCTGATTCTAAGGGGTCGATTCCGCGCGACGCAGGGCCTTAAAGCGCGGGCAGCCCAAACACGGGCGGCGCATTTGAGCCCGCGGGACGCGATCATTGCGCACCGAAGAATACGGTCCGACGGACTAGCTCGGCTTGCCGCCCGAGCTCTGTGCCCGGAGCGTGAGGAGGCCCAATGGCGACTTGGAGTATGCCGGTGCTGCAAATCGACCCGCCGAAGAATCCGGCTGCATTGTCGGACCTCATTCCGCTACTCGATCGCCTCCTGTCGGCGTTCGGTGTTGCGGCGGCCGCGCAACTGCTCGATGTCGAGCCGGTGAGCATCACGCAATGGACGAGTCGGCAGCAACCGCTAACCGGGGACATGGCGACGCGCGTCCTAGACGTCCACGATGTCATGACACGGGCCCTTCAGATCTTCAAGCCACGGACGGCTATGGATTGGCTCGTCGGGCACGATCCATTCCTTGGTCACGCTCGACCTGTTGACGTCCTAGTAACCCGCGGCGCGCACCCTTTGATAGAAGCACTCCGCGCGATCGACGCCGGCGGCTACGCCTAAAGCTAGGCTCGCCGGTTCAATCGCGCGCAATCGTCGCGATGAAACGTCAAAGCGGAGAGACTTCCCCGCTCGCTATATCTTTGATCCGGTCAATTTCGGCCTGGATTTCTGGCGGGACAATGATCAGTTCGATCTCTAGTCCCGGATGCAGCCGTCCTTGCATGTAACGTGCGAACATGGTATGCAGCGACGGTGTGGTCAGGACCAACATACGACGCGGCGCCTCGACCAGTGTGAGGAAGTAAAGCTCCGCGAGACAAGACGCATACTTCCCGGCCGGGCGCTTCCCACTGGCGGTGCTGCCCGATAACGACTTGATACTGGCAATGATGGAGCGGTCTTCGGCGACGGCATCAAACTCGTGCGTGCCGCCCGTCGGCAGTTGGAGGATCTGCGAGGAGAACGGTCGCTGGTGCAGCCGCTCCAACTCGCAACGAACATACGGTTCGACGTGAGTCTTATAGTACGACGTGTCCGCCATCGTCCTGCGATTTCGCCGCGGGTTAGGCCGGTGCTTCCGAGGCCGTCGCCTTACGCGACGGAATGCGATAGCGTCACGGATTCCAGGGCGGCGGCTCGCCTACGAACCTCCTCCCCAGTGCGTTCTGTCTTAGCCCGTCACTATGGGGTCTTGCGCAGGGTGCGCGCCGTGTAGTGTATGATCACGTCCCGCCTCTCCCCAGTAGTGTAGCTCAGCGAGGGCGCCGCGGCATATTGCCCCTCCGACCGGAGAGAACTCGCTGTGCTTCATCTTTCCACCCCGAACGGGGTTTGTTGCCATCCGGGCTGTGCTCGCGCGCTGCCTGCCCCACGTCGTCCGGATCACTTATTGCGGTTCGACTACTGCTGGGAGCATTTTCCGGAGCATTTTCGCACCCATCCGTGCCTGAAGTGCAGTAAGACGAAAATCCTCGAGGACTACGTCTTGTGTGAAAAATGCGCCGGCTACGACCTTGCAAGACGCCTCGACGGGCACTACTTGGCGCTCCCGTAATCGCGGGATCACCTTAGTACGGCGAGCCTAGATTAACAGATCCGCCCGACGCCGCAGCTCCTGCCCTAAAGCCGTCCAGAACGATGGCGGCGCGGCTGCCTGAAAGCGCGGCGTTGGGTGTTTCACGATCGCGCACACCGTCGAACCGGAAATGCGGAAGCCATCGGCATCGAACGGGCCACCGACGAGCTTCTCAAAGTCTGTCCTTCGCGTGGTTCCGTAGCACACGAGGAACGCCGGCTGGCGATGTGCGAGAAGCTCTTTAATGCGAGCGATTCGCTGCTGCATGTACCGTTCTCGCGGTGAGTCGACGCCGAGGTGTGCCGCGGCGTACGCCGACAATTCGAGGACCGCTTCGTCGCCGTCGCCCGCGGCGAACCGATCGCGCTGGTACGCGAGGCACGCCGCGTCGTCCGACGCGTCGCCCTTGAAGCTGAGCAGCGTGCGGATGAGCGGGATCCACGTGGGCTGGCCTTTCGACGTCGGGGTGAACCAGCGGGCGTGCTCGGAATCGCCCGCCTCCATCCGCCCGTCGATCACCTCAGCCGCGCTGAAACGCTCGAGCCAGGTCTGGGGCCAGTCGGAACGTTCCTTGCCACCAGGTTCGAGCCCGCAGAACCAATGGCGCGACGCGAGATTCCCTATCCCGAGCCATCGCCGGCCCATCGCGTCGTACGGCGACTCCAATTTGAGTCAGACCTTGAGCACAACGATGCTCTCGTCCCCGTAGACAGTAATAACCTTGACAGCGATCTTTCCCGTCTTCGGCTTGGGGAACGGCCGGCTGACGTCTGAGTAGACGCTTTGCCAGCCTTCTTCGTCGATCTCGCCCTTCAGCGCACGCTTGAGATCGTCGAACACGTCCCGATCACCCAGGAAGTATACGTGCCTGAGAATGAATCGCTCGCCGTCGTAATTTGTGTCGAGAAACCACGCTTGGATCCGGTCGATTCCAGCGGTGGAAACGGCGGCGGAGATTTGAACCCCAGGCGGCGCGCAAGAATTGAACCCCTGAGCACGTAAAGCAGGGCTCCCCTCCCGAAGGTAGCGGTTACGAGACCAAGCTACGCAAGAGAGGGGCG
>Ga0182024_10021827_pt1 | contig 11585 bp, 8 predicted proteins | sample P32metaG_FD_120480 | JGI IMG/M metagenome (GOLD analysis project Ga0182024, IMG submission 120480) | Permafrost microbial communities from Stordalen Mire, Sweden - P3-2 metaG (Illumina Assembly) | ecosystem: Environmental > Terrestrial > Soil > Wetlands > Permafrost | place: Sweden: Stordalen... | reverse complement strand
GGCGCATTCGGCGATCCCGGGCACGCTTTCCCGATGCTCGCGCTCGGCAGTGAGCTGGCGCGGCGCGGCCACGACGTGACGCTGCAGACCTGGGAGCGCTGGCGCGAGCACACGGAGGCCGCGGGGATCGCGTTTGCGCCGGCGCCGGAGTACAGCGTGTTTCCCACGCGCGAGCGCCCGCTGGGGCCCTACGAGGCGGCGGTCCATGCCGCCCGGGAGACCCGGCCGCTGGTGGCGGCACTGCGGCCCGATGTCGTCGTCGCCGACATCCTGACGGCCGCACCGAAGCTCGCCGCCGAGCTGGAAGACGTGCCCGTCGCGACGCTGATCCCCCACGTCTTCCCGCCCGAGGCGCCGGACGCGGCCCCGTACGCTCTCGGCGCACGCCCGGCAAGCAGCGCCGCAGGGCGAGCGCTGTGGCGCACGGTTCGCCGCCAGGTTGGTGGCGCCTACCGACGCGGTCGTCGCGAGCTCAACGAGTCGCGCGCACGCCTGGGCCTGCCGCCACTGCCGTTCGTCCACGGCGGCATCAGCCGCGATCTCGCGCTCGTCGGCACCTTCCCGCAGCTCGAGTATCCGCGCCCCTGGCCGGAGCGCGTGCGCGTCGTCGGACCGCTGCTCTGGGAGCTGCCCGGACGCGCCGTGGCGCCGCCGCCCGGCGACGGGCCCGTCGTGCTGGTCGCGCCGTCGACCGTTCACGATCGCGACCACCGGCTGCTGCGTGCCGCCCTGGCCGGCCTCGCCGGCGAGTCGGTGCGCGTGATCGCCGCGCTCAACCGCCGACCACTCGACGGACCGATGTCGATCCCCGCCAACGCCCGCCTCGTCGACTGGCTGTCCTACGCCAAGACGATGCCCGACTGCGACCTCGTCATCTGTCACGGCGGCCACGGCACGCTGGCCCGCGCACTGGCCTGCGGCTGCCCGGTGCTCGTCGCCCCGGTCGCCGGCGATCAGAACGAGAACGCCGCGCGCGCGGACTGGGCGGGCGTCGGCGTGCGCCTGCCGTGGCGGTTCGTGACGCCGTCGAGCGTGCGCGTCGCGGCGCGGCGCGTCCTGGATCAGCCCTCGATCAGCGCGCGAGCCGCCGAGCTCTCGCGGTGGGTCGGCGCGCATGATGCGCCGGGGCGCGCGGCGGACGCGGTGGAAGAGCTGGCGCGGGGCTGATCGGCCGGCGCGTCCGCCTCGCTCCTTACCAGCTCCTCTCGAACTCGGGGGGTGGGACTCGAACCCACAACGACTCGGTTAACAGCCGAGCATTCTGCCAATTGAATTACCCCCGAATGGTGTATCGGCCGCCGCCGGCCCGACTCCGCTGCGACTGGCTACGACGGCGGCAGCAAGGCCTCCTTAACAACCCTCGGCGGGGGCGTCGACAAAGGAAGCATAGCCACGCCCGCCTCCACCTCGGCGTGGCAGTTCGCGCACAGAAGCACGCACTTCGCTGCCTCGGCGCGCAACCGATCGAACGCCAAAGCCAAACCTCGACCCGAAATCGGGAACGCCTTCGCAGACGGATCCACGTGGTGAAACTCAAGCGCGCCGATATGCCGGTCGTATCCACAGGTGACGCACCGTCCGCCCGCCTCCGCCACCAGGCGTCGCTTTGCCCGCCGACGCCACTCGCTGACTGCTTCGGCCCTGCAATGCACGCACTTCGCGCTGCGCGTGCCCGAGCGCACGAACGTGACAACTCCATGCCTCGGGCAGTGGCCAAGCGCTCGCGGTGCCGTGCCCATCTCCACCCGCGCCTGGCGCCGCGCAGCGGAAGTGGTCTTCAGGTCGTACACGCGAAGCCAATAGCGGACCGTCGCAGCGCCTCGGTCGACTTCCTCAGCGATCTGTCGAACGGTGAGATCGCGCCCGACCAGCGTCTCGAGCTGCTCCCGGCTCAAGCCGCCGCGAGGAGTGTGGTGCGCCGCTCTGGCAGTTCTCAGTCCGAACTTCGCAAGCCAATACGAGATCGTCGACGAGTGCAAGCCCGCACGCGCTGCGATCGCGTCGACGCTCAAACCCGCGCTCACCATCCCCGCCAATTCGGCTCTTTCCATACCCGAACACTAGTTCGCATCCCGGACAGAAACACCGCTACTGAGCGCTCCCAACCTCGCCCCCGGCCCTACTCCGTCGCCTCCCCCACCCCCGCTCGCTCAACCGCACGATTGAGCTCCTCATTGACCTTCGAGCGCTGCGCCGCCAGCTCGCCGACGAGCAGCCCGGCGCTCTGGGCCGCGGCGATCTCGCGCTCCAGGCGCCCCTTCTCGAGCTGCAGCAGCTCGACCTGGAGCCCGGCCTCCGTCATCTCCTCGTCGCCCGCGCGGACGACCAGCTCGGCCATCAGCCGCGCCAGCTCGGCGTCGTCGGTCGGGAGGTCGGCGAGCGGGTTGGCGAGGTGATCGCGCAGGTGCTCCGCCGCGCGCCTGACGAGCGGCGAGACGAAGTGCTGCTCGAGGCTGACACGCGCGAGGGCCTCACGCCCGGCATCCGGCACCGCGACGCAAAACGCCAGGAAGGCGCGCTCGGTCTCCTCGCGCCGCGCGAGCACCTCGCCGCCGAGCGCGGGCGCCTCCATCGGCCGCGGCCGATACCGACCGCCCGCGCTGCTTGCGTCAGCGGATCGCCCGCGCGCACCGGCACGCGCGACGATCGAAGCGACCAGCTCCGGCGATAGCGCGAGGTGGTCTGCGACGGTGCGCAGCAGATCCTCGCGCAACGCGCCCGGCGCGAGCGCTCCGATCGTGCTTGCCAGCTCGGCCAGCGCGCTGTCGCGGCCGGCGGCAGAGCCAAGCTCCGCCCCGGCGAGCACGCGCTCGACGCGGGAACGCGCGAACGGGACCGCGTGCTCCAGCAGCTCCCGCATCGCTGCGTCGCCGTCGCGCTGCACGATGTCCGCGGGGTCGCTCCCGGCCGGCAGCTCGACGACCTCGAGCGCGAGGTTGTGGCGCGCCGCGAGCTCCGCGCTTGCGACGATCGCCTTCTCGCCTGCGGAGTCGGCGTCCTGGCAGAGCACAAGCGTGCCCGAGCCGACCAGCCGGCGCAGCTCCCCGAGCTGCTCTTCGGTCAGCGCCGTGCCCATCGACGCGACGGCGTGCTCGATGCCCGCCTGGTTGAGCGCGAGCACGTCGGTGTAACCCTCGGCCAGCACGACGCGCCCGGCGCGCGCCGCGGCCGCGCGAGCCAGGTGGAGGCCGAACAGCTGGCGGCGCTTGTGGTAGAGCGGGCCGTCCGAGGAGTTGAGGTACTTCGGCTGCTCGGCCTCGCCGAGCGCCCGCGCGCCGAATCCGATCGTACGACCGCGCACGTCGGCCAGCGGGAACATCAGACGACGGCGAAACCGGTCATAGATTGCCCCCGCCTCGCTGCGCGACCGCTGCGCGAGGCCCGTCTCGAGCAGGTCCGCAGGCGTGAAGCCGGCCCGCTGTGAAGCGGTCAGCAGCCGGTCCCACGCGGACGGCGCGTAGCCGACGCGGAAGCGTCGAGCGGTCTCCTCGAGCAGGCCGCGGGCTGCGAGGTGCTCACGCGCAGGCGCGGCCTCAGCCGACTCCCACAACGCGCGCTCGTAGAACGTCGTCGCGCGGTCGAGCAGCTCGAGCAGCCGGTCGCGCCGCTGGCGGCGTGCCGCGGCGGCCGGATCCTCGTCCTCGCGCTCGAGCACGATGCCGGTGCGCTCGGCGAGCACCTCGAGCGCTTCCGTGAAGCCAAGGCTCTCCGTGCGCATGACGAACTCGTAGACGTCGCCGGCGGCCCCGCAGCCGAAGCAGTAGAAGACCTTCTTGACCGGGTCGACGGAGAACGACGGCGTGCGCTCGTCGTGAAACGGACACAGCCCGGTCAAGCGACTCGGGCTCGCGCGGCGGAGATCGGTGCGCGCCCCGACGAGCCGCTCGAAGTCGACGGCGTCGCGGATCTGCTCCTTGGCGGTGTCGGCGTAGCGCGCCATCAGCGCGCGAACGCGCGCGGCACCGTCAGCTCCTCGAACGCGCGCACGCAGAAGCGGTCGGTCATCCCGGCAAGGTAGTCGGTCACCCGATCGGCCAAGGAGGCTCCCACGACAGCCTCGGGCACCGACTCGGGATCGTCGCAATAGTGCGTGAACAGCGTCGCGATCACCCGCTCGATCCGCGCATGCTCGGCGAGCGCCGTCGGCGCCAGGTACACGCGCTCGAACATGAAGTCCCGCAGATGGTCCATCGCCGTCCCCACGCGGTCGCCCTGGACGATCGCGCCGGCGGCCCGCGAGTGCGCGACGAGGTCGTGGACGAGCGTGTCGATGCGGCTCGGGCCACTGTCGCCGAGCACCGCCAGCTCGCCGGCCGGGAGGTCGTCGCGCGCGATCACCCCGGCGCGCAGCGCATCGTCGATGTCGTGGTTGAGATAGGCGACGCGGTCGACAAGCCGCACGATCGCGCCCTCGAGCGTCGCCGGCGGGTCGGCACGGCCGGAGTGGTGGACGATCCCGTCTCGCACGGGCTCCGTCAGGTTGAGCGGCTCGAGCACCTCAACGACCCGCAGCGAGTGCTCGTAGTGGCGAAAGCCGGGGTGCCCGGCGAAGCGCTCGCGTAGGCAGCGATCGAGGGCGGCCTCGCCGATGTGGCCGAACGGCGGGTGGCCGAGATCGTGGCCGAGCCCGATCGCCTCGACGAGGTCCTCGTTGAGCGCCAGTGCCCGCGCCACCGTGCGCGAGATCTGGCTGACCTCGAGCGTGTGGGTCAGACGTGTGCGGTAGTGGTCGCCCTCGGGAGCGACGAAGACCTGCGTCTTGTGCTTCAGGCGACGGAACGCCTTCGCGTGGACGATGCGGTCGCGATCGCGCTGGAACGGGGTGCGAAGCGAGCAGCCCGGCTCCTCGAGCACGCGCTCGGCCGGGTACGAAGCCGTCGCCAGCGGCGACAGCCACGCGGCCTCCTGCGCGCGGATGCGCTCGGCGAAATCCTGGTCGGTCTCCAGCACGCTCACAGGACGATTCTTCCACCCGGGACGGATCGCGCCCTGCACCGGCGTGCGTGATGCTCAAAAACGCGACGTGATCACGTTCGCGCTCGCGATGACGCTGCGACACTTCCGTCGCCTTGCCCGCCCACGAGACCCTGCCGCCGCCCCTCGACGCGATCGCGCGTGGCCTCGAGGAGACCAATTGGGCCGCGGAGTTGATCGATCCGCAATGGCGCCTGGTGTGGCTTTCCTCGCAGCTGAAGACGCTGCTCCGTGAGCACGACGACGCGGCCCTCGGCGTCTCCATGCACATGCTCGAGAGTCGCTTTCAGCCCGCCTGGCTGCGGGCGTTTCCGCGCAGCGCGTGGAACAGCTGGTTGCGCGACAACGTGCCGCAGATGATCGCGGACACACCGGGCGGTCTCGACGCGCTCGTGGCGGTGGCCCCCCCGCAGCAGGCCGAGCTCGTGCGCACTCTGAGCGCGCGTTCGTGGCCGATGTGGACGGCGCTGATCGATTCGCGCGGCGCCGAGGTCGACCTCGGCCACATCCGCTACTTCGGCGCTCGCGCCCGGACGGCGGAGGGCGACGTGCTCTGCACGGCGTACATCTACGGCTCGAGCCTGCCGGCCTCGCTGCTCGCGCTCGTCGCGCGCGGCGACCCGAGGATGTTCGAGCGCATGGCGCGGCTCGTGGACCCCGGTCGTCGCGAGGCCGCCGTTCTGTTCGCCGACCTGCAGGCGTCGGGCACGCTCTCGCGGCACCTGCCCAGCGCGGGCTACTTCGACCTGATCCGCGAGTTGACGACCGCGATGGACGCCGAGATCGCAGCCGGCGGAGGGATCGTCGGCAAGCACGCCGGTGACGGCGTAACGGCGTTCTTTCTCGCGGCCGACGTGGGCTCGGCGTCGTTGGCGGCTCGCGCAGCGATCGCCGTCGGACGCAGGCTGGTGGCGGTCACGCGCGAGATCGCCGAGCGCAGCACGGTCGTCGGCCCAGCTGAGTTGGCCCTCAACGTCGGCCTGCACTGGGGATCGGCTCTCTACATGGGCCAGATCTCGACCGGCGGGCGGCTCGAGGTCACGGCACTCGGCGATGAGGTCAACGAGGCCGCCCGCCTCCAGGAGACCGCGACGGATGGGGCACTGCTGGCAACCAAGGCCCTGATCGAGCGACTCGACGAGCCGGATTCGGTGGCACTCGGGATCGCCGCCGCGCGAACCGCCTACCGCGCGCTGGCCGAGCTCGATGGCGTGTCGGCGAAGGCGGTGCGCGACGCGGGTACGCTCGCGGTCACCGAGCTCGACGCCTGAGAGGGTCGTTTGGGCGCGTACGCGGCCCTGACGCGGCTGCCGACGCCACTGCGGGCGCCGGCCGCGGTAGTTGGGGAGTACCTGCGACGCCGCCACCTCGGCGCGCGCCTCGTGCCCAGTGGCGCCGCGCGTCGCACGCTGATCGCGCGGCTGGCGGGGCTGGGGATCGCGGGCGGCGCCGTGTGCGACGCATTGATCGCTGCGACCGCCGAGGCCCACGGTCAGGAGCTGATCGCGCTCGATCGCCGCGCGGCGGCGAGCTACGCACGTTTGGGCGTTGCTGCGCGTCTGATCTGACGCGCGGCGTCACATGGCGACGACAGCGACACCGCTCGCTTCATGCGCGCCGGAGCGCGAGTAGCCGCGGACGCCCTCTCGGACGGCCGTTCCGGGTCACGCTCGAGGGCCAGACTCACGACATCAATCCCGACGCGATGGCCCCGTGCTCGAGCGATTCTTCGCCGGCGCCGAGGGAGAGAGGCTTGAACGGCCTCGACGAGGGGCGACTGGGGACCGGGTGCCGTGGTGGCGTGGTAGCTCGCCGACAATTAGTGACCGGTGGTGAGCACGCTGAGGCGGCGAGGTTCGGCGCGGGGCGGGCGTGTGTTTTCTGGCGTCGGATGGGTGACCATCGGGGAGCACACCCCCACTGACAGGGGCGCGCGCCGAGGGGGGCGTGGTGACTTCCGTTGGATGGTTCGCTGTTCGCGCGCTCGGCCCCGCTGCAGTCCCCGAGCACGATCGCGAAACCTCCGTTGGATGGTTTGCTGTTCGCGCGCTCGGCCCCGCTGCAGTCCCCGCGCACGATCGCGAAACCTCCGTTGGATGATTCGCTGTTCGCGCGCCCGGCCCCGCTGCAGTCCCCGCGCACGATCGCGACCCCAGCCAGGATCGTGCGCTCGCCCGCGACCCCAGCCAGCATCGTGCGCTCGCCCGCATTCCCGTGTTCCCGCGTCAACCCGCAAACACCGGTCGGGCGTCGCGCGAAGCGCGCGCCCGCCGTCCCTCGCCTACACCTAGCCCAGCGTCAGCGGCGCGCCGACCTGCGCAGCGCAGTAGCACTCGGAGACGGCCACCCCAAGAACCTGTTCCAAAAACCCCCGCGGGATTCTGAAACACGTTCTAGCTCTCGCCCCGCCCTTCCGCGATCGCCGCCTGCGCTGCGGCGACCCTGGCGACCGGCACGCGGTACGGCGAGCAGGAGACGTAGTCCAGCCCCGCGCGCTGGAAGAAGGCGATCGAGTCGGGATCGCCGCCGTGCTCGCCGCAGACGCCGAGCTTGAGGTCCGGCCGCGCCTCGCGTCCCACCCAACAGGCGAGCCGCACGAGCCAGCCGACGCCCGGCTCGTCGATCGTCTCGAACGGCGAGCGGTCGATGATCCGTCGCGCGAGGTAGGTCGGCAGGAACGTCGCCTCGACGTCGTCGCGCGAGAAGCCCAGTGCTGTCTGGGTGAGGTCGTTGGTACCGAAGGAGAAGAAATCGGCGTGGCGGGCGATCAGGTTCGCGACGAAGCAGGCGCGCGGCAGCTCGATCATCGTCCCGACGGCGTAGTCGACGCCCGCGGCCAGGCCCTGCTCGGCGGCGATCCGCTCGACCAGCTCGCGGATGATCTTCAGCTCCAGCTCGTAGTCGACGAGCGGGATCATCACCTCGACGTGCGGCGCGACGCCAGTACGCTCGCGCACGGCGCGCGTGGCGCGCGCGATCGCCTCGACCTGCATCTCGTAGATCTCCGGCGTGACGATCGCCAGCCGGCAACCGCGCATACCGAGCATCGGGTTGGTCTCGGCCAACGTCCGCAAGCGCTCGAACTGGTGCTCCAGATCGGCGACGTCGTCGCTGCCCTCACGCCGTGCCGTGTCGATCGCCTGCACGACTTCCGACTCCTGCGGGAGGAACTCGTGCAGCGGCGGATCGAGCAGGCGGATCGTCACGGGCCGATCTTCCATTGCCTCGAACAGCCCCTCGAAGTCCGCCTGCTGGAGCGGAAGCAGCGCGGCCAGCGCGGCGCGCCGCTCGGCCTCGCTGTCGGCGAGGATCATCGCGCGCATCTTCCGCACGCGATCGCTGGCCATGAACATGTGCTCGGTGCGGCACAAGCCGATGCCCTCGGCACCGAGCTCGCGTGCCTTGAGCGCGTCCTCGGGGGTGTCGGCGTTGGCGCGAACGCCGAGCCGGCGCAGCTCGTCGGACCAGCGCAGAACGGTGTCGAACTCCTGCGAGACGCGGGCCTCGACGAGCGGCACGTCGTCGAGCGTGACGACCCCGGTCGAGCCGTCGATCGCCAGCATCGTGCCCTCTGCCAGCTCGTGCTCACCGACGCGCACGATGCGCGCGTCGAGGTCGACCTCCAGGGCACTCGCGCCGACTACGCAGGGGCGGCCCATCCCTCGCGCGACGAGCGCCGCGTGCGATGCCTTGCCGCCCTCCGAGGTCAGGATGCCGCGCGCCGCGTGGAAGCCCACCACGTCGTCGGCCTCGGTGAAGGGGCGCACGAGGATCGTCGCCGTGCCCTGCTCGTCGGCTGCTATCGCGTCCGCCGCTGTGAACACGATCGCGCCCTTCGCCGCCCCTGGCGAGGCGCTGACGCCCTGCGCGAGGACCTCGAAGCGCGCCGCCGGGTCGAACGTCGGGTGCAGCAGCGCATCGAGGCGGTCGCAGTCGATCGTCGCGATCGCGTCGGCCCGCTCCAGCAGACCCTCGCGCACCGCGTCGACGGCGAAGCGCACCGCGGCCTGCGCCGGGCGCTTTGCCGTGCGCGTCTGGAGCATGTAGAGGCGCCCCTGCTCGATCGTGAACTCGACGTCCTGCATGTCGCGGTAGTGACGTTCGAGCGTCGCGAGCACGTCGATCAGCTCGGCGTGGGCCTCGGGCAGCAGCCGCGCGAGCTCCGACAGCGGCTGCGTGTTGCGAACTCCCGAGACGACATCCTCGCCCTGCGCGTCGGCGAGAAAGTCGCCCGAGGGCTCTGGCGCTCCGGTGATCTCGTCGCGCGAGAAGGCGACGCCCGATCCCGACGTCTCGCCCCTGTTGCCGAACACCATCTGCTGCACGTTGACCGCGGTGCCCGATTCGTCGGGGATCTGGTTGAGGCGGCGATAGTCGACGGCGCGCGGGCCGTTCCAGGAGTCGAACACCGCGCGGATCGCTTGCGCGAGCTGCTCGGCGGGATCCTGGGGAAACGGCTCGCCGGTGTGCTCGACGAACAGCTCCGTGAAGCTCTTCAGTAGCTCCCGCAGGTCCTCGGCATCGAGCTCGGTGTCCAGTCTCACGCCGCGCGCCTGCTTGCGCCGCGCGATCGCCTGCTCGTAGTGCTCGGACGGGATCCCACGAACGACGTTGCCGAACATCTGCACGAAGCGCCGGTAGGAGTCCCACGCGAAGCGCTCGTTGGCCGTGCCCGACGCCAGCCCGCCGACCGAGCGGTCGTTGAGACCGAGGTTGAGCACGGTGTCGAGCATCCCGGGCATCGACTCCCGCGCGCCCGAGCGCACCGATACCAGCAGCGGCTCGTCGGGGTTGCCGAGCCGCTTTCCGGTGCGCCGCTCGAGGGAGCGCATCGCCTCGGCGACCTGGTCGGCCAGCTCACGGGGCTCCTCGCCGGTCGCCATGTAGGCGACGCACGCCGCCGTCGTGATCGTGAATCCCGGCGGCACGCGCTCGGCGCCCAGTACGCGCGTCATCTCGGCAACGTTTGCGCCTTTGCCCCCGAGCAGCGCGCGCTGCTCGCGCGACCCCTCGGCGAACTCGTAGACCCAGCGTGTGGGTCTGGTGACCTGCGCGGCTGCGCTCAAGGACCCCGATGCGCTCAAGGACCCCGAGTCTGACAGGCCCCGTGCCGGCCGGCGGTCCGCGACCTCAGCTCGCGGCGGCCGCGCGCAGATGGACGTGCGCGTGATGCTCGGCCAGCTCCACGATCGCGCGCTCGACCTGACGCAGCGCGCGTGGCGGCGCGGCCGGCGCGTCGGCGAGCGGGGCCCCGAGCGCTCGCAGCATGAACGTGTACGCATCCTCGTCGAACGCGAACGCCGCTCCCTCGCATGCCCCGCAGACGACGCCGCCGGCGGCGGGCGAGAACGCCGCGAGGTGATCGCGTTCCCCGCACGAAGCACAGCCATCCAGCTGCGGCGAGAGCCCCGCCGCGAGCAGCAGCTTGAGCCGGAAGGCGAGCTGGTTGGCCGTCGTGGCGTTCGCCGGATCGGCGTCGAGCAGCGCCAACTCGTTGGCGAGCAGGTGGTAAACGCCGGGATGCGGTTGCTCGGTCTCGAACAGCCTGCTCACGGCGTCGCATGCACGCGCCGCCGCATCGAGGCTGGCTTCGTGCTCGCGCAGGCGTCGATGGCCGGCGAGCGTCTCCGCGGCGGTCACCGTACGCAGCTCCGAACGGCCCTCGTGGAGAATCGTGCGAAGCTGGAAGAACGGCTCGAGCCGGCCGCCGAAGCGGCTGCGCGCGCGGCGTGAGCCCTTCGCGATCGCGGGCACGCGTCCGTGGCCGGGGGTGTACAGATGCAGCACGCGATCGGCCTCGCCGTAGCGGATCGAGCGCAGCACGATCGCGTCGGTCTTCAGCGAACCGGGCACGTCCACCCCGGCCGCTGCGCGGCCCTCGCTAACGTGATGTCAATGAAGCAGATCACCTTGTACTCGACGGAGCCGTGCTCGCTGTGCCGCAACGCCAAGGCACTGCTCGACGCGCGCGGGATCGTTTATGAGGAGATCAATCTGGCGCTCGACCCGGACGGACGCACGGAGCTGGCCCGCCGCACCGGAATGATGACCTTCCCGCAAGTGATCGTCGGCGATGAGCTGCTCGGCGGCTTTCGCGAGCTGCTCGCGGCCGACCGCTCGGGTGCGCTCGGCGAGCTCGTCGCCGGCTGACGGGGCCCGGCCCCCCGACGCCGGCCGCGCGAGCGCCGTCTCAGCGTCCGCCCCCACGCCGCCGCGGACGCGGCTGGCAGCGCTCGCAGACGTAAGTGCCGCGCCCGCCGACGACGAGCTTGCGCACGACCCCACCGCACGTCGGACACGGCTCGCCCTCGCGCCGGTGGATCAGGAAGCGGTCCTGGAAGGCACCGCGGGCGCCGTCGAGATCACGAAAGTCATCGATCGTCGCCCCGCCCGCCTCGATGCCTGCGCTCAGCGTTTCGCGCACGGCAGCGACCAGCGCCCGCCACTGAGCCAGGCTGAGGCGACCCGCCGGACGCAGCGGGTGAATGCGCGCCCGGTAGAGCGCCTCGTCGGCATAGATGTTGCCGACGCCGGCGATCCGCCGCTGATCGAGTAGAAAAGCCTTGATCGGCGCGCGCGAGGACCGCGCGAGCGCCCGCAGGTGCTCGGGC
>Ga0182024_10021826_pt1 | contig 11585 bp, 11 predicted proteins | sample P32metaG_FD_120480 | JGI IMG/M metagenome (GOLD analysis project Ga0182024, IMG submission 120480) | Permafrost microbial communities from Stordalen Mire, Sweden - P3-2 metaG (Illumina Assembly) | ecosystem: Environmental > Terrestrial > Soil > Wetlands > Permafrost | place: Sweden: Stordalen... | reverse complement strand
CTTGTACGGATGCGGAATGCGCGCGGTGTTTTCCGCAATGCGGCGGTCGTTGGCGAGCGCTGCTACCGTTTTAGTGTCCCCGAGCCGCGGCGCGCGCAAAGCAAGCCGCTTGGTCTCGAGGACGGGGATACAGCCTTCGTGGAAGGTCTCTCTTGGTATGCGTTCCAGCAGTGTCATGGCACGGGCTCCAGGGTTGAAATGCGAAGAGGGGGAGCCGGTCACCCGTCTCCCCCTCTCGAAGCCCTGGAAGGCCCCGCCGGTTCGACTGAATGACCGGCGGACCTCGATTTTTGGTCTACCGTTTTATTCCGCAGCCTCCGTCATCGGTACGATCGACACGTAGGTGCGGCCTTTGGTTTTCTTAGCGAACTGAACCTTTCCGTTTACGAGCGCGAACAAAGTGTGATCCGTGCCGATTCCGACGTTGCGGCCGGGATGCCACGTGGTGCCGCGCTGGCGCGCCAGGATGTTGCCGGCCACGACGATCTCGCCGCCCGCTTTCTTCAAGCCAAGGCGCCGGCCCGCACTGTCGCGGCCGTTGCGTGAAGATCCGCCTGCCTTTTTGTGTGCCATAACCGCTCTTTCGAATTCCGTTACTGTTTACACCGATTCCGTGAAGGAATCATCTCACTTTTTCTTGCCCTTTGTGGCCGGTTTTGCCCGCTTTTTCGCGGCCGGCTTCTTGGCCTTGGCGGGCTTGGCCTCGGAGTCGCCCTCGGCCGCTACTTTCGGCTGGGGCTCGCGCTTGGGCCGCGGTTTCGCCTCTTTCGAAGGCTTGGCGCCGCCGGTGAGGATCTCGGTGATGCGGATCACCGAGAACTCGTGGCGGTAGCCGCGCTTGCGGCGCGAATTCTTACGCCGGCGCTTCTTGAAGGCGATGACCTTGTCGCCGCGCGTGTGCTGGAGCACCTCGCCGGCAACGGTCGCGCCCGCAATAGTCGGCGTGCCGAGCTGCGGGATGTCGCCGCCGAGCACCAGCACTTCGCCGAATTCGACGATTTCGCCTGGCTCGCCGTTCACCCGGTCGATCCGGATCACGTCTTCGGCGGCCACCCGGTACTGTTTGCCGCCTGCTTTAATGACTGCGAACATCGTTCTTCCCTCGTGTTCGATCCCGGTGCTCGGAGGATTCCGGACCGGCTTCTTTCAGTCGGATTTCGTTGTGTTTTTAAGGGCTTAGGTGCCCTTGAAAAAGCACGCGGACCCTAGGGCCCGCGTGCGGCCATCTTATGGCGGGGAAGCGCGCATTTTGTCAAGAAACCGTCTGTTTTTTGGTTCCCCCAGCGTAACAGCGCGTAGCCTGCCCGCGCGAGGCACCACCACGCCAAGCCTGCCAGTCCGGACAGGACCAGCGGCACGACTTCGGCGGCAGCGTCAAAGCCAGAAAACGGCCAGGCGGCTTCCACAACGCCGACCGCGGCGGCGGCCGTCATTCTCGCCGCGCGCCGGCGAATGAAGATGGGCGCCCCAGGACACAGGATCGCCTTCGGCCAGCTCAGCAAGAGGCCAAGCGCCAAGAACAGCATGAACTCGCCTGGATCCGGCCAGTTTCTCGGGACGTTGCGCGCGCGATTCTCATCGGCTTCCGCCGCGGCGACGTCGCCGTGGCTGCGGTAGATCCGCGCGCGATCGGTGTAGAGGTCGCGGGCGGCGGGCGCCATCTCGATCGCCGGTGAGGTCGGCGAGGGCGCTCGCGTCGTCGCCGCGCTCAAGGTACAGCCGGGCGCGCGCTTGCCGGAACCCGGCGTCGTTCGGCGAGCGTTTGATGGCCTCGGCATAATCGGCGAAGGCATGCTCGAAATCGCCCATCGCGCGATAGGCCGAGGCGCGCTCGGCCAGAATATAGACATGCCGCGGCAAGAGTTCGCTGCGCTTGGTCAAGCTTGGTATCGCCTCGGCATAGCGGCCATGCTTGAGCAAAATCTCGTAGCGCAAGCGGTGCCCAACTTCCCAGTCGGGATAGCGCGCCGTCACGTTTTCATAATCTGCGAGTGCCAGCTCATCGCGGCCGCTCTCCTCGTACGCGGCGCCGCGATTGATATAGGCGACCCGCATCTGCGGATCGAGCCGAATGGCTTCGGTGAGGTCCGCAATCGCCCGGTCGAACTCGCGCAACTGGGTTAGCGCATCGCCCCGCACATTGTAGGCGGCAGCCAACGTCGGATCGATTTTAAGCGCCGCGGTAGCGTCGGCGACCGCCGCTTTCCAGTCGCTCTCCTCATGGTGCTGGCCGGCGCGCGCCAGGAGGTCGGCAGCCGCCTGGCCGCGCCGCGCAGGATCGTCGGTCGCGCCGAAGCTTGCGAACGTTTCGATCAAGATGGCCATCGAAGCAAGCAGAATGCGACGCACGCAGGCCCCCCGGTGGCCGGTCTATTCGGCGATGTCGCGCGTTTATAAGTTCGCGCTCTATTTCAGCTCTCGCTCTTGGCTGGCGCCTCGGCGGCGGTATGGGCGCCGTTCTCGGCTTCTGCGCCGGACTGTGCCAGCCGGTAGCCGACGCCCAGTTCGGTGACCAGGATCTTGGGTGAGTCCGGATGCGGCTCGATCTTCTGCCGCAGCTTGCGCACGAAAATACGCAGATAATGCGTGTCGTGCACGTGGATCGAGCCCCACACTTCCTTGAGCAGATGTTGGTGGGTGACCACGTTGCCGGCGTGCTGCGCCAGCACCTGCAATAGCCGGTATTCCTTCGGCGTGAGCGTCAACCGCTTGTCGTTGAGCATGACCGAGCGGACGGCGAGATCGATGGTGAGCGGGCCGACCTTGACGGTAGGTTCGCCGCTCGCCGCGCGCATCTGCCGGCGCAGCGACACGCGCACGCGCGCCAGCAGTTCCGCCATGCCGAACGGTTTGACCACATAATCGTCGGCGCCGAGCTCGAGCAGATGCACCTTCTGCGCTTCGGTCGACCGCACCGAAAGCACGATGATCGGCACGCTCGACCAGGAGCGGATGCGCTCCACCACTTCGGAGCCGTCCATGTCGGGCAGGCCGAGGTCGACGATCACCAGGTCGATCGGCCGCAGCGTGGCCGAGCGGATCGCTTCCGCGCCGGTGCCGGCCTCGTGCACCACAAAACCGTTGAGCTCGAAACCGGTGCGCAGGAAACGGCGGATTTGAATCTCGTCGTCGACGACGAGCACGATCGGGGATGGCTCACTCATCTGCATCACTTTCGATTTGTGTGACGGCGGCATGCGTCACTGGAAGTTCGATCGTCATCGCGGTGCCCAAGCCAGGGCCCTCGCTGACCGCGTTGATCGCGCCGCCATTGGCGGCGATGAAAGCATTGGCGATCCAGAGGCCGAGGCCGGAACCGCTGGTGGTCGAGGCAAGGCGTTCGCCGCGCGCGAAACGATCCCATATTTTTATCTGCTCGGCCGCCGTCATTCCGGCGCCCTGGTCACTGACGCTCAAAATCATGCGGCCGTCGCGCGCGCGCGCGGCTACCGTGATCTGCGAGCCGGAAGGGGAATATTTCACGGCGTTGTCGAAGATCTGCACCAGCGCTTGCTGCACCAGCACCGGATCGACGTGGATAAGCGGCAGATCGGCCGGCAGATTGAGCGCGACGCGGCGGTCGGACATGCGCTGGCGGCAGCGCTCGATCGCGGAATTGACGATGTCGGTCGGATCGGCCCATTCCATGTGTGGCTTGAGGCCGTCGCTGCTGATGCGGCTGGCGTCCAGCAGGTTCTGGATATCGTTGTTGAGCCGCTCGGCCTCGTCGCGCACGTCGTGCACCAGGGCCTTCAGTTTCCTTTCGTTAGCCAGCGCCGGCGCCGCGCTCAGCACCGTGGCGGCGCCCAGGATGGAGGCGAGCGGCGTACGCAGTTCGTGGCTGACCGAGCCGATCAACGCCTCGCGCAGCTGGTCGGTCTGCGAGCGCATGCGCGCTTCGCCGATGGCGTGCGCAACGCCCAGCCGTTCCAGCGTCGCCGTGGCGTCGGCCAGGACCGCGTCAACGCGGATGCGCATCTCGTCCGAGCTTTCCTGCGATGCGTGGCCGAGATTGATCACGATGACGCCGAATTCGGAGCTCTTGGGCGATACCGCGCGGACCAGCCAGACGTCGCCGCTGTCGGCGGGCACCGTCACGCCGCTATTGGCGACGCGACGGCCGGAGGCGGCCTGCACCACTTCGGCGAGGACTTGCTCCGGTACCATGACGCCGGCGCGCCGCCCGCTCGAGGCGGAGGCATCGCGCACGCCCGCGAACAGCGCGACGCTGCGCTGCATGACGGTGGCGAGGTGGTCTTCGATCGCGGCATGAATGTCGGACACGTCGAATGCAACCGCCAGCCGGCGCGAGAAGGCGTAAAGGTCGCGCAGGTCGATCTCGCGCTGGCGCGACACCTCCAATTGGCGTTTGAGCCTTGTGGCGAGCTGGCTCACCACCACCGCGACGAAGACGAACAACATGAGATTGAGGACCTCGTGCGGGTCCTTGATGCGGAAGCTGTAGAGCGGGGGATAGAAGAAGAAGGCGGAAGCGAGCACCCCGCAGATGGCGGCGATAATCGCCGGCACGATGCCCCAGCGCGTAGCCGCGATCACCACCGGAATCAGATAGACCACAGAGCCGTGGCCGAGCCCGGTCTCGATGATGATGAGATAGACCACGGCGGTGACGGCCGCGACCATGCAAAGCGTCAGCAGAATGCCGCGCAGTTCCTTGCGGATGCGGTCGAATTTCAAGGCGTCGAGCATGCTCATGCCGTCCGGAGACCTGGTTTCCCTGGCCGGGGACAATATACGCCGCCGGAGCTTGGTCTGTCTCTTGTCTCTCCGGGCCCTCTTGGTTAGATAGCAGCCGTCCAAATCGGGCTTTTTCCGGCGCTATTTGGGCCGACGGAGAGGTGGCAGAGCGGTTGAATGCACCGCACTCGAAATGCGGCATACGGGCAACCGTATCGGGGGTTCGAATCCCTCCCTCTCCGCCAGTCTTTAAGAGGCTGACCTAACTCCAATTTGGCTCTTGGCGGAAATGCGAATTGGTCCGGTATTTTCGGGCCTTTTCATTGTTTGGATAATGCTGCGCGTTGAGCAGAGATGGTTTACTCCGCGTATTCGAGCTGCACGTAGGTTACTGTCTCGGCGCAGGAATTTGGTGGTACGGGCGTCTCCGACGTCGTTACTGAAATCCTGGTCAGAGAGACGAACTCAAAAAAGAGAAATAGGTCGGTCGGGAATTAAATTGAGTGGCGAAGATATTGATTTTGGCAGTCCTCACGCAAACCCGAGACTTCGCCGTTGCTCATTCCAATCGAGAGATTTACTGATTTTTCAAATATCTAATTATCTCAACTAGTGCGTTCGCGTCACCAAATCCACCGGCTTTGGTAATGAAAGTCAGCGAGCGCCCGTCTACCTGCATTGTCCCAACCGCGACACCTGGCATAATTTCTCCTGCTACCGAGGCTTCGGAAACGCCAAGGGCTTGGAAGGTTTCGAACGCGGTATCCCCTCCGACCATAACGACCGCATCTACTTGCAGACGACGGACTATGTCTGCCGCCGTGCGTCCAAGTGTCTGTGCAATTTTGGAAGCGCTAATTAGATTTGGCTCTCGCGATGACTCTGGCCGGACAATTAATGCTACCGGAGGCGTACTCTCGTTGACGCTGCGATCCAAAATCCAATCGCCATCTTGTGCGTGCGCTGAAAAAGACATTGTCAGTTCCTCGGCGCCGGCTGCGCACAATCGCGCCGCTTGTTCGGCACTCGCCGCGGTTCGCGAGCCGATGACAAAGAGAATAGGATTCTGAGCTTGCTCGCTGATCCTCTGGATTACTGACAAAAGTTCCGATGACGGTGTTTGCGCGAGCTGCTTGGCTATCGCTGTAGCAAGACCTGACGCTCCAACGGGTAGGATTTCGTCGCAGTGGCTTATGACAAATTGGGCGATGGCATCAAGATCGGCCTCGGTCTCGCAATCGGCGACGTAGGCGTGAATTCCGGCTTCGGCGTTGAGCGCGAAGGCCGCGCCACGCGTCCACACATGGACGATCAGGTCCTTCGACGCTGCTCGCAAGATTTGCGGCAGCGGCGCTGAAGGCGGCGGCGATACGGCGTCGGCCCCGATCTCCGTCTGCCGAAGTGGCACGCCATTCATGAACACCTCGCCTTCGCGCATGATGCGGCCGTGCCTGGGAACAGCCGGTGCGATCAGGACATGCTGTAGTCCGGTCGCACGAAGCCCGGCCATAATCTCGGCGGCAATGTTGCCGCGCAGAGTGGAATCTATTTTTTTCAATAAAATTCGGGGCGCACCTGCAAGCGCAGCACGTGTCGCATTCCAGACGCGCTCGTCGGCTGCGGTTGGCGAGAGGTGCCGACTTTCGCTGGTCAAGGACAATACCCGAGTGTTGGTCTCGACAGCAGCCGCGGCCTGCTCAAAATCGAGTAATATACGTGTTTCAAGGCCGCGCCCTGCAAAGGGCGCTGCAGCATCCAGCGCTCCCGTGAGATCATCGGCGACGATGGCAACGTCGAGCCTACGATGCGTCATATCGAAGCCCGATCGGCTTGGTGTTTTCGTTTTGGTCGGTTAAGAACTAGCGAGCCGCCGCGCGTAGGCAATCGTGGCATTCATATTTTCATGACGCGCGACGCCCTGCCAGGCAATGTCAAACGCGGTCCCATGATCGACCGATACGCGCAAGATCGGAAGGCCGAGGCTTACGTTAATGGTGGTATCGAACGCGATCAGCTTGGTCGGGATGTGACCCTGGTCATGATATTGCGCGACGACCAGGTCAAACTCACCCTGCAGCGCACGATAGAACACCGTATCGCCGGAAATCGGCCCTGTCACTGCGATGCCTTCGCTGCGTGCCGCTTCGATAGCCGGTTTTATTCGTTCGATTTCATCGGTGCCGAACAGCCCGTTCTCTCCGCTATGAGGGTTCAATCCGGCGACCGCGATGCGCGGCCGAGGAATGCCCAGGCGCTTGAGGTGGGCATTTCCGACTCGAATGGTTGCGAGCTCGCGTTCTATGGTCGCTCTTTGCACCGCACCGGCGAGCGACACATGGGTCGAAACGTGGATCGTCGATAATTTCTCAGACGCCAGCAGCATAAAGGAGGACTCTGCTCCCGTAAGGTGAGCAAGCAGTTCTGTATGGCCCTCGAACGGGTAGCCGGCGGCGTGCAGCGCTTCTTTGTTGATCGGGGCGGTGGCGATCACCGATATGTCGCCCGCGAGCGCAGCGGAAACAGCCCGCTCGATATAGGCGTAGCTGCAAGCCCCCGCCGCGGCGGTCATGATGCCATCGCGGACCGACTCCGAACCGGGTATGCGAATATCGACGACCGGAACGGCTCCCGCTCGCGACGTCGAATTCAGCTCGCCGAACGACAGTCTTGCGCGGGTCAGTTCGTTTGCCCGTTCCAGAATCGATTTGGTGCCGAACACAACAATTCCGGCGCGATCAGCAGGCGACAGATCAGCAAGCGCGCGGCACACGATCTCAGGGCCGACCCCAGCGGGGTCGCCCATCGTGATGCCGACACTTGACAGCCGTGTCATCGGACCTTGTCCCGTCAAATCGGCTTGAGTTTTGCTGCCCGTGCCACTTTGAGCCACTGGGCGGTTTCCGCAGCAATGTAGGCTGAGAATTGTTCTGGTGTGTCGGTCGCCGGGTCGGCGCCGAGTGCCTCGATATGCTTGCGGACATCCGGCATCGCCACGGCCTTGTGGATTTCCGCATTGAGCCTGTCGACGATTTCCTTCGGCGTTCCCGGGGGCGCGACGACGCCAACCCAAATACTTACGGCAAACTCGGGAAGTCCGCCGGATTCGGCAACGGTCGGGACATCTGGCAAAAGGGCTGATCGCTTTGCGCTCGATACCGCGATAGCTCGAAGCTTGCCAGATTTGATATACGGAAGCGCCACGGGAAGGGTCGGGAACATCATCGGCACTTGATTTGCAAGTACGGCCGTAATGGCCGGCGCGTCGCCTTTATACGGCACATGGACGAGATCAATACCCGCCATTACCTTCAGGAGTTCGACCGTGAGATGATTTGACGTTCCAATGCCTGCGGAAGCGTAGTTGATTGTGCCAGGCTTCTGCTTGGCGATAGCGATCAAATCCTTGACGCTGTGCACGGGGAAGTCGGGGTTCACCACCATAATGTTCGGCGCCGCTGCGACAAGCCCGACCGGAGCGAAATCCTTGGTGGGATCATAGGGTAGGCTCCCGTAGAGACAGGGCGCCATTGCGAGGTTGCTAACCGAACCGAGCAGCAGCGTATAGCCATCGGGTTTTGCCTTCGATACCCAATCAGCACCAATCGTGCCACCAGCGCCGGCGCGATTTTCCACCACGACTGCCTGCCCGAGGCTCTCGGACATCTTTTGTCCAACGATACGAGCAACAATGTCATTGATACCGCCAGGCGGGAAGCCAACAACAAGATGGATTGGCCGGCTTGGATAAGGCTGCGCGGCAGCGACCAATGGTGCGGCGGTCAGGCATGCCGCCGCCATTGCCAGTTTCGCAATATGCAACATGTAGCGCATGTTACGTCTCCTCCATTTTGCTGGCTCTTTGCCGATAGTTTTTTGTAGCGAAGAAAGTGTGTGGAATTAAGTGAGCGCAATCGATCGCTTTTCGATCTTGCTGTGGGCCTCCCCCGCCAAAATACTAACCGGCACCCCGTCGCGCTCGAGACAGGCTCGTACCGTTTCCACCGGCAGCCGATTCCAATCGCGGCCCGCGACCAAAGCTGCAAATGTCCCGGCGGCCTGCCCTTGCAGGCCGGTGGGCGCCATGTTGCGTGCAAATTTATCAACGTCATGCGTCATCGATGCGCAGCGTCCGGCGACCACAAGATTCTGAATTTCGTCGGTGATCATGCAACTCAGGGGAAATTCGAACCTCATCAGCTTGAGCGAAAGCTTGCGCGCCCATTCGTCACTGGCAGAACCTTCGTGGCCGTAGTCGGGCCCGTGAATTTCGGCGTTGCCGTAGTCCACCGATGTCATCACGGCAATCGAGTCGTCAAAACGCCGTCCGTTGGCGAGATCTCCATAGGTCAGAGTGTAGCGACCCCTGATGCGCCGGGTTTCACGAACGCCGAGATATGCCGACGTATCGATCAGAAAGCTGTGCTCAAATCCCGGCAACAGCGTGCGGCAGGTGCGTACGATATCGCGGAGCTGCTTGCGGCCTTCGATCTCGGCTCGGGTAATATCGGCGGCCTTGGTACCGTCGATGTTGTAGATGCGCGTGCTGTTGCAAATCAGGATGGCGCGGTCGATGTGCTCCTGTGCGTTTACTCCGCTGAAGCGCAGGTAGTGGATCGGCAATGAGGCACCCAGCAGCCCCATTTGCTTGGCCTTTTCTACGATCGAGAAAAAGCCGTCGATTCGAACCATTCCCTGTTCCAGGTCGACCACTCGACGGCCGTCGTCCTGCGAAAAGTCCTCGGGATGGTTGTCGATGTAGTCCTTGAATCGTCGAAGATCGATGTTGCCAAAGCGGCCCATCACCGTCGTCGGCCGCATCGCGCCGTCGTCCTCGCGCCCCTTAACGAAAGGAACTCCCGCTCGCGCGGCGACATCACCGTCGCCCGTGGTGTCGATGACGACCTTGGCTACAATCGCCTGACGTCCCGACTTATTGTCGATGATCACGCCCTCGATCTTATCATCGCGGACCAAAGGCTCCGAAACCCACGTGTACAATAAAAGGTCGGCGCCCGCTTCAAGCACGAGATCCAGCGCCGTCAATTTGTAGGCCTCGATATCCCACGGCACGACGTCGCCAAGGCCGGCGCCTTGTTCGCGTGCCAGGCGGGAAAAGAACTCGCGGGGAAAGCCAACAAGTTCGCTCGCCGGAATCACAATTAAGCCCATTGCCGAGCCGGTCGCGGTTCCGCCGAGAAAACCAGCCCGCTCGATGAGGAGCGTTTTCGCCCCATTTCGTGCCGCCGCGACGGCGGCTGCGATACCGGCGACGCCACCGCCGCAAACCAGAACGTCGACATGGGCTGCAATGGGAATTGTCTGCTCGCCCAGCCTAACTTGATCACTCGAAATGTCGAACAAGTGAGTCTCCACGAAGGCGAACGGCAGAGATGGTCGCGAGCGTTGCCCAAAAGAGGCGTTACGGTGTTGGCTTTAGTTTTGCGCCGACCGTGATTTCATGTTCGGTCAACGGCGGACTGGCCGAAGCACGATGATCTGGGAAGCGGCGACGGTAAGATTCGATGTAAGTGTCTTTCGCGACGCGCATATGAGCCCGGCAAATGGCGATCAGCTTGTCCTCATCGCGATCTCGTAGCGCTTGGATCATCAGCCAATGTTCGTTTCGGGAACGCTCCAGATATTCTTGGCGTGTGATCGAAACCGATCTGATGCAGTGCGCCTTTTGCCCGAAATGCTCGATCGCCTCGACGAGTTGGGCATTGTCGCAAGCCGAGAAGAACGCATGATGGAATTCTATGTTGGTGCGAAAGGCTGCTCTTGGATCGCTATCGCTCGCCGCCTGATCGTGCCGCCGCTGGATTTGCGTGAGGCGGTCAACGATTTCCGGCGTCACGCGTCGCAGCACTTCGCTTGCGGCCGCCGTCTCCAATATCTCGCGAACCGCGTAGATGTCCTCGACTTCCGAGGGCGTGAGAGCCCGCACCATCGCTCCCCGGTTCGGGAGCCGTTCCACTAGTCCTAAGCCTTCGAGTCGGGCGAGTGCCTCGCGCACGGCATAGCGCTTGGCCCGAAAGCGCTCAATCAAAGAGTCTTCAACCAAGCGCTCACGCGGATACAGGAATCCAAGAACGATATCTTCTTCAAGTTGCTCGACGATCGAATGCACGGCGCGTTGCGCCGATCGCCCGTGGTGGCCGTTGGTTGGCGATTGAGGTTGTTGGCGAGATGCGGCTGTACCCATAGAGGGCGTGTGTCGCAGGAAGGGATACTTTGTCAATAGAATTATCGATAAGTCGTGCGGCGCCACCCACATCGAATGCTGCAGTGCAAAATTATCATATTGCAGTGGGCAAAAAATGAGCTATGTAGGGATGGAGGTCGAGACGCTAAACAGTAAAATTCATGAACAAAAGCAATAATCAAGCGTGGAATACCAAGTACGGTCCCCGCCGTGTCCGCCATGAAGAGCCGACGCTTGATGAGGCGATTGCCGCCGCCAAGGACCTGCCTGACGAACTTAACCAGCAGGCTGAAATCGCGGCCTCGCTGATCGGGCTGCCGCCCGATCAGGTTCGCACCGAGTTACTCAAGATAGCCCTGCCGGGCAAGAACGTCATCAAGTCGTTCGCGTTTGTGGGTTCGGCCTCTGCGCCGCGCATCATCGTGGTTGAGCGCAGACAGCCGCGGCGCTAACGAGCGGGATGAACTCGCGGCGAAACGTTGGATTCGCAGAATGGCAGATTACGGAATATTCCCGCAACAACGTCCGCTTTGCTGATCGGATCGACGTTGCTGATAGGCTTTAATACCAACGGCCCTAAGGAATAACCGATGCCCAAGATCGTGTTGTGATGGATGCGATGCGGTCATTATCGTGGGCGAAGAATGTCCAGGCGTCACAAGCCTTGTCGACAATATCGTCGTAG
>Ga0182024_10021825_pt1 | contig 11585 bp, 8 predicted proteins | sample P32metaG_FD_120480 | JGI IMG/M metagenome (GOLD analysis project Ga0182024, IMG submission 120480) | Permafrost microbial communities from Stordalen Mire, Sweden - P3-2 metaG (Illumina Assembly) | ecosystem: Environmental > Terrestrial > Soil > Wetlands > Permafrost | place: Sweden: Stordalen... | reverse complement strand
TCGCGTTCGGCGACATCGAGCCGGGCGAAATGCCGCCGACGTCCGCATGGTGTCCGCGCGAGGCGACCCAGAACAGAATCGATTTCTTCTTGTCGTCGAACACCGGCGTGCACACGGTGAAATCGGGCAGATGCGTGCCGCCGTTATAGGGCGCGTTGATGGCGTAGACGTCGCCCGGTTTGATCCTGCCTTTGTTGTCGCGGATGATGGTCTCGACCGAGCGGTCCATCGAGCCGAGATGCACCGGCATGTGCGGCGCATTCGCCACCAGCGTGCCGTCGTGCGCGAACACCGCGCAGGAGAAATCCAGCCGCTCCTTGATGTTGACCGAATAGGCGGTGTTCTGCAGCGACACGCCCATTTGCTCGGCGATCGACATGAACAGATTGTTGAACACTTCCAGCATGATCGGGTCGGCATGGGTGCCGATGGCATGCGTGCGTTTGAGTTTTTTCGCGCGTGTCAGCACCAGATGGTTCTTGCGCGTGAGTTCGGCCTGCCAGCCGGGCTCGACCACGATGGTCTGGTGCGGCTCGATGATGATGGCGGCGCCGTTCACCAATGCGCCGATTTTCAGTTGATCGCGGGTATAGACATTCGCCTTGTGCCATTGTCCGGCGGAGAAAAATTGTGTCCGCCGCGCCGGCGGCGGCAATTTCCCGCGCGCGCGTTGAACGGCTCGCTCGCTGAACTTGGCGCCGCCGCCGACCGCTTCCACCGAAACGGCCTCGACCACTATCTGCTTGCTGCGGTCGATGAATCCGAAGCGCGCTTTGTGCGCCTTCTCGAAAGCGCGTTTCATCGCGGGCAGCGCGCCGGCGCTCACCACCAGCGCGCTATCGGTGCCGGCGTAGCGGATATGCGCGCGCACGAAGACCTTGATCCTGGGCGTGGGCACGCCCTGGCCGGCGACTTCCGCCTTGGCCTCGCGGCCGAGCCGCGCGCCCTCGCGCTTGATGGCGGCGAAGGCCTTGGCGCCGTAGCCGATCTCGATCGCCTGCTGGCGCGTCGAGCGAATGTCGGCGAGCCCCATGCCGTAGGCCGAAAGCAGCGACGAGAACGGATGGATCAGCACCCGCGTCATGCCGAGCGCGTCGGCGACCAGGCAGGCGTGCTGTCCGCCGGCGCCGCCGAAGCAGTTGAGCGCGTAGCGCGTCACGTCGTAGCCGCGCTGCACGGAAATCTTCTTGATCGCGTTCGCCATGTTCTCGACCGCGATCTTGATGAAGCCGTCGGCAATTTCCTCCGGCGACTTGTCGCCGACTTTCTGCGCCAGGTTGTTGAAGCCGTGCCGCACCGCCGCGCCATCGAGCGGCTGGTCCTGGCCGGGTCCGAAAATCTTCGGGAAGAAATCCGGGATCAGCTTGCCGGCCATCACATTGGCATCGGTCACCGCCAGCGGGCCGTTGCGCCGGTAGCAGGCCGGTCCCGGATTGGCGCCGGCCGAATCCGGCCCGACGCGGAAGCGCGCGCCGTCGAAATGCAGGATCGAGCCGCCGCCGGCGGCGACCGTGTGGATCAGCATCATCGGCGCGCGCATGCGCACGCCGGCGACTTCGGTTTCAAACGCGCGCTCGTATTCGCCGTCGAAATGCGACACGTCGGTCGAGGTACCGCCCATGTCGAATCCGATCAGGCGGTCGAAGCCGGCCTGCCGCCCGGTCTCCGCCATGCCGACCACGCCGCCGGCCGGCCCCGACAGGATCGCGTCCTTGCCCTGAAACAATTCGGCGGCGGTCAATCCGCCCGACGACATCATGAACATCAAGCGCGCAGCGGATCGCTTCGCATCGAGGTCCTTGTCGACCTGCGCCACATAGCGCCGCAGGATCGGCGACAGATACGCGTCGACCACCGTGGTGTCGCCGCGCCCGACCAGCTTGATCAGCGGCGACACTTCGTGGCTGACCGACACCTGCGCGAAACCCATGGTGCGCGCCAGCTCGGCCACTTGCCGTTCATGCTCCGGATAGCGGTAGGCGTGCATGAACACGATCGCCACCGCGGCGATGCCGTCGGCCCTGGCGGCTTCGAGATCGCGGCGCACGGCAGTAAGGTCGGGCGCGCGCTCGACCGTGCCGTCGGCGCGTACGCGCTCGCCCACCTCGGCCACGCGCTCGTACAACATGTCGGGCTTGATGATGTGGCGCGCGAAAATCTTCGGCCGCGCCTGGTAGCCGATCTTGAGCGCGTCGCGGAAACCTTTGGTGATGAGCAAGAGCGCGCGGTCGCCCTTGCGTTCGAGCAGCGCATTGGTGGCGACCGTGGTGCCCATCTTCACCGCGCCGATACGGCCGGGCGGGATCGGCTCGCCCGCCTTCAGCTCCAGCAGATCGCGGATGCCCTGCACGGCGGCGTCGGCATAGGCTTCCGGGTTTTCGGACAGCAGCTTATGCGCCACCAGCGAGCCGTCCGGCCGCCGCCCCACCACGTCGGTGAAGGTGCCTCCGCGGTCGATCCAGAAATCCCAAAGCTGCGGCGTGGTTTTGGTTGGTTTTTTGGCGGGCATGGTGAAGGCCGTGGATGGACGCCGCACTATGTCCAGCCTGTCGGTGCAAAGACAAGCCTGCTATCGTTGGCCCCCGGGGATACCAACGCCGTAAAACATTTGCGCCGGCAATTTTTGCGTCTGGCAGCGGGTGCTGCCGCGCTGCCGGTCATCTCGCGCTTCGCCAGGGCGCAGACCTATCCGGCGCGGCCGGTGCGGATCATCGTGCCGGTTCCTCCTGGCGGTGCGCTCGACATCGTGGCGCGCCTGATAGGCCAATGGCTGTCGGATCGTTTGGCGCAGCCATTCATCATTGAGAATCGCCCGGGCGCGGGCACCAATATCGGCGTTGAAGCAGGCGTGCACGCACCCGCGGACGGCTATACGCTGCTGCTGATCCCGCCGTCGGTGACGGTCAACGCGACGCTCTACAAGCTCAACTTCAACTTCATCCGCGACATGGTGCCGGTCGCGATGATCAGCCGGTTGCCGCTGGTCATGGAGGTGAATTTATCGGTTCCGGCCACAACGGTCCCGGAGTTCATCTCCTACGCCAAGGCCAATCCGGGAAAGGTCAACATGGCGTCGGGCGGCAGCGGAAGCCCGTCACATATCGTGGGCGAGCTTTTCAAGATGATGACCGGCGTCAACATGGTGCATGTGCCTTATCACGGCGGCGCGCCCGCGCTCATCGATCTGATAGGCGGACAGGTGCAGGTCATGTTCAGCCCCTTGCCGGAGTCGATTGCGACCATCAAGGCCGGCAAGGTGCGCGCGCTGGCGGTGACTCCGCGCAGCGTTCGGAGGCGCTGCCGGACGTGCCGGCCGTGGGCGAGTTTTTGCCGGGCTTCGAGGCCAGCACCTGGCAAGGCATCGGCGCACCCAAAAACACGCCCGCTGAAATCGTCGGCAAGCTCAATCGCGAGATCAATGCCGCGCTCGCCGACCCCAAAATCAAGGCGCGTCTTGCAAACCTTGGCAGTACGCCGGCGCCGATGTCGCCCGCCGACTTCGAGAAGATCATGGTCGCGGAAACCGCCAAGTGGGCCAAGGTGATCAACGAGGCCGACATCAAGCTGCAGTGAGTCCCGCCTGTCGGGGCCAAAACAAGCCTGCTAGACTTAGGCTTACCGGCAATCACAACAATAATGCCGTAGGGAGCAACGCCATGAGACTTCGCCGCCGCCAGTTCCTGCAATTCGCCGGCGCCGGCGCCGCCGCTGCCGCGCCGGCTTTTTCCTATCGCGCCTGGGCGCTCGATTATCCGACGCGGCCGGTGCATTTGATCGTCGGCTTTCCCGCCGGCGGCCCGCAAGACATCGTCATGCGGCTGATGTGCCAATGGCTGTCGGAGCGGCTCGGCCAATCCTTCATCGTCGAAAACAAGCTGGGCGCCAGCGGCAATGTCGGCGCCGAGACGGTGGTGCGCGCGGCGCCCGACGGCTACACGCTGCTCTCGGTCTCCTCGCCGAACGCCATTAACGCGTCGCTCTACAAGAATCTCAATTTCAATTTCATCCGCGACATCGCGCCGGTCGGCAGCATCATGCGCGTGCCGCTGGTGATGGAGGTCAATCCGTCGCTTCCGGTCAAGACGGTTCCCGAGTTCATCGCCTATGCCAAGGCCAATCCGGGCAAGATCAGTTATGCCTCGGCCGGCATCGGCACGCCACAACACGTCTCCGCCGAGTTGTTCAAGTTGATGACCGGGGTCGAGATGGTGCACGTGCCCTATCGCGGCGCGGCGCCGGCGCTCACCGATCTGATCGGCGGACAGGTGCAGGTCATGATCGATACCACGCCCGCCTCGATGCAACACATCCGATCCGGCAGAGTGCGGGCGCTGGCGGTCACCACCGCGACGCGCGCCGATGTGCTGCCGGACCTGCCGACGGTCGCCGAATTCCTGCCGGGCTACGAGGCGACGTCGTGGTTCGGCATCGGCGTGACCAGGAACACGCCGCCCGAAATCATCGACAAGCTTAACAAGGAGATCAATGCCGGCATCGCCGACCCCAAAATCAGCGCGCGGCTGAAGGACCTCGGTGGCATCATGCTGCCGGGCTCGCCCGCCGACTTCGGCAAGCTCATTGCCGGCGAAACCGAAAAGTGGGCCAAGGTGGTCAAGTTCTCCGGTGCCAAGGCGAACTGAACCGGGGAATCGCACTGTGATACTGTGGGGAACAACGCCATGACATTTCTGCGCCGCCAATTTCTGCAATTTGCCGCGGGCGCTGCCGCGCTGCCGTTCGCGCCGATGGCCGCCGTGGCCGACACCTATCCGAACCGCGCCGTGCGTTTCGTGGTGCCGTTCCCTCCGGGCGGCGCCAGCGATCCGGTCGCCCGCGTGCTCGGCGCGCGCTTATCCGACATCTGGGGCCAGCCGGTGCTGGTCGAGAACAAAGGCGGCGCCGGCGGCAATATCGGCGCGCTGACCGCCGTGCAGTCGCCGCCCGACGGCTACATCATTTTCATCGCCACCAACTTCCTGGCGACCAACCCTTTCATCTATCCGGCGCTCGGCTACGACCCGCTCACCGATCTCGCGCCGGTCACCCGGCTGACCGTTTTTACCAACGTGTTGCTGGTGCCGCCCAACTCACCGGTGACCTCGGTCAAGGAATTCATCGCCTACGCCAAGTCGCGCGGCGGCAAGGCGAGCTATGCCTCGCCCGGCGTCGGCACCATCCAGCATCTGTGCGGCGAATTGTTCAAGCGCAAAGCCGGCATCGACATCGCCCATGTCGCCTATCGCGGCGGCGGCCCGGCGCTCACCGACCTCATGGCGGGCCGCGTCGACGTCATGGTGGCGACGCTGCCGTCGGTGATGTCGCAGATCAAGGGTGGCACCGTGCGCGCGCTGGCGGTGACTTCGGCCGAGCGCATTCCCTTTGCCGCCGATATCCCGACCGTCGCCGAATCCGGACTACCGGGCTTCGACGTGTCGGACGGGCAATGCCTGTACATGCCGGGCAAGACGCCGGGCGAATTCATCAAGAAAGTGCACGACGACGTGATCGCGGCGCTCGCCACCCCGGCGGTGAAGCAGAAATTCGTCGATATCAACGTGCTGATCGTGACTTCGACGCCGAAAGAGGTCACAACGTATCTCAAGGCCCAGATGACGCAGTGGAGCGCGATCATCAAGGACGCCAATATCAAGGCGAACTGAAAGAGGCCGCAACGCACACGCCCGCCATCAGCGTCTGAGGGAGGACAACATGATGAAAAAACTGCAACGCCGCCGTTTCCTGCAACTTGCCGCAACCGCCGCCGCGCTGCCTGCGGTCTCGACCTACGCCCGCGCCGACACCTATCCGAACCGGCCGGTGCGCATCGTCGTCGGCTTCCCGCCCGGCTCGGCGACCGACATCGACATGCGCCTGATCGCCGCGCCGCTGGGGCAGAAGCTCGGGCAGGAATTTCTCGTCGACAACAAGCCCGGCGCCGGCAGCAATCTTGGCGCCGAGGTGGTCGCTAGGGCAACTCCCGACGGCTACACGCTGCTGGCGATGACCGTGACCAACGCGGTCAATGCCACGCTCTATCCAAACCTGTCGTTCGATATTCAGAAGGACATCGTGCCGGTCATCAGCACGTTCACGTCGCCCAACACGTTGGTGGTCAATCCGTCGGTCCCGGCCAAGACGCTTCCCGAATTCATCGCCTATGCCAAGGCCAATCCGGGCAAGATCAACTATGCCTCGTTCGGCGTTGGCAGCGCGCCCAATATGAACGGCGAGCTGCTGAAATTGATGGCCGGCATCGATATGGTGCATGTGCCCTATCGCCAGAGCCCGGTGCCGGATTTGCTCAGCGGGCAGGTTCAGGCGTTCTTCGGCCCCATGCCGATCACGATCTCCCTGGTCCGGTCCGGCAAATTGCGCGCCTTGGCGGTGTCGAGCGCCAAACGTTCGGACGCGTTGCCGGACGTGCCCGCGGTCGCCGAGCTCTTGCCGGGATTCGAGGCCAACATTTGGCACGGCATCGGCGCCCCCAAGGGTACGCCGAAGGAGGTCATCGCCACGCTCAATAAGGAGATCAACGTCATTCTTGTCGCGCCGCAGACCAAGGAGAAGTTCGCCAACATCGGCGGCACGGCACTGGGCGGCACGCCGGAGGAATACGGCAAGTTCATCGCCGCCGAAGTCGACAAGTGGGCCAAAGTGATCAAGGCGGCGAACATCAAGCCGGTCGCCGAACACTGATGGCCGAACTCAAGGTGCTGAGCGGCAATGGCCCGCGCGCCGCGGTGCGCGAACTGTGCACGCAGTTCGCGCACGCGAGCGGCAACGCCGTCGAGCTTGCGCTCGACGTCAACCCGGAAGTGGTCCGGCGCGGCAACGCGGGCGAGGCCTTCGACGTCGCGGTCGGCAATCCCTCAACCATCGAGCAGCTGATCGCAGCCGGTAAAGTCGTCGCCGGTAGCCGCCGCGACATCGGCACGGCGGGCCTTGCCGTCGCGGTGAAGGCGGGTGCGCCGCACCCGGACATCGCGTCGGTCGAGGCCTTCAGGCGCACGCTGCTCGCCGCCAAGGCAGTCGCTTTTCCGGCACACGGGGCCAGCGGGTTGTATTTCGTCGAACTTGTCGGCCGCCTAGGGCTCGCGGCCGAAATGCAGGGCAAGCTCAAGCCGATGGTCGCCGAAGACTGCGTCGAAGTGGTGGCGCGCGGCGAGGCGGACATGGTGGTGGTGGTGGCAACCCGCATCACCGGCGTGCCCGGCGTCGAGGTCGTCGGACCAATTCCGGAAGAACTGCAAACCAAAATCGGCTTTGCCGCTGGTTTGAGCGCATCCGCCAAAGCGCCCGATGCAGCCATGGCGCTGATTGCGTTTCTCACCGCTCCGTCGGCCGCCGTCACGCTCAAGGCCAAGGGCGTCGAGCCTGCGCACTGATTTTGCGCGCCTTTCGCCCCCGGACCGTCACGTCCGGGGGCTGGCAATTTCCGGCAAGCGCTCGCTAGCGCTTGGGAGTGGCGTCGCCGGTGTCTCTACCGCCGCCGAGACCGCGTCCGCCCAAGCCGGGCAGGCGCTCGATCTCACGGCGCGGTTTATCACGCCTTTGCCGGACGCATTCGCCGTCGATCCTGACGGTGCCGCGCGGGCACTTGGTCTCGCGCTTCGGCTGCTCCGCCTCCACGCATTTTCCGCGGCGCAGGACCAAGCGGTCCCGACAGACGCATTTTGTACCGTCGGCATTCGGCACCAGCGGCCGATCGCAGACGAGCTATACCCGTCCCGCAACCTATGGAAGCATTCATTTACACAGCATTTTCGAGTGGAAATACGCGTTCCTGGGCTAGTCCAAGCCATGACGACGTGACCGGGCGCAATTTCCTGCAAGGTGGCCAATTTTGAACAGCCGGCCGCGTCAGCCGGTGCCTATGATGGCAACGTCGATCGACAACCTAGGCCGAACCAAACTCCTGCGGTCGGCCTAAAGCTTCGATCATGTGCAACGCGTGATCGCAGAGAGCCCGGCTGGTCCATTAGCCGGGCTCTCTTTCTTTTAGCGGCACTAGGCGCATCCTCATAACCCGCCCGGTACAGGAATTCCCATATCCGAGCGGCCTGGATCGGCCGCTGGGCGAAAGGTCATCCGCATCGCCATCCAAGTCCTAACAGGCGATGTCCGGATGGTCACAATATTTCACGTTCGACCAGTCAAAAGTGCTGAAGCTTTCGGGATTGATCGTCAGCTTTCGGCATTGATCGTCAGCCGCAACCATTCGGCGGGAGGATTGGTCGAGCCCTGCACAACGATGCGAAGCAGGTTGCTGACCGGCGGCGTCTTATGGATAAGGCCGGTGGGGCTGTTCGGTTTCGCGAGCGGCCGATCAACCCTGAACGAAGAGCGTGTATTGGTCGAGGCCGGCGCCGCCGGCAGCCGGGAGTGCCGCAGGGTCCCACATATCGGCTTGCAGCGCGATGACCAACGCCTTGGCATTGGTCCGATCGGCATATTTGAAAGCCGCTTGCAGCCAGCGAATGTTGGCGGCGCTGCGGACGGTTCGCTCCTGCGTTTGGGCCGTGTCGTTCGTGAAGGGGGCCGTCCACTGTGCCAGGTCGTTGTTTGAGCCGCCCGGCATGTTGAAGGTCACGAACACCAGTCTCTTGTCCGACCACATCACGTTTTCGACGAACTGCGCGTCGTCCGGATAGGACGGGTCGAAATACGTCGCTTGGCTGTAAACGGTCTTTTCCGTCATGCCCAAGGTCTTGCCCGGCTTGGCGAAGAACAGCGTGCGCACGCTGGCCAATTCCTTGAGCGGATCTCCGGCCGAGAGCTGCTTGGTCTTGTGGCAGTCCGACCACTCATTGTCGCCCGGCGTGTATACGACCGGCGCCTTGAATTGCTGAAACACGTAGTAGACCGCCTGATTCCATCCCGGAATCGACTTCGGGATCGGCGGAAGAATTCCGGCGCTGGTGCACGGCATGCTGCCGGAATGAATGTCGCCGACATGAATCACGAGGCTGACGTCGCGGTCGGCGTTGACCGAGTCGATCAACAGCTTCGATTTGTCGAGCAGGTTCTGGCTGTAGGGCCAATCGCCGAAGACTGCGATCGTCAGCTTGTCGTCGTCGTCGTGATCCCGGTCAGCCGCGATCGCCGCCTGACCGGCGAGCGCAGCGGCAAGCAGGCCGGCATAGACCATTGAGCTTTTCATGGAGTGCCCCTCTGTCAATAAATGTGAAACCTCGGCGTCGCCGGAAAACACGTTCCAGCGGCGTCATTTCGTTGAACGGCTTGGTGAGGCATCGGCCGCGCGCAAAAAATGAGCGCGGACGATGAATCGAAGTGCGCCACCCCCATCCCATCGAAACGGGCAAACGCTAAGCGGGCGGCATATCGATTTTCTGACGGTTTGATGACTTGTTAAAAAGAGCCGGCTCAGGAGGTGCACGTTCATCCTGTTGCGACCGAACGGGTGGTGCCGCTGCTTGGTTGCGCGCTGCTGAGCCCGCGGCCTAAACTACGGCCACAACAACAAAAATGCCGAAGATTCAAAAGGGAGGCTGGTCTTGAAGAAATCCGTATGGCTCGCGCTGGCGCTATGCGCGCTGACGCCAAGCGCCTTTGCGCAAGATTATCCCGACCGCGTCATCACGCTGGTGGCGCCGTTTCCGCCGGGCGGTCCGTCCGACACCACCGCACGCATGATCATCGGCCCGATGTCGCAGGCGCTCGGCCAGCAGATCATCGTCGAAAACGTCACCGGCGCCGGCGGCACCATCGGCGCCAACAAGGTCGCTAAGGCCAAGCCGGACGGCTACACCATCATGGTGTCCGGTTCGGGCACGCACGCCGCGGCGGAATTTCTCAACAAAAACTTGCCCTACCGCTCCACCGATTTCGCGCAGATCGGCCTCATCAATGTTTCGCCGGTGGTGTTGGTTGCGCGCGCGGGCGTGCCGGCCAATTCGCTGAAGGACTTCGTCGCCTATCTGCGCGCCAATGAGAAGAAGGTGACCGAAGCGGATGCCGGCGTCGGCTCGATCTCGAATCTCGCCTGTTCGGTGTTCCATTCGATCGCGGATGTTCACCCGACCGTCGCGTCGTATCGCGGCACGCCGCAGGCGACCTTGGATCTGGTGGCCGGCAATGTCGACTTCGGCTGCAACCAGATCGTCAACATCGTCCCGCATATCAAGACCGGCAAGCTCAAGGCCTATGCGGTGACCGGCGACAAGCGCTCGCCGATGCTGCCGGACGTGCCGACCACCGCCGAGGCCGGCATGCCGCAGTTCAACCTCACGGTCTGGTTCGGCCTGTCAGCGCCCAAGGGCACGCCGCGGCCGGTCGTCGACAAACTCTGCAAGGCGCTCGACGTGGCGCTCAACGATCCCGTCGTGGTCAAGCGCTTCGCCGATCTCGGTTATGACGTGGTGCCAGCGGGCCGGCGCGGCCCCGATTACTTCGACAAGTTCTACAAGGATGAAGTCGCGCTGTGGGCGAAAGTGCTGGGCGGCCTCGGCATGGGCAGCAAGTAGACGCCGTGACTGGAACCTGGCAGCCGGCGCGCGGCGTGCAAATCGTCGCCGGCACGCCGCCCGGCGGCGGCCTCGACCGCGTCGCGCGCGCTTTGGCGAAGGCGATCGGCGAGGCGCATCTCATTGATGTGCCGGTCGAGGTCGTCAACGTGCCCGGCGACGGCGCGCGCCGCGCCTGGACGCATTGCATCGACAACCATCCGGGCGACGGCCACGTGATCGGCATTAGTTCGCCCAATCTCGTCACCGACTACCTGGCCGGTCTCGCGAATTTCGAGCACAACAAATATACACCGATCGCCACGCTGGTGACCGAATATATCGCCTTCGCGGTTCGCTCAGACTCAAGTCTGAAATCCGGCGACGATTTGCTCGCCCGGCTTCGCGACGATGCGCAAGGCGTCACGGTCGCGCTCTCGACCGCGCTCGGAAATCCCAACCATGTTGCCTTGGCGAAGCTGACCAGGCAGGTGGCCGGCGATGTCAACGCGCCGGTCATCCGCGTGTTCGACACTGCGCTCGATGCCATCGCCGACGTCATCGCCGGTCGAGCGCAAGTCTGCGCCGTCACGGCGGCGAGCGTGATCGCCGAGTTGAACGCCGGCCGGTTGCGCGTGCTGGCGATCACGGCGCCCGCGCGGCTCGCCGGTCTGTTCGCAAACGTGCCGACGTGGACCGAGCAGGGCGCCGATTGCGTGATCGGCGCCTGGCGCGGCGTCACCGGAGCGGCCGGCCTCGCGCCAGCGCCGGTGAAATTTTGGGAAACCGTAATCGAGGCCGCCACCCGACAGCCGTGCTGGCGGGACGACCTGGCGCGGCTGAGCTGGTCGCCGCTGGTTCAGACCGGCGCGGCGCTGCGGTCATACCTTGAGGCCGAGCGTGCGGAATTCGTCGCCGTGCTGGGCGAACTCGGGCTGCTCAAGGCATGACCAGAGCAAATTTCGCCGCACGCGCAGAAGAACATCGTGGTCCGCCGCGACAGTCGCGAGTTCTGCGAACCGTCCGGTCTGTTTGGCCGAAGTACAGCGGTTTCCCGAAAGACGTTTCCATGCGCGATCAGCATGGCTTCGCCGCCGCGGCCATGCAAAAAATGGCGGGGCG
>Ga0182024_10021824_pt1 | contig 11586 bp, 9 predicted proteins | sample P32metaG_FD_120480 | JGI IMG/M metagenome (GOLD analysis project Ga0182024, IMG submission 120480) | Permafrost microbial communities from Stordalen Mire, Sweden - P3-2 metaG (Illumina Assembly) | ecosystem: Environmental > Terrestrial > Soil > Wetlands > Permafrost | place: Sweden: Stordalen... | reverse complement strand
GCGGCTCGATCGCGCTCGGCGAGCCTGCAGCGGAGCTGCCCGCCACCAGCGTGGCGCTGAGTGCGACCATCGAATTGCGATCGACGCGCGGCACACGAAACATCCCGGCCGGTGAGTTCTATATTGGCCCCTATATGACTGCGCTGGAACCTGATGAGTTGGTGACCGGCATCACTTTCCCCTACTGGCCGAAGGGACACATCACCTTGTTCCGCGAAGTGGCACAGCGCCCCGGCGATTTCGCCCTGGTCGGTCTGGTGGGTGCGCTCACCGTGGCCGGCGGCAAGATCGCGCGCGTCGGGCTCGGCTGGTTCGGTATGGGCGCCACGCCGATCAGAGCGCACGCCGCGGAACAGATGTTGCTTGGCCGCGCCCTTGGCGAGATCGATCCGCGGGCGGTAGCCGAGCGCGCCATCAGCGACACGGCGCCCTTCGACGACCATCACGCCAGCGCCGAATACCGTCGCACCGTGGGGAAGCGCATTTTCGCTCGCACGCTGCGCGACGCACTCGATATTCGGGAGGTTGCATGAGCAAGCACGAGATCAAGATGACCATCAATGGCCGCAGCCACACCGGCACCGTCGAGGCGCGCGTGTCGCTGGCGGATTTTCTGCGCGACGATGCCGGCTATACCGGGGTGCATCTCGGCTGCGAACATGGCGTCTGCGGTGCTTGCACCGTGATCGTCGACGGCAAGGCCGTGCGCGCCTGTCTCATGCTGGCGGTGCAGGCGGAAGGGTCTGAGGTAAAAACTGCGGAAGGTCTGGCTGCGCCAGACGGGGTGTTGCATCCGGTACAGCAGGCAATGCTCGACGAGCACGCGCTGCAGTGCGGATTCTGCACACCGGGGGTGGTGATGACACTCGCTGCGCTCACCGGCGGGCGGCAGAAGCCAACCGAAGACGACCTGCTTGCCGCGATGTCCGGCCATATCTGCCGCTGTACCGGTTATCAGGGCATACGCCGCGCGGCCAAGAGGCTCGCCGGCACTGAGTTGGGAGAAAAATCATGACGGCTGTCGGCATCAGTACTGGGCGCTACATTGGCCAGCGCGTGCAGCGTAAGGAGGACCCGCGCCTGCTGACCGGCCGCGGCCAGTTCGTCGACGACATTTCGCTGCCGGGCATGTTGCACGTCGCCTTTGCGCGCAGCCCCATCGCGCGCGGCAACATCCTTTCGATCAAGACCGACGTGGCGCGGGAGGTCGAGGGTGTGCATGCGATCTACACGCAACAGGACCTGGCGCGCTTCAAAGTCGACATGCTGAATTTCTACCTGCTCCCGCCTGAGATGCCGATAACCCCGCTCGCCGATGGGCGAGTGTCCTATGTGGGCGAGCCCGTGGCGCTCGTCATCGCCGACAGCCGCCACATCGCCGAGGACGCGGCCTCGCTCGTCGAGGTTGAGTATTTCGAGGAAGACCCGGTCGTCACCATCGCCGATGCGCGGCGCGGGCCGTTGGTGCATCCGGAAAGCGGCAGCAACATCGTTTCGCAGATGGGCGAGGAAGAGATCAGCGAGGAACTCGACGCGTTGCTCAAAGGTGCCGCTCATCTCATCACCCATAGGGTCGTTCACCAACGCATCTCGCAATCGCCGATGGAAACGCGCGGCATCGTCGCCACCCGCGACGGCACGGAGGAGCTGACGCTCTACATCACATGCCAGAGTCCTCATATGGTGGCGCGCTGGACCTCCCTGGCGCTCGGTCTGCCGCAAACCGCGATCCGCGTGATCGCCAAGGATGTCGGAGGTGCCTTTGGCCTGAAGAACCACCCATGGAAGGAAGAGGTATCGGTGATCATCGCTGCCCTGAGCTTCGGCCGACCTTTGAAATGGATCGAGGATCGTTATGAAAACCTGATTGCCGCCAATCAAGCGCGCGAGCAGGAGATGGTGCTGCAAGTGGCGTTCGATGCCGATGGCAGGCTGCTTGCCTCGCACGGCGACTACAGCTGCAACAACGGAGCCCATCCGCAAGTCGCGGACTGCAATATCGCGGTACATATGTTTCTATGGGCCGCCTACAAAATGCCGGCCTATGGCTTTCTGACGCGAGGCTGGTACACCAACACCGTGGGTCTGGCCGCGTATCGCGGACCGTGGGCGATGGAATCGTTGATCCGCGAGACGGCACTCGACACCGCTGCCCGCAAGATCGGTATCGATCCGGTGGAGATTCGGCGCCGCAACTTGGTGACCTTGAAAGACCAGCCCACCGCCTCGTGCATGGGCATTCCAATCGAGGACATCACGCCGGCCGAGTGCCTCGAGAAATTGGTGGCGTACTTCGACATCCCCGGGTTTCGCAAGGAACAGGAAGCCGCCCGCAAGGAGGGTCGCTACTTAGGGCTAGGCATCGCGGCTTATATCGAGCCGACTGGATCCGCCGGCAGCATCGCGACGATGACGGGGGAACTGGCGCAGGTGCGAATCGAGCCGACCGGCATGGTGACCGCCACCATGAGCACCCATTCGCAGGGCCACGGCACGGCAACCACCATGGCTCAGATCATCGCCGACCGGCTCGGCGTGGCGTATGAGGATGTGACTGTTTTCGAGGGCGACAGCTCGCGCGGCGGGTTCTCTCCCGGGGCGGCGGGCAGCCGCCAGGGCGTGATCGCGGGGGGTGCGGCGATCAAGGCATCGGATTTACTGGCGGACAAGGTGAAACAACTCGCCGCTCACCTGCTCGAGGTTGGCCGCGAAGCCATCCATATCGAAGACGGCATGGTGCACGTCATCGGTGCGCCTGAAAAGTCGCGGACGCTGCGCGCGATCGCGGAGATCGCGTATGGCGAGCCAACCCGGCTGCCGCCCGGTTTCGAGTCCGGCCTCGAGGCGCAATACCGGTATCAGCCCCCGCCCATGACCTTGACCAGCGCCGCCAACGCCTGCGTGGTCGAAGTGAGCGGCGAGACCGGCTTCGTGAAAATATTGCGCTGGATCTCCTAGGAAGATTGCGGGACACCCATCAATCCTGCGGTGGTCGAAGGTCAGATTGCCGGAGGTCTTGCACAGGCTATAGGTACGGTTCTCTTGGAGGAGATGTCGTTCGACGCACGCGGCAATCCAACTGCGGCGACCTATAAAGACTATCTCCTGCCGTCGATTTCCGACGTACCCGTGATCGAGTTCGTGCACGCCAATACGCCATCGAAAACGGTGGGGGGTATGCGCGGCGTCGGCGAGGGCGGTGCCATCATCGGGCCACCCACCTTGGTCAACGCCATTTCAGACGCGCTGGCTGTGTTCGGCGAGGTTCCGGTCGAGCTGCCGCTCACGCCCGCCAAGCTACTCAGCGTCATCGAAGGCCGCGACATCGCGGGCGTGGCTGCCCATGCTCTTGCGGAACCGATCAGCGAGCCTGAGGTTGCCGACGCGATCGGCGTAGAACCGCCCGCCGTCATGGCAGATTCTGAAAGTCTCATCGACGGCGACTGGAAAATGGTCATGTCGAGTCCCATGGGCCCGCAGGAGATGACGGGGCATTTCGAGACCGACGGTCAACTGCTCAGCGGCTATCTGAGCAGTCCGGAAGGTCAACAGACTTTCACCGGCACGGTGGAAGGCAACCGCGTGAAGTTCGATCTCAAGGTCGTCAAGCCGATGAAGATCACGCTCAAATATGACATTGCGGTGGAGGGAGACAAACTCACCGGCAAGGTCAAAATGGGCATTTTCGGCACGGCCAAGCTTACGGGCGAGAGAGCGCGCGAGGCTGTGGAAGCCTGAAATAAATTCACTTGAATGGAGTTGGAACGATGAAGATTTCTAGCCTGCCGTCAGGCGTGTCGGCCTGCGTCGCATTCCTGGCTGCCTGTCAGTTGGGGATTGCGCCGACCGCATCGGCCGCCCCAGCCTCTGCGGCGATCGGCACCGGCGCTGATTGGCACAACGTGAACGGCGACAGCGATGAGACAGGGTACAGCCGTCTCGACAAGATCACCGCCGCGAACGCCGGCAAGCTTAGGCTGGCTTGGTACCTCGATCTACCGGGGGAATCGAGCCTGGAGGCCTCGCCGATCGAAGTCGACGGTATTCTCTATTTCACCGGCTCCTATGCGACCCTTTATGCCTTGGATGCCGTCAGCGGCAAGCAGGTCTGGAAATTCGATCCGAAGACCTGGCAGCACAACATCATGAAGATGAATTTCAACTTCGCTGCCAACCGCGGTGCCGCGTATGCCAATGGCAAAATATTTTTTGCGGCGCTGGACGGTAGATTGTTCGCGCTGGATGCGAAAACCGGCAAGATGATCTGGAGCACCGAGACCACCGATCCGAAGAATGGTCAGACAGTCACCGGTGCACCGCGCGTTTTCGACGGCAAGGTGATCATAGGACAGGGTGGCGCCGACTTTGGCATGCGCGGCTATGTCAGCGCCTACGACCAAGAAACGGGCAAGGAACTGTGGCGCTTCTATGTCGTGCCCGGCAGTCCTGAGGCAAACAAGGGTGACGCGGCCATGGAGGCTGCCGCGAAGACTTGGAACGGCGAGTTTTGGAAAAAGACCGGCGGCGGCGGCGGTCCCTGGGACAGCATTACCTTCGATGCAGAGTTGAAGCGCATCTACATCGGCACCGCCAATGCCTCGCCTTATGACCCCGAGGCGCGTAGCCCCGGCGGCGGCGATAATCTCTACACCGCCTCGATCGTGGCGCTGGACGCCGACAGCGGCAAATATGTCTGGCATTACCAGATCAATCCGCGCGACAGCTGGGATTACGACACCACTCAGCAAATGACGCTGGCGACGCTTACCCTCGAGGGCAAGCCCCGTAAAGTACTGATGCAGGCGCCGAAGAATGGATTCTTCTACGTGCTCGATCGCCAGACGGGAAAAGTGATTTCGGCCGAAAAGCTGGGTAAGGTTACCTGGGCAGACCACATTGATCTGGCAACCGGCCGCCCCGTCGAGAATCCCGGCATCCGTTACGAATCCGGTCAATCGATTATCTACCCCTTCAATTCCGGCTTGCATAGCTGGATGCGCATGGCGTACAGCCCGGTGACCGGGCTCGTTTATGTACCGACCATGCAAATGGCCTCTCGCTTGGGGAGGGGCGCGCCCCAGGACGATGACTTCAATGTCATGGGCATCAACGTCGCCAGCGTGGGAGGCCAGCCCGGCGACGGCAAGGGCTATTTGGTCGCCTGGGACCCAGTGGCGCAAAAGGCGCGCTGGACCGTAACGCTTGATAAGTTGTTCAACGGTGGCGCCGTTTCCACGGCGGGCAATGTCGTCTTCCAGGGCACCGCCGATGGTTGGTTCTGCGCCTACGATGCCCGAAGCGGCGCATCGCTTTGGCGCCAGAGCGTCGGCATGGGCATCATCGCCGCACCCATGACCTATGCCGTGGGCGGCAAGCAGTATGTCGCGGTGCTGGCAGGCTACGGCGGGTCGGCCGCGGCCATTGGCCCCATCATGAATGTCGGCTGGAAGTACCGTGACCCACGTCGCGTTCTCGTATATGCGCTCGACGGCAAGGCGGTGCTGCCGCCGTCCGACCCGCCGACTCTGAAAGTTTCGTTGCAGGAGAATCCGGCGGAGGTCCTCGATCCGAAGCAAGCTGCGATGGGCAAGGCGATATTCATCGCATGTGCCGCCTGCCACGGACGCGGCATGGTAGGTGTCGGCGGGCCGGGGCCGGATCTGCGCGAGTCTTCGATACCGCTGAATGCGGACGCATTCTGGTCAGTGGTTCACGACGGTGCGCTCATCGAGCACGGCATGCCGTCCTTTGCCGCATTCGGCAAACCGCAAATCGAGGCCATTCGCCAATACATTCGCGCAACCGCCAGGGCCGATTTGGCGAAGCAGTGATCTAAGTGTGCGGTGCCGGCGAGGCAGTTGTACCCATCACACCTGTTTCGCCGGCATACGCACGATGAGCCCGTCGAGCGCGTCGGTGACTTCGATCTGACAGGATAGGCGGCTGTTCGGCTGCAGGTCGCAAACGGCATCGAGCATGTCTCCTTCGAGCTCACTCTTCTTGCCGAGCTTCTCGGTCCACTTCTCGTCGATGTAGACGTGGCATGTCGCACAGGAGCAGCCTCCGCCGCATTCGGCAATGATGCCCTGCACGTTGTGATTTATCGCGCCTTGCATGACGGAAACGCCGCTCGCTATATCGAGCACGCGCTCGGTGCCGTTGGATTCAACATAAGTTATCTTTGCCATCCTATTTACCTTTGCGATCGCATGGGGTCACCGGCACGCTTGGGTCAGATTCGCTTGCCGCTGAGGGCGGCTTTTCCGAACATACCAAGCTTCACGTTGCCGGTCATGGTATTGCCTGCCACTTTTGCGTCAAAACTCAGCTTGATGGACACGGGCTTCTTGAGACTCAATGTCCAGCTCAATGCGTTGCCGGAAATCTTGCCGTCGATGTGCTCGACTCCCATTTCGCCTGACATCGTGCCCTTGAAAGCATCGCCCTCCCGGAGAATCTGTGCGGTCATTACCTGCGGTCCCATGGGAGTCTGCAGCGTCAGCTCCCAGGTCTCCGTGCCCACCGCTGCGCTCGCGCCGTCCAGATCGGCACCGGCCTGGGGAGTGCCGCCAGTCACTTTGGCTTTCGCACCCTGCTGACCGTTGCCGCCCGTGAATACGGGCATGTTGTCCCAGCCGCGCACCGTGGAGGTCGACGATAGCTTCGCCTTGTCAAGGTCCACGGTCCACGTGGGGAACCGCTTCAGTATTTCATCCAACGCGACGCGTCCCTCGACCCTGGCGAGCGCGGAGCCGAGACAGGCGTGAATGCCGCGCCCGAAGGTTATGTGAGGTGGGCCCTTTCGATGGATATCGAAATGCTCGCCGTCGGGGTAGCGCCTATCGTCTCGATTGGCGGAAGCCACCAGCATCAACATCGCACTCCCGGCCGGCACTGTTTGACCATGGATTTCTACATCGCGTGCGACGTATCTCGCGACCGAGGGACCCGGCGGTTCGTAGCGGAGCAGCTCCTCGATGGCGTTGGGGATCAATCCGGGATTGGCAGCGAGTTCGGCACGCTGCTCGGGATGATCGCCGAGCACCTTGCCGGTCCAGCCGATCAGTCGCGTCGTTGTTTCAATGCCTGCGCCGGCGAGCACGTTGACGAAACAAAGAATCTCTTCGCGGGTAAGCCTTCGCTTGGTGCCGGTCTCATCGACGAACTCGGCCCGCAGCAGCTCGGTCATGAGATCGTCGGAAGGATTCTTGGCGCGCCAGTCGACGTACTCCTCGAATCCCGCCCCTTTGTAGCTTGCTTGCGAGACGTCCATCGGCTTGCCGGCTTCCGTGCGCAGCGATGCATCAACCCTCTCGCGAACCGCCTCTTGGTCCTGCTCAGGAATGCCCAGCAGCGCGCTGATCACACGCATGGGCATCTCCGCGCCAAAATCGGCGACGAGGTCTATGCGCCCGGCACCGACCAAGGGGTCCAAACACCGAGCACAGTAGGCGCGAATCTTTTCCTCGAGATCGTTCATCCTCCGCGGCGTGAATACGCGCGTCAACACGCTGCGATGCGCCGTGTGCAACGGAGGGTCTTCCCAGATGAACATGCCGCTGGGTATGTCCATGTTCGCCTTGATATATTCAAGGACGTCGCCGCGGCTGGAGCTGAAGGTCGCCGTATCGGTTAGACCCCGTTCGACATCGCTGAAACGGCTCACGGCATAAAACGCGTGCTCCTCGTTCCGGTACAGCGGCGCCTCTTCCCGCAGGCGCCTAAATACCGGGTAAGGATTCATCCAGAAGTCTGGCTTGTATGGATCCCAGTAGACAGGGGCTTCTGTAAGCGTGGTCATTTTCAGTCCTCTTTGAATGTCCTTAAGGTCGAGTGGCGGTGCAGCGCCGCTCGCGCCCCTGGCAAGAAAGCCTGCGCGGTCCAACATTAAGATATGCGCCACAGTGTATCATATCTACGAACACTGTGAAGGCGGGACGCCCATGCCGAAAACCGCTCCGGCAATAAGGGCTGAAAGAGCCAAGGCTGAGAGAGTGCTCCTCTACCCGATCAGGCGCGCTGCCCTGCAAGAGGCGCGCTGCCAAACATTCCGAGCTTCACCGTGCCAGTCATCTTGTCGCCCAAGACCGTCGCCTCGAAGCCGAGTTTGATCGCGACCGGCTTGGTAAGCGCCAGCGTCCAGGTGAGGGTGTTTCCGGTGATTTTTCCCGTGATGTCCTGTACTCCCATTTCACCCGAAACGGTGCCTGTGAAACGATCGCCCTGCCGGACGATTTGTGCGGTCATCGCCTGCGCACCCATCGGGGTATTGAGCGTGAGATTCCATCTCTCAGCGCCTTCCGCAGCCGTCGCGGCTGCAGAGTCCGATTCGGGCTGCTGCCGACCCTTTGCCTCCGCAGATTTGCCGCGCTGCGCCGTCGCCGCCCGAGCGCCCCCGATGAAGGCCGGAAGTGTCTCCCAGCCGCGGACCGTTGAAGTGGGAGAAAGATGAGCATTATCTAGATCCACATCCCATTCGGGAAAGCGGTTCAAAATCTCGTCCAATGCGACGCGGCCCTCGATGCGGGCCAGGGCATTTCCCAAGCAGGAGTGCAGCCCATATCCGAACGTGAGATGCGGTACGCGCTCGCGATGGATATCGAAGCGCTCGCCATTCACGAACTTGCTTTCGTCCCGATTCGCAGCGCCGGTCAAAAGAACGATTGCGCTGCCTTGGGGCACCTTTTTGCCCTGGAACTCGGTGTCGCGCGCCACATAGCGTGCGATGTGCGGCGCTGGTGGTTCGTATCGCAGGAATTCTTCAATGGCTTGAGGAATGAGTCCCCTGTTCTCGTAAATCTGCCTACGTTGATCCGGATGTTCCGCGAGCACCTTCCCGGTCCAGCCAATCAGACGGTTGGTCGTTTCGTTCCCCGCACTCGCGATCACGTTGACGAAGATCAGAACCTCTTGGCGTGTCAGTCGTCGTGTTACACCCTTCTCGTCGACGAACTCTGCGACCAGCAGTTCCGTCATGAGATCGTTCGAGGGGTGCTCGGTCCGCCAATCGAGATATTCCTCGAACCCTTCGCCGGTGAAATCGTGATCGGCGGAATAATTCTGCGGTTTTCCGGGTTCCGTGCGCAGCGCGGCGTCCGCGCGTGCGCGAACCGCCTGTTGATCCTCCTCGGGGATCCCTAAGAGCATGCCGATGACCCTCATCGGCATCTGCGCGCCCAGATCCGCTACGAAGTCGAATTTGTCGCAACCAATCAAGGGGTCCAGCGCCTTGGCGCAATATTCCCGGACCAGAGGCTCAATCGCAGCCATCTTCTTGGGCGTAAATACACGAGTCAGCAGGCCGCGATGAATCGTGTGCAGCGGCGGATCCTCGAAGATAAACACGCCGGATGGCACCGCCGCGTTCGCTTTTATAAACTCCAGGACCGCGCCGCGCGCCGAACTAAATGTGTCTTTGTTCCCCAAGGCCTCTTTGACGTCGTCATAACGGCTGACTGCGTAGAAATCATGCTTGTCGTTATAGTAGAGAGGACACTCCTCTCGCAGTCGTCTGAAGGTCGGATAAGGATCTCTCGTGAGTTCGATCGCGTATGGATCCCAATAAACGCCGGTTCCGGTATTCAAGATCAGTTCTCCTCTCACGAAGCACGTCAGCGCGGATCTGCACCATTTCAAACTCGTCACACTGTGCCATCTTTCGATGATGCAAGTCAAAAGCTGGCTATCCGTTTAGAATGAGCGCTTGTCCACTCAAGAAGAGAAACGAAAAGCTGCACTGAATGCGTCGTGGGAGCGCCGGCGCGCGGACGTCGCGACCCGGATCGAGTTGTCGGCGCTAAAGCTCTTCCTCGAGAGCGGCATCGACGCGGTAACGGTCGATGACATTGCGGGCGCGGCCGAAGTCTCGCGGCGCAGCTTTTATCGCTACTTCAAATCTCCGGAGCACATCCTTTGCAACGTTCTCTCCCGGTCGATGGACCGGTGGGCGCACGTCGTGCGCACGCGTCCAAAGAGCGAGCCGATGCTTGCCTCGTTTCGCGCGGCGGATGCAGTGGCCCTGGGGTTCCGGGAGAATTCGCAGCCGCTCGCCATGGCCATGGGGGTCATGCGCCGGTCGCCGGAGGCATGGCGTAGGATCACCGGCCCGATCCAGGCCCACACGACCAAGGCCTATCAGCAAATTATCGCGGAGCGCCTGAAGGCCGTGGGCAAAAATCCCCGATCTGCAGGGGCCATCGCGGCAGGGTTGACCGCCATCATGATTCATCTGGCCGGGGAAAGCGCCAGGGAACTGCGAGATCTTAGACCCGAGGAACTCGAGCAGACCCTTGAAGCTTTGCAAAAATTGATAGCGCTGCCGCCAAAGTCGAAGGCAAAGCCTCGATCGCGCCGAGGCAGTTCCAGCCCATGACGGCTCAGCGGCTCGTATAGCCTCCGTCTACCGCGATCGCCTGACCGGTCACAAAGCTGGCGCTATCGCCGCAAAGCCACAGAACGGCAGCTGCGATCTCGTGCGGCGAACCAAAGCGTCCGGCCGGGCTCCCTTCCAATAAAGCCGCCGTGAGCTCAGGCGTTATAGAGCGATGCCACATCGGCGTGTCGATCATGCCGGGGCATACGGCGTTCACCCGGATGCCCTTTCTGACGTACTCGAGCGCCGCCGTCTTGGTCAGTCCGACCACACCGTGTTTAGCGGCAACATAGGCAGGCAGGCCTTCCGCCGCGACCAAACCGGCGCTGGATGCGCAATTTACTATGGCACCCCCGCCGGTTTTGAGCATCTGGGGGATTTGGTGACGCATGCAGAACCAGACGCCGGTAAGGTCACAGGTAATTACACGGTTCCAGTTCTCAACGGTGCAATCGGCCGTCGCTGCTGCCGTCCCATCGATGCCCGCGGCATTGAACGCGGCGTCGAGGCGACCATACAGTGCCACCGCCCGCTCCACAGCCTTTCGGACCGCATCGTCAGATGTGACGTCGCATACGACGAAGCTGCATTCTCCGAAATGGCGAAGTTGCGCCTCGACCTCGCGGCCGCCCCCTTCGTCTCGATCGACAAGCACGGTGGCGTAGCCGCTCTTGACGAAAGCTTCGGCGCTAGCACGGCCGATCCCCGAGCTTGCACCCGTTACGAATACGACCTTGCGCTTGTTCTGAGAATTCATCGCTACTCCCAATCTTATTTGACCAGCACTTCGACAGCGCCGACGCCGGGTCAGCTGTCCAGAATCTTCACCGGAAGGCTGCCATAGGCCCAGTGGAAATAGCTGGGCCGCAAAATCGCCTTATCCAAATCGAAGCTGTAGGAATTCACGCGTAGCAGGAACTCCTGCACCAACACTCGGATCTGCAAGCGCGCGATGTGCAGCCCCATGCAATGGTGCAGGCCCAAACCAAAGGCCAGTTGGCGTGGAATCTTGCGGTTCCAAATAAAGTCGTCGGCATTCTCGAACTCCCGCTCGTCACGATTCGCGCATGCGACCAAGCCCGCCACGCGTTGTCCCGCTCGCATCGGCATGCCGGCGATGACCACATCCTTGTGAATCGTACGCAGAAAGAACTGTGCAGGTGCGCAAAAGCGCAGCATCTCCTCGGCGGCGACCGGCGAGTTTTTCTTCAGGT
>Ga0182024_10021823_pt1 | contig 11586 bp, 8 predicted proteins | sample P32metaG_FD_120480 | JGI IMG/M metagenome (GOLD analysis project Ga0182024, IMG submission 120480) | Permafrost microbial communities from Stordalen Mire, Sweden - P3-2 metaG (Illumina Assembly) | ecosystem: Environmental > Terrestrial > Soil > Wetlands > Permafrost | place: Sweden: Stordalen... | reverse complement strand
GCCCAGTTCTTCGAAGCTGCTGTCGATGGTAACTAACGACACGTCTTTTCGCTGGTTATCGGCAATGATGCGGAGTACGCGGGCTGAGACTTCCTCGGGATTCGTCAAATCTGGTGACATAGCAGTTGAGAGACTGTTTCAAAATGATATCCTGCCTCAATCAGCGCAGGAACAATGCGGCGGACCGCTTCGAGCGCGGCGGAGACATCGGCGTTTTCGTTCCGCGCACGGCCATCGTGCAGGCAGATGATTCCGCCGTCGCTGACACGCGACAGGATGCGATTCGCGATGGCGGCCGCCGGAAGTTTCCAGTCGAGACCGATCACCGACCACATCACTCCGCGAAGGCCCAGTTTGGCCTGCATGCGGCGAAATCCAAACCAGCGCACTCCATAAGGCGCGCGCATCAGCACCGGCGCAATGCCAGTCACATCGCTAATGGCGGACTGCGCCAGAGTGAAATCATCTTCAATCAGAGCCGCCGGTTTCAGGGCAAAATTCAAATGGCTGTGAGAATGGTTGCCGATCTCATGGCCCGCGGCGAGCACGTCGCGCGCGATTCCCGGATGCCGCAGCACGCTGGCGCCAACCTGAAAAAACGTAGCCGGCACGCGGAATTCCGCCAGCGTTTCGAGAAAGCGCGGCGTCGCGGGACCAGGACCATCGTCGAACGTAATCGCGACCGATTTGCCACCCGCCTTCGCACGCCAAACCGAAGGGCCGAACACCGACGAAGATCTGCCGCGCACTGCCCAGGCGGCCCCGGCGAACGCGCAGCCTGCCATACAGCAACTTGCCGCCAGCTCAACCGCAGACGTCTTCGTCATAACGTCGATGAGAATAGTTTCGATCAGACGATCTCTTCTTCGATCACACGATTTCTTCGTGGACCGCGTCCCAGCGAACGGTCCTTTGCTGCAAATAGCTTTCGACCGCCATGTGGCAGGCCACCGAGGTGCGATAACCCAGTTCGAACGGACAGGCCGTCGCGTTGCCATCGTTGCCATTCCGGATTGTGCTCAGAAAATCCTGCATGTGTGCACGCGGTACAGTAGGCGTCTGGCCCATCAGTTCCGCGCCAGCCGGACGATTCACGCGCTGCGGCACGTAGCGAATCTGCTGGCCGCGGGCGATAGTGCCATGCGTCCCGAGCACATCTTCGGTTACGCCTGGATAATTATTGCCGAAACCTGAATTCCACGTGAACAGAATCTCTTCCGGTAGCTCAAGCGACACGGTCATCGTATCCGGCACTTCGCGGCCATCTTTCCATAAATAGATGCCGCCGGTCATAGTGGCCGCCACCGGAATGCCCAGCGACATGGCTTTGCCCCAGAACGCGAACTGGTGACTCATATTTTCGTGGACGTTGCCGCCGGAATAATCCCAGAACAAACGCCAGTTGACCAGGCGGTCGGGATCGAAATCGCGCGCCGGAGCCTGCCCGAGAAAATTCTCCCAGGCCACGTTCTCCGGAGTCATGTCGGGATAGAGAGGCCGCGTCCACTGCGGTTTGCCGGCCGGCGTATTGCGGAACATGCGGGCATGGATGGCGGTCACATGGCCTACGGCGCCGCCCGAAAGGTAAGAAGCGGCATCCGCAATCTGGCCCGACGAGCACGCCTGATGTCCCACCTGCACCACGCTGCGCGGCGAACGCTCACGCGCGGCACGCATGAGTTTGGCGTGATCCACGGTGAACGCCATGGCCTTTTCCTGGTACACGTGCTTGCCGGCGTCCATCGCCGCGATAAAGCATTCGGCATGCAGATGCTGCGGCGTTGCGATCAATACGGCGTCGATGGATTTATCTTCGAGGAGCGCGCGATAGTCGGAGTAGCCGGTGAATGTGGATTCGCCGCCTTTTGCCACCAGACTCTTTGCTTCATCGAGGCGGCGGGAGTAGACGTCGGCAGCGGCTACGAGTTCGGTATTCGGGCATGAAGTGGCTTCGCGGGTCAGTTGCACGCCGCGCTCGCCCATGCCGATGACACCGATACGAATTCGGTTGTTAGCGCCGAGCGCACGGCCGGTTGCGAGGCTGCCAGCCAGCCCCGTAGCCACGTTGCCGATGAAATGGCGTCTGGTCTGCACGGATCTTTATAGTTTAGCGCGAGGCCTGCCGCGGGTTTTGGTGGGGTTGGCCGGCGGCATCTTTCTGGTAGCCTGCAAGCATGAGGATCAGGTCGAACTGCCGGACGACGTCGCGGGGCATTCCGACCGTGGACGGGAAGCTCTTGAGGCTCTGGCAGTTGAAGGCTACCGCACAGGCGCGCTCTCCCACTATCAAACGAGCCAGTTGCTCGGCCTGTCCCGGTTCGAATTCAATCATTTCCTCAAGGCCCGCGGTGTCTTTGACCACGCTTACGATGTCGCGGATCTGGAGCGCGATCTTGAGGATCTGAGCAGGCTTGAGGCGCGGAACCGGGCACGTGAACTCGCATCGGACTCACTGGACCCCGGCGACCGCCACGCGATTCAGTTGGCCTCGGACGCATATTGCTAACGGGGCGCGGAGCGCGGTTTGTTGGGTTTAGACATCGCGCTGAAGGATTTGCAGACTACCGCCTTCAGATGTGCTCCGGGGCTGATCGAAGAGGTGAAGCGGCGTGCCCGGGCATACCCATCCCATCGCGCACGGTAAATTGAAGTCTTGATGTTCCAACGCATTATCTGGATCGTGCTGGATAGCGTCGGCGTTGGCGCCATGCCCGACGCCGCCGACTATGGCGACGCTGGCAGCGACACGCTGGGCAACATCGCACGGCAGCGCGGTTTGAACGTGCCGAATCTTTGCGCGCTGGGGCTTGGCAATCTCAAGCCCATCCCCGAACTGCCACGCGCGCAACATCCGGAAGGCGCATACGGACGCTGCGCTCTCCGTTCGCCCGGCAAAGATACCACTACCGGTCACTGGGAAATGGCCGGCATCCATCTGGCGAAGCCATTTCCGCTGTTTCCGCATGGCTTTCCACCGGAAATCATGCGCGAGTTCGAACACCGCATCGGCCGTTGCACTCTTGGTAATAAGGCGGCTTCGGGAACCGAAATCATCAGGGAACTGGGCGCGGAGCACGTTCACACCGGCTCGCCGATCGTCTACACGTCAGCCGATAGTGTCTTTCAGATCGCCGCGCACGAGGGCGTGATTCCCATCCCGGAACTCTACCGCATCTGCGAGATCGCGCGTGAGATTCTGCGCGGACCGTATGAGGTGGGTCGGGTCATAGCCCGGCCATTTGAAGGTGAACCCGGCCATTTTCAGCGCACCGCGAACCGGCATGATTACGCTGTGCCTCCGCCGCCCAGCATGCTGCTCGATAAGCTCGCTGAGAACCAGGTCGAAGTTCGCAGCGTGGGGAAGATCTCCGATATTTTTCTCGGCCGCGGCATCACCGCACAGCACAAGACGAAAAACAACGCAGACGGCATGAACAAGACGCTGGGGGCCATGCAAGGTCTGGAACGCGGGCTGGTCTTCGTCAATCTGGTCGATTTCGATCAGTTGTACGGGCACCGCAACGACGTGGAAGGCTACGCGCGCGCACTCGAAGAATTCGACGCGTGGCTGCCGCAATTCCGCGCCGCGCTGCTGCCTCAAGACCTGGCGATCGTCACCGCAGATCACGGCTGCGATCCGACAACGCCATCCACTGACCATAGCCGCGAATACACGCCGCTGCTTGTGTTTGGACCGCATGCCCGCGCCGGCATCGATCTCGGCCTGCGCGGCACGCTGAGCGATTTGGGCCAGACCGTGGCCGGCAATTTTGCAACATCGATTGAGAAAGGGACCAGCTTTTTAAGCGAGATAACTAAATCATGAGAACACCACTGATGGCGGGCAACTGGAAAATGTACAAGACTCCCGCGGATACACAGGCGTTTTTCGACGCCTTTCTGCCTTTGGTGGCAAACACTACGAGTCGTGACGCGGCGATTTGCCCGCCCTATATCGACCTGCCTGTCGCGCTCGCGGCAACCGCGGGATCGAAGGTCGGGATCGGCGCCCAGAACCTGGCTGTGGGTAAGGAAGGCGCCATGACCGGCGAAATCTCCGGCTATATGCTGCAGGCGATTGGCGTGAAGTACGTCATCATCGGCCACAGCGAGCGTCGCCACTTTTTCGGTGAGAACGAAGCCGGTGTTCTGGCAAAGACGAAGGCCGCGATCGAATACGGGCTGACGCCGATCGTATGCGTCGGAGAGTTGCTCGAGCACCGCGAGTCCGGTATGACGGAAGCCATACTCGCCACGCAGTGCGAAGGCGGCATCGCGCCGCTGACGCCGGACCAGTTCTCGAAGATCGTGATCGCGTACGAACCCGTGTGGGCGATTGGCACCGGCAAAGTCGCCTCGCCCGAACAGGCGGCCGAAGCCCACGCGTTTATTCGCGGGCGCATAGCTGAGGCTTTCGGCAACGACCAGGCTGTGGCGACGCGCATTCTCTATGGCGGCAGCGTCAAGCCCGAAAACGTGGCCGGGCTAATGTCGAAGGGCGATATCGATGGCGCACTAGTCGGCGGCGCCAGCCTCGATCCGAAATCGTTCGCCGCAATCGTGAATTTCTGAATTCCTGAAATCACCGCAGGAGTGGCGCCAGCCGGAGTTGGCGCCACTCCAGCCGGTGGCCCCTTTATCCGCCCGAGCATTCCAGTAACTTCAAAATCACATAGCCTGTAAGTTATTTTTCGGCGCAGCCCCTGCGGCTGCTACCTTGTCACTCGGATCGACACTGTTGTGATACAACATGCGCTCAGATGTCCGTGAGTAACCCGAATCTAAACCGGCCGCTTCACAATCTGTAATCAGAAGTACCGCGAGGACCCTGATATTTTTGCCGGTTATTTACGTTGATGGTATCGAAAATCGCAGTACTTAAAAACCCCTTTAAACAAAAGCGATCCGACACAGGCAGTATTCATAAATCCGTAGTACATACGGGAAACGGAATTACTGCCACATATGTTTCGTTCCTTACGACGGATTTCCCGGAAACCTTGACCATACTCCAGGCGCGGTGCTAGGTTACCCACAGAAACACTTTTTTACAAACATACTGTTTGTGGGGAAGTTGACACACTGGTTTGGGGGTAAAAACATGAAACTGGAAAGTTACATACGCATCGTTCTTGCGATGGCGCTCTGTTGCGCCGGACTTTACGGCCAGACTGTTGCGAGTGCGCTTCAGGGCGTCGTTGTGGATCCGGCGGATGCTGCGGTTGGTGGCGCTGCTGTTACTCTGACGAACACGGATACGGGCGCCAACCGAACCGCTGCCACGGATAACACGGGCACTTACCGCTTTCCGAACATCGATCCGGGCAATTACAGCCTGACTGTCAAGGCCAATGGATTTAAGGCGGAAACGCAAACCGGCATCGTCGTCGCAGCGCAGGAAACTCATAACGGCGGCAAAATGGTTCTCCAGCTGGGCAGCATCGCCGAATCGATATCGGTTACAGCTGAGGCAGCTCAGATACAGCTGTCAGCGCGGAACAATCATCTACTGTGGACACAGCGGACCTCGAAGATCTGACGCTCAAGGGCCGTGATCTGTTCGGTTACATGAAACTCGTCCCGGGTATCATCGATAACAATTCACAATCGAGAGACGTTACCAGTCCGAATCAGATCAGAGGATTTTCCATTCAGGGTAATTCCACGGTCACAATGAACTTTACCGTGGACGGTATTACGGACATGGATACTGGATCCAACAGCACTCTGCACTACGAGCCCAACATGGATGCGGTTCAGGAGATGAGAGTGTTGACGTCAAACTATCAGGCAGAATATGGCCGTAACTCGGGCGGGACGATCACGGTTGTTACCAAGAACGGAACCCAGCAGTTCCACGGCACGGGTAACTGGAGTTACCGTCACGAAAACTTCAACTCGAACAGCTGGCTGGATGATCACACAATCAAGAATATCGGCGGAATCAACCAGGCAACACCGACGCCGCTGTATCGGTATGACATCGAGACCTACAGTATTGGCGGCCCGATGTACATCCCAAAACTCGTCAACAAAGACAAGAAGCATGTGTTCTTCTTCTGGTCACAGGAATTTACCGGGCAGTACGTGCCCGGCGGGACAGAAACTAACTATGTGCCGACAGCTCTCGAACGGCAGGGAAACTTTTCGCAGTCGTTCGGCAACAGCAACGGTAACCCGGTGACTATTCCGATTCTGGATCCGGCTAATAATAACCAGCCTTTCGCCGGTAATATCATTCCACCCAACCGAATCAATGCACTGGGGCAGAATTTCCTTAACTTCCTTCCGCTGCCCAACTATTCGCCGACTATCCCAAATCAGTTGTTCGTCGATAACTTCTTCGAGCAGGGCAGCGCCACGCATCCCCGCCGCAACGACGTAGCCAGAATCGACGCCAATGTCACGTCGAAGATAAGCGCTTACGCCCGCTGGATCCACGACCACGACGATATGCCAGTCCTTTATCAGGGCGTGTTCTGGGATCAGTATGCGCAGAATGGCCGCATTGAGCCCGGCGGCGCTCCGCCACCGATATCTCCTATCGACCACCCAAATCCGGGCCATAGCTGGTCCGGCACGCTCACCTATACGATCACTCCTACCCTGATCAATGAAGTCACCATCGCGGAGAGCTGGAATACCTGGTCGTATTACACTCTGGACAATTACGCGGACGAGTCGCGCAACCTGATTCCCGGCTTACCGACGCTGTTCCCGATACCGCCGACTTCGGCCAGCGGATCGCAGGGCCCGGTGAATGGGTATGAGAATATTCTGCCTACGTTCACTTTCTCCGGCGGTTCCGGCTTCCTGCCCAGTAACTCCGCCTATAACCGGGGGCCGGGAACCAACTCCGGTACCTACGAAAACTTCAATCCGATCTGGTCCTATCAGGACAATATCAGCAAAGTAATTGGCCATCACGCATTAAAAGCGGGCTTCTATCTGGAGAAGAACAACAAGATACAGCCGGCCAGCGACAACTATGCGGGCGCCTTCCAGTTCAACGCCAGCAGCTCGGTGCCGCAGATCGATACAAACTCGGGATATGCCCTGGCCCTGCTGGGTATTGCCTCCCAATACAGCCAAGCAACTGACACGGTGACATTCAACACCGAGTACTGGAACAAAGAGTTCTATGTGCAGGATAACTGGAAAGTAAACCGGCGTCTGACCATGGATCTTGGAATGCGTATCTACGCGCCGACCCCGCAGTACGATCTCAATAATACATTCGTAAACTTTGAGATCAAGCAGTACAATCCATCACTGGCGCCGCGTCTCTATCAACCCGCGTGCAACCAGGCTATAGCGACCGGTGCGATCAATCCGAATACCGGTATGAAGACCTGTACTTCAGCTTCAAACGGGCTGATCGCATATGACCCTGTCACCGGCACTTCGGCAGGCAGCGGCTTCATTCAGGACACTGTTCCGGGTTCGGGCAACTACACCGATGGAAGTGTGGTACTCGGGCAGGGTGGCATCGGGAAGGATCCCTACCACCAGAGTCTCGCGGCAGTTGCGCCTCGCATCGGCTTTGCCTACGATCTTTTTGGCGACGGCAAGACTGCTGTCCGGGGCGGTTGGGGTATGTTCTACGACCGTTTGATGGGCAACGACGTTTATGCGTTGTCGGGCCAGCCTCCCGTTGCTTTCACGCAGACGGTCACCAATGTGACGTTTGCCCAGATTCAGGCGCAGAATGCCGGCGCCGCTCCCAGCGTCAACAGTCTGAGTCTGCCTGCGAATTCTCCTGCGCAGTCATATCCGTTTACCGGAGTCAATCAGCTCCCGCGCGACGGCGTCCAGACCGCGAGTCTGGATATTCAGCACAACCTCGGCAAGAGTACCGTGATCGACATCGGCTACACGTTCGACTATAGCTTCGATCAACCGACTCAGTATGACCTCAACTGGCTTCCGGTCGGAACCGGCTGGCCGTTTACAGCATCGAATCTCAACCCGACTACAACCGGCTCTACCAGTTCGGATGTAGGTACTAACTACGAACGATTCCGCTATCCGGGTCTCGGCAATCTGAATGGCTGGGGATGGTTCGGGCATACCAACTACAACGGCCTCAACTTCTCCGCTAACCGGCGCCTGTCTCATGGGCTGATTCTGGGCGCGAACTATACTTACTCGAAGTCCATGGGTACCCTGACTTACACACCGACGGCCACCGGTCAGAACGGTCTTCCGACTAATGAGCAGTGGAATTACGGACGGCAGACTTTCGACCGCACTCACAACCTGGTCATCTCGTATAGTTACGACATTCCGGGACTGGCCAAATCGCTTCATGCCAGAGCCCTTGGTTATGTGACCGATCACTGGACCATCTCCGGAATTACCACCGTCCAAAGCGGTGCGCCGTATGACCCAGGGTGCAGCTTCGTCTCGGGCTCGCCCACCCCGAACGGTGGCGGCAACGCTTTCACCGGCACGCCTGACATGGGCCAGCGGTGCAATGTTATTGGCAATCCCTACAGTAAGCTGCTGACGAATCCGAATGGCCAGGTGTACTTCAATCCGTCGGCCTATGCCATGGCGTCGGTGAACTTCACCGCCGCCAATAATTCGCTGGTCGGAGGTCCGGTACTGGGTAATCAGGGCGGCGGTTCCGGGGCACTGTCGTTGCCGCGTTATACGAATTTTGATGTGACAGTGAGTAAGATATTCCCGCTCGGTAATGAAAAGCGGATCATCCGACTACAGGCACAGGCATATAACGTCTTCAACCACACCGAAATCAGCGGCATCAATACCGGTATTAACTTTAACTACACCACCAATGCGGTGACGAATCCGACAACGCTGGGTTATCTAAACGCCACGTTGCCGAACCGCATCATGGCGTTTACTGCGCGCTTCGAGTTCTGATGCAGCAACTGGCCGGCGCCCGGCGAACGGGTGCCGGCCGGTTTGATTTACCAGTCTCGCGGCGGTCGCCTAAGAAATAACTTTGCCGGGTCTGCCAGTTCTTCATGCGGAACCGCTGCCGCACTCTTCGAGGCTGCAAGGTTTCCAGCGAGCGCCTTCAATTGCGCGTCGCCAGGCGCTGCGTTCAGGGCACGTCCGATAGCCGCCTGTGCCGCCTCGCCGTGCGGTGGTGTGCTGCGGAACGATGTCTCCGCGAGCGCGTACAAAGTCTCAGGACTATGCGCGCCGAGCGACACAGCCGTCTCCAGCGCCTTACGCGCATCGTCGAAGTGCTGCTGCGCCGCAAGCATCACGCCCTCGGCAGCCCACACCGCAGCCGCCTCCGGCCAGCGATGTTGCGCATCGCTCAGCAACGTCTGCGCATCGCCCGCCTTTCCTGAAAGGTCGAGCACGACTGCCTTCAAAACCGGAACCTGCGCCTCATCCGGCATCGTCTTCGCCGCCTGATCCAGCAAAGCCACAGCGTCCGGTCCACGGTGGTTATGCAGCATGAGCACCGATGCCTGCCAGTAGAGATCCACACGCGCGGGATCCGTCTGAACGGCCTGTTTTATTGCCGCCGCGGCGCCATCGGATTTCCCGGATGCATCCAGCATCTGCGCCCGCGCAACATAATAATCGGCGCCGCGCGCGTCCGCAGGCACGCGGTCCAGCCCCTGCAACCCCGCAGCGGGGCCATCGGCGTGAAAGCCTGCGAGGGCCAAATCCAGTTCCACTCCGGCCGCGGGATCGGTCGTCGCCGCCTGATTCAGCAGATCCTTCGCAAGCGCGTACTGTTGCGCCGCCAGCATCGCGCGGCCCGCATCGGCCAGCACAATCGCGCCGGGCTTCATTCCCACAATCTTACGAGCGGTCGCCGCGGCCTGCTCCATTTGCCCATCGCCAATCGACAGCTTCAGATACGCCGTCTGCATCGCGGCATCATCGGGATGATCCGCGAGCGCTTTTTCGACGCGCGCCCGGTACGCCGCATGTTGCTGTTCGGGAGTGAGGTTCAGATAATCCATCACTCCCCGCGCCGGAACGGCCGCCGAGCCGCCCAGTTCTTTGTACCGGTTCATGAAGATCTTCGATTCCGCAGTCTGCCCCGACTGAGCGAGCGCGTTCGCCACATGCAGCTGTATCTTCGCTTCCGAGGGCGCGAGTTCAGCTGCCTTTCTGAGCACGCGCAGGCCCTCCGGCAGGCGTTCCAAAAGCAGATAAGCCTGCCCCAGACGATCCTGCATCAGAGCGTTATCCGGCCGGTTCGCAGCGGCGAATTCGAGATCCGGCAGCGCCACTTCCGCTTTGCCCTGCTGATAATTCAACGATCCGCGCGCCGCCCGAGCCTCCACGTAATCCGTCTTCAGCGCGATCGCTTTATCCAGAGTTGCGATGCCTTTCTCCGGATCGTTCACCGATTGCGACACGCCAAGTTCGAACAGGCCCGTCGGATCGTCCGGATGCCGCGCGACATACCATTCCAGATCCGCCATGCCCGCCTCGGCCTGCTTGATGTTGGCCTTCGCGAAACCGCGTTCCCGGCGTCCGGCGTCATCGTTCGGCGCAAGCGCCACATAGCTGTCCCACTCATGTACCGAATCCTCATAAGCGTGCAGATCGCTCGTCGAAACCGCCAGTAACTTGTGTATGTCCGCACGCTGCGGCGCCAGTTTTTCCGCCTGAGCCAGCAGTCGAACTGCGGCTTCCGATTGATTCAATGCGCTATAAACATAAGCCAGCCCGTATAGCACATCCACATTCTGCGGTTGCTGGCGAAGAGCATTTTCCAGAAGATCGCGCGCACGGTCGTTGTGCCCGGCGTTCGATGCCACAACTCCCAGTTCGTACAGCATGGCAAAGTTCGCCGGATCCGGCGCGAGCGCATGTGTGAGGAATGTCTCGGCCTGCGCGAACTGCCCGGCTTGCGCAAGTTTCCGGCCCAGAAACGCACTGAGATTGGCGTCGCTTTCAGTGGATGAAGCCAGGCCGTTGAAGAGCTTATCAGCGTCCGCACGGTTGCCGGAAAGATCGAGAGCCATCAGCATATAAATCGCCACGGTGGGCGATTCTATTTGCTTCGCCGGCAGACGTTCCAGATATTGCAGCGCTTCTTTTGCGTCATTCGCCCGCAGCGCCAGTTGCGCCAGCTGCAGATTGGCGTAATCGTCCGCCGGGTCCAGTTCCACCAGTTTCATGAAGGTGTCGTGAGCGCTCTTGAGATCGCCGATCATTAAAAAATGATTGCCGTAGTTATGCAGAAAGCCAGGAGAGCGAGGATCTTTGGCAATCGCGCCCAGATGCGCCTCGTTGGCCTCCGGAAATTTCTTCTGATTATCCAGCGCAACTCCGAGCAGGCTTAGTGCTTCGGCTTCGTCGGGATGACTCGCCAGTTCCGCGCGGATTTTCTGCTCCGCAGTTGCTGAATCGCCACGTTGCAGCGCCGCCACCGCGTCCTGAAAATCCGGCCCCGGCGTGGCGGCGTGGCTGGCGGAGACACACAGCAGCGCCAGCGGCAAAACTGCGATAAGGAAGGCCCGGCAACTCACGCTATATATGATATCGACTATTGGTTTCCGCACTTGCTCTTGCGATAATCACGGAAGGCCCCGATGATCACACGCAAAAAATCCCTGGCGCTGATCATTGGCGCGATGC
>Ga0182024_10021822_pt1 | contig 11587 bp, 16 predicted proteins | sample P32metaG_FD_120480 | JGI IMG/M metagenome (GOLD analysis project Ga0182024, IMG submission 120480) | Permafrost microbial communities from Stordalen Mire, Sweden - P3-2 metaG (Illumina Assembly) | ecosystem: Environmental > Terrestrial > Soil > Wetlands > Permafrost | place: Sweden: Stordalen... | reverse complement strand
CCGTAGAATCTGGCCTCGCACTCAATCCACATTTTACCGTCGGCCGTTTTCGTGCCAGTGCATCGAGCCGCAATCCGACATATCTCGCGCAGCGCGAGCGCATCTATGACGGCATGCGCAAGGCCGGGGTGCCGGAGGTATAGCCGGCGCCTTGAATGCGCGGCGGTCGTCGGTATATCCTCTTGTATATCCAAGGAGGCGCGCGATGGCTAAGACTAGGCTATTCACGAATAACCGCACCCAGGCGGTGCGGCTACCGAAGGCTGTGGCGTTCCCGCCCGGCGTCCGCGAGGTCGAGATCGTCAAGCGCGGAAGCAGTCGGATCATCCGCCCGGTGGGCAAAAGCTGGAACGATCTCTTCGAGCGCGGACCGCGCGCCTCGCCCGACTTCATGCAGGAGCGCGAACAGCCGCCGGCCGAGGAGCGGGAGCCGCTGTGACGCTGCGGTATCTGCTCGATACCAATATCTGCATCTATGTGATCAACAATTATCCGGCGCCGCTACGGGCCCGCTTCGAGCGTTTCATCGATCAACTCTGCGTGTCGAGCATCACGGTTGGCGAACTCTATTTCGGCGCGGAGAAGTCCGCGCGCCGGTCGGACAACATCGCGGCGGTCGAAGAGTTTTGCGAGCGGCTTGATGTGCTTCCCTTCACGGCCAAGGCGGCCGCGCAGTACGGGCGGATGCGCGCGCAGCTTGCGAAGCGCGGCACGCCGATCGGCGCGCTCGACTTGCTGATCGGCGCCCATGCGCGCGCCGAGGGGTTGACGCTGGTGACCAACAATCTGCGCGAGTTCCGGCGGCTGCCGGACCTCCATGTCGAGAACTGGGTTTAGGGCGACCTGTCGTAGCGGAGGAGCGTAGGCTCGCCGCGATCGGTCCTGTCCGGCGCGACGGCGGCGGCGAGCCACTGGGCGAGATTCTCGACGATATGATGGACATAGGGCTTGTCGGCGCCGGCGCTGGCCCAGGCCAGCGGGTTGCGCACCCAGGCGGTGGTCATGCCGAGCGCCGCCGCCGGCTCGAGATTGCGCGCCATGTCCTCGACCATCAGCGCGGTTTCGGGCGCGACCGCATAGCGCGCGAGCAGCTTGGCATAGGCGCTGCGGTCGGGCTTCGGGGTGTAGCCGCAGGCCACGATGTCGTGGACGGCCTCGATATGCTCGGTCAGCCCCAGCCGCTCCATCACCCGCTCGGCGTGGCGCGCGGTCGCGTTGGTGAAGACCAGCTTGCGGCCGGGCAGCGCGTTGATCGCCGCCGCCAGCTCCGGGCTGCGCGGCACGCCGGAGAGGTCGATCTCGTGGACGAAATCGAGGAATCGCGTCGGCTCGATGCCGTGCGCCAGCATCAGGCCGCGCAGCGTGGTGCCGTGCTCGGTGAAGAATTGCCGGCGCATCGCGTGCGCGGCCTCCAGATCGAGCGCGAATTCTTCCATGATGAACGCGGCCATGCGCTCCTCGACTTGGGCGAAGAGGTTGCAGGAAATCGGATAGAGCGTGTTGTCGAGATCGAAGATCCAGGTCTCGATCTCGCGCAGCGGCCGCCCGCCGCGCGCCGGAATGGTCTCGTCCATGCGCCTTTCTGGCGGAAAAGGCGGTGGGCGGCAACCGCCGCCGCCCCCATATAAAAGAAATGGATAGCGCCGGACCGATCACTCCCTATGAGCGCGATCAGGGGGAGCACATCCAATCCTGGAGCCAGGAGCCGCCGGGCATCGTCGAGCGCGCGGCTGGCGTGGCGCTGGCGCCGCTGAGTTGGGTGTTCAACCGCATCATTCCGCCGTCCGCCATCGAGGCGCTGCTGCGCGCCTCCGACTGGCTCGCCGACAAGACCATCGGCGACGCGGCCAAGCAAGGCGACGCGGCGGCCGCAAGTCCCGAAGCCAGCCTCGAAGAGCTCGACGCCGCGACCGACCGGATCCGTAACTGGGCGATCGCCTATGCCAGCGGCGAAGGCGCCGTCGCGGGCGCCGTCGGGCTGATTTCATTGCCGATCGATATTCCGGCGGTGGTCACCTTGTCGCTGCGGACGATCCGCCGCATTGGCCTCGTCTATGGCTATGCGGCGGCGAACGAGGCCGAGAAAAAATTCATCTTCAGCGTGCTGGCCGTCGCCGGCGCGAATTCGATGCCGCAAAAAATCTCGGCGCTCGATGCGATGCGCGATCTCGAAACCGATCTGATCGCCCAGCATTGGGTGGCGCTGGGTCAGCGGGCGGCGCAACGCACCGTGCGGGCTGAAACCATGCTCATGTTCATCCGCGACGTCGCCGAGCAGCTGGGCCTCAATCTCAGCCGGCGGAAAGCGCTCGCCGCCGTGCCGATCGTCGGCGCCGCGATCGGGGCCGCCATGAATGGCTGGTATCTGCGCGATGTCGCGACCGCGGCGCAGCGCGCCTACCAGGAGCGCTGGCTGCGCGAGCGGGGCCGCCTCATCGGCTAGATCGCGACGCAATGCGCATGCGATCCCGGGCTGTTAAGTCAGGAGAGACCCAGGCGAGAGATTAAAAAATTTCCATTTTATTTCAATAAGCTGCGTCATTGGAGCGCGGTCAAAGCTGCATGGCAGCTCCAGCGAAATGCATATGTTGCGGATGCGAAGGGACGCCCATTTTAGGGAGGCGCCTCCCGTTGGAGGTCGTCGTCGAAGCCCTGGTGCTTCGTCGGTTTCTTGAAGGAGAATGATGATGCGTATGCGCAATTTATTCGCCGGCCTCGGCATGGCCGTCGCGGTCTCTGGCGCCGTTCTTGCCGCGCCCGCGGCTTTCGCCCAGGCCGTGACCCCCCGTCCCACGGTGAGCCAGCCTGTGACCATGCAGGATTTCGGCTATACCCAGCTCGGTTTCCCGCTGATTGGCGGAAATATCTGGGTACCCTCAACCCACTAAGCCGGTGCGAACAGCGCTCCTCGGAGCGCTGTTCCCTTTTCCTCAGGGCCGCGCATGACTGGTAAGCAAAACTGCCCTATTTTGCAGATCGGAAAACGCCTTACCTTAAGCATTCGTTAATGCCGGACACGCCGGCCCGGGTCGCGTTTCGGTTGGTGGAAGGAGAATTGCCCATGTTTATCAAGAGTTTCTTCGGTAGCGACACAATGGCGGCGTCGGCCGGCGTGATGCCGTTGCCCACGGTTTTCAATGCCGCTCCTTCGTCTGCCCGCATGCTCGGTCGGGATATCCCGGCTTTTCCGGCGGGGGCCCCGCTCGGCGCGCCGATTGCCCGCTTCTCGCGGTTCGACCTCCGCGTCGACGATCCGGGTTTGTGCTGTTGCGCCGCTTGAACCCGGATTGGCGGCGCGGTTAGCGCCGGAGATCCGCCGCGATCTGGGTCGCGCTCTTGCCCTGATTGAGTTCGCGTGCCACGGCCGATGCCGCCGCCTCGAACCGCCGCGACAGGATCGCGACATTGGAGGCGCCGCCCCTGCGGGCGCCATGGCGTCCGCCCCGAGCGCCGTCGCGCAATTCGCCAAAATGAAGCGCAATCATCTTGCAGGCGCCTTGCGGCGTCCGAAACACGATCGGCGCGCCCGACGAACGAGCGCTCGCGAAGCAGCTATGTTCGACGACGTCGCTTGTCGCGGTCGGCGATACCGAGCAAGCGGGGGACGCATACGGGGTCTGCCCCGATCGGAACGCCATGCCGTAGCCCATCAGGAAATAGCGTCCGTTGGCGCTTTCAAGGTTGGACATCGAGCCGGCATAGAGGCCGAGCGGGCGCATGGGGCGCTGCGACATGCGCCCGCCCGCCGCCGGATCGCGGTCGAGCACCGCGATCGCCCAGTCCTCGGTATCGGCGCTGGTGCCGCGCCGGGCGCTTCGGCAGTAGTTGCCGCGCGCCACAATGGTGGCACCGATCGACGCACGAGAGCGTCCGTTGCTGTAGCCGTACCAAAAGCTGAACCGGGTGTTGCCGGTGCAGCGATGATCGACGACATGGAGGTTGGTGACGATCTCGCGGCGATGCAACAGAATGGCGGCGGTCCCGGTGCCGCCCCCGGGCGGCACGGCGAGTCCGATATCCCCGCCGCATGCGCTCCCGGACGAAGCGGCGCGCTGCGCCAAGGCGGGTGCCGCGACGGCGAACAGCAGCGCGGTGGCGAGCGCGAGGGTACTTCCGAGAGACAGGATGTTGGCTCCTAATCGGGCCCATGGCAACGGGTCGGAGGGGATACGCGCCCGGCGGGTGAAAACATCCCTAGACGAATTCCGAGAACCAGAGGCTATCCCTTGCGGTCGCGCCGCCGGATCATGGTGCCTGCGCCCTCGGCGAACAGTTCGAGAAGGATGGCGTGGGGAACGCGGCCGTCGATGATGACCGCGCCCTCGACTCCGCCTTCGACGGCGGCGATGCAGGTCTCGATCTTCGGAATCATGCCGCCCGAAATCGTGCCGTCCTCGATCAGGGCGCGCGCCGCCGAGATCGAGAGTTCCGGTATCAGCGTCTTGTCCTTGTTGAGGACGCCGGTCACGTCGGTCAAAAGGAACAGCCGCGCCGCCCGCATCGCGGCGCCGACGGCGCCCGCCGCGGTATCGGCGTTGATATTGTAGGTTTCGCCCTGCTCGCCCAGGCCGATCGGCGCGATGACCGGGATGAAGTCGGAGCGGATCAGCGTCTGCAGGATTTCGGCATCGACCAGCCACGGCTCGCCGACAAAGCCCAGATCGAGCAGCTTTTCGATATTGCTGTCCGGGTCCTTGTGGGTGCGCCGGAGCTTGCGGGCGCGCAGCAGTCCCGCATCCTTGCCCGAGACGCCGATCGCGCGGCCGCCCGCCAGATTGATCGCGGCGGCGATTTCCTTATTGATCGAACCCGACAGCACCATCTCGACGATCTCGACCGTGGCGCGGTCGGTAACGCGCAAGCCGTCGATGAAAGAGGATTTTATCTTCAACCGCTCCAGCATGGCGCCGATCTGCGGGCCGCCGCCATGGACCACGACGGGATGAAGCCCGACCTGCTTCAGCAGCACGATGTCGTCGGCGAACAGCCGGCACAGTGCCTCGTCGCCCATGGCGTGGCCGCCATATTTCACCACCACGGTCTTGCCGGCGTAGCGCTTGAGATAGGGGAGGGCCGCGGCAAGCGTGGCCGCCTTGCTGGCGGGATCGATGGCGGTCGGCTTGGCGGTCATGCGATCCTCAATCTAGACCGCGCCGGCGGGCACCGCCAGTTCGGCGAGCGCCGCGCGCAATTCGGCGATGCCGCCGCTCTCATGGGCGCTGGTCACGTGAATGGCCGGATAGGCGGCGGTATGGCGCGCCAGTTCCGCCGCCGTCGCTTCGAGCAACCGGCGTAGCGGCTCGGGCTTCACCTCGTCCGCCTTCGTCAGCACCACCAAATAGGAGAGCGCCGCCTCGTCCATAAGCTTCATCGCCGGCCGGTCGGTCGGCTTGATGCCGTGACGGGCATCGATCAGCAGCACTGCCCGGCGCAAAGCGGCGCGGCCTTTCAGATAATGCTCGATGAGGCGGTTCCAGTGCGCGATGGCGCGCTTTTGCGCCTGCGCATAGCCATAGCCGGGCAGATCGACCAGCATCAGCCTCCCGGCCAGTTCGAAGAAATTAAGCTGCTGGGTGCGGCCCGGCGTGTGCGAGACCCGCGCCAACGTCTTGTGCCCGGTGAGCGCGTTGATCAGGCTCGATTTCCCGACATTGGAGCGGCCGGCGAAGGCGACTTCGGGCAGGGACGGGGCTGGAATCCCGGCTTCGTCCGCGGCACCAGAGCGGAACTCGCACGGCTTGGCGAACAACAGCCTGCCAGCTTCGATGCGATCCGAATCCGGCGTCAAATCGGGCGGATAAACGGCGTATTCCATGTCGAACCGGGCGTTGCCGCCCGAACGCCAGTTCAGGCTTTCGCCGGACGCTTGACGCCGGACTGGCGCATGATCAGCCATTGCTGCGCGATCGTCAGCGTGTTGTTCCAGGCCCAGTAGATCACCAGCCCGGCCGGAAAATGGGCCAGCATGAAGGTGAAGACGACCGGCAGGAGCATCATCATCCGGGCTTGGGTCGGATCGGGCGGGGCGGGCGTGAGCTTCTGCTGCACGAACATGGTCACGCCCATCATGATCGGCCACGCCCCGATCGACACGAACGACAGGAAGGGAATGTCCGGCGGCGCGAAGGGAAGGAGCCCGAAGAGATTGAGGATGGTGGTCGGGTCCGGCACCGACAGATCGTGGATCCAGCCGAAGAACGGCGCATGCCGCATCTCGATCGTGACCGACAGCACTTTGTAGAGCGAGAAGAACACCGGAATCTGGATCACGATCGGAAGGCAGCCCGCGGCGGGGTTCGCGCCGCTGCGCTTATAAAGCGCCATCATTTCCTGGTTGAGCCGCGCCTTGTCGTCGCCCATCCGCTCGCGCAGCTTCGCCATCTCCGGCTGCAGGAGCTTCATCTTGCTCATCGAGCGGTAGGAGCGGTTCGCCAGCGGGAAAAACAGCAGCTTGACGATGATGGTCAGCGCCAGGATCGCCAAGCCGAAATTGCCGATATGGCGGTAGAAGAAATCGAGGACGAGGAAGATCGGCTTGGTCAGGAAATAGAACCAGCCGAAATCGATGGCCCGATCCAGCCGCGGGATGTTGTACTGATCCTCGTAGGAATCGAGGAGATGCACTTCCTTGGCGCCGGCGAAGAGGCGCGTGGTCTCGCTGGTCGAGCCGCCGACGGGGATGGCGTGGGCGGCCCCGGTGAAATCGGCCTGGAACTCGTCGTCGTGATAGGTGAACTTCGTCGTCAGGGCTTCCTGCTGGTCGGGAACGAGCGCCGTCAGCCAGTATTCGTCGGTGAAGCCGAGCCAGCCGCCGGTGGACTCGTTCTTGAGCGGCGCCGTCTTGATATCGTCGTAGTTGCAATGGTCGTGATCGATAAAGGACCCGCCATCGCACAATTTTCCGGCGATGACGCCGACCGGCCCGACATGGAGGAGCCGGTTGGTCTGCTTCGGCGTCTTGCCGCCCCGCGAGATCAGGCCGTAGGCATAAAGGGTCACGGGCGCGGCGCCCTTGTTCTCGACGCCCTGCGTCACCGTGAACATGTAATTGTCGTCGACGGCGTAGCGCCGGGTGAAGCGCAGCCCTTCGCCATTGTCCCAGCTCAGCGTGACCGGGCGGTCGGGAGTCAGCGCCGCGTCGGAGGTCTGCCAGCGCGAGGTCGCATCCGGCAATTTGACGTGCTCGTCCGGCGTTGAAACCCAGCCGTAATCGACGAAATACGGTTCCGGGCTGCCGGCGGGCGACAGCAGCTGAATCGGCGGCGAGTTGGGATCGATCGTCTCGCGATAATTGCTCAGATTGAGATCGTCGAGTTGGGCGCCGGCAAGGTCGATCGAACCCTGGAGGCTCGGGGTGTCGATCTTGATGCGCGGGCCCGCCGCCAGCGCCTCCGCGCGGGTCGGTGCCGTTGGCGCGGTCATATTCGATGCCGGCGATCCCGGGGCCTGGGACGGATTCTGCCCCGGCGCGGGATGTTCGGCCTGGCCGTGCTGCGCGGTTTCCGGCGCGGGCGTCTTGGCCTTCGGCAGGAAATACTGAAAGCCGATCAGGATCGCGATCGAGAGCGCGACCGCGACGATCAGATTGCGTTGCTGGTCCATCCGCGCGCCCTCAATGCGAATGAACGGGACGATGGGGCGGCACGGGATCGTGCCCGCTCCCGCCCCAGGGATGGCACCGCCCGAGCCGTCCGAGCGCGAGCCAGGTGCCGCGCGCGGGCCCATGCAGCAGGATCGCTTCCTTGGCGTAGTCCGAGCAGCTCGGCAGATAGCGGCAGTTCACGCCGAGGACCGGCGCGACGAGAAGCTGATAGCAGCGGATCAGGCCGCGCAACAATGCGCTTATCATGGCCGCTTACTTCCCTCGCCGTCGCGCCATAAGTCGAGCCGTTTCAACGCCGTCTCCAGATCGTCGAGGAGTTGGGGATAAGGCCGCCGCACCGTTTCGGCGCGGGCCACCAATACGTAATCATGCCCCCCCGCGGCGTGAAGGGGCATCAGCGCCGCAACCGCCGCTTTCAGCCGCCGCCGCGCCCGGTTGCGCGTTACGGCGATGCCCACCTTGCGGCTTGCGGTAAAGCCGACGCGCGCTGTCGTTTCGCCGGCGTGAGCCTTCGGCTCGGCGGCGGGCGCGGCTTGAAGGATCAATCCCGGCATCACCCATTTGCGGCGGCTGCCCGCGACCCGCAAGAATTCCGGGCGCCGCTTGAGCCGCGCCAGCTCCGCCATGGGTCGCGCGTTCGATCAGGCCGACAGGCGCTTGCGGCCCTTGGCGCGGCGGCGCGAGAGCACGATCCGGCCGGCGACCGTGGCCATGCGCTTCATGAAGCCATGGCGGCGCTTGCGAACGATGCGGCTCGGCTGATAGGTACGCTTCACGGTCAGGGCACTCCAAGGATTCGGGCGAGAGACATGGATTGTCGGGCGAAGGCCGGGTTTTAAGGGACAAGCCCGCGCAAGTCAACGCGGGGTAGTGTCCTTATTTGAAGGTTAGTCGTCTTTGTTCATTGTGTTGTCGCAATTGCCGCAAACACCAGATGAGCGCTCCCGAGTGGCAATGAGTGGCGCCCCGCAAACTCCGCAAACCTTACCCTCCTCTTTCGCACGCTGGCGCGCTTGCTCTTCACGGACAATTTGCTGTTCCTTTTCGTAACCCATTTCCAGTCTCCTACTCCGAAGTCCGCTCCACTAATTCCTCGATAGACCATAGCCGATTTTCGACGCCAGTTTACGCCGCCCCGTCGCCAGAAGCCCGGCAAGGAACTCTCGGAATAGTTTGGCGGTTGGTGACCGCTTTAGGCAAAAAATCGAAAGGGGGTGTCCTGTGCCGAAAGACGGCAAGCTAAAACGCTAGCGGGTCAGGCCGCGCCTTGGGTGTAGCTTCCCTTTGGCGTGGCCGCCGCCATTTCTATAACATGGGAATGCTATGTCGGTCGAGGCGGCCGCAGACCAGTTGAAGCAAACCGTCGAGAACAGGTACGGTGCTACGTGGTCGTCGCCAATAGAGGGAAGCGCCAAGCGCAAGTTCTTTGCCGTGCTGCGTAGCGACGCGATCAACTCGCCAGTCAATGCGGTACGGGGCGGCTATCGTGGCGGAACACAAAGCTAAATGATGCCCATCGTCTACCTCCTATTTCTTCTGCCGGTCACTGCCACGTTTGGCGATCAAAAACAGCAGCTCGCACGATGCGAAATTGAAGCGGTAAAGATTTACCCAAGCTTTCTGGATGCCCCAAGCGGTCAACCGCTGGCATACATTCAATTGTGCATGAAGGCCGCAGGTTATGACTGGTCAACCGACAATCCAGGATGCGGCCCTGCACTAATAATGCAGGGGAAGCCAGATATTGGTGACGAAGGCGCGCGCTGTTTTACGGGGGCGACCCAATGAAAAAAGCTGCGTTTTGGATGCTGTTCATGGCGTCTATGTGGATCGCTTCGGATGCGCGATCGGCTTCAAGTGCGGGGGATTTGCTATCAGCTTGTACCAGTCCCGCGCAAAGTATGGGCGATGCAATCTGTAACGCCTATATCAATGGATTTGTGAACGGCATCTTGATCGATCAGGTCGCCACAGAAGGAGGAAAGCCTATCTGTATCGACAAAACAAATACCGGCCAGGTGCGGGAAGTTCTGAGGGTCTTCTTGATAAATCATTCTTCCGTCCTGAACATTGACGCCGGTTCCGTTGTGGGCGCGGCTTTTCAGGCGCTGTATTCCTGCAAAAAATCAAATTAGGACACTACCCAACGCGGACGCCGACGCTGCCCCAAGGCTAGCCTCCGAAATCGATCTGCGGACCCAGCGGAATGACGCCGCTCGGATTGATGGTTTTGTGGCTGCCGTAATAATGCGCCTTGAAGTTTTGTAGGTCGATCGTCTTCGCCACGCCGGGCAAGGCGTGGAACGCGCGGACGGAACGCCACAGCGCCGGATACTCATAGACATGGCGCAGATTGCATTTGAAATGCCCATAATAGACCGCGTCGAAGCGCACCAGCGTCGGGAATAATCGGATGTCGGCCTCGGTCAGCCGCTCGCCGGCGAGATAACGCTGCTTCGATAAAATCCCTTCCAGCCAGTCGAGCGAGGCGAACAATTCGCGCACCGCCCTTTCGTAGGGTTCCTGCCGTGTCGCGAAGCCGGCTTTGTAGACGCCGTTGTTCACCGTGTCGTAGACCCGCGCATTGATGCGGTCGATCTCCGGCGCGAGATCGGCCGGGTAATAGTCGGTCCTCGCATCCGTGAAGGCATCGAACTCCCGGTTCAGCATGCGCACGATCTCGGCGGATTCGTTGCTGACGATGGTGCCGGTCTTCCGGTCCCACAGGATCGGCACGGTGGCGCGGCCCGAATGGCCGGGATCGGCCTTGAGATAAATCTCATAGATGCGTTTGGCGCCGGTGATGGGATCGGGCTCGCGGAACACCCAGCCCTCGACCAGCATCAGCGGTTCGACGAAGCTCACTGAAATCGCGTCCTCAAGCTTCTTCAAGGCGCGCATCAATAGAACGCGATGGCACCACGGACAGGCCAGCGCCAGGAACAGATGGTAGCGGCCCGGCTCCGCCTTGAAGCCGGAGCTGCCGTCGGCGGTGACATGCTTGCGGAACTTGGCCGCGCTGCGCTCGAACGCGCCGCTCGTGCCGGTGTCGTACCAGCGGTCCCGCCATTGCCCCTCGACCAGAACGCCCATCGCTAAGCCTCGCGCGCGAAATCGATCTTCGGTCCCAGCGGCACAACGCCCGACGGGTTGACCATGCGCAAGCCGTAATAATTCTCCTTGTAGATTTGCGGATCGACCGTCTCGGCGACGCCCGGCATGGCGTAAAGGTCGCGCGTGTAGCGCCACAGCGCCGGATATTCGTAGACATGCCGGAGATTGCATTTGAACAGCGGGTAATAGGCGCAGTCGAACCGCACCAGGGTCGGGAACAGCCGCCAATCCGCCTCGGTCAGGCGATCGCCGAGCAAATAGCGCTGCTTCGAGAGAACGCCTTCGATCCAGTCGAACGTATCGAACAGCGCGCGCACCGCTTCCTCATAGGGTTCCTGCTTGACCGCGAAGCCGCATTTGTAGGCGCCGTTGTTTACCGTGTCGTAGATGCGGGCATTGATCCGGTCGATCTCGGGCGCGAGATCGGCGGGGTAGTAGTCGGTCCGGTCCTCGGTAAAGGCCGCGAATTCGCGGTTGAGCATGCGGATGATGTCAGAGGATTCGTTATTGACGATGGCGCGCGTCTCCTTGTCCCACAGGATCGGCACCGTGGCGCGGCCGGTGAAGTCGGGATCGGCCGCGAGATACACTTCGTAGGCATAGCGCGCTCCCGTCAGCTTATCGCGCTCGGGAAAGACCCAGCCGCCGCCGTCCGATGCCATCGCATGCTCGACATAGGAGGACGAAATCACCTGCTCCAATTGCTTCAGCTTGAGGAACAGCATGACGCGGTGGCACCACGGGCAGCCGAAGGCGAGATAAAGATGATAGCGCCCGCGCGCGGCGGGAAAGCCTGAGGCGCCGTCGGCGGCGATCTTGTGGCGGAAGGTGGCCGGGGTGCGGTCGAAGGCGCCGGTCTTGCCGCGCGTG
>Ga0182024_10021821_pt1 | contig 11587 bp, 7 predicted proteins | sample P32metaG_FD_120480 | JGI IMG/M metagenome (GOLD analysis project Ga0182024, IMG submission 120480) | Permafrost microbial communities from Stordalen Mire, Sweden - P3-2 metaG (Illumina Assembly) | ecosystem: Environmental > Terrestrial > Soil > Wetlands > Permafrost | place: Sweden: Stordalen... | reverse complement strand
GTTTAGCCGAGATCCCTTGCGGGGCGTTGAGCGCTCTTCGTGTCGCAAGGAGCGCGGCCCCACGCCTCGCAAGCGAGGCCGCTAAACAAAACAACTTCCAAGCCGGCCGCTTACGCCGTCAACTGCGTTTCCAGGCGGGTGAGTTGCTCGGCGACTTCGGGGTCGTCCTTGACGTCGGCAGTGACCGTGCGGACGGCGTGCAGGACGGTGGTGTGGTCGCGGCCGCCGAAGTAGCCGCCGATTTCTTCCAGGCTGTAGCGGGTGTGGCGGCGGGCCAGGAACATGCAGACCTGGCGCGGGAAGGCGATGGACTTGTGGCGTTTCTTGCTCTGCAGGTCGCTGAGCTTCACGTTGTAGTACTTGGTCACCGCGTCGAGGATGTTCTGAATCGTCACGCGGCGCTGGTCGGCGCTGATGCTTTCGCCCAGGGCCGCCTTGGCCAGCTCCATGTCGATGGCGCCCTGCTTGAGCATGGCCATGCCCTGGATCTTGATGACTGCCCCTTCCAGCTCGCGGGTGTTGTTGTCGATCTTGGCGGCGATGTAGCAGATGACGTCTTCGGGCAGGGCCAGGCCGCGCATCCGCGCCTTCTTCTGGACGATGGCCACGCGCGTCTCGTAGCAGGGCTTGTCGATGCGGGCGACCAGCCCCCAGTTGAAGCGGCTGGTGAGCCGTTCTTCCAGCTCGGGGATCTCGCCGGGCGGGCAGTCGGCGGAGATGATGATCTGGCGGTGCTGCTGGTACAGCGTGTTGAAGGTGTGGAAGAACTCCTCCTGGGTGCGGTCCTTGCCGGCCAGGAAATGGATGTCGTCGATGATGAGCAGGTCGGCGTCGCGGTAGCGATGGCGGAAATTGTTCATCTCGTTGCTCTCGACAGCGGTGATGAACTGATTGATGAAGGCGTCGCAGGAGAGGTAGAGGATGCGCGCTTCCGGCTGGGACGCCAGGACCCGTTGGGAGACGGCCTGGAGCAGGTGCGTCTTTCCGAGCCCGACGCCGCCATGGATGAACAGCGGGTTGTAGGAGCGTCCGGGCTGTTCGGCGACAGCCACAGACGCCGCATGGGCGAGCTGGTTGCAGGGGCCGATGACGAAACTGTCAAATGTGTAATCTGGGTTGAGCGGGAGCGGGGTTTCGCCGTCTACATAGACACCTGGGCGCGGCAGATGGTTGCAGTGGAAGCTGACTGAGACAAGCCTTGACGTTACCGCCTGGGCGGCGGCGGTGAAAGGCTGCTGGCATTGGCCCTGGCAGAAATTGAGCTGAGCCGGGGTTCCCACGGTGACCTGGATGACCCCGTTGGTCAACTGCCGCGGCGTCATTTCCTCGAACCAGACACGGTTGAGGGTGGGGTGGTTGACGCGGACGTTGCTGAGTATGCGCTGCCAGACCGCCGGATCGAGCGGCTGGGGCGCGGCGTGGAGGCTGGCCCCGTTGGACGAGGGGCCAAAGCGGTGCGCTCCATGCGGCGCGTGAAGCTCGATAGTGCGACGACCCCCCTCTTTGGGCGGGGTATGGGTCATGGTCATGAGAGTTATTCCAGTGGTCAGCAATCCTCACGCCGAATTCCAAACGATCTCCACGCCCCGCCATCATCAGATCTGCGTTCGGCGGCTCGGCAGGATGCCGCCGGATCACCCAATGTGCAAGGGCCAGTCACTTAAAAATCCGCGTCGCGTTAAAACCTGAGACGCGCGAACGTCTAATCTACCGGGGAGGGCGCGGGAAAAAAAAGTTACAGTGCTCCATCAACAAGTTTCCCACCGGGCCGGTCCGGGTTTTCCACCAGGCCCTGTCTGAAAACTCGACGGGCCGCGGCGGGCCGGAAATGCCCCGTCTGCGTCGTTGTCGCTCCTCAACGACTCTTTCGGTTGAGTCGCTTCGTCACGGGCGCCATCGCATTCGGGGTATTTCCGACCCGCCGCAAGGAGCGACGAGTTTTCAGACAGAGCCTAGGCCGATCTACCCGTTCTTCTTCACGGGCAGGCCCACCTCGGCCATCACCTTCTGCAAGTCGCTCCATACCGCCGATCGGTTCTCGTAAGTGGGCGACCGCAATAGGAAGGAGGGATGGTAGGTGGGCATGAGCTTGATGCCTCGCCAGTCCTGCCACTGCCCGCGAAGCCGGCCCATGGTCGAACTGCTCTTGAGCATGTATTTGGCGGCAGGCAGGCCGAGCGTGACGATGACCCTGGGCCGCACGATCTCCAACTGGCGCTCCAGATAGGGAGTGCAAGTTGCAACCTCGTCGGGCGCCGGCACGCGGTTGTTGGGCGGGCGGCACTTCACAATATTGGCAATGAACACCTGCTCGCGCCGCAGGCCCATGGCGGCGATCTGCTTGTTGAGCAGCTCGCCGGCACGGCCGACAAACGGGCGGCCTGTGTTGTCCTCGGTTTCTCCCGGGCCTTCACCGATGAAAAAGATTTTGGCGTCGGGGTCGCCTTCCCCAAACACCGTTCTCGTCCGCGTCTCATACAGCCGGCATTTCTGGCAGCCGCTCACTTCCTTTTCGTTCATCAGCGCCAGCCGCCGCCGCTTTTCCTCAAGCGGCAGAACTGGCGTATCCAGAGGCAGTGGCGCGTCGGAAGCCGCCGGCTCCGGCGCGGGCTGGCTTCCGCCGAACAGGGCGAAGTCACGGGACGGTGCAGTGGTCCTGGACGGTCCCGGTGCGCTGCTGGTGACGTTCCGACTCGGCGGCCCCTCGGGCAGACCGACCGATACCGAGACAGCACCGCTTGCGACCGGACCGACGAGTGTCAGGCCAAACGCGCGCTCCCCGCGGAGCCACAGACCGATCCGATTTCTAGTGGGGGCGTCCATAGTGTCAACTGATTCTTCCAAAGCCTGATCTCTTTGCAACGGCGCTGGAATATTAAATTTCTTTCTGGAGGCGAACGCCGGCTTGACGCGGTCGCAGAATGGTTTCACAATTGGAGACGAAAAGCCACCCAAGGCCGCAATGGCGGGTGCCCCGCACGAGGAAATGCTGAATGCCGAACACTGAATGCTGAATAAGGCGCCTCAACCGCCATTCAGCATTCACTATTCAGCAATCAGCGTTCCTGCCAGGCGGGGCACACCGTAGCGGGCTGGGGTGGCTTTTTGTTTTTGGTGGCCTTCGCCGCGTTTGACGCGGGCCAAGCCATTCTTCCGTGAGTCCCCTCTTTCAAGGAGGTCCGCCATGTCCGATTCAAGCAGCAAGAACGAGCCGTCCCTCAACACCACGCCTCTAAAGGCCAAGCAGGGCGCGTCGGCCGAGCAGGTCCGCAAGGAGTTCCTGGGCCGGACCATCGAACACATCGACATCACCCGCCATTCCGGCATCGTGCAGGTGGTCGAGGCGATGCAGCACATGGCGTTCAGCAGCCGCGACCTCCATCGCGCCGCCGACATCTACGACCGCATGCTCAAGGACAAAGAGTGCGGCGTGATCCTGTGCCTGGCCGGCTCGCTGATCTCCTCGGGACTGAAGAAGGTCTTCGTGGACATGATCCGCAACAACATGGTCGACGCCATCGTATCCACCGGCGCCAATATTGTCGACCAGGACTTCTTCGAGGCCTTGGGCTTCCGGCACTACATCGCCGATGAGCGGCTCAAAAGCGGTCTGCACGACGGCGAGCTCCGCGAGCACGCCATCGACCGCATCTACGACACGCTGATCAGCGAAGACGAGCTGCGGATTTGCGACGAGACGACGCAGAAAATCGCCGATGAGCTGGAGCCGCGGCCGCAGAGCAGCCGGGAGTTCATCCAGAAGATGGGCGAGTACCTGGAGAAGGCCGGCGGCCCCAGGTGCGCCGACTGCATCGTGTACGAGGCATTCAAGCGCGACGTGCCGATCTTCGTGCCGGCGTTCAGCGACTGCTCGGCGGGCTTCGGCATCGTCGCCCACCAGGTGGCCCGCGGCGACGGGCCGAAAATGAGCCTGGACAGCGCCAAGGACTTTTACGAATTGACTCAGCTCAAGATCAAGAACCCCGAGACGGGGCTGTTCATGATCGGCGGCGGGGTGCCGAAGAACTTCACGCAGGACATCGTGGTGTGTGCTGAGGTGCTGGGTCATGACGCCCCGATGCACAAGTATGCGGTGCAGGTGACTGTCGCCGACGTCCGCGACGGCGCGCTCTCCAGCAGCACGCTCAAGGAAGCATCAAGCTGGGGGAAGGTGGATACCGTCTACGAGCAGATGGTCTTCAGCGAAGCCACGCTGGCGGTGCCACTGATCGTCGGGTACGCCTACCACAAGGGATCGTGGAAGGGCCGACAGGCCAAGCGCTGGGCGCAGCTCCTGGAGCCGGCCGCGGTGGGGTGAGCGGACAGAGGACTTCGGTATCTCCAACTCGCTGAATGGGTGCCATGGCACCCCTGGCACCCATTCAGCACCGAGAGACGGCATTTATTGGTGCGCCAGTCTTTATACGGCCGCAAGCTGCCGTTCCACTTGGGCGGTGCGCAACTGGGCCAGGGCGTAGACTGCCGCTTCGCGCTCGCAGGCGCCGATGACGGTGCCGTGGCGTTCGTCGGCGGCGTGGCTGTCATCGAGGGGTTCACCGATCGGCGCCCAGGTGGCGCGATAACAACTGAACATCAGGTTCTGCTTGATGGCCAGTTCCAGGCCGGCACGCGCGAACTGACGCTGGACGGCCAGGACGCTGGGGAATTGGCGCCCGTCAGGCAGGCGGTCCAGGTCCAACTGCTCGTCCATGGTCCAGCCGCTCTCGAACAGACGGTCGACTGCGTAGGTAAGGTTCATCATCGTGGTTTCCCTTTGCTCCGGAAATGGGCCTGCCTTGAGGTTATCGAACGGGCCTGACGGATCGCTGCCAGACGGCAGAAAACTGAAATTCGGTCCAACATCATATACATGGGCCATTTCTTGGCAAGGGAAGGGAATTGACTCGTTCCGGGCAATCGCCTCCTCGAACGGCCCTTCCGGGAGGCTTGGCCACTTTCCGCCGGACCTTGTATCGGCTGGATGTTGGGCCAGGGTTAGATGGGCAGTCGCCAAAATCCTTTGCTTAACAGGTGTTATGCCCACCCGGCCCCGGATTGTCATGAAAACGGTTGGACCGCAGGGAGAGTAATGCGTATATTCACGTTCTTGTGGCGATGGAAGTGCTTGCCTGGGTGAGCGGCGAGTTTGATGTGGCCATGGTGGCGCAGGAACGGGGTGAAAACCATGTTTTTGAATATCCTGCGAGGCCTTTTCGTCCTCCTGATGGCGGCGGTGGCCTGGTCCTACCTCAACCTGCATTGGCTCGTATTCGCCATCACCGTCTCGGTTGCCGTTCTTTTTGTCTGCATCGACATCCTCTCGCCGCGCCGGAAGCTGGTCCTGTTCTCCGGCATGCTCTTCGGGCTGGTGGTCGGACTGGCCATCACCTTCGTGATGCATTTCGTAATTCAGCTTCTGGTGGATCTGATCGTCCCGGTGACCAACCGGGTCCTGACCAACACGGAACAGGCGGATCTGATCAAATACCTGACGTTGATCGTGGCACTGATTTCCTGCTACTTGTCCATCAGCTTCGTCCTGCAGACCAAGGACGACATCCGCTTCATCATCCCCTACGTTGAGTTCACCAAGAAGATCAAGGGGGCTCGGCCGTTGCTGGTGGACACCAGCGCCCTGATCGATGGACGGATCAGCGACGTGGTTGGCACGGGGATCGTCGATTCGCAGATCGTGGTCCCCCGTTTCGTCCTCCAGGAGCTGCAAGCGGTGGCCGACAGCGGCGACAAGCTGAAGCGCAACCGCGGCCGCCGCGGGCTCGACGTGCTGACCCGGCTCCGCGAAAACGCCCGCGCCGATGTGATCCTTTACGAGGGGCATGCTCACGACCAGGTAGCGGACGCCGGCGTCGACGAAAAGCTGATGAACCTCGCCCGGGAACTGAACGGCAGGGTCCTCACCAACGACTACAACTTGAATAAAGTCGCGCAATTGCGGGGCGTGGATGTCATCAATCTGAACGATCTGGCCGGCTCCCTGCGGCCAGTCGTGCTTCCGGGCGAGAAAATGACCGTCCGCCTGATCAAGCCCGGCGAGGCCGCCGGCCAGGGGGTTGGGTATCTGGAAGACGGCACGATGGTGGTTGTGGAGCAAGGCCGGGCGCTGGTCAGCCAGGAAGTCGAATTCACCGTCACCAGCGCGCTGCAGACCAGTGCCGGGAGGATGATCTTCGGCCGGCTCCCGGTGGCAACGGGAAGCACGGCGCCTTCAACGAGTTCGACGGATTCGACGGATTCAACGGATTCGACGGATTCGACAAGCTCACCGCGGGCAAGCTCACCGCGGGCAAGCTCAGCGCGGGCAAGCTCACCGCAGGCAGGCTCGGGGCAGACCCCTTCGACAGGCTCAGGGCAGGGGCGACGGTCGTCCAGTCGAGAAGAGCACGGCAATCGCTCCTCCCAGGAACTGCCTTCAAAATAACCATCGGGCGAACCCCGCCACCGTGTTTGCCTATTCGGCGTGCTTCGAAAGCATCGGGTGCGGGCGGTTGATTGATCCCATTTTCCCATATTGCGTTTTACAACGTGGCCCAAGGCCTTGAATTCGCCTGACGGCTGGCGGTGGCATCGTTTTTGTGTGCGCAAGCCCTTACGTCGAAAATCAGTAACAAAATGAACCAACCCTAACGAGAAGGTCGGTTCGGCGCGGCCTGCTTAGAAACGGACGACTAAACTCCCATGGCAAAGTATAAACTGGAATACATCTGGCTCGACGGCTATAAGCCCGTTCCCAACCTCCGCGGAAAGACCCTTGTCAAAGACTTTGACAGCTTCCCCAAGTTGGAACAGCTCCCCAACTGGGGCTTTGACGGCAGTTCGACCCAGCAGGCCGAGGGCCACGCCTCGGACTGCGTTCTCAAACCCGTCGCATCTTACCCCGACCCCACGCGCAGCAACGGCGTGCTGGTTCTTTGCGAAGTCCTCCATCCCGATCTCACCCCGCACTCGACCAACGCCCGTGCCACCATCCTTGATGACGCCAATACGTGGTTCGGCTTCGAACAGGAGTATTTCCTCTACAAGGACGGCCTCCCGCTCGGTTTCCCCAAGGAGGGCTTTCCCAAGGAAGGCCAGGGCAAATACTACTGCGGCGTCGGTTATGACCACATGGGCGACATCGCCCGCGAGATCGTCGACAAACATCTCGACCTCTGCATCGCCGCCGGCATCAACCACGAAGGCATCAACGCCGAAGTGGCCAAAGGCCAATGGGAATTCCAAATCTTCGGCAAAGGCTCCAAAAAGGCCGCTGACGAAATGTGGATGGCCCGCTACCTGCTCATGCGCCTTTGCGAAAAATACGACGTGGAAGTGAACTTCTATTGCAAACCGCTCGGCAACACCGACTGGAACGGCTCGGGGATGCACTGCAATTTCTCCACCAAGTATCTCCGCGAAGTCGGCGGCAAAGAATACTTCGAGGCGCTGATGGCTGCCTTCGACAAATACAAAGCCGAGCACATCGCCGTCTACGGGCCGGACAACCATCTGCGCCTCACCGGCCTGCACGAGACCCAGTCCATCGATAAATTCAACTACGGTGTCTCAGACCGTGGCGCATCCGTCCGCCTCCCCAACAGCATGCCGAAAAACGGCTACAAGGGTTACTTGGAAGACCGTCGCCCCAACTCCCAGGGCGACCCCTACCAGATCGCCAGCCGGATTCTGCAGACCATCGCCACCGTGCCGCTTCCGAAATAGCGTCGCATCGCCCGATTATTTGGACTCCGAAACCAACGCCGCCCCTGACCGGGGCGGCGTTGCTTTTTTGGCAGCCTCGATCTGCCTCTAAAATAGACAGTCGCCCCGGCGAGCTGACACGTTTGCCTATTCGGTGCGCGGAAAGGCGACCGTTATCGGGCCAGGAATCACTTGCACGCCTTTTGCAACGGTCATGCGTTGCGTGTGGCGACGCGACGGTCCAACACATCCGGCGCTCGGATCATTCAACGGTCCGCCGACGAAGGGGTTGGCCCAAGCCCAGACGGGCGTTTTGCCCCCTGGACTTCTTGAACGGGTTCTTGACGACCTCTAAATTGTGGCTTGACGACAGGACGGCAGTTGTGGATCATGCCGCCCCACATTCGCCCGCCACAAGGCGTGAGGATTAGGTCTGAATCCGTCCGAACTGGTCTATCCGAGTTTTCTGACCATTATTTGGTCTTTTAACCCTATACAGGAGTTTGCTCATGTCTACCCCTCGCCAGCAGGCGATCCAGGCCATTGCCACCACCAAGCACCACTTGAACCGAGTGGACTTTAAGACCAAGCACATCAAGGACTTCTTCGGCGCCAACGTCTTCAATGAAGAAGTCCAGCGGCAGATGCTCCCCAAGCCGGTCTTCAAGGCCCTGCAAAAGACCGTCAAGCACGGCGCGGCCCTCGATCCGCAGATTGCTGATGCCGTTGCCGTGGCCATGAAAGACTGGGCCATGGAAAAGGGCGCCACCCACTACACGCACCTGTTCCAGCCGATGACCGGCACAACCGCGGAAAAGCACGACACCTTCATCACCCCCGTTGAAGGCGGCGGAGCCATCGCCGAATTCAGCGGCAAGGAACTGGTCAAGGGCGAGCCCGATGCCAGCAGCTTTCCCTCCGGCGGCATCCGCGCCACCTTCGAAGCTCGCGGCTATACCGCCTGGGACCCGACCAGCCCCGCCTACGTCATGGAGCACGCTAACGGCTCCACCCTGGTCATCCCCACCGCATTCCTCTCCTGGACCGGCGAAGCGCTGGACAAGAAAACTCCCCTGCTCCGCTCCATGGAAGCCCTCAGCGACCAGGCCTTGCGCGTCCTGCGGCTCTTCGGCAAGACCGAACCCAAGCACGTCTTCACCACCGTCGGCTCCGAGCAGGAGTATTTCCTGATCGACAAGAACTTCTACCTGGCTCGCCCCGACCTGCTCAACGCCGGACGCACTCTCTTCGGCGCCAAGCCCCCCAAGGGCCAGGAAATGGAAGACCAGTATTTCGGCGTCATCCCCGAGCGGGTGCTGGCGTTCATGAGCGATCTCGAACTGGAGCTGTTCAAACTCGGCGTCCCGGTCAAGACCCGCCACAATGAGGTGGCCCCCAGCCAGTACGAGCTGGCGCCGATCTTCGAAAACAGCAACCTGGCCACCGACCATCAACTCCTCATCATGCAGCTCATGCGGCAGATCGCCGACAAATACGGCCTGACCGCCCTGCTGCACGAGAAGCCTTTCGCCGGGATCAATGGTTCCGGTAAGCACAACAACTGGTCGATGTCCACCGACACCGGCGAGAACCTGCTCAACCCCGGCGACAATCCCCACGACAACGCCCAGTTCCTGGTCTTTTGCGCCGCAGTCATCCGGGCCGTCCACAAATACTCCGATGTCTTGCGCATGAGCATCGGTTCGGCGGCCAACGACCACCGCCTCGGCGCCAACGAGGCCCCTCCCGCCATCATCAGCATCTTCCTGGGCGATCAGCTCAACGACATTTTCGAGCAGATCGAAAAGGGCGGCGCCAAGAGCAGCAAGCAGGGTGGGTTGTTCCAGACCGGCGTATCGGTCCTGCCCCCGCTGCCCAAGGAGCCGGGCGACCGCAACCGCACCAGCCCCTTCGCCTTCACCGGCAACAAGTTCGAGTTCCGTGCCGTCGGGTCCAGCGCCAACATCGGCGGGCCCAACACCATCCTCAATACGATCGTCGCCGAGTCGCTCGACTACATCGCCACCGAGCTGGAGGCGGCGGTCAAGGGCGGTAAGGACCTGCACAAGGCCATCCAGGAACTGCTCCCCAAGATCGCCAAGGAGCACAAGAAGGTCATCTTCAACGGCGACAACTACACCGAGGAATGGCACGCCGACGCCGCCAAGCGCGGGCTGCCGAACATCAAGAACACCGTGGATACCCTGCCGGTCATCACCAAGCAGGAGACCATCGACCTGTTGACCAAGTACAAGGTCTACACCAAGCGCGAGCTGGAAAGCCGCTTCACCATCCTGGCCGAGAACTACACCAAGACCGTCAACATCGAGGCGCAGCTCATGCTGAACATCGCCAAGACGATGATCCTCCCGGCCGCCCTGCGCTACCAGCGCGAGGTGGGCGAATCCATCGCCGCCGCCAAGAACGCCGGCGCCAGCAGCCCGGCAGGCCTGGAGACCTTCGGCACCCTGGTCAGCACCATCACCGAGTTCCAGAGGGACATCACCGCCCTGGAGAAGGCCGCCGGCCACCATGGGTCCGGCGATGCTTTCGCCCACGCCAAGCACATGCGCGACGAAGTGCTGGGCGCCATGACCGAGCTGCGCAAAACCGGCGACAAGCTGGAAACCATGGTCGCCGACGACCTCTGGCCGCTGCCGACTTACCGGGAAATGCTGTTTATCCGGTGAGCCAAGCCGTAACGACAGGTTCAGCATTCACAGCAAAGCATGAGGCCCCGGGACGAGCTCCCGGGGTCTCATCGTTTCGTGCGACGGCCATTTTGCAACTCCGGACATGGAGGCCCATAATCGGCAAACAGATGATTCGGGTGCGCGACATCTCCGGTTTGAACGCGACGAGCTTTGAAAAGTACGCCCGTTTTTGCCTCGACAGCGCTCCATGTGCCGACGCGCGCTGGAGCCGGTGGAGTTACCGGCTGGCTGAACCCCTGCTGATTCTCACTTGCGATGCGGTCACGCTCCTCACCACGCTTCGGATGCGAGCATCGCGGCCGCCCAATTCATTCGTATATTTCTGGGAGTCTTCTCACCCAGTGCTGCGGCAGTGGGAAGAGCCGCTCGACGCCCTTGCTTGGATGGCGGGAACGCTGCATGGTGGCCAGATGTCAGCGGTATCGCCTCCCTTCAAGGGCGGTTGGTTCGGCTACCTGAGCTATGACCTTGGTCGCTTGTTCGAATCCGTCCCGTCTCGCACTGGGGACCCGCTGGAATACCCTTTGTTCGAGTTCACGTTCCACGACCGCCTGCTTGCTCGCGACCACTTGACGGGTAAATGTTTCGAGGTTTCCCACGGCTTCAAGGCGTTGCCCCTGCGCCGGTTTGAGGATCAATCCCTGCATCGTGCGGAAAACGACGTCACGTCGAACTTCACCCGCGAGGCATATCAGCAGGCGGTTCGACAGGCCATCGAGTACATCCGCGCCGGCGATGTTTTTCAGGTGAATTTGTCGCAACGCTTTGCTATTCCCGTGCCATTTTCCGCCGAGGAGTTGTACAACCGGCTTCGCCGCGACTTCCCGTCGAGCTTCGGCGCCCTGTTCCACTCGACGCACGGGTCGATCGTCTGCAACTCTCCTGAGTTGTTCCTCCGCGTCGATCCCGACATGACCACCGGCAAGCGGCACGTGACAACCCGCCCGATTAAAGGAACTCGTCCCCGCTTGCCGGGAATGGACGTCGAGCTGCGCGACAGCGTCAAGGACCAGGCCGAGCTGAACATGATCGTGGACCTGGAGCGCAACGACCTGGGCCGGGTTTGTGAGATCGGCAGCGTCAAAGTTACCGAGCCGAGATCGATCGAGGAACATCCCACCGTCTATCACGGCGTGGCTGCCATCGAAGGCGTGCTGCGCGATGGAGTGAGCTTC
>Ga0182024_10021820_pt1 | contig 11587 bp, 12 predicted proteins | sample P32metaG_FD_120480 | JGI IMG/M metagenome (GOLD analysis project Ga0182024, IMG submission 120480) | Permafrost microbial communities from Stordalen Mire, Sweden - P3-2 metaG (Illumina Assembly) | ecosystem: Environmental > Terrestrial > Soil > Wetlands > Permafrost | place: Sweden: Stordalen... | reverse complement strand
TCGGAAAGCCGAATCGACGTTGCTTTGTCCCTGATATTCATCGGGTTCATTATCGAAACAGAATAATCTGATCCGATGCGTCGATACTGACGGAAAAAGTCTTCAGGCCGCAATCGCCATAGAGCGCCTGGCCCGTCTTCAGATCGAATTTCCAGGCGTGCAGAGGGCAAATCAACGTGGCGCCGCCCAACAGGCCATCTGCCAGCGGGCCTCCGCGATGCGGACACTCCGCCTGCACGGCGTAGACCTCGCCCCCTCGCGTGCGAAACACTGCAATCTTCTCGTCTTCCACCCGATAGACACGGCCTTCACCCGGTGGAATATTGTTTGCCGGACCCAGTTTAAATTCGTTCATCACTGTAGAATCGGCAGCAGGGAAGCAAACTGTTTGTCGTTCTCCGGTAGCCATGCGTCCTTCCACGGATCCTTGTAAGCCGCCTTCGATTCTGCAATTTCACGATCGAGCCGTTCGGCTATTCCGTCGCTGTCCTCGACGACAATGGCACGAATCCGTTCGATACCCAGGCGCACGACGAATCCGTGCGTCCGCTCCAGGTATTTGGCGTTCTCGCGATAATACTGGATAAAGCGGCCCATGAGTTTCAACACCTCTTCATGGCTGTCCGCGTAGCACAAAATGTCGCCCTTACGAATCGACGACCCAGCCGCGCCTCCAATGTAGATCTCCCACTTGCCGCCTTCCACAGCGACCGCGCCCACATCCTTGACCATCGCTTCGGAACAGTTGCGCGGGCAACCGGCTGTCGCCAGCTTTAGCTTGTGCGGGCTATCGAAGCCCTGAAATTCCTGTTCAATCTTCAGCGCAAGCGTGATGCTGTCGCCCAGCCCAAACCGGCAGAAGTCCGACCCTACGCAGCTCTTGCACGTCCGGTAGCTCTTGCCATAGGCGTAGCCCGAAGGCATATCCAGATCGTGCCAGACTTTCGGCAAGTCGTCTTTCCGGATCCCGAGCAGATCGATGCGCTGTCCGCCCGTCAGCTTAACCAGCGGCACGTGATACTTCTCTGCTACGAACGCAATGCGCCGCAACTGCGCAGGATTCGTAACGCCTCCGGGCATCTGCGGAACCACGGAAAATGTGCCGTCCTTTTGGATGTTGGCATGAACACGCTCATTGATGAAGCGTGCATCCTTCTCATCTTCATACTCGCCCTTCCAGAGCGTCTTCAGCAGCGACGCAAGACCCGGCTTGCTGGCTGCGTCTTCCTTCCCGCCCGCCAGAAGATCGAACACGGCCGAGACCGATTTCAGACTGCGCTCCAGAATGGCGCGAATCAGTTCCGGCTTGGTCAGCGGCACGCCGGGCACATAGTAATGCACCGACGGATCTTCCTCCGTCTCCCCGCCGCACGCCCACCCGACAATATCCGCCACCATCGCCTTGCACGACCCGCAGCCCATACCTGCACGCGTCGCATCCATCACCGCCTTCGGACTGCGCTTGCCTGCGTTCACACACGCCACAATCGCGCCCTTGCTGACGCCGTTGCAGTTGCAAACCTGCACGTTGGCACTCATTTCGGCAAACGTCACCTGCTTGGGAGGATCGCCGATATCGAACAGCAGATGCAGCCGTTCTTCCGGCAGCGGCGTGTTGCGGTCGAATGCCTGCATCAGATAGGCCGCCTTACTGATATCGCCGAGCAGAATGCCGCCCACCAGGCGTCCATCCCGAATGATCAGCTTCTTGTAAGTGCCCCGCTTCGGCTCGGAAAACTGCACCACTTCGTCTTCCGGTGTCTGTGGTTCGACAATCCCCATCGACGCCACTTCGACCCCCATCACCTTCAGCTTTGTCGCCACCTTCGAACCGTGATAAGCCGCCTGCGTATTCTTCCCGGTGACATGATCGGCAAGCACCTTCGCCTGCTCCCACAACGGCGCCACCAGCCCGTACATGTGGCCGCGATGCTGCGCGCATTCACCCACGGCATAGATATCCGGGTCGTCCGGCGTGCGCATCTGATCGTCGACCACAATGCCGCGCTCCACAGTCAGGCCGCAACCTGCAGCAATTTCCCAGTTCGCCTTGATTCCCGCGGAAATAATCACCATGTCGCATTCGAGCGTGCCGCCATCCGCGAATCGCAACCCCAGTACCCGATCGGGCCCGATGATTTGCGAAGTATTCTTTTGCAAATGCACCTTGATCCCCAGAGCCTCCATACTGCTCTTGAGAATCGCGCCCGCGCCCGGATCGAGTTGCTGCGGCATCAGGTGACCGCCGATATGCACGATGTGGACATCGAGACCGAAGTTCTGCAGGCCCCGCGCCGCTTCCAATCCGAGTAGCCCGCCACCGATCACTGCCGCACTGTGCTTCCCCTTCGCCCAACTGGCAATCTGCCGGCAGTCGTCGAGCGAGCGGAACACGAAGACTCCGGGCTTGAGAGTGCCGTCGATCATCGTCGTTCCTTCCATCGGCGGAATGAACGCGTGGCTGCCAGTGGCGATGATGAGTTTGTCGTAGGGTTCTGGCTGGCCATCTTCGCCGTACACGAGCTTCGCCCGGCGCAGCAGCCCGGAAGCCTTCTTGCCAGCGAGCAGGCGGATGTTATGTTCCTGGTACCATTCCAGAGGATTCAGGAATATTTCGTCTTCTTTGTAAGAGCCGTTGAGTACGTTGGAAAGCAGAATCCGGTTATAGTTGCCCGTCGGCTCCTCGCCGAACATGGTGATATCGAACTGCTCCGCTCCTCCGCGCGCGAGGATCTCTTCTACCACTCTGGCGCCGGCCATGCCGTTGCCGATCACTACCAGTTTTTTCTTGTCAGCAAGTGCATCCATGTCAGTTGATCTCCACAAACCCGGCATCGATCAGCACGGAAGACTTCATGCCCGCAGGCGCGGCCACCAGGACTTCCACTTCAGTTCCGGGAGAAATATCTTCGATCACAGCCAGCGGCACATGAGTGGCGCCTTTAGCACCCACCGGGAAATAGCGCATCGCCCTTCCCCCCGCCGTAAGCACCAGGTAAATCATTTCGGCCGACGGATTACCAGCCCGGAAATACACGGACTGCGCCCGCTTATCGGCCGGCACATGATAAACAGCCCTGACTGCGAACGCAGCCGGTTTATTCAGTCCGAGGCCTTCGAAGGCGAACACTCCCTGTATAAACGCCGGCTTTTCTAGCATGTGGTTCCTTTCTCGATACGCACGGCGCAAACTTTAAACTCAGGCATCTTCGAAATCGGATCGAGCGCCGGATTCGTCAACAGATTGGCTCGCCCCGCGCCTCCGTAGTGAAACGGCACAAATACGGTATCCATGCGGATGGATGCCGTCAACTGAGCCTTCATCACTGCCCGGCCGCGGCGCGTCGTCAGGCTGACTTCATCGCCCTCCGCGATTCCGTATGTTCTGGCCATCGAGGGATGGATTTGCACGAAGGCCTCAGGCGCCATGTTCAACAGGGGCGCGACCCTTCTGGTCTGCGTACCCGATTGATATTGGGCCATGACACGCCCGGTAGTCAGGTAAAGCGGAAACTCGTCGTCAGGCTGCTCCGCGGCTGGCTGGAACGCCACCGCGTGAAAGCGAGCGCGCCCGTCTTCGGTGGGAAATCGCTCAGCGAAAAGCCGCGGCGTGCCCGGATGATCTTCGCCGGGGCACGGCCAGAATATCCCGTTCGAACTGCGGATTCGGTCCCATGTGATACCAGAATAATCGGCAGGTGCTCCTGCTGTCGCGCGCCGCAGTTCCTCAAATACATCCGCCGCCTGCGATGGAAAGAAATCTCCATATCCGAGCCGCGCAGCCAGCCCCGAGAGAGCCTCCAGATCGGTGCGAACGCCCTCAGGCGGTTCCATCGCCCGTTGTCGCAGAATGACGCGGCCTTCGAGGTTCGTCATGGTGCCTTCCTCTTCGGCCCACTGCGCCGAGGGAAGCACTACGTCGGCACACGCCGCCGTTTCCGAGAGAAAGAAATCCGACACTGCGAGAAAGTCGAGCGCATCCAGGCGTTTTTCAATATGTCCCGCACGCGGCGCCGAGACAGCCATGTTCGATCCGAACACGAGCAGCGCGCGCACTCCGCCATCGGTCCCCATCGCGTCGAGCATCTCGTAAGCAGAGAGGCCAGGCTTAGGAAGATCGGCCTCCGCCACGCCCCATATACCCGCAATAAAAGCGCGGTCAGCCGGATTATCGAGCTTGCGATAACCCGGCAACTGATCGGCCTTCTGACCGTGCTCGCGGCCACCCTGCCCGTTACCCTGCCCCGTCAGACACCCGTAACCGCAGTTCGGCTTGCCCGCCTTCCCCAACGCCAGCGCCAGGTTTATGAACGCCAGCACATTGTTCACACCGTGGCTCTGCTGCTCAGGCCCGCGCGCGGTGAGGATCATGGCGGACTTCGCACGTCCCAGCAACGCAGCGGCACGGCGAAGCTGGTGTTCCTGAACTCCTGTAATTCTTTCCACACGCTCCGGCCAGTACGAAGATACGGCGCGCCGAACCAGTTCGAAATCCCTTGTGCGCCCGGCAATGAACTCTTCGTCGATGAGCGCATCTTTGATGGCGATGTGCAGCAGTCCATTGGCCAGCGCGGCATCGGTGCCCGGAGTGATTTGCAGATGAAGAGTGGCGGCAGCAGTAGTTGGCGTCGCGCGCGGATCTGCCACAATCAGCGATCCGCCGCGCTTCTTCTGTTCGTGAAAATACTGCATCACCGGCGGCATCGTTTCCGCCAGATTGCTGCCCACGAGGAGAATCGTCTCGGCGCCGGCAATATCTGCGAGCGGAAACGGCAGACCGCGATCGATGCCAAACGCTTTCATCGACGCTGCCGCGGCCGACGACATGCAAAACCGGCCGTTGTAATCGATTCTCGATGTTCGCAGCGCCACCCGCGCGAACTTGCCCAGCAGATACGCCTTTTCGTTCGTAAGGCTGCCTCCGCCAAAAACACCGACGCCGTCTCTGCCATACAGAGCCTGTGTGCGTTCGATGGCCGAGGCAATTCGATCCAGCGCCTCATCCCACGTTGCAGCGCGCAGCGGTTCAGAACGCGAATCGCGAATCAGCGGCGTCAGCAGCCGGCTGGGACTCTTCAGCAGTTCAGCCGATGTCCACCCTTTCTGGCACAATCCGCCCTTGTTGGTTGGAAAATCGCGTTCGGTTACTTTCCACTCCGCGCCGGCATCCATCTCCAGGTGCAACCCGCACTGCAGCGAGCAATACGGGCAATGCGTCGCGCACACCCCCGTCCGCGGCAGCGGTTCAGGCATGAGAACCGGCATTGCGACGGACTGGTGGAATAGTTGCGGCACAGACTCACCGAGGCTTCGACAGAGCGTGCAGAGAAAAAAAATGCCCACGACCAACGTCGTGGACACCACGCCCTCGTTACCGCGTGTCCTGCCTCCCTATATTCAGGTTAGCGACTGGATGCGGGTGCCGTCCAATCGAATTCGTGAATGGTAACGACACGGAAAGCTTATGTTACGCTTTCACAGCTTCAACACGCAGCCGCCGGTAGTCCGCCCACCAGGCTCCGTCCCGATACAAATCAGGCCGTAGCCGGTCTTCAATCGCGCACTCCAGCGATGCTCGTTCTGCCGCCGTAACTCCCTCAAAATATGTGCCTGCGAACATCTCAAGCCACTCCCGAAGCCCGCGCTCGGGATGCTCAAGTTTCGACCACCGTTCAAACGTCTGCGTCATGCGAACCTCGAAACCGCACTTTTCGAGCAAAGTCGCATACTCGCCGGTGCTGGGGAAGAACCACGGGCTAACCGGTGAGCGTCCGCTTTCCCGCAGAACCTCTTCAATTGCCTGCACGATTCGCCCGATGTTGCCCTTCACTCCCATTTCGAGCACAAACCTTCCCTCCGGCCGCAGCGCCGCCGCCACGGACCGCACAACAGCCTCCGCGTCGTGGATCCAGTGCAACGCTGAATTGGAAAATACCGCATCCAACGGCTCATCGAATTGAAGACTTCTGGCATCGCACAGAACGAATTTCAACGCGGGGAAATTCTGCCGCGCCTGCGCGATCATCGATACCGATGAATCGAGCCCGATCACCCTCGCACCGCTCTCGGCAATCTTCGCCGTTAGATGTCCGGTGCCGCACCCCAGATCGAGGATACGCTCGCCCGTCTCCGGACGCAGCATATCCACCAGGCTCGCGCCCGCCCGCCACACGAAGGAATGCCTGTCGTCGTAAAGAGAACTATCCCAGCTATCCGCCATCAGGGCTGGCCTTCCGCGGGAACCAGAGCAAAGTAATCGTAAATCGTGCGTGAAATTTCCGCCACTGTCTTCTCCGAAACTTCTTCAGCGCGATAAGAACCTTTGGTAAACACCGAAAGCGCCACGTGACCCGCCTTGCCCGGCAGTGTAATGATTCCCACGTCGTTCACTACTCCGCCCATCGAGCCGGTCTTGTGCGCCACCTCGGTTCCCTGCGGCAACATGCCCTTGATGCGCGCCTTCCCGGTCTCGCAACGCTCCATCACGGCCACCAGCTTCGTGGCATAGACAGGCGAAAACAGATCCTTCTTCCAGATCCGCGCCAGTAATTTAGTCATGTCCGCCGGAGTCGCCGTGTCACGAATATCATGCGTCCCCAAACGGCGCGCCGTCATGTGCTCAGCCTCCGGCACCGCGTCGAAGAGTCTATCCCACATCTCGCGATTCCATTCATCTTCGGGCGGCAGCGTTTTGATGCCACCCCAATCGGCCAGCAGCACGGCGATCGAGCGATCCACGCGAATCCCACTCAGCCCGAGGAGCTTCATGCGCTCCGTCACGGCCGCTGGCCCTCCGGCTTCGCGCAGCATGAGATCAGCCGCCGAATTGTCGCTCACGACAATAGCCAGTTCCATAATGTTTTCGATCGAAAGCGCGACGCCCGGATGAAACAACAGCTCAGTGATGCGTCCGCTGCCGGGATGCAGATCGGCGGGCTTCAGTGAAACCATCTTGTCGAGCGGCAGCTTGCCCTGATCGGCCAGCGCCATGATCTGAACCGCGATCGGCACCTTGACCGCGCTCGCCTGCGGGAACGGCTCAGTGCCCCGCACCGATACGTACCGGCCGCTTTCGATATGAAGCGCGCTCACGCCCACCACGGCGTCGGTCGTGCGCGAGAGCAGTTCGATCTGCTGCTCCAGCCGCGTAAGCGAGGAATCGGTCGCCGCCACAACGCAGTGTGAAAGCGTGAGGATCAGGCCGGAAAGAACAACGGCAACCTTCATGAAACGAGTGTAAGCCTATCGCGGCCTTCGCTCGATTGTGACCTTCCTGATAATCACCGGAGTGACGGGCCGTTCCTTCTTCACAGGAACTTCGGAAATACTATCGGCTACATCCTGGCCCGATACTACCTGCCCGAAAATCGCATAGGTACCGTCCAGACTCTTCTGCGGCGTCACCGTAATGAAAATCTGGCACGCGCCGGAATTCGGTTTCCCCGCGTTAGCCATCGCCAGCGCGCCGACCGTCGCAAAACTTCGCGCAGAGTCGATTTCATCGTGAATATTCGCGGCCCCGCATGGCAACCCATCCTTGACCTGCCCGGTCTGAATCATGAATCCCTTAATCACGCGGTGGAACGTCAGCCCGTTATAAAAAGGCCTGTGCACCAGTTTGCCGTCTTTATCGAGCGTTCCCTTCTTCCCTTCGGCGAGCGCAATGAAGTTCTCTACCGTCACTGGTGTTCTCTCGGGATATAACTGCGCAACGATCTCGCCCATGGATGTATCGAAGTGCGCGTAAAGATCGAAGTGACGCGGCGCTGTCTGACCAACCAGCAACAACGGCGCAACAAGCGAGACAAGCACGGCAAATTGCAGACGCATTAGTGATCCCTTCGTTCGATCATGACTTTATTCAGAGTGACTGGAATGACGGGACGCGCGTTATTCAACGTCTGTACCCCCGCTATCTTGTCCGCAATCTCCTGGCCTGAAGTAACCACGCCGAAAATCGTGAACGTGCCGTTCAGATGTTGCGCCGGGCCCACGGTGATAAAAATCTGACACGCCGCGGTATTGGGTTGTCCCAGATTTGCCATTGCAAGACGACCGGGGACGTCAAATTTCAGCATGGGGTCGATTTCATCGGGGATCGGGGTCACTCCGCAGTCGCTGTCGCCGGTGCCTTTAACATCGCCAGTCTGAATCATGAAGCCTCGGATCACGCGATGAAAAATCCTCCCATCGTAAAACCGTTTGTGGACCATGGTTTTCCCGTCGACATCGGCCGAAGGTTTCATACCATTCGTCAGCGAAACGAAGTTGTCAACCGTCTTCGGCGCTTTGTCTTCCAGCAGACGAACCACGATCTGCCCCATCGAGGTATCGAAAATCGCGTACAGGCCAGGGCCGGAAGCGTTTGGATCTGCGGCTGCTGCCACCTTGGTCTCCGCTGCCGGCTGGGGCGCGTCCTGGCAAAGCCCTGCGCAGGCAACGCCGAGCCAAATAGCGAAATAGATACAGGTGGATCTCATCGATTGAATTCTACCAACGCGCGAATAATTTCGAATCCGGCAGCTCGGCCGAAACCTCATCGCAACCTGTTTCGTCCAATAATAACTGCCCTTTTTCACCGCACATGCGCGCGTGAAAAATGAACTCTATTTCACATTAAACGCGTGATCCGGTGTAACTCGATACCGGGAACTCGCGTAGACCACAGTGACGGCGATTCTTATCGCCGATGACCCTTTTTCAGGGGCAGTTTTGGTGCCTGGCGTGCTTATATTACACCAGGCGGAGTTTGGTTACTCGAAAAAACCTTTGAGGAGATTACAGTGAAACTTATCGGACATACAATTCTTATTTCGTGCGGATTTTTTGTTGCCACCCAGATGTCTTTTGCCCAAAGCGTAAATGCTTACTTCGGCGTTGGGACGGCAATGGACAGCAGCAGCAATACGCAGATTGACACCTTCGGTACGGGAAATCCGTTCACAACACCTGAATTAACCGGCACGTTCCTCGATGTTGGCGGTTCTGTGATGTTCACCAAACATTACGGCGCGGCTGCGGACGTCAACTGGCGGGCATCTCAGGGTAACTACGCGGGCCTTCAGTACCGGCCGCTGTTCTACAATTTCGACGGCGTGTGGACACCAATTTCCACCAAGCGTTTTGAGCCTGAAGTGCACCTCGGGCTGGGCGGAATGCGCATCGGTTATTCCTTCAATCAGACAGAGTGCGATCCGTTCGGCGGATGCAACACTTCTAACCAGACGGTCGAGACTTCGTCGCACTTCCAGGTTCACGGAGCACTCGCAGTGAGGATTTATCTGACAGACCATGTCTTTGTGCGCCCGGCGGTTGATGCCCACTACGTGAATAACTTCTTCCAGTTCGGCAGCAACTGGGTACCGGAATATTCGGTGGGTCTTGGCTACAGCTTCGGCCGTGAGTAACTGAAAGTCAAGTGAGAAGGCGGCGCGTGAACCCCTCACGCGCCGCCTTTTCTTTATTTTTCCCTCTCTTCCATGAGCGACTTCAGGCGCGCCAGTTCATGATCGATGCGTTGTCCGCGTCGGACCAGGATCAGAATGAAGCCGAACACGATGATCCATGCAGCCGAGTACCCGTAGAAGAGATAAGTCTGATTGATGGCGTCCATTATTCCTGAATCCTTATATTGCCTGTTTAGATGGCGTGCAGTTCCCGCCGCAATGAATCGATCTCGCGAGTTACCGTTTCCTGCCGCAACCGCACCATCACAAGCGCCGCGGCGATCAGCATAAATGCGACGTAGCTGATGATCAGTGGCGGCCACCACGTCGGGTCGACCCCGCCGGTTTCGAGTACCGGAGCCGGGTGCTGCGTCCGCACATTGTGCAGACGAATCGCCATGACGACAAGCGGAATATCCGCGGCGGCAAAAATCGCCAGAATGGCGGACATGGTCGCGCGCTGTGTCGCCTCGGCAATCGCCGGTCGCATCAGAAGATATCCCAGGTACAGCATGAAGCACATAAACTGACTGGTGAGCCGTAAGTCCCACGTCCACCAGATGCCCCAGATAATATGCCCCCAGAGACTGCCCGTCACCAGATTGACCAGCGTAAATACCTGCGCCACCTCAATCGATGAAACCGCGATCGAATCGTATTTGAAGTTCTTCGTAAAAAGAAACGCGATGCTGCAGACAACCGCCACAGCATAGAAGCTGTACGCCGTAATCGCCGCCGGCACATGGATGAAAAACATCTTGCCGATCTGCCCCTGCATGGCTTCACCGGCCATGACAACAAAGATCGTGTGCATATTCCACGCCATCAGCAAAGCACCGAGAGCGCCGAGAGTAAAAACCGCCTTATCGCGCATGAGAAATTCCTGACCCCTATCCCACCAGAATAAACTCTATCAGGTAAAGCGCCAGCGAAGTGAAGATCAGATCGAACGCAATCACGATCCGCAACTCCTGTCCGATATCGCTCGCTTCACCCTTAATCAGCGCCGTTGAAACCTGCATCGCCCCGATCAGCAACGGTATCAGCAGCGGATAATGCAGCACCGGCAGCATCAGTTCGCGCAGCTTGACGTTCACCGTAACCGCACTGAACGCGACACCTGTAATCGTAATCCCCCACGTCGCCAGAACCATCACGCCAAACAGGCTCCAGAACGCATGCACCCACTGCAGGTTGTTGAATAGCCCGTATACTGGCAGCGACACCAGTTCGACAATCAGCAGCAGGACGAAACTGGCCATCGCCTTACCCAGAAAAAGCGCCCACGCCGGCATCGGCGACGCGATCAGCACATCCAGGCAGTCGTTCGGAACCTCACGTATAAAACTGCGGTTTACGATCAGCGCGCCGGCGAAGACATAGACCAGCCACAACAGGCCGCCGGAAATATCGTAAAATTCCTCACGCCCCAGATCGAATGCGAAGCTGAACAGCATCAGCACCACAAGCGCGAAAGACACGCTGGCGTTGAGCGCCTCTTTGGTGCGGAATTCGGTCCGCAGATCCTTGCGCGCGATGAAAAGCGCGGCTCGCAGCCCCTGCTTCATGGCTGCGCCTCGTAGTTGCGATAGAGCCAGCCAGGATCGGCCAGCATCTCCGCGGTTCTCGGACCCGCGTGAACAATCTTGCCGCGCTCGAGCAACGCCACCTGCGTCGCCAGTTCCATCGCCTCGCGGATCTGGTGTGTCGACATTACGACAGTCGTGCCCTTCGCCAGCGCGTCGCGCAACAGTTCGTGCAGCACCGCGACCGCGCGATCGTCGAGCGAAGTAAACGGCTCATCGAGCAGCAGAATTTCCGGATGGTGCAGAAACGCCCGCGCCACCGCGAGCCGTTGCCGCATCCCGCGTGAAAACTCGCGCGCAAAACCGTCACGAACGCGCGTCAGGCCCACCCGCTCCAGCGCCGCCTGCGCAGCCTTTTTCGTATCCGGCACGTTCATCAACTGGCCAAACAGAACCAGATTTTCAAAGGCCGAAAGGTCATCGTAAACCCCGATCCCGTGCCCCAGATACCCAATGCGCGCCCTGACTCTTTCGTCGCTCCCCGCTTGCCCGAATACAGTGACCGTGCCCTTCGAAGGTTTGGAAAGATTGGCGAGAATGCGCAGCAGCGTCGTC
>Ga0182024_10021819_pt1 | contig 11587 bp, 6 predicted proteins | sample P32metaG_FD_120480 | JGI IMG/M metagenome (GOLD analysis project Ga0182024, IMG submission 120480) | Permafrost microbial communities from Stordalen Mire, Sweden - P3-2 metaG (Illumina Assembly) | ecosystem: Environmental > Terrestrial > Soil > Wetlands > Permafrost | place: Sweden: Stordalen... | reverse complement strand
GTTACCGTAGCAACTGCGGTGTTTCCGGAAATCGCGCTCAACGGCGGGGTTCCGCCGCTTGCAACAAACGATCCCGTTTGATTCACGTTTGAAAAAGACAGCATCATTGGGCTGACGGTGACCGCGGTATCGAGCGCGCGGCGCGTTGCCGACTGTGACGCCTCTGGCTTGGGCGACGGTGTCGGCGCATACGGTGCTGGTGTCAGCACCGCAGGCGTTGGTACGGCGCCAGGCCGAGTTGGCACAGTCGCCGGCCCCGGAGGGGGCGCGGCCGCGCCAAGCAATGGCATGCAGGTTGCGAAACCGAGTGCGATCGCAGTGATGCGACGTAATACTTTCACCCCAAACACCCTTCTAGATTTGTATCGAGCTGGCTCACCTAATCCGAGCCGCCCGCTTGCCTTACGGTACGATTACTCCGAGTCCTTGTGAGTATCGTATAGCATACCTTGCGCGGGTCCGACCGGGTGTTGGCTCCCGAACAACCGCGCACGGCCCTGGCGCGTCGACTGGCGGGCGCCTCAATCGAGCGCGGGCCGCGTTTGCACGGCTCTATCTCCAATCCCCTCGATGCGCGCTTGGGATAGGAGATAGGGCCGTCTGAAACGCGGCCCCCCAACCGCTATCGCCTTGCTGGCCGGTGGATGGATACGAGATACAGGACTTTCGAAATACGAGTCCTTCAAATGCAATCGTGTCCATGATGCAGTAGTTTGTCCCCGATTGGTCGCGAGGCCGGACCCTGAGGCGATGCGGGTGAATAGACGAGCCACCGCCATCATCGGCCGCCTCGGCTCCCTCGCTACAAATGAGGGCCGCACCGCTGCGGGTTAATCGTGGGGTCAGAGCACGGCCGACCGCAACTTCTACTTTCACTGCACATAATGTGCGGCGTTCGGCTGCAATTCAGAGATGGCGGCCCCTTTTCTTAAGCTGGTTAGGTCACGTGCCGAGCGATGTCTTACCGACCGCGTAAACACAAGTACGTTCGGTCGCCGCTTGAGGGCTAGCGGGATCTCCGAAACGTCTGCTTTGAGCGACGGCTACCTGAGATGGTTGTCCACTATAAAGCCGATAGCACCGGTCTTCGGGTCACGGACTCGGGCCATTGATTGGTCTCCCAACCGATGACTGAGGCATGGAACGTCCGAGCGGCGCTTCTCGATAACGGTAACGCTCGCGTCGTCATCAAGCGTGTGAACGCCCGCCATCGCGTCGATCTGCTCGGGTGTTTCGCTAGCGAAGACGTTGAGGACGCGGCAATAAACTGCAATGCTCGCGAACATCCATTCACCCTTGCCATCGGCAGAATTCACGACACGACTCTCCGCGTACTGCGCGCGTTGCGCTGCTAGCCGCTTCGCGGCGTTTTGCCGTAGCCGCCGGTTTCGCGCATCCAAAGCCGCGCGTGCCTTCCTTTTCTGCGCTGCGTAGTCGCTCGGATGTGCAATTTGCCAGGCGAGGCGGCGATCGTGGTTTGCACGAACCTCGGCGACATGCGCGACCGCCGGTTTTCTTGCGGTCTCGTCACTTTGCGTTGTGCACGCTGCGAACGAAGTAGCGGCGACGACCGCGGCAAGCAACCGACATGTCAGGCCGCTTAAGAGGTGTCTGCACACTTTCAACGCCCCTTCATTCATCCGTCTCAAGCGAAAATTCCATTTCCGCGGCCTTTATGAGATCTGTTTCGTCATTCATAACTATGAAGTGCCGGTTTTTTGCACATTGAACTAGCTGTACTATCCTTCTGTTGGACTCGTAAGGCGCCGCCAAGTGTCCGGAATTAGTGCCTCACCTGCGTGCCACGACGCGCACACCGCCTCTTTGAATCCAGCGATCGATAAGGACGCATGGTCCGTTACGATGACCTGCACTCGGTTATCGAGTTCGGTCGGAAGACTCAGCAAGAAACGAAACATTTCGTCTACCCGCTCTCGATCATCGTCATCCGTGATCTCCGGCGCATCAGCGTCCGCAGGGTAAAACGCCTGAGTCGGCTGATCAAAGAATATGAATCGCGGCACCGGTCGACTCTTTCGTTCAAACCATTTGTGTAATGCGGCGTATGCCGCAAGATGATATCCCACCCAGTTCGCACCGCTGCCCATTCGGTCCATCGGTACGGGACCGGCCTCGGTATCTGCGATGATCGTAAGCGAGCGCGCGTCAAGACGCACGTGCGTCTTGTACTCAAGATCTAGCTGAGCCGCGTAGCGCGACAGATCATCTCCAATGAGGGCGAGCATGGAGTCCATCTTTTCCGAGATATTATCATAGTCTAATTCTCGCTCCAGGTCGCCGATCGATCTTCTTAGCGCTTCGGTTCTTTCGGCCAACGACTCGCTCTGGTCCTCAGCACGGCTATACGTCTCAAGAAAGAGGTCTATGCGGCCACGCGTCCGAGCCGAGCCAACGTACGCGTCACGTTCAATGCGCAACTGCTCAACATGCATTGTTAGTTGGTTTAGTTCCAGTTGATTGTCGCGCAACTCTTGACGGATCTGCTCCAATCTGCCCTGCAATCCCGAGATCGTGCGCTCAATTCTCGGCCCACTGGAGGTGACCGTTGCAAGTCGCTCATTTAGCCGCGCCAGAGACAGTTTAATCGCACCTACCGACGGCAGTCGCTGGGATACTCCTTGCTCGCAAAGAGGGCACACGTGCTCTGCCGTACCGTTTGAAAATAACCCGATCGATTGCAGCCGAGCGCGCTGGGCATCCACCTCGCCCGCATAACCCGTCTCCTCCTGCAGCAGTACGCGCAGCGTATCGTAACGGTCACGCGTCTCACGATGGTCACGTAACATGCGATCGCGCTCTCTTTGCAGTCTTGTCACGCTTTCATGAACATCATCGATTAGAGCCAACGGCTCGGCGTCGAGCGTAAGCGTGCGAAGTAAATCGATTGGTTCACCACGCCTATCCTTTGAAATTAGGCCTACGGAAAGTGCCTCCTGAACTAACGCCGCCGCTTGAGGTTCAGCTTCCCGGCCGACGCCGAGCTGATCTAACTCCCGTTCAAGACGGCGCAGATTTGCTCGCTCATTTCTCAAACGCTGCTCCGCCGTCACCCTATCTTCGCCCATTGCGCCAAGAAAATATGGGAGCACATCGCGGATGTGGCCGCCGATAAATTCTTCATCTTGGCGATGAAAGAGTTGCGTAGGCTTTGCTATTTCGTCCTGGCGCAAGAAGGTAAAGAATTGCGCGTGAACCGCAGACACGGTGAAAGGAACTTGATTGCTGCCGCGCGCCCGCTGCGTTTTTGTTGTTGCGATGCCGAGGCAGTCAGTTAGGAGATCAATTAGGCCTTCGGTGTTAACGTTTGGCGCTATTTCCGACGCCGGCGGGGTCTCGAGGTTGGCTCCGCGATCAACATAGATTCTTGTACTTGAACGGCGTCCCGAGCCGGGCTCTGCCCTCGCGATGAACAAATCGTACCCCGGGAATGCCAGCAGTACGGCGTACCAAGAGATACTGTCTCGAATGCGACCTTCCGGGACGCGGCATTCGCCCGATCCGAGACAATACTCGATGATTCGAATGAGGGCGCTTTTCCCCGTTCCTTTTCGTCCAGTAATAATATTAGTCTTATTGAGCGCGAACTCGACGTTTCGCGCTTCACCATCAAGACTGTATAGCACGACCCTGCGAATTTGCATCACGGCCGCATACCAAGAAGGGAGAACACATTTGCGGTGCTTCCCGCGCGGCCTAGCCAACGCCCGATGAAGCGAGCACGATTAACGCAGTCGCCTATTTCACCGAAGCGGTCTTCGGGAAGCGCCGCCGCTGGCGCCGGTAAGCCCGTTGCGCGCACGCTGTAGTCACCTGATATGACGAGCAGCCCTTCATTAGCAGCGAACAGTATTGCGTCAGATGTAAAGGGGCGAACAATACGAGCGAGGCTAGGGAGCATGAGGACCAGGTCCGGGTGTTCGTGGACCCAAATGGGCAGCGACGTCCTCACGTCTCGCGGGAGCGCGCGTCTGATCTCCCTCTGGAGCACTAGCGGTAGCGCAATATATAAGAGCGGCACGTCAAGGTCGGAGTTGTGCCCGATTACTGTCTCGGTAACAAGAAGCGCGGTAAACGCTGGATTGAATAGATTCTGTATCTGTTCAGGTTGGCGATCCCAAGACACAAGGCCGGGGCTCATAGGAGCGCTTCCTTGAAGTGTGGATGCCACCCTACCTCGAGCTTGTCGGCAAGCGCGTGGTAGACTCCGCGCATTATGAACGGGTCTTGTCGATTCGGCCGAATCGGCAATGTGAGTTCCATGATCTGGGCGTAGATACGACGACCGGCGTGAATTAAGGCCGCAGGATCCGCAGCGTCTTGGACGTCTTCTAGAAGTAGCACGAAGCGCTGATCCCACTCGTCCTTTAGCAATCCATGATATCTGGTTAGTTCGGCGAGGAAGTATAGCCGCTCACGCATCGCTTCCGAGATGACTGTCTCAGCGCGGAAAAAGTCGGTCAAGGCACGTACAACGACGACGTCGCTGTACTCTAGTAAGCGAAGTTGGCGGACCAGGATCCGAACTTCATCGTCTTCGGTCAGCGTTGCGACGGTTTGCTCAAGGCCTTCAGGTAAGGGCAAATCATCTGGGCGAAGTAGTTCGGCGATTGTCCGAACTCGTTCGTCCAGTTCGGCCGCGCCAATTCGGTCGCCGGTGGTCGAAAAATGAACCGCAACTCGATTTGCCCACCAGCCCTCTACTTCGCGAACGATGCGGCGGCGCATATCTTCTGTTCTCGCTGCCCAATAGAACGTGCCTTCGAGCGCGCGGGCGATATCAACATTGTTCTCACTGCCGTCTATGACCCGGATCGCAGCGAGAAGGCGCCCCCGCGTCGTTCCCGTCAACGAAAGCCACGCCTTGCACCCAGGGCGGTTTACTTCGCTGGGCTGGTCTACTGCGACATCGTCTAAGCGCCGCTGCGCCGTAACAATATCGCGATGGATTTCGCGCAGGAGGCTCGCGATGGAGCCGACTGGAGCCTCTGCTGTGGTGACGAGCAGAAACAAGGTCTGTTCCGGAAGAGAGTCGTCTGCTGCGACTTGCTCGGCCCAGATCCGAAGCGTTTTCCAGATCTCGGGTGATCGATCCGTAAGGGATACGTCCCCCAAGTGGTGTTTCGTCTGAATCCGAGTTCCACCGCGGCCCGTCGCAACTTCGATGTCGTCGAGATGCTCGATCGTAATCGAGGCCCCTGGATCGCTGCTGGCAAGTCGCGCGAGAGTCAGAAGAGCATAGCGAATCTGATATACGAAGCCGGCGGCGGCACCGGTCGCCGTAAAGCGCCGTGCCGCGTCGTCACCGCTCTCCACCGATCACCTGATCTCGGGGGCGCCACGTAGGACGCAATAAAGGCATGTCGTTAGGACCCCTTCCCTCACAACGTGCAGAACCGGCGACTCCGCTGGCCCAGCATGTCGCTCCGGGGTTACGTTTTCCTTTGTGGTAGGACCGATGCGAGCGCGCGGGAGGGTAGTAGCGCCTCGAGCCTCTGCATAGTCGTAGCGCGAGGTCGTTGACCCTGATTGCGAATTCGCTGAATTTAGCTTCGTGAAAGGCCGGTTAGTCTCAGCAACTGGCGGATCTTCGTTGACCTTAGCGCCTGGATGATCTCGCGGTGCCGCGACCTGTACTCCGTGTAGACCTCATCGAGGTTGTGAACCGTTCCCGATTGCACGTCTTCGAGTTGGTTTGATTCCTTGCCGACATGGTGAAGCGACGCGATCGCGATGCGCCGGCGGTGAAGCAGACCTCGGTATTCTTTCGAGCAGGCCTTCGCATCGGAGCTAGCACTCTTTGATTCGGGGTGCACTGCATAGCTCTTGGTTATCTCACCATAGGTAGACACGCGAGCAGCGTTGCGAGTGCCGTGCTCTCCAATCGTTGTAACATGCCACTTCGAGCCGGTATATCGATCGACCCATCGTGTTCGGTTCCACTTCCGTGAATCCGGCTCGTAGGGGGCGATCAGATGGAAGTGTTTCGGATCCGCACCGGTTGGGTCGACGAACGCGGAGCCCTTGTAGTGGTTGCAGCGGGAAATGATGGTCCAACAGCCGACTCGCTCCAATTTCTGGCGCGATCGCCCCACGCCATATCTGTCGGGGCCACTGACGAAAAGCAAGAGCTTTTGGATACCTCAAGCCGCGGAGTTCCAGGTGAAAGCAGGCCCACCGTTGTCGCAAATGGGCAAATCGATTGGCTGGACCCTAAGTGTGCCCCCTACGCGACGAGCTGGGCCGCGCCGAGGGTCTCGACGTGCGTCGCGTGGCTCAAGCTCTTGATGATGCTAATCGCGCAAGATGTTACAATGTTAGCTGGTGGATCGTGGAGTGGCGTGCAACGGTTAGGTGTACCGCGCATCGCATTCTGTGACACGGGCAACAACGACACCGAGGTGCGACACTACATAGTCCCTCAGCTTACTAGAAGCAGACGGCAAGCAGATTGGTACCAGACAGTAGGCCTTCTGTTGAACGAGTATCGTTTGACTTACAATATATATAATACGCCGGCGCAAGTCACTCGCGCGCTCATTTCGCTAGCGCAGCCGATGCGTGGTCGGGAGCGCTATGAAGTCGGCGCGGGTTTCGTATACTCCGATGCGTACGTACAATTCGCACGCAATCTTCGCCCGGCGTTCTGGCTGAAGATAATTTGCGAACCCGAAGATCTAAGTCGGCTACCACAATTGCGGCTTGATGACATCGATTCACTTAGGCCCTTGTGGGATGATGAGCAGGCCGAGGTTTTGCTGGCGCACTTCGATCGCGGACACCTGGTCACAAGCATGAAGGTTGTCTCATGAAAGCTGTCTCGGATTAGAGGTAGGTCAATGGAAACAAATGAGTTGGTCGATTTGATTCGGAGCATAAAATACGCGGTGCAAAACGCTCAGCTACGTACGCCCGAAATCACCATCGACAAAGCAGAACTGGAATTGAAGACCGTGTTCTCGGGAGGTGTCAGTGCTGCAGCAAAGCTTGGCCCCGTCGACCTAGGCGGTACCTACAGCGATAGCGAGATACAGACCCTCTCGCCAGCGCTTGTTCCAGCCCCTCCGGACGTTAAGTTGATGAGCCCCGCGAGCGATCGCTTAACCGAAGCGATTGTCGCGGTTAGTAATGCCGCACGGGCAGCTGCGACATCAGAGCCTCGGTTCGAACTTAGCGAAGCCACGGTAGAAATCAAATTCGGCGTCGACAAGACCGGTAAGGCTCAAGTATTCATTGGGGCCGACATCGCATTGTCGAGGAGTAATACGTTGACATTAACGCTTTCGACGAAATGAAATCGGCGTGCTAACGCCCCAGGAGCTCCAATGTAACCGCGCGCGTCGTGTCCGTTGCGCATTCAGTGTGCGGAACGCAATGCCCGGGGGATCTGCCTCGCTAATGTCGGTGCGTCGGCCACATCAGGAAAATACGATTTGGCGAAGTGTCCGCATCGAACCGTTGCCGGGCGGCCGTGGTGGCGCTATGATATCCTATGACACTGCTACGGCACGGTTGATGAGCTAATAAGATTCAGAGCCCGACGCTCGCCGCGAGCGCTCAGCGGATGACATAGCTGCGGAGATCGCGCGAACCGACTTCTCCTATAACAGCGTATTTGGGTTCGGATGGGACTGGACGGGTGCAGTCCGGCGAATCGTCACGCACAACGGGCCACAATATGCGGTGCGGAACGACAAAAAGCCGCCAGCAGCGTTTTGAAGGGGCCGGCGACCGTCAAATCCGGTGGGGGCCGCGTTTCGAAGGGTCCTATCTCCTATCCCCTCGATGCGCGCTTCGCGCACACGAGGAACTGATCTATGACGCTCGACGAGAAGTGCGTGGCGCAAATAGCTGAGGAGAACTCAGGTTCAGTGCGTCGCTATCGTTAGAGCGTCGCGAACAATCCGATCTTGCTCGACTGCGTGCGCGCCCGGGTACCCTTCAGACGGGCTCGCGCGGTACGGTCGACCAACGTAGTCGATGTCGGTCAAACCGTGCGGAAGTCGCTCCACGAGACGCCGGCGAACGTGCGCGCGGGCGCCCATGTTCTTGGGCTCTTCTTGGACCCAGATGACTTCGTTCGCATTTGCGTAGCTCGCGATGATGCGGAGGATCTCTTCGTGCGGTAGCGGGCTGAGGAGTTCTACGCGGACGATTGCAGTGTTCGTCGCTTTCTCGTAGAGCGGGCTTGACGTCAGGTCGTAATAGATGTGCCCGCTGCACAACAGGACGCGCTCGATCTTGGACTTGTCTTTGCCCTCGTAGCGCGGGTCGTCGATGACTTCGCGGAACGTGCCGGTTGCGAGCTCGTCAATCGTACCGTATGCCGCACGATTGCGCAGCAGTGACTTCGGCGTCATTACGACGAGCGGATAAGCCTGTGTCGCCCTGGCTTGCGCGCGCAACAGATGGAAGTACTGCGCCGCAGTCGAGCAATTCGCGACTCGAATGTTGCCCTCAGCGCTGAGCTGAAGGAACCGTTCGAGTCGTGCACTCGAGTGCTCCGGACCGGCACCTTCGTAGCCGTGCGGCAACAGCAACGTGAGGCGCGTCTGCTGGCCCCACTTCGCCGCGCCGGCCGCGATGAACTGGTCGATGATGATCTGAGCGCCGTTGTTGAAGTCGCCAAACTGCGCTTCCCACAGCACCAGCGCGTTGGGCAGCTCGAAGCCATACCCGTACTCGAACCCCAGACACGCATACTCGCTCAGCGGCGAGTTGTAGATCTCGAACGACGCCTTCGCATCCTTGAGGTGCTGCAGCGGCACGTACTTCTCGTTCGTGCGCGCGTCGTGCAGCACGGCGTGGCGATGCGAGAACGTACCGCGCTCCGAGTCCTGGCCGCTGAGCCGGACCGGCGTCCCATCGCTGATCAGCGACGCGAACGCGAGCCCTTCCGCCAGCCCCCAATCGACCTCGCCCGTCTCGCGCAACGCCTGCGCGCGCTTGGCGAACTGCTGCTGCAACTTGCGATTCGGGACGAACCCGTCCGGAGCGCGAACGACCTCGTCGCTCCACGCCATCAGTCGCGCCTTGGCGACCGTAGTATCCGGCGCCGTTTCGTTGACGGTTGCCTTCGGCGCCGCGGTGATCAGCTTGGCCTTCGCCTCGCCGCTCTTGACGCTCTTGTGCGCCTCCAACATCCGCGCGGTCGCGGCGTCCTGCATTTCCTTGACTTGCTCGTTGCTGAGCACGCCTTGCGCGACGAGTTGCCCGGCATAGAGCTCGCGCACCGTCGGATGCTGCTTGATCAAGTCGACCATCTTCGGCTGCGTGTACGCCGGCTCGTCCTGTTCGTTGTGGCCGAAGCGGCGGTAGCCGATCAGATCGACCACGACGTCGCGACCGAACTTGCGGCGGTAGTCGATCGCCAGATGCACTGCGGCGATGCTCGCGTCGACGTCGTCGGCGTTGACGTGTACGATCGGCAGATCGTAGCCCTTAGCCAGGTCGCTGGCGTAGCGCGTCGAGCGGCCTTCGCTCGGATCCGTGGTGAAGCCGACCTGGTTGTTCGAGATGATGTGGATCGTGCCGCCGGTCGCATAACCCGCGAGTGCCTGCAGGTTGAGGACCTCGGCGACGATGCCTTGCGCGGCGAATGCGGCGTCACCATGAATGAGGATCGGCGCGGCGACCTCCTGGTTGAGCGTCGGCGGATTGACCGCGTGATCGGTCTGCAGCGCGCGCGTCATTCCCTCGACGACGCCGTCGACGGCTTCCAAGTGCGAGGGATTGCTGGCCAGCTCGACGCTGACTTTCGTGCCGACCGCGGTGACGTACTCGCCGTGCGCGCCGTGATGGTACTTCACGTCGCCGGTCGCGTCTTCGTCGTCCGTTGCGTGCGACGGCGAGGCTTCGCGCAGCGCGGCCGACTCGAACTCGCCGAGCAGTTCCTCATACGGACGATTCACCACGTGGGCGATCGTCGAGAGACGCCCGCGGTGCGCCATCCCGAGCACGACGGTCTTCGTGCCGTCCTCGGCCAGCAGCGAGATCGTCTCCTCGAGCATCGGCACCATCACGTCGAGGCCTTCGATCGAGAAGGTCTTCTGCGACATGAACTGCTTGCGGAAGTAGCGTTCCATCGTCTCGACTTTGGTCAGACGCTGGAGCACTTGCACGCGGCGCTGCGCGGTGAGCTGACGGCGATGACGCCCCGTCTCGATGTACTCGCGCAGCCACTCGCGCTTTTGCGTGTTCGAGATGTGCTCGATCTCGTAGGCGATCGTCGAGCTGTACGTCTCGCGCAGGCGCGGTAGCGCGTCGGCCAACGTCTTGCCGCCTACCTTTATGTTGAGCACCGACGCGGGGATCGCGCGCATCATCGCGGGCGTGAGGTTATACGTGCTCGGATCGAGCGACGGATCGTTGGGCGGCTCGGTGCCGAGCGGATCGAGCGCCGCGCCGAGATGACCGTGACGGCGATACGCCGAGACGATCGCCATCCCGGCGGCGATCGCGCGCATCATCTCTTCCGACGGCAGACCCGGCAGTTCGACGGTGACGGATTCGTCGCGCTCGCGCCCGGCCGGCGCTGCGCCGTTGGCGCTCGTCGCCGTTGCGCGCACGCTTGCGCCCACGCCGAGCTGGGCGAAGATCGTCTCGTAGAACTCGTCGGCACCGCCGAGGAGCTCGTCCACGCGGCGCAGATACTCGCCCGACTGCGCGCCTTGAATGACGCGGTGGTCGTAGGTCGAGGTCATCGTCATGACCTTTTCGACCCCGAGTTGCTCGAGCGTCGTGCGCGGTGAGTGCCCGAACCCCGGCGGGAACGCGATCGCGCCGGTCGCGATGATCGCGCCTTGGCCGACCAACAGACGCGGCACCGAAGCGACGGTGCCGATGCCGCCGGGATTGGTCAACGTGAACGTCGCGCCGGTTTGGTCCTCGACCGTGAGCTTGTTGTCGCGCGCTTTTGCGACGAGTTCCTCGTAGGCGGTTCGGAACGACGGGAAATCGAGGCCGGCTGCGTTCTTGAGCACCGGTACGACCAGGAAGCGCGAACCGTCTTTCTTTTGCGCATCGACGGCGAGTCCGAGGTGAATACCGGCCTCGACTTTTTGCGGTTTGCCGTCGACGCGCCGGAACGACGCCGTGATCGCGGGCTGTTCGCTCGCGGCGCGCGCGAGTGCGAACGCGATGATGTGGGTGAACGAGATCTTCTCGCTGCGACCGGCTTGTTTGAGCGCGGTGTTGAGCTCGGCGCGGCGCTGTTCCATCGTGCCGACGTGGAGCGTGCGGAACGACGTCGCGACGGGAATCGTCAGCGACTGGTCCATGTACGTCGCGAGGTTCGCGACCGAACCTTTGAGGTCGGTGACTTTAGCGGTGCTCGGCAGCTGCGGGTAGTTGATCGCGGGCGCCGTCGATGCTCCGGTAGTCGTGGCTGCGCCCGTGCCGGCGCTGCTGCCGGTAATGACGGCTTTGCCGGAGGCGAGTGCGGCTTCGACGTCTTCGCGTAGGATGAGGCCGTCGGGGCCGGTGCCGCTGAGCTTCGACGGATCGAGATGGAGGCGGTTGACCAGCAGGCGCGCGTGATGACTGAGCGTGCCGCCGGCGCGCTTGGGTT
>Ga0182024_10021818_pt1 | contig 11587 bp, 9 predicted proteins | sample P32metaG_FD_120480 | JGI IMG/M metagenome (GOLD analysis project Ga0182024, IMG submission 120480) | Permafrost microbial communities from Stordalen Mire, Sweden - P3-2 metaG (Illumina Assembly) | ecosystem: Environmental > Terrestrial > Soil > Wetlands > Permafrost | place: Sweden: Stordalen... | reverse complement strand
TCCGGCGCTGGCCACGCCTGATGCACAACCACTCGATCACCGGACCGTGGCACTTTGAAATCCTATGACCTCAGGGCCGCGGAATTTCCGAAAGGCATTGGGCTTAAGGCCACCTTGCGGCGCGTTGCCTGCCGAGGATTGATGTTGCTTGAAGCGGCCGAAAGTCCTCGCAGTCAGTGTCTTGCGAGTTGGTGATTCGAGCTTGCTCCTGCCGCCTGTGGGCGCAGGTTGGATCCTCCAAACGGCACGAAAACGGCACGGGGCGTGACGGTCGTCACGGGGTTCTTGTGGGAGGGCTCGTGCGAGACGGCATCCCTGAACCGTAGGACAGGTCGAGAGTCAATGCCCCTCGCTCATCGACAGGGCCACGGTCCGGAGATTGGCCACTCACGTTGTGCTGTGCCCCTAGTACGTGATGACCGCTTCGCCGACGCGCGGATTCAGCCCTTGTATCGCCTGATGCCCGCTGGAGTAGGTTCGGCCATCACCGACCTGACGCATGAAGGCCCGTAACTCCGGTCGCTTGTCGACGTCTGGCGGCACGAAACGGAATCCGATCCGACATCCACCGACGTCCTGCCGGGCGAGCTGGCCACCGGACCATGAGTACACGCCGCCAGAGAGATCGGTGCCGAAGCCTGCGATCTGGAAGGGTCGGCCGTTGAACCGCTCGACCGTCTTCAAGTCTGTGCCCAGGCTTACCCCCGCTGGCGAACGCCAGCGGCTCGTCGTGCCGCGAATGTCGATCCAGCTGGGGTCGCGTCTCGCGGCCTGATTCTTCCAGTAGATCTCAAGGCGGGCATCCGGACGATCCGCAAAGAGAATCGTGCCCTCGTTGTAGTCACCCTCGGCGCCGCCCCGGGGCACAAGACCGCTGCTGACGTTACCGCTGCCGAACCGAACCTTCAGGTCAGCTTCACTGATGTGGACGCCAAACGTCGCGCAGGAGAACGGCAGAACGGTCCCCTGTGGCGCTGCGGGAACTCCCTGCCAACCGACAACCAGCAGCCAGGCAACGAGTATCGTTCCGGTCCTCATTGTCTCGTGTCCAGCTAACACCCAGCTTCACCTCGGAGAATCCACCGGTGACGCAGGCACCAAGCCAAGCAGCGCCCTGAGTTTGTCGCCGACCACACCGAACTGCTCCGCATCGAGGGCGCCGAGATGGCGGACCAGGCTCGACGAATGAATAGTTGCGAGCTTGTGCAGGCGCAGCGCCGACACGACCTTGAGGTAAGTGCCCTCGAATTCGGGCGTGCCCGGATCCATGATGAGGTCCGACGCCAGCAGCTGCGTCGGGAAGACGGATGAGATGTACGCGACCAAGACTTCCGGAACCGACCCGATCGTTCCGGTGAGGAGCAGGACCGGGCGCAGCTTCATGCCCGGCGTGTCACCAAATGGAAACCGGGCTAAGTGGATCTCACCGGGACGCATTCACGGGCCGGCCGTCGTCCAACGTGTAGATGTCCTCGCGAGGATCGCTCAACTCGGATGACCACTCGCGCGCAATCCCCTCTGGCCACACCTTGCCGGCCTCATCTTCTTCCGGCACCAACACAATCACGCGGACCTGCCCGGGCGGTACGTCGTTCGGCACCTGAACCTGCAGGCGGTGCTTCTCGTCCACGTCGCCGATCAATTCGATGGCATTCATGAGGCGACCCTGGTGATCATAGCATCGTCCCCATCTGGGGAGCTCGACGTCCTGCCTCAGCTTCGACTCCAAGAAACGTCGCTCATGCGCCGACGAAACCATCGCCCTTTCGGACAGGCGCCGTTAGAATCAGGGCCGGATGTCGTCGCCCTTGAACAGGGTTAGGCCGGCCTTCGCGGCCACCGCGTTCGTTGCGAGCGTGCTCCACGCTGCCCTGTTGACGGCCTCAATGGTCGCAACCGACTCTTCGAACCTGAATACCCCAGGCAACAATCTCGTCCGATTCGTTCTGATTTCAATTGGGGGCGTACCGGTGGCAGCCGCAGTCACATTGGTTCTTGGCGTCCCCGCGTATTTTCTGGTGAGGACCACGATCGGCGTCAACGTCGTTTCGACCGTTGGGTCTGGCGTTCTGATCGGTCTGGTTGTTTCTGTGGTCTTTGCGGGCATTGTGCCAACCGCTCTGATTTCGCGGCTGCCTACAGGTCTGGTGATTGGAGGGATCTCGGGCGCCGTCTGGTGGCTCCTAGCGTCCGCCGGGCCGAAGGCGATGCCGGTCGAATCAGGGCGCACACACTGACACCCTTCCAGCGTCGAGGCTCGCTGGTCGATCTACGATAGCGCAGGCTCAATGGTCTTGGCCATGAAGGGACCTACAGCAAGAGATCGTCGCCGGTATCGGGCAGCCCGGGCGCGCAGCAAGCCCCACGCTCAGGATGTTTCTGCGCTCTTTGACGCGCGGTACGATCGCGCCTCGGATTCCGTGCTGCTCACCTTTCGGGGCGGCGGCTCGATGACGATTCCCCGACGTTTGATTCCCGGCGTCGAACGTCAGCCCGCGTCTGCCTTAGAGACGATGACGTTGTCGCCCGCTCGCGATGCCCTGCGCTGGCCGGCGCTCGATGCCGACATCTACGTGCCGGGTCTCATCGAGCGCGCGTTCGGGAACCGGCTCTTTGCGGCGGCCGCCGGTCGGCAGCGAACGAAGGCCAAGATGGCGGCAGCCAGGCGCAATGGCGCTAAGAGCCTCCAACGGACCCAATAGGCACTCGTCGGGTGGGTACCTTCGGGCCGATTGCTAAACACTTGCCGACAAGGCAGGAGTCAAGGCTCGTGCATTATGCTGCGAGGCGCGCGAGCATATGCAGGCGGTTCGTGAACGACTGACGCGGCCTCTTCGCGTCGCCCTCGCCGTCATCGCCGCGGGGGCGACGCTGCAGGCGCAACAACTTCCGCCACTCACCGGCACGGGACTGATCCTCGGCCGCGTGGTCGATGCCTCCACCGGACAGCCCGTCTCGACCGTGACCGTGCTCCTCAGCACCACGACGCGGGGCATTCCGCAGGAGACCGCGCTGACGGGTCCGGATGGTCAGTTCGCGTTCATGGAACTCCCGACGGGTAGCTACAATCTCAGCGCCATCAAGTCTGGATATCTTGACGGGGCCTACGGACGCGCGAGGCCTGGCGGCGCCGGTGCCTCGCTGAAACTACAGCCGGGGCAGCGCCTGGGCGACCTCAAGATCCTGATGTGGCGACCCTCCGTCATCAGCGGACACATCGACGACGATGCGGGCCGGCCGCTGGCTGGCGTGACGGTCACCGCGACACGCGGGCTCGCGGCGGGTCCCGCTGTCGACAGTTACGGAGGCAGCGGCGTCACGAACGAACACGGTGACTATCGCATCCCCAGGATGATTCCCGGCGAGTACTCGCTCAGCGTTGTCTGCCGCGTCATGAGTGTCCCGATTCCCGCGTCAGCCGGCGCGGCGACGCCGAATGTCGCAAGCGGAGCCCTCACGGTCGATGACACGGGACACTACTTCTCGACGACGATCGGACCGCGTGCCCCTACACCAACAGCAGGCGCAAACGCGATGATGTACCTCACGTCGTACTTTCCTGGCACGACGCGAGTGACTGAGGCGACGACGGTAGCGGTCGCGCCGGGCGAAGAGCGGACCGGCGCCGATTTCGCGATCGCCGTGCGGCAGAGCGTACGCGTGAGCGGCGTGGTCACCGGCCCGAACGGCCCAATTGCGATGGCCATGGTGCGGCTCTGGCAGCCCGACGTCGCCCAGCCGGCGGGCGAGAATCCCGTCGGCTCGTTCCCGATCGCCTCGGCGATTACGGCCGGCGACGGATCGTTCCTGTTTCTCGCGGCTCCGACCGGCGACTACCTCCTCGATGGGTATCGGCCGCAGCCGCCGATCGGCGAGGTGCGGATGTCCCCCGAGGGGATTCCCCAGCTGCAGACGCACGACTATAGCAGCAGCGATCCTGAAGGTTGGACGGCCGCCATGCCGATCTCGATCGCGGGAGACACGCGCGACATCGCGCTCACGATGGCGCCGAGATCGAGAACCGGCGCGAGCGTGAGTGGATCCGTCGTCTTCGATCAGATGATGACGTTCAACAACGGCCGGCCGCTCGACCCGTTCTTCATCTCGCTCGAAAGCAACACCGGCGGCGGCATGAGCGGGCCCGTCCGCGCCGATGCGCCCGGCCCCTTTGCCATCACTGTGACGCCGGGACGTTACGAGCTGCGCGCGGGCGCGCTGCTCCAGGGCTTCGAGATCGTGGCGGCGACGCTTGGCGGACGCGACATCCTGGGCACACCGCTCGACGTCGGCCCCGACGGCATGGCCGGACTCGTCATCCGGATCGGCAATCGCCTCAACACGATCACCGGCAAGGTGACAGACACGCAGGGGCGCGTGGTGCGCGACGCGGGCATCGCGCTCTTTCCTACCGACACCCGGGGATGGCCGCTCGTCGCGCGCACGTCGCCGCGCGTCGTCTATCGCCGGGCCGAGGCCGACACGTATGCCATCTCGGGGTTTCCCGATGGCGAGTACTTCATCGCGGCCGTGGATGACGCCCTGATGGCGAACTGGCCGAGCGCTGCGCTTCTCACGCCGCTGTCAGCGCACGCCGTTCGCATCGACGTTCGCGGCGGCATGGCCAAGACGCAGAATCTCGTCGTCGTGAGGACGATCAAGTGAACGCGCGCCGCCTCGCTTTGGTCGGCGCGCCGATGGTGCTGCTCGTGTGCGTCGGTGGCACCACAGACGCTCAAACACCGCCGGTCACGGCGATCGCCGGCACGGTGGCCGACGACCGCGGCGCGCCGCTTGCCGCCGCGACCGTCACCGTCACAAGCGTCCAGCCGCGCACGGCGCGCACGACAACGACCGATCCCGCCGGACGATTCCGCGTCGATGCCCTCGCGCCGGGTGTGTACACGCTCGCCGCGACGGCGAGTGCCGGCTACGCCCCGCGCGCGTTCGGCCACGCCAGTCTCGAGGACGCCGGCACGCCGATCCGCCTCGTACTGGGCCAGCAGTTCTCGGCGACGATCACGCTGCCGCGCACGAGCTCGATCTCAGGGCAGTTGCTCGACGAAAGTGGGGCCCCAGCCACGGGCTCTGTCCGCGCGATGGCCTGGGTGCGCAGAAACGGGTCGCGTACGCGCCAGTCATTCACCGCGACCGCCGACGATGACGGGCACTATCGCATCGCGAACCTCAGCCCCGGCAGCTACACGATCACCGCGAACGGTGCCTACACAGGTGGCGACGTCCGGCGCATGACGCCCGCGCTTATCGATCGGGCCGCGCGCGCCGTCGCGCATCCTGACGAACCGATCCCACCATTGGACCCTGCGTCGGCGCCGACTTTCACGTTTGTTCCCGTGTTCTATCCGAACGCGGCAACGGACGAAGACGCGTCACTCGTCACGCTCGCCCCTAGCGAGGACCGGACGGGCATCGATCTCCGACTCCGCACTACGCCGACCACGCAGATCGACGTGGCGGTCTTCGATCATCGCGGCCTGCCTGTGAACTCGACGCTCGTTGAAGTGATCGATGCGAAGGGCCAACGACCCGCCCAATCGCCGCTCACGGATAAGGACGGGCAATTCCGCATGGGCAGGCTGCTGCCGGGTCCCTACACACTGCTCGTGCACCACGGCGTTCGGCTGAGCGGGCCGGGCGAGCCAGCAGCAGTCGTGGATCTGTGGGGCGCGACTAGCATCGTCGCAACGATTGGCAGCGTGGCCAAAGCACGAATCGACTTGTTTCAAGGTGTGCAGGTGACGGGACGCGTCGTATTCGAGGGCGCGTCGGCGCCGCCGGCCGATCTGAGGAGCGTGCGTGTCGAACTCGTCGGGATCGATGGACTGTATCGACCGCTCGCGACCGCCGGCAACATGCTCACGCGCACAGACGCGCAGGGCCGCTTCACCATTGAGGACGTACCGCCAGGAGCGTTCGCAGTGCAGGTGGCCGGACTGACTGGGCCATGGTCGCCGATGTCCATCATGGCCGGCAGCCGCGACGCACTGGACACCGGGCTCGCGGTTGAACTCGGCACGGATGTTTCAGGCATCGTTGTCACGGTCACGGATCGCGGATCGGAAGTCACCGGAATCGCCACCGATGCGGCGGGCCGTCCGGTCATGGGCGGCTACGTCGCGGTGTTTCCGGACGATCCGAGGCTCTGGACAAAGCCGTCGCGAGCGATCGTATCCGCGCGTTTCGACAGCACGGGACGGTTCACGGTGCGTGGCCTGCCGCCCGGACGCTACATCGCGTCCCTGGTTTCGGACCCGATGCCTGGCGGGCCGCTCGACCCCACGATGCTCGCCGCACTCGTCACCGGTGGAACGCGGTTCGCACTCGCGGATGGCGAGAGGACATCGATCGCCATTCAGGTGAAGTAGCGAGTGCTGCCAGCCACGCCGATTCGCAACAGGACGATGCCATTCCATGGGGCAAGAATGGCGGCCGTCCAAAGTAGCTCCGTCGGGCTAGCGCTGAAAGGTGCGGCTGACTCCTTCGGGTCTCGCGTACGCCAGGCCTTTTCGCACGGGCGCTTCGCCGTCATCCGCGTCCGCTCGGTCTGCCGACGCAGGAGGAACTCTCCCGCCCAGGAACGTTTGCAAAACATGCGTAAGCCCCAGGCGCCGAACGTCGGGTACGGCAAACGGCACGAAAACGGCACGACGTCGCGCGCACGATTACAGACTTCACCGTAACTTATTGAGACGATTGGCCGCTCGGTCAGCGGTCGATTTCGCGACCGTCCGGTTTCTACGAGGACGCCAGCCGGATCGTCGGTCCTTGTGACTTATTCATTCGAAAAACAATGGCTCCTCGGGCCGGATTCGAACCAGCAACCCTCCGGTTAACAGTGAGGTCGCGGCGATCTTGCGAGGAGTTGTCGGCCGAGGATTGATGTTGCGTGAAGGTGCCGAAGGTCTTCGCAGTCAGTGCATTGCGAGCTGGTGATTCGAGCTTGCTCCTGCCGCCTGTGGGCGCAGGTTGGATCCTCCAAACGGCACGAAAACGGCACGGGTCGTGGCCGCGCAGAATAGGTATTTTCGAGCGTCCGCACCGCCGGGATGTGGGCGGACGGGACGGATCGCCGATACCGGTGATCGCCCGACTGTCACTTCTTCAAGTCTTCCATCCAGTTGAGCACGACGGCGATCGGCGTGCCCTTCGGCTCGCCGACGACCATGCCGACGAGGAACCGCCGGCCGTCGAGCGAGAGGTCGTAGTCGCGCGTGACCTGCTGAACCGGCAGCATGCGTACCTTGAAGAGCGGCGCCGGGGCGCCGAACTCGAGCGTTGGGCCGGCCGCCTGCGCCGCGACCGCCATCATCTGCGCCGACGAAAAGCCCTGCGGCGTGGTCAGGAAGAACAGCTCCCGCCCATCGCGTGACCATCGCGGCTCGGTGCCCCCATTGGTGGAGACGCGTGTGGCCTCGCCCACCGTGCCCTCGGCCGTCAGCCGGCGCACGTAGACCTCCGCCACGGCCGACACATCCGAGACATATGCGAGCCACTGCCCATTCGGCGAGATCTGCGCCTGCGCGTCGTCGAATTCCGACTGGACGACGACGTGCGGCGCGCCACCGGCACTCGTGGGCTGCGCGCTGGACAGCGGCAGCGCCCAGATATCCGATCGGGTCGTTTCCCCGCGCTGACCATAGAACAACCACTTGCCGTCCGGCGAGACGTCGGACGGAAAGACGGTTCCTTTGAGCATGAGCTGGCCATCGCCGCTGGTTACCGGGAACTGGAAGATGCCACCGACACCGTTGCGGGCCGTCGAGCAGATCACGGATTGACCGTCGGCCGACCACACCGGGAGCTGCTCCTGCGCGGGATCCGTCGTGAAGCGGTCGAACGTGCCGCGCGCGACATCGCCAATCCACAGGTCCTGATTCCGCGTCTGCAGGTCGAGGCGCTGAACCACGACGTGCCGCCCGTCCGGTGAGATTCGCGGCACCTCCACGAGCGATGTCTTGACGACAGGTCCAAGGGCGCCGACCTGCTGCCCTGCCCGATCGAACCATGTGAGCTGGTAGTCGTAGGCCTGGGGGTTCTGGAGCACCATCACTCCGTCGCGCGACAGACTGAAGCGGCCGCCGGCGGCCCAGGTCGCGACCGGCGCTGTCCCGATCGTCCTTGGCTCGCCCGACAGGTCGAGGCGCCCGGTGTCGAAGGCCTGCGCGACGATCGTCCCGTTGCGCGCGTAGAGCAGCCAGCCGGGCGAGGCGTACACGGCCGGCGCGGAATTCGGGACCAGCTCCTTCGCGTCGATCGAGTCCAGCGAGCCGACCATGATGGCCTGAATGCCGACGTTGCGGCCGGACGAATAGAGGAAGTGGCGGCCGTCAGGCAGGAACACGGGATAGCGATCGCCGCCGCCCTCTCCACGCGCCACATTGAAGCGGGTCGCCGGGGCACGCGCGCCGCCGTTCGCCGGAACGCGAGCGAGCGGCGCGCGGTAGTCCGGCGCGAACACGATGACGCCGGCCGGACTCCACGCGCCGCCGACGAGCCGTGCGGCGTCAGTGAGGATCTGGGCGTGTCCACCCGCGAGGTCGACGCGCTTCAACTTGCCTTGCGCACCGAACGCGACCGACCGACTGTCCGGAGACCAGAACGCTTCAATCGCGTCGTCGGTCTCCGGCAGCGGCTGGGCGTCCAGCGCATCGAGCGCACGCACCCACAGCAGGCGCCGGCCATCGGGGGCGCGGCCCGAGAACAGCACCCTCATTCCGTCGGGTGACACGACCGTGCTGCTGAAGTCGTCCAGCGCCACGTTGTCGGGCGGCATCAGCGGCAGCCGCGCGACGCGCGGGTCCCCGGCGGCGGCCGGATGCCGGAGGACACCCTGGGCGGCCGCGACAATCACGGCGGCTCCCGCGATGATCCACGGGACCATTCCGGCGAATCCGCGGCTCGGAGCCGCCACCGTCGGCGCGGGACCGCCCGGCGCATCGGCAGCGCCGGCTTCGATTCTCGCGATCTCGACACGAGCCTCGCCAATGTCGCGCAGCCGCGTCTTCGCGTCGCGATCGAGACAGCGCTCGAGCAATCGGCGCAGCCTAGGGGGCGTGGCCGCGGGCAGCGCGGTCCAATCGATGTCCTGTCGCAATACAGCCGCGAGCACGTCGGAGATCTCCCGGCCCAGGAACAGACGGCGGCCCGTCACCATCTCGTAGACGACGACCCCGAAAGCCCAAATGTCGGCGCGCTTGTCGACGGCCTTGCCGCGCGCCTGCTCGGGCGCCGTGTACGCGGCGGTGCCGAGGATCGTGCCGAGCTGGGTGGCGCGGTTCGTGAGCGTCGGCGAGTTCGCGACGTCGGCGGTCGCTCCGGACGCGGTCGCGTCGAGCGCCTTCGCGAGCCCGAAGTCGAGCACCTTCACGGTGCCGTCGGCGCGAATCTTCACGTTCGCCGGCTTTAGATCGCGATGAATGATGCCCTGGTCGTGCGCGGCTTCGAGCGCCTCCGCGATTTGCCTGGCGATCGGGAGCGCGTCGGCGATCGGCATGCCGCCGACGCCGGCCGTGCCGATCAGATCCTCGAGGGTCGGGCCGTCGACCAGCTCCATGACGAGTGCCGTCGTGCCGGCGCTCTTCTCAAGTCCGTGCACGTGGGCAATGTTCGGATGGTTCAGCGCGGCCAGGAGTTCCGCCTCGCGCTGGAACCGGGCAAGTCGCTCGGGGTCCGCCGCGACGGCGTCGGGCAACACTTTGATCGCGACGCTGCGCTTAAGGTGCACGTCGGTCGCTCGGTAGACCTGACCCATGCCGCCGGAGCCGATCAACGCGAGGATTTCGAACGGGCCGAGACGAGTACCGGGGGCCAGGGACATCGACGGCGGTGATTGTATGGCGGGTCGGTCGGCTGGCGGAAAGCTTAGACAGTGGACCGCGGAACCGCCGTTCACCCCAGCCTACCCGTACCTCAGCGCGACCATGGGATCCACACACGTGGCACGGCGTGGGGCGTCACTTTTCGATCACACACGCGCCGACGCCTCGCGGCTCAGCCAGCCCTGCGCGACAACGTGAGAGGCAGGTCCAGCTCAACCCGGTCGTGCAGTACCGTGGGCGTGATTCGGCCACGCTCACCACGTTCGAGGCGGACGAGGCCGTAGCCTTCCATCGTTCGAAGCGTGCGCGACAAGTTCGACTTGGCCCTCCCCGTGATCCGCGCCAGCTCGTCCAGCGAACCTGGCGCCTGTTCGGCGATGACACGCAACAGCTCGCGATTGCCGGCCGACAGGATTTTGGCGAAGGATTCGGTCGAGGTAAACCAGACCCTCGGCTCGCTGGCCGCGACCCGCCGCTCGCCCCGCGCAACGGCCATCGTGCGGGCCTTCATCTCCTCATAGCTCGCGATGCCCACCTTGAGCGTCTTCATGGAATCACTCCTCGCTCGCGCAACACCGCATCGACCATGCTCCAGAAGTCGGCAAGCAGCGTCGCCGCGTCCCGATAGTCATACGGCCGGATGGTCCGCAGCCGGTGGCGATGATCCTGCGGGCCGCCGCGCTTCTGTGCTGCGACCGGATGCCCGTTGTCGAATCCGACCAGCCGCTCGCCGTCCGGGCCATGCAGCGTCAGCGAGTAATCCAGGCCATGTGCCTTCTCCGCCGACGCCGGCACGTGTCTAACGGCAAAGCGGACCCAGTGGCCTCCACCAGGGTCCACTACGAGAACCTGCCCGTCGAGCTCGAGCAGCACATCGAGCGTCGGATCCCGCGGATCCATCACAGCCTATAGTTATCACACTGAAGCAACTCAATCAAGAGCGCGTCGATACACGGCAGACAATCCCAGGCCGACAAAGACGTCGGGACGGATCGAATCGGTCTCGCAGCCGAGGACACGCGTTACATCCGGTCGAAGCGCGGTACGGCAAACGGCACGAAAACGGCACGGCGTCGCGCGCACGATTACAGTCTTCACCGTAACTTATTGAAACGATTGGCCGCTCGGTCAGCGGTCGATTCGCGACCGTCCGGTTTCTACGAGGACTCCAGCCGGATCGTCGGCCCTTGTAACTTATTCATTCGAAAAACATTGGCTCCTCGGGCTGGATTCGAACCAGCAACCCTCCGGTTAACAGCGTAACGCAGGTACGTCATCTTGTTGGTTCTTCGTGGGTTTAGCTCGGACGGGATGGCGCTGTTACCTGGTGCTCGGCGTGAAATTGTTCACAGATTGATGACAACCGACCACGGCTTGGCAACTCAAGCCGCGGGCGACGACAGAGCGGGCGCACCAAGCGAAACTGCATGAGGCTCGGCACATCTCTTGGCGTCGCGCTGAGCACTGCGCTGGCCTGCTTGAGCTGAACTAATAAGTACAGGGTCAGCCCTTGCCGCACGAGACCTCCGGCCAGCCGGCGACAAATGCCCGAGCGTCTCGGCGCGCAGTCGAGGTCAATGCCGCAGCCCGGTGGGGCCTCGTCACCGGGTTTGAAGCCGCCATGCTGAGGTGTCCGCGCTCACGAGAAAGCGCGGAAATCTGGACTGGGCTCACTCGGCTTTCTTCGGCCGGCGGGCTTTCTGCGCGCGCTCGGCATCGCGGAGCCGGTAGCTCTCGCCTTCGATGGCCAC
>Ga0182024_10021817_pt1 | contig 11588 bp, 10 predicted proteins | sample P32metaG_FD_120480 | JGI IMG/M metagenome (GOLD analysis project Ga0182024, IMG submission 120480) | Permafrost microbial communities from Stordalen Mire, Sweden - P3-2 metaG (Illumina Assembly) | ecosystem: Environmental > Terrestrial > Soil > Wetlands > Permafrost | place: Sweden: Stordalen... | reverse complement strand
GCATGGACCGTTAAGAGCCGGGAGTGGGAGTATCTCTGGCATTGGTTCGCCGCGGAGGGTGGATTCGCGGTCGCGGCCCTCTGGTTGGCAGTCGTCGCCTTTGGCTTGACGCTGGTAGTGCAACAGCGACGGACGCGCCGCCAGGCGACGCTCGACGTATTGACGCTGGCCATAGAAAAGCGGATGCCGCTGGCACCGGTCATCAAAGCGCTGGCTGCCGATCATTGGGGAAACAGCCATCTGCTCGGACTGGCCGAAAACTTGGAACGCGGCATGCCGTTGAGTGCGGCATTGCAATCGGACAAGAGTCTGTTGCCGCGCGAGGCGTTGATTGCGGCCAAGATGGGAGAGGCGACGGGAAATCTCGGCTCCGCCTTCCGGCAGGTCGAGGCCAGTGACGCGCTGCGCTCACCCCTCAGGAAGGCGTTGCTGGGCCATATATTCTACCTGGTTTCGCTGACATTCTTCGTGCCCGTCGCGATCGGGTTTGTGATGTTTTTCATCATTCCAAAATTCATTTCAATCTTTGATGACTTTGGATTCGACTTGCCAACGCTGACGGTGCAGGCAGTCCATTTTGTCTACGCGTACTATTGGCTGGGATTCTGCCTGCCGATCGGGGGCGCCGCCATTCTGATCTACCTGATCCTGTGGTATGCGGACTTCTGGACGCTGCCGACGTTCGGCTGGGGTCGCCGGTTCAAGCGGGGGAATGTGTTGCGCGCCCTGGCGCTGGCGACCGAGGGCCGGCGTCCCTTGGGCGAAACGTTGGCGGCACTCGCTCAAAACTATCCCCAGCGGGAAACCGCGCGCCACTTGAAGGCCTGTGCCAACGAGACCCAGGCCGGCGCCAACTGGAACATCAGCCTGTTGAAACATGGCTTGATCGGCATCCACGATGCGGCACTCATCGAGGCGGCCCAGCGGCTGGGCAACCTTCCTTGGGCCCTGCGCGAGGCCGCCGACGGCAACGATCGTCGGCTCATTTATCGATTGGAGACGGCGCTGGACGTGGTCTCGCCTTTCGTAATGTTGGCCTGGGGCGCCGTCATCCTCCTGTTTGCGATGGCGTGCTTTTTGCCCCTCGTTGATTTGATCTCCGCCCTTTCCAAGTGATTCGATCCTGGCGCTTTCATGATTATCTCTCCGCTGAGACATCCAACGATGGTTCGCAGGCCTCGCGGTCGCCGGCACCGAGGAGTGACGCTGATCGAGGTTTCGGTTTCGATTCTGCTCGTCGCGTCGCTCGGCAGCCTGGTCGTGGGGGGACTCGTTTCGCGCGGCCGTCAACAACACTCGATCGACGTCCGCGAACTGGCCGTGGTCGAGGCGGGCAACCTGATGGAGCAATTGACGTCCCTCTCTTGGAACGATCTGACGCAAGAGCGGCTGGCCCCCTTGATGCTTTCGGACAATTTCCGGCAAGCGCTCCCCGCCGCGACCTGGGAGTTGACGGTCGAGCCCTCGACCGAAAAACCAGAGGCCAAGCGGATTGGCATCAAGATCGAGTACCGAGACCGAGTCGGACAGCCGGTGCGACCCGTTCGGCTGACGTCGTGGGTCTATCGAATTGAGCCTCTTGCCGTGGCCCCGCCGGTGAAGGTGCGGGAACCGGAGGAGCCGGAAGATCCGGAGGAACCATGAATTCACCTTTGAATCGGCAGCCGCGCGGCTGCCTGTGGGATTGGTTCGAATCGCCGCGCCCGCGGCGGCGGGCCATGGCGGCTCGTCGAAGGCCGCATGGCTTTACCCTGGTCGAAGTCGGAATCGCCGCCACGCTGGCCGCGGTTGTGATGGGAGGCGCCACGGCGATGCTGGTCGGCATGATGCGCACCAACAGTGCGGTGCGTGAGCGTCTGGAACAAATCTCTGTCCGCAGCCACCTGGCAAATATCTTCCGCGCGGACGTCGCAAGCGCGAAGTCCTGCACCAAGCTCGACGACAAGCAACCGGAAACCGGCATCCGGCTACGCACCGACGACGAGCATAGCGTGCGATACGTTGCGAGCGAAAACGGCGTGCAACGCATCGCCGAGAATGGCGACAAGATCTCGGCGCGCGAGACTTTCTACCTCGGTGATCGGCAGCGTGTGACCCTGACGATGACGACCGATGTGCTGCGGGTGGTGCGCTGCACCATCGAACCGACGGTGGCATTGGTCGGACCGCAAAAACATTTGACTGGGGCGAAACCTCATGTCCCACTGATCATTGCCGCGGTCCTCGGGCGCAGCGGTCGGCTGGCCGAGGCGGTCCGGAAGGCTACGGCTCGGCCGAAGGCAGCCCCGGAGCCGGCTCCGGAGGCGGAGCCAGAATCGGAGCCAGACGAAGAGCCAGAGTCCTCGAAGGAGCTCCCCACGCCATGAGAAGAAAACGATCCCGACATTGCAGTCCTGGCGCGGTTCTTCTGGTCGTGATGGCGTGCCTGGCAATTGCCATGACGCTTGTCGTCGGCTGGACGAGAATCGCGCTATTCGAGAACCGTCGAGCGCGCTCGGCGGAAGATCGCTTGCAAACCGAGTGGCTGGCCGAATCCGCAATCCATCGGGCTGCCGCGCAATTGCCGGAGAATTCAGAGTATCCAGGCGAAACTTGGCGCGTCACCGCAGTTGATTTGGGTCGTCGCGCCACCGCGCCCGAGACGGAACAAGCGGCAGAAAAGTCACCGGATGCCGCCGCCGAGCCGCCGGCAAAAGACAAGCCCGCCGGAGAGAATGCCGGCACGAGTGAGCCCGTGCTCGGAGAGGTGTTGATCACCGTCGAGCGAGTGCCCGACCGCCCTGGGGCTCGCCGGGTCCGCGTCCGGGCCGATTTTCCCGCCGCCCAGGCGGCAGGCGCCAGAGCGGCTGTTGTCACGAACCGAATTAGCAAGCAGACTGTTTTCGATCTCGCCGAACCCGTTGCCAAATAGGTTGCGGGCGAATCGGCCACAGGAACATCCCTGTCGCTACGGCGAGCAACGAACCGCACGCATTTCAAAAGAGCGCGTTTTCAAAAGAACATCAGCCACCGCCAGCGCGCTCCATCACCGATTGGGAGATTCACGAACGACCATGAAAGCCAACGATCCTAACCGCGTGTTGAAAAATTGGGACAGGCACCTCACTGCCGCCATTTCTCCCGGGGTTCGCGCGATGCGGCTCGGAGCCAGTCCCATTTTCCAACGGCCCGCGAAACTGTCCTCTGGCGGATTCACCTTGGTCGAATTGCTGGTGGTGATCGCAATTATCGGCGTGATGCTCGCGATGCTGCTCCCCGCCGTGAGTGGCATGCGCGAGGCCGCGCGGCGCTCGACCTGCCAGAACAATGTCGTGCGGCTGATGATCGCTTTGCAAGATTATCAATCAGCTCACGAATCGATTCCCGCGGGCGTGCTCAATCCGATGGGCCCGATCCGCAACGTGGCTTTCGGCCTCCATCACGGCTGGCTGGAACAAGTGCTCCCCTACCTCGACGAGGAGAACGTCTATCGCCAAATTAATTTTTCGGTCAGCGTTTACGAGCCCGTGAATTCCCCAGTGCGGAAACTCCATCTCTCGGAGTTCATTTGCCCCTCGGAAGTCATCGACGATTTGTCCGCCAGCAGCTATGCGGGCTGCCATCACGACGTCGAGGCGCCGATCGATGTCGATAATCACGGGGTGCTGTTTCTCAACAGCCGCGTCTCGAGCGACGACATTCCCGACGGCGCCGGACACACGATCTTCGTGGGCGAGAAAATCGTGACGGCTGGCGATCTTGGCTGGACCAGCGGCACTCGAGCCACCTTGCGCAACACGGGCCAGCGTATCAACACCGTGCCGCTGATCGCCGCGGTCGCGGTTGGCGACAAACCCGCCGCGGAAGGGGACGCGCCGGGCGCCGAAAGCGGAGCACCGGCTGCCGCGCCTGAGAGCGAGGTGCTCCATGTGGGAGGGTTCGCCAGCCACCATCCGATGGGGGCCATCTTCGGTTTAGGAGATGGCAACGTACGCTTTATTGCCGACGAGATTGACCAGACGGTCTTCCAGCAGTTGGGCAACCGGGCCGACGGGGCGCTGGTCGACGATCAGTTGTTGCGCTAGGATCGGTGGTTGCGAAAGGCGTGCCGTGGCCCGTTCAGCCGGCCAACTCGATGGCGCGAAAATAGCCGCGGGCGGCCCAATCGGCAAACCAGGTCTGCAGGTTGGCCATCAATTCCTCCTCGGCGCCGTCACTTGAATTCGCCGCTCGCTCGATGGCGTCGGCCAGGCACTCGCCGGCCAACAGAGCGCTGAGCAGTTCATAGGCGGCCCGCGAAAGCGAGTGATGGCAAACCGTGTAATTTACGCGCGTGACGGCCAAAAAGGTCTCGGCCGGATCCGGCGGCGCCACTTCCTCTTTTCTTCGCGCGGACTTGTAGAAATCGCCGACCGGAAAACGCAGCGGGAGCAGCCGCAGACATTCCACGCCAACCAGTCGCGCCGTAAGAAACTGCTCGCTGGCCAGGGAACTGATCTGCTCGGCGCGAAGCAGGACCCGATCCTCGGGCCCGGGTCCATCGAAGATTTCGCCAACCGTCCGCTCGAACGTGGCCAGGTCGATGACGAATTGGATCCAGCAGGCGGCGGCCCGATCGGCCTCGGCGGTGTTCTCGTCCCCTTCGGAACCACGATCGTCGGCCGGACGCGTCTCGTCCAGATATCGCGGGAATTTTGCTCCCAGTTCGAAGAGCGTGTAGCTGCGGGAGGGATATTTCTGGAGATAGCCCAAGGCAAACGCGTTGAACGCGTCTTCGCCGACCGCATGCAATACGGCCGGAAACTCTTCTTTCAGACACTCCAGCAAGCGGGCGTAATAGGCGTAGCCATAAATCCCCAGCCGCTCGACCGCCGACAAGGCCTTCGACCGGGTGACGACCTGCTCGATGCCGGCGGAATCGACGTCGACGTGCTGCCGGGCATCGTCCGAGGCGATTCCCTGTTCGACGCCCAACGGATGAACAATCACGGCTTGCATCCAGCGCTGGATCTGCTCGAGGTCGTACTTAGGGTCGTCGTTCATGGGCGAACTCTCAGGCTTCAGCCCTGGACGTCGGGAATGAGAAACGAGAGCGGATTCGAGACGCTGGGATTCGAGACGCCGGCAGCATCGCCCAATGCGTGCCGCGCCGCATCGCTGGCCGGCAACGAAATGCCCTGCTCGGTCATGTAGGACCGGGCTTTGAGCACTTCCTCGTGGACGACCGGAAACGGCGGAATGCGAGCGTCCCACTCCAAAAGTGTCGATGCCCCGCCGGTAAGTTGGTGTGCCAGGCGATACAGTTCCCAGACCGGATCGATTACGTAATCGTCGTGCGTGTCGATGATGTGCGTCTGGCAATTGGTGTGGCCGGCCAGATGAAACTGCACGACACGCTCGTGCGGAACCGAGCGAATGTATTCGACCGGGTCGAAATCGTTGTTCACGCTCGATACATAGACGTTGTTCACGTCGAGCAGCAGGCCGCAATCCGCATCGGACGACATGCGGGTAAGAAACTCCCATTCGGACATGGTCGAACCGACAAAACCGACGTAGGTGCTGGGGTTCTCCAGGACCAGCGGGCGCTCGAGAAAATCCTGCACGACCCGGATTCGCTCGACGACGTGCCGCAGCGACGGTTCGTTGAGCGGCATCGGCAGCAAATCGTGAGCGTTGATGCCGGCCACGCCGGTCCAACAGACATGGTCCGAAACCCAGCAAGCTTTGACCGTGTCGGCCAGTCGCTTGAGTTTGCCCAGATAGGCAAAATCCAACGGATCGGCACTGCCGATCGACAAGGAAACGCCATGCACCACCACCGGATACCGCTCGGCCACCTGAGCCAGAATGCGGCGCGGGCGGCCTTGCGAGTCCATGAAGTTTTCGGAGATCGCCTCGAACCAATCGACCGGCGGGTGGTTCTCCAAAATGTAGGCGAAGTGGACCGGGCGCAGTCCGACGCCAAGTCCCAAATTCGGAAGCCCAAGACGCGGCAAGCGCATGACATGCCTGCGGAAAAGAGAAGGAAGAAAAACGAGGTTCCCGGCCCGCTAATTATCGCTTGCCGGGAACCTCGCCGTCGACTCGAGGGAAGAAAAAGTTGCGACACACGAGGAAGGCGTCTGCGGGTTTAGGCCTTCTTGGGCGCTGGACCGTATTTCTTCTTTTCCTTGTCCATGGCCTTCTCGAAGGCCTTGCGGGCTTTGTCCCAACCGGCGTCGTGCACGAACGGCACGGCGCAGCCGCCCTTGCCCTTGCAGGTGTTTTCGCCCGGTGTTTCGCCGCAGCCGCCGAGACCGGCACAGTCGTTGGCCCCGCCGCAGGTGTGGTCGGCGGCCGTTGCGCAATTGGATTGACCGGCGCAGTCGTGCTTCTTGCCCTTGGCTTCGCCTTTACAATTCGGATTCAACCCGCGGCAAACGTGCGGTTCCTGAAGCAACAGCGGCTTCGTGGTATCTTTCTTTTTCGAGTCAGCAGCATCGGCAACGCGTGTGCCGGCCACAAGCCCGCCCAGCGCCGCGACCGCCAGCTTGTTGAAATCTCTGCGACCGATGGAAGACTTCATGATTTTTCACTCCCCTAAAACAATGCTTGAACCTTCCGCGGAAAGGGTAACACGCCCCTTCCTTGTCCAGCGCCCCTGAATCAGCGCCCCTGAATCAGCTTGCGACCGTTGTGTGGGCCGCCAGGAAAAATGCGCAAACTCTTGCGATACTTCCCTGGCGGCGACCTCAGGACCCGCACCCGATGCCGTCAAAAGCACTTCCCCAGGGTTCTTGCCAGTGCCTGCCGACGTCGCGCCCCCCCCGCGCTAGCAAATCGGGTGCGTTCGAGCCGGGCAAGAAACATCGAGAGTTCGACGCCACACAAACGTCGCATTGCCGATCGCCGGCAATTCTCCACCGCCTTGGTAGAGGGTGCATTATAGGCAACCCCAGGCCAGATGCACGTGTTATTTGCATTTTCCGGGCCGACACGAAACCGCCTCGGCCAGTCAAGGGCATCCGCGACTTGCGGGGCCAGGAATTGCCTCCGGCGGCGATTCTTTGGCTTCTTTTCTGGACAGGCGGCGGCAATCGGCTCGCGCGGCCCAAGGGCGCCGGGCCGCGTTGGCGCATGGCCAACCGAGGATTATAACTTTTGGCTACCTCTGGATTGCTGCTCCCCTTGTCCGCAACAGCGTAATAACCCGCAAAGAGCCTGCTCGACGATGGATTTAGAACTCAAGGGAAATGTCGCCGTGGTGGTCGGGGCGGCGCGCGGATTAGGCCGAACCCTCGCAGCCGCGTTGGTCGACGAAGGAGCCCAGGTCGCGTTGTTGGACATTTCGCCGGACGTCGAACGAGCGGCACATGAGCTTAGCGGTCGCGGCGTGGCGGAAGCCTGGGTTACCGACGTCACTGATTACGCCGACGTCGAGCGGACGAGCGCCGCCATCCGCTCGCGATTTTCACGCGTCGACCACGTCTTTTTTGCCGTGGCCATCGGTTCGGGCAAGTTCGGCTTTCCGTTTTGGAGTTTCAGGCCCGACGTGTGGGACCGAGTGCTGAGAGTCAACTTGATCGGCGCCGCGCACGTGGCCCATGCTTTTGCGCCTGCCATGGCCGAAGCCCGACAAGGGACATTCCTGTTCGTGGCCTCGGTGGCGGGACAAATCGGCTCGCAGACCGATCCGCCTTACAGCGCCTCGAAGGCCGGGCTGATCAACTTCGCCCAATGTGCGGCGAAAGACCTGGCTCCCTACGGCGTGCGGGTCAACACGCTCTGCCCGGGCATGGTGCAAACGGCGTTGAACCGGGCCGTGTGGCAATCGTGGGCTGATCGGCAGCCCCCCGACCAGCAGCGTCCCTACGAAGATTGGGCCGGGGACAAGGTCCGGCAATTGATTCCGCTGAGGCGCTGGCAAACGCCCGAGGATATGGCCGCCATGGCCCTGTTTCTTGCCTCCCCGCGGGCGCAAAACGTGACGGGTCAAACCATCAACGTCGATGGCGGCTGGGTGATGCACTGGTAGGCCGGTAGGCACGATAGCAGTGGGCTGCTGGCACCCTACGTGCTCGGCCGATGCCGCCCCCCGAGTGAGGCGCGTCGCGGCGCTGCTGAGGCACCCCTCGTTCGGGTCTCCCCCCTGCCGTCGAGTGGCCATTTCTGCCTAGAATCCGACGGTTGCGTGGCGCTTTCACCCCAGCGCCGTTTGCTGCAAGATCCCCTCGGGAGCAATGTCTCATGGTGAAAACCTGGCTCGGTTGGCTGATGTTCCTGGCGCTGCTTGCCGGCTGGTCGACGGCAGCGCAATCCTTTGGGAAAGAGCCGGAGGTGATTACGAACTCGATCGAGATGAAGCTGGTTTTGATTCCGGCCGGACATTTCATGATGGGGGCCGAAGAGCACCGCAGCGACACGCTGCAGGCATATCCGTACTGCGATCCCAAATGGCTCGATGGCGAGTTGCCGCCTCACAAGGTGAAATTCGCCAAGCCCTTCTACATGGGTCAGTACGAAGTCACGCTCGGCCAGTTCCTGGCGTTCTACAACGAAGCGAAATACAAACTCGAAATCGAGCGCGATGGCAAACCGAGCTGGGGTTACGACAAGGATGGCAAAACGCTGATCGAGTCCAATGACTTCCGTCCTTGGGCGCCTGGCTGGAAAATCGACCTCGACCATCCGGTGGTCTACGTCTCGTGGAACGACGCCGTGGCCTTTTGTGAGTGGCTGAGCAAAAAAGAACACAAGAAATACCGCCTGCCGACCGAGGCGGAATGGGAATATGCCTGCCGCGCGGGCTCGAAGAGCCGATACTCTTTCGGCGACAATCCCGAGGATCTTGTTCGCTTTGCCAATGCCTCGGACCAGGACCGCAAATCGCACGGGGCGGGCGAACAAGCGACCATCGCGGCCTTCGACGCGGAGGGAAATCCAAAGCGAACGCCCCTGCCCTACCCTTTCCTGTCTCGCCGCGACGGCTACGCCTGGACGGCGCCGGTTGGGAGGTTTCAGCCCAACGCCTTCGGCCTGTACGACATGCATGGCAACGTTTGGGAATGGTGCTCCGACTGGCACGATGATCTCTATTACGAGAAGACGCCGGTCGACGATCCGCGGGGCCCCGACTTTGGCGTTGCGCGCGTTGCCCGGGGAGGCGGTTTCGACGACACGCCGGTTCATTTGCGATGTGCCTACCGCGACGACGACGAGCCCTCGGACCGGGATTGCCACAATGGGTTTCGCGTGGTCTGCGAGCGGTAGGGGCGGCGGGGAATGCGCGGTGGTCGCCCGGCGCGGCTGAATCTGCTACCGTAATTTGGTTGGTATTCAGGTTCATTCCCGCGATCGGAGAGTCACTGCATGCGGCTGTCAACACGTCCGACCATCGGCCTTTCAACGATCGTTTGTTTTTCGATTCTGCATTCATTGGGCGTTACGGCGGCGCATGGCCAATGGTCCGAGCTGGCAGCCAAGGCGCCGTCGGCGAGCAACGCGCTGGTGCTGATGGACGTCGAAAAAGTTCTGGCCAGCCCGATTGCCCAGCGGGAGGGATGGCAGGGCCGTTTCGACAAGGCATTCGCGGCCGGTCTGATTGCCACTCCGCCCGGGACCCGACGTCTGTTGATCGCCGCGCAGGTCGACTACGAAACGTGGCAGCCGACGAGCGAATTGTCGCTGTTGGACCTGTCGCGCGACGTGTCGATGGCCAGCATCGCACGGCAGACGAAGGGTACTCCGGACACGGTCGCGAATCTGTCGGCACTGGTGCTGCCGCAGGACGTTTATATCGTCGAGTTGGGTCGGCGGCGACTGGCGGCCTTGGCACCGGCCAATCGCCAGGCGGTCGCTCGCTGGCTGCGTGAATCGCTCCATCGTTCGGAGCCCGCGCTTTCTCCGTACCTGACTGCCGCGGTTCAAGCGGCCGCCAAGATCGACATTGTGCAGGCGCTCGACATGACCGACGCGGTTCCGCCCGACGTGATCCGCGCGGCATTGAACCTGTCGAACGTCGTCGGCAAAGCCAGGCCGAAGGTCGATATCGAAAAGGTGTCGCCGCTGTTGGCTTCGCTCAAGGGGGTGTTGTTCGAGGTGGTTTTCAAGGACGAGCCACACGCCCGGTTCCTGATCGACTTCGATCAGGACGCGGCACCATTGTCGGCGATCGGCAAACCGTTGTTATTGGAAGTGCTCAATGAAAACGGCGCGCGGATCGCCGACTTCGACGACTGGACCCCGAAAGTCGAGGGAAATCGGTTTTCGCTGACCGGCACGCTTTCGCCCGAGGGATTGCGCAGGGTGCTGAGCGTGATCGACGCGCCGATCGCCGCGGTCGCATCGCCCGGCGACGAGAAGGACGAACCCGCGGCCAAAACGAGCCCGGCGGCGAACGCCTCGCACGCCTACTTCAAGTCGGTTACGTCGATGCTGGACGATTTGGGCAAAGAGGCGAAGACCAGCGTGACGCTCGGCCAGAATGCGGCCTGGATCGACGGCTGGGCCCGCAAGATCGAGCGGCTGCCGATGCTCAACGTCGATCCGGACATGCTCGACTACGGCGGTTACGTGGCGGCGCAGTTGCGTGCCACGTCCGGAGCGCTCAAGGGGATCGGCATCAATACCGGCGCCCGCACCGCACAGACGTATGGCGGCGGCTACTCCGGCCGTTACGGATCGTACGGCGGTTACTCTGGATATCGCGGCGTAAACTCGCAGCGTCTGGCCGTGCAAGCCGAGGAACGGGCCGCGGGAGCCACCAGTGCGTTGGGAACGTTCAGGCAAATCGAGGGTGCGACGGTCGATATTCGCCGCAAGATGACCGATCGCTACCAGATCGAGTTCTAGTCGCACCCCCGATTTGCCGTCTGCTTGATAACAGTAGTTCTCGCGCTCGCGAGGTTTACTTCGTCGCCTCGCCGAAAGTTAAGTATTGAATTGAAACTGTTTAGCTTGCGTCAAGGACCAGCAGCAACCGTGTCGGTGTCGGCCGCCTGAATGATGGTGCCGACAGGCGGCGTAACGGTGACCGTGTTGGTAAACGAGCCCGTGGCCGCCGGTGCAACCGTACCGGTGACCGTGTATGTGATCGTGCTACTGGCCGGCATATTGACCGTTTCGTAGATATTGCCCGTGCCGGTGGTCACGAAACCGCTGGCGCCACCCGTTTGGGAGGCGGTCCAAGTCGCGCCGGTGAAGTCAGCCGGGAAGAAGTCGGCGATCGTAGCCCCGGTTAAGAGGCCATTGCCCGTATTGCTGACGACAATCGTGTAGGTCAGCGCAGTGTCGGGTCCGACAACGCCGATCGACGGCGTGATGCTCGAACCACCCGCGCTGTCTACCTTGGTGACTGACAAGTCGACCATCTGGTCGTCGTCGTTCGCGAAGACGGCGGAGCCGTTGGCCGGCGTGACGTTGACCGTGTTGGCCAGCGTGCCCGTGGCTGTCGGACTGACCGTACCGGTGACGGTGTAGGTGATCGTGCTGCCGGCCGGCAGCGCAACGATGTCGCTAATGTTACCGCTGCCGGTGGGCGAATAGCCGGTGGCGCCACCCGTTGGCGTGGCAGTCCAAGTGGCGCCGGTCAAGTTGACCGGCATCGAATCGGCGACCGTGACCCCGGT
>Ga0182024_10021816_pt1 | contig 11588 bp, 8 predicted proteins | sample P32metaG_FD_120480 | JGI IMG/M metagenome (GOLD analysis project Ga0182024, IMG submission 120480) | Permafrost microbial communities from Stordalen Mire, Sweden - P3-2 metaG (Illumina Assembly) | ecosystem: Environmental > Terrestrial > Soil > Wetlands > Permafrost | place: Sweden: Stordalen... | reverse complement strand
CATGGGCGGCTTCATCGAGCCATCTCCGCTGACGGAAAAAGAACGCGATTCGAACTTGCGCCCAATTCTATTGGGCGTGGCGCTCGTCGTGATCGTGGTTGGCGCCATCGCCCTGCTTACTCGGGGCAATCCGAGAGGCGCGGCGACTCCACATCCTTACGCAGCCAACCTGAAGCTTTCCGATTTGAAAATGAGCGCGGCGGAGAACTTTGTTGGCGCCAGCGTAACTTACATCGACGGCAACGTCACCAATACCGCCGATAAGACGGTTACACATGCGGTTGTGCATGTCGCGTTCAAGAATTCTCTGGGAGAAGTTGCGCAGGCCGAAGATGTTCCCTTGCATGTTCTGCAGACCAGCGGACCCTATCCTGATGCGGTCGATCTCAGCCTGTCGCCGCTGGCTCCCGGCCAGAGCAAACCTTTCCGTCTTACTTTCGAACACATTAGCAGCGACTGGAACCAGGCCTATCCTGATCTGCAGGTAACCGACGTCTCAGTGAAGTAAGCAAATCCGCCACGGGTTTGCGCGGATTCTACGGATTAGGTTGTGAATGCTCCTTTCGCCGGGAATCCGTGTGATCCGTGGCCGAGTTCCCATTGCTTTAGAATGCCTTCATGGCTGATGCCAAGCCAATTCGTTTGACGGAGTCGGTGAAGGCTGCAGGTTGAGCTTCCAAGCTGAGTCCGGCGGCGCTGGACACGGTGCTTGGGAAATTAGCCCGGCAGCATGACCCGAACGTTCTGGTCGGCTTCGATCACGCCGACGACGCCGGAGTGTATTTAATCGGGCCGGGCATTGCGCTGGTGCAAACCGTGGACTTCTTCACGCCCATGGTCGACGACCCATTTACTTTCGGCCAGATTGCTGCGACCAACTCTTTGAGCGACGTCTACGCCATGGGCGGCCAGCCGCGTTCTTCGCTCGCGCTGGTATGCTTTCCCGAGAAAGCTGATCTGGCGATTCTGGAGCGCGTACTGGCCGGCGGACTTTCCAAGATGATTGAGGCCGGCTGCTCGGTGATTGGCGGCCACAGCGTTCGCGACGAGGAGATGAAGTTTGGATACTCCGTCACGGGCTTGGTCGATCCTGCCAGGGTGTTGACGAATGGCCGTGCGAAACCTGGCGATCGTCTAGTTTTCACCAAAGCGCTGGGGACGGGCGTGATCTCCACTGCGATCAAGAAAAAAGCGGCGAAGCAGTCGTGGATCGACGCCGCGATTTCCTCGATGACCACGCTCAACAAAAAAGCCGCAGAAGTAATATCCGGCGGTGTGGGGATGCCGAGGGTGGGGACGGGCGACTCGCCCGTCCAGGCGGAGCGAAGCTCAGCAGCCAACGACCAACGAGGAACGAACGATGACCATTTCGCCATCCACGCCATGACCGACGTCACGGGCTTCGGCATGATTGGGCACGCCCGCGAGATCGCGCTGGCTTCCAGCGTTTCGCTGCGCCTGTATGCCAGTCGTATTCCGTTGCTCGAGGGCGCGCTCGAGTGTGTACGTGCCGGTCACATTCCCGGAGGCCTGAAAGCCAATCGTGAATTCGCCGAGTGCGTCGTTGGCTACGGAGACGGAGTTAGCGAGGACATGAAGACGATCCTGTTCGATCCGCAAACCGCCGGCGGCTTGCTTGTCTCTGTCGCGCCGGAGGATTCAAGCTCGCTGATACAAGCTCTGGTAGCTGCCGGAGTTCCCGCCGTTGAAATTGGCGAGGTGTTGCCGTCGGGAAAACCGGTGATTGCCGTCGAACCCTGATCAGTTGCACCACAGAGTCACAGAGGCACAGAGCAGAGAAACTACGATTGAGGTATGGCAGCACCTTCGGGAGCATCCTCCCTCGGAGCTGATCGTATTTTGGGTCCTTCGCATGAACACGTTTAACCCGCAGCGCCTCAAGGCGGCTACGATTTCTTGGGAACTACGGCATCGCTGAAGCGATGCCCTGATACGAATCGAAAAAGCGGATTTGAAACCAAACTACCGGCTGGCGAGGCCACCTGCGGTCTCGGCGCCGTCGATAGTATAGACGTGGCCGGTGATATAAGCCGCGTCGTCTGACGCCAGAAATGCGAACAGGGCTGCGATCTCTTCCGGCTTGGCATGTCGTCGCAACGGAATCTTTCGATTCACCTCATCCAGCATCGCGTCCGTATATTCCGCGCGTTGCATCGGAGTAAGCACGTATCCTGGTGCTACGGCACATACTCTTATTTTTGGCGCGAGTTCCAAAGCCATGGTGCGAGTCAATTCGATCACTCCTGCCTTGGTCGCGTTGTAATCCGCATAATAGGGTTGACCGACGATGCCATTGGTCGAAGCGGTTTGCAGAATGACGCCGCCGTCGCGCTCCCACATGTGGCGGGCCGCGACTTGAGCCACGTAGAACACGCCAGTCAAGTTTACGGCGATGACTTTGTCCCATTCTGCGGGAGTAATTTTCAAAAACTCGTGGCGAATGCTGATGCCCGCATTGTTGATCAAAACATCGACGCCGCCCATGACGCGAACTGCGTCGTCGAATGCGGCTTGGACTTGCGCGAGATCGGAAACGTCTGCGTCGACGGTTCCGGCAAGATCCGGCAATGTTTTTCGGATATGTTCGCGGCCTTTAGTGTCGCGGTCTAGAACGCATACTGCGGAACCTTCTTCAAGGAAACGCGCAGCCGTGGCCGCGCCAATTCCGCTGGCGCCGCCGGTTATGAGCACACGTTTCCCTTCGAGACCTCGCATTCATTCTCCTCGATTGCCGAGGGAAGTTCCCGTCGGCGGCTTAAAGCCGAACTCATCTGCGGCGACTTGCGGTACGCCTGAAGGCGTACCCTGATACGAATCGAAATCCCGGTACGAATCGAAATCGTGGTACGAAGCCAAATCCTGGGAATCGAAGCCCTGGTACGAGCGAAACTTTTTCCGCAGACTGTGGAAGTGCTGCGCCATCTGAAACCAGTTTCTAAGTTATCTTCTAAATTGGTTTTCCGCGAAAGAAGTAGACTAGTTCAATAATTAAAATAATCACCACCAGAAGTTCGAGCACGAAGGCCCGGCTCTGATTGAACTGGTCGACCATGAAGCGGTAAAGTTCCTCGGCGGTTTGCACCTTCTGGGTGACTAAATCTTTGTAATCGGGCACGCCTACCTTGGATGCCGCCAGCTTGTAAAGGCGGGCGGAAAACATGTCGCTGAGAAATTTGATGGCATTGTCGGCGTGCTCGGTGAGTTCGTTTACGTCGAGCAGAACCGTGTGCAGTTTGGTGGCGGCACGGGCCAGGCGCCAGCGCGCCAGCATTCCCGTGCCCTCATCGAAAGAGGCGTAGACACTTTCAAGTTCACGCGTAAGGAAATCATCGTAATGACGAAACTCCAGTAGCTGCGAGTTGGCGTATTCCAGCAGTTGAATGGCGGTTTCCGCGCCCGTCGCGCTGTCATACAGAAAGGCCGCATTCCAACTGATTACGGTCAGATCGTTGGGATAATAAGAAATTCGTGATTGCAGAATCTCGTTTTGCTCACCTTCGGAAAGTTGTGCCGTTTCTCCACGAACGATTTGCGCGATGCGCGATCCTTGCGTTGCGACCAGCTCCGCGGCGGTAGGAGAGCCGGTGATCTCGCGTACGTGGAAAATGAAATAGTCCTCGCTGAGCCAATCCGCGTACGGCTTCACCAGCGCTGGTGCGGCGCGCTCCAGCTTCTTTTGCGCTATACGCGAGGCGTGGCCGGCGAAATCCACATCCCAAACCCAGCGGCTTCCCAAACGAACTAACGTGTCCCAATCGCCGGAAAATGGGAGCTCGAGCACCACACTCACTACGCCGTAATCGTAAAACTTGATCTGGCCCTGGAGGCGTTCGCCGCTCTCAAGCACTAACGTGTCAACCGGTTCGACCACCGGAGGACGCTGGTAGCGCACATATCCCGGGGCTGGATGTTTCAGCGTGGGCTGTTCCAGGGTGCGTGCTCCAAAAATTCCGCGCAGTTGATCGAGACGAATTTCTTCGCAGACATCGAATTGAATCAGGACGAGAACGGAGCCGCGCAGGGGCGCCTCGATCGCGGAAGGCAATTTGGCCTGAGCCGCAGGATCGGTGACTGCGAGCGACGGTTCGACATCCCGAATCATACTCAGCACCCGCTGCGAAAATAGCGATAGATTGGAGAACGGCGCGCTACTCCATATTTTCCCAGAATTGTGCTGATCTGGCGAGGCTACGGCTGGTTTATCAACAAGTTACGGTGGTACTTCGTCGCCTAAGCGCCCACAGCAAGCCGAGTCCGGCCGCGATGGCAACTGCTCCTGCGCCGGCTCGCTTCATGGATTTTCGCAAGTGTGCTTGCTGTTTTTCGAATTGATCCCGCTCTGGATATTGGTTGTCGGCCAGCGATTGATCTCGCGTCGCCATCTGAATAACCTCGGCCAGATGCAGGGCGCGTCGATCGGTGCATTGCGCGATCTGCTCGCGGCAACTGAAACCGTCGGCGATGATCAGGGATTCCGGGGAAGCCTTGCGCACTGCCGGGAGGAGTTCGAGTTCGCCGATTGCAACTGAGACGTTGTATTTGGCCGCGTCAAAACCAAAGGCCCCGGCCATGCCGCAGCAACCCGGCGCGGGGGTTTCGAAATCGATTCCCATCTTTCTTAGAACAGATTCTTCGTCGGTCATTCTCATCACGGACTTGTGATGGCAGTGCCCGTGGACGACGGCTTTCCGCGCCAGTCTAGGGGGAGAAAAATTCTTTGCCTTTTTTTCTAGAAACTCGCTCAATAGAAATGTCTGCTGCGAAAGCCGACGGGCCCGATCATCCTTGGGGAACAAATTCAACATCTCGTCGCGAAAGACCGTGGCGCAACTCGGCTCTAATACGACCATCGGAATTCCTTGTTCGATTTCGTGATCGAGAGTGTCAAGAATTTCGAGCAGGAGACGCTTGGCGCGGCCTAACATGCCCCAATCGTAGAGAGGACGCCCGCAACACAGTTTGGCTTTAGGGAGCACTACGCGGTAGCCGGCAGACTCGATTACCTCGACGGCGGCCTTGGCGGTATCCGGGAGAAAATAGTTATTGAAAGTGTCGGGCCAGAGCAGGACTGGTGCGGCTTCGCGGTTTAGCGGCTCCCGACGTTCGAACCATTGGCGAAACGTCTGCGGTGCAAAAGCTGGGATGCAGCGTTCTTGCGGCATGCCTGCGATCAATTTGGAGACATCTCGCAACACCGGCAATCGGGTGGTGAGATTGACAAGCCCTGGTACGTGCGACGCCAGCCGCGCCCACAGGTCGATGTTGCCGAACGCGTATGCGCTTCGCGGACGCCTGCGGCCTTCGTAGTAATGGGACAGGAACTCTGATTTGTACGTCGCGACGTCTACGCCTACGGGGCAATCGCTTTTGCAGCCTTTGCAGGCCAGACACAGGTCGAGCGAATCTTTTACGTGCTGGTCGCGCCATCCGTCGCGAATCACGTCGCCTTTGACCATCTCCCATAGCAGGTGAGCACGGCCGCGAGTGGAATGTTCTTCTTCGCGAGTGGCGCGGTAGCTCGGACACATTACCCCGCCTTCATCGTGGCGGCACTTGCCGACTCCCACGCAACGCAACGCGGCGTGCGCGAAGCTGCCATGGTCTTCGGGAAACTTGAAGTGGGTTTGCGGTTCCCACGGTCTGTAGTCGGCGCCCAGGCGTAAATTTTCGTCCAACTTATACGGCTCGACTACTTTGCCCGGATTCATCTTCCAATCCGGATCCCAGAGGGCTTTGAACTCACGGAAAGCCTGAATCAATTCGGGGCCGAACATTTTCGGCAATAACTCGGCGCGCGATTGTCCGTCGCCGTGTTCGCCAGAGAGCGAGCCGCCGTAGTTGACTACCAAATCTGCGGCTTCTTCTACAAACTTCCGATAGTTGGCTATGCCGGGCTTGGACTGCAGATCGAAATTGATCCGCATGTGGACGCAGGCATGCCCGAAATGTCCGTACAACGCGCTGCGGTAGCCGTAGCCTTTCATCATCTTGAACAGATCGCGAAGGTAGCTGCCGAGTTTTTCAGGCGTAACGGCGGCATCTTCCCAACCTTCCCAACCTGGAGGTTCGTCTGGCACGTGGGAAGTGGCTCCCAGAGCCGATTCGCGGACGTCCCACGCTTGCTTCATCTGCAGCTTGTCGGTAAACAAGCGGATGTTCGGCGGGTATGCGCTTTGGCTTAGCGACTGCATGAGTTGACGCGCCTGAGATTCGGCCTCTGCCGGCGTGTTCGCTCCAAACTCGGCGAAAAGCCAGCCTCCGCCTGCAGGCAACAGGGCGATGCCCTCCGCGTTTATTCCTTTGCGGCGGGAGAATTCGACCAGCAAATCGTCGATGCCTTCGAGGCCGATCGGTTTGTGGGACATTATTTCGGGCACGCGGTCGGCGCACTCAAAGATGTCGGGATAGGCTATCAGGAGCAGCACGCGTTCCGGTGGGCTTTCGACTAAGCGACACGTGGCTTCGAGTACGGTTACGCAAGTCCCCTCTGATCCAACTAGCGACTGCGCCACGTTGATTCCATTTTCCGGCAGAAGGTAATTCAAGTTGTAGCCGGAGACTCGCCGGGGGATGTTGGGATATCGTTGCTTGATAAGATCGGAGTAAGTTTCGCGTAGTTTTCTCAATCCGGCATAAATCTCGCCGCGACGGTCGCGTGCACCGATGATCTTTTCAAATTCCGCATCACTCGTTTGCCCTACCTTCATGCGCAGGCCGTCATAAGTGAGGATCTCCAGTTCATCAATATTGTCGTCGGTCTTACCCGCCATGACGGAGTGCGCGCCGCAGGAGTTATTGCCAATCATGCCGCCGAGCGTGCAGCGGTCGTGGGTTGCGGGATCGGGACCGAAGGTCAGATGATGTTTTTCGGCCGCATTGCGCAGATTATCGAGGACGACTCCGGGCTGAACCCGCGCAATGCGTTGTGCCGGATCGATCTCGATAATTTTGTTCATGTACTTGCTGAAATCGAGCAGCACGGCGACGTTGCAACATTGTCCGGCGAGCGAAGTGCCGCCGCCGCGGCAGAGGATGGGCGCTCCGTATTCACGAGCCAGAGAGACAGTCGCGACAACGTCATCAGCGTCACGAGGAATCACGACGCCGATAGGCACCTGGCGATAATTGGACCCGTCGGTGGCGTAGAGGGCGCGGCTTCCGTTGTCGAAACGTACTTCGCCACGCACGGCGCGCGTTAGAGCTGAGGCGAGTCCGCTCGCATCCACCACGGCAGACCTGGCAGCGCGGGCGATTTCAGTGAAGTTTTGCATGGAAGTGATGGACGCTAATTTGAAGAATTGCCGCCCATCATGTTCTTCCCACTCACATTCGCAATCTTGATTCTGGTTTTGCCGTCCTCTGATTGGATTTTGATCGTAATCAGATTGTTGTTATTGGTGGAGACAATCGTGTAACCATCGGTGTCTTTGTTGCTGACATTAGCGCCGGGAAATTTCGATGAATAAAATGCCATGACTTTCTCGGGCGAATCGTTGCTCTCAAATTCAGCGTCGACAGTATGCATTCCCCCGATGGTTGCCGAATTGCCTTTGATCACCTTGGCGCCTGGGTACTGGTCGATTCCGAGATTGCGGGCAGCTTCGTCGGGGTCTGATGTGCTCTGAACGGTGCCGAAGGGAGTTTCGACGCGAACGTTACCGTCTTTGTTTTTAAAGTGGGTATTGTGAGCGATACGCCGAACTACGAATACCATCGTCCCGATTCCAAGAATGCCAAGCAAAAAGATCACGCCTATTACGATCAAGATAATTTTGAGTGCGCTGCTTCCTCCCTGAGCAGGAGGCGGCGCGATCGGCGCAGGGGGAGCGACAGCAGCGGGCGGCGCAATAGCGCCGGCCATTGGTATCGAGGCACCGCATTTAGGACAGAACCGTGCACCCGCTTCTACTGTCGTTCCGCAAGAATTGCAGAAGGCCATGACACACCTCGTCAGTATCTTTATGCCAAGAAGTTTCCGGCGAGCGGAGTATATCGCAAATTGTGCCGAAGTGCAGTGCAGGCGGGCGCAAACTTTTTGTAGCGCCGGCATCTTGCCGGCTGTCGCGAGGGCATCTTGCCCACGCAGTGCGGGCGACACGCCCTCACGACAGCCGCCGAGACGGCGGCGCTACCAAACTAACTTAGGTGGCGAGTGCCGTAATCCGCCATACTTAGCGCGAGCAATAAGAAAAGCCAGAAAATCGCGGAGACAATCACTATCTTGGTTAGCCTTTCACTGGCGTACTTTACATGCATGAAAAAGAGAACGACGAGTAAAGCTTTGACCGTAGCGATCACCAGCGCGACTACGGTATTAAAGCGGCCGAGGTCGACGAAGGAGACGGCTGCGGTAATCACAGTCAGACATAGCAGCGCAATCCAAATGGTGTAGTAAAGCTTGCTCGACATTACGTGCTCAGACATGGCGATTCACCTTAGCGGCTTTCGGTCGATCAAATACAGCAGCGGGAAAAGATAAATCCACACAATATCCACGAAGTGCCAATACAGGCCTCCGATTTCGACCGGCGTGTAGTACTTCGGCGTATAACGTCCCTTCCACGCGTGGTAAGTCAGGAAAACAAAAATGCCCACGCCGATGATCATGTGCAGCGCGTGCAGTCCGGTCATGGCGAAGTAGAGCGAAAAATAAATTTGTTCGGGGCGCGGGTCAATATGAATCTGCGGATAATCTCTTACCAGATCGTCTGCGTTGAAGGTACGGCCGGGGATGTGGTGTTCTTCATATTTTTGATACCACTCGACGCCTTTGATTCCTAGGAAGGCAAAGCCGAATACGATCGTCAGGAGCAAAAGGGTGACCAGCAACTTGCGCTGGCCCATTTGCGCTGCGCGAACGCCTAGCGCCACCGTCAAGCTGCTGCAGATTAGAACGGCGGTATTGATTGTGCCCAGCCAGATATCGAGGCTGCGGCTGCCGGCGGCGAATTCGTTGTAGTACCAGGAACGGTAGACCAGGTAGGCCAAAAACATGCCGCCGAAAAACATGATTTCGGTCGCGAGGAACAGCCACATGCCAAGCGACGCGGCATCGCGCTGCTGCTCAGCATCGGCAAAATGGTGCAGGTGTTCCGGGCCGTGCTGTTCGATCGCGACCGGGCTATCGCTCAACGGGCACCTCCGCGGGAGCGGGAATCTCTTCGTAGTTGTAAGCCTCCCAAGTCACTTCTGGGGTTTCGTCGAAATTGAAAGTTGGTGGCGGCGACGAGGTCTTCCATTCGAGGCCGGCCGCGCCCCATGGATTGTCCGAGGCAATCTTCCCGTAACGCATAGACCACAGGAAATAAACCATGGGCAGAACGTATCCGACAGCCAGAATGGTCGAACCAGCGGTCGAGAGCACATTCAACACTTGAAATTCAGGAGGGTACTGCCAGTATCGGCGCGGCATTCCCATGTACCCGAGAATAAACTGGGGGAAAAAAGTAAGGTTGAAACCAGCGAACACCAGCAAGGCAGCCAACCGTCCCCAGCCTTCGGGATACATGCGGCCAGAAATTTTCGGCCACCAGAAATGTAATCCGCCAAGATAACCCATCACCGCGCCTCCGACCATGATGTAGTGGAAGTGGGCGATGACGAAATAAGTATCGTGCACATGTACGTCGATTCCCAGGCACGCCAGGAATAGCCCGGTCAGTCCGCCCATAGTGAAGAGCCCGATGAAACCGAAGGCGTACAGCATCGGCGTGGTAAAGGAGATCGAACCTTTGTACATGGTCGCGGTCCAGTTAAAAACTTTGATCGCGGAAGGCACCGCAACCAGGTAGCTGAGGATGGAAAAAATCAGCGCAGAGTAAAGCGAAATACCCGCCACGAACATGTGGTGCGCCCAGACCAGAAATCCGAATACCGCAATCGCAATGCTGGACATGGCGACGAAGTTGTAGCCGAAGATGCGTTTGCGAGTGAAACAGGCGACCACTTCGCTTTCTACTGCCATCGCGGGGAGAATCATGATGTACACAGCGGGATGCGAATAGAACCAGAATAAATGTTGGAACAGTAGCGGATCGCCCCCGCGGGTTGGATCGAAAATGCCCAGATTGAAGGCGCGTTCGAAGACTACGAGCAACAACGTAATTGCCAGCACTGGCGTTCCCAGCAACTGAATAATGCTGGTCGCGTAGTGCGCCCAGATGAACAGTGGCAGCCGAGACCAGGTCATGCCAGGCGCGCGCATGCGGTGAATCGTCACTACAAAATTCAGGCCAGTGAGGATGGAGGAAAATCCGGCGATGAATATTGCAATTCCCGCTTCAATCACCCTGGTATTGCTGAAGGCCGTGCTGAAAGGCGTATAGAAAGTCCAACCTGTATCGACGCCCCCAGTAACGATGCAATGGACATAGATCACGCCGGCAATCATGTACAGATACCAGCTCAGCAGATTAATCCTAGGGAACGCTAGATCTTTGGCGCCGATCATCAACGGGACAAGAAAATTCCCCAGCACAGCGGGAATGGATGGGATCAAGAAAAAGAAGATCATCACCTGGCCGTGCATAGAGAAGAGCTTGTTGTAGGTGTCGGCCTGCACGAGATCGCCCGCCGGGGTTAACAATTCAAGGCGGATCAAGAGCGCGAAGAAGCCTCCAATGAAAAAGAAGAACGTGATTGACGCGAGGTAAAGCAGCGCGATGCGCTTATGGTCGGTGGTCAGAAGCCAGGACCGAATCCCGTATTCTTTATTCAGATAATTTTCGCGTTCTGCGGTAACTGCTACGGTTGCCATTGCTATTCCTTAGGGTATTGCGGTTTTGGCGCTAAGCTGAGGCCCCCTTGGCCTCCCGCTGGAGAGGGAGTCAACGACTTGATATATGCCACTAAGGCATTTACTTGTTCTTCGGTCACCAGCCCTTGAAAAACCGGCATTATGGGCTTAAATCCGCTCGGAATGTTTTTACTGGGACTTAAGATGCAAGTCCGGAGATAATTCTCATCGACCGTAAGAGTTCGCCCATCCTCCAGATGCACCGGTTGGCCGAAGATTCCGACCAGATTAGGTCCGCGGCCCTGGCTATCGGACCGGTGACACGTGGAACATCCCAATTGCTGAAACAGGGTGTCGCCGCTGGCTGCGAGTGATCCCGAAGTTCCTCCGCCAGAGAGCCAGGCTTCATATTGCGCAGGCTCCATCACTACGACTTGTCCGATCATGCCGGAGTGCATGGTGCCGCAATATTGCGAACAGAATAGGTGGTACACACCGGGCTTCGTGGCGCGGAACCACGCGGTGGTGTAGCGCCCGGGCAGCACGTCTTGCTTGATGCGGAAGGCTGGAACGTAGAAGCTGTGAATCACGTCCTGCGAAGTCATAATCAGTTTGACGTCGCGGCCTACCGGCACATGCAGTTCGTTAATCTCGCGCTGACCCTCCTGATGTTCGAGCTTCCACATCCACTGTTTGGCGACGACATACACTTCGGATGCGCCGCGCGGTGGAGTGCGCTCATGGAAATAAATGACTGCGCCCCAGACAAAAATTGCCAGGAAGATTCCCATGGGGATTATCGACCAGGTTATTTCCAGCTCGGTTGAACCTT
>Ga0182024_10021815_pt1 | contig 11588 bp, 10 predicted proteins | sample P32metaG_FD_120480 | JGI IMG/M metagenome (GOLD analysis project Ga0182024, IMG submission 120480) | Permafrost microbial communities from Stordalen Mire, Sweden - P3-2 metaG (Illumina Assembly) | ecosystem: Environmental > Terrestrial > Soil > Wetlands > Permafrost | place: Sweden: Stordalen... | reverse complement strand
CTTCCATGACTTCAAGATCAAGCTGCCGTATGCCACGGAGCTCTTGATCGCTTCGTCAAGGTTCGCGATCAAGAACTGGCTCGCGATCTCCGTGCTGGTATTCGTCCTGATCGGGCTGATCGAAGCAATGTGCTATGTCGGCTGGTGCTGGTACTTCCCGATCGTGGGCCGATTCTACCGCTTGCACGTGCAGAGCCGATTGCTGAAGATGCTGGGGCTGCTGCTGGAGACCGGCCAACCGATTCCGCAAGCCCTGGACGTGCTGATCGAGACAGGCTATTTTCGCGCCCTGATTTGCCATCGGCTCCGCAGCGTGCGCGACCGCGTGGCGCAGGGCGCTGAGCTGGCGGACGAATTGCGCCGGCAAGGATTGTTGCCGGCGTCGATGGTGCCCCTGGTAATTTCGGCGCAAAAGATGAATAATCTACCGTGGGCGCTCGGTGAACTGGGCGATCACCAGGCCAAGCGCACCCTGACCTTGGCCGAACGCTTCAGCATGACGGTTTTCCCGTTGGTCGTGATCCTGGTCTCCTTGCTGATCGGCTTCATTGCCATGAGCATGTTCCTGCCGCTGTTGTCGCTCATGGAAGGCGTGGCCAGGCCCACGAGGTGATCAATGCTATGCAATTCACAGCGGAACAGTACTATAAAGTTGCCCTGGAGCGGATGAAGCAAGCACATACGTTGTATCGGGATGGAGCGGCTTTTTCCCTGACCATGTACTGCGGGGGGCTGGCGGTCGAATCGCTTCTGCGTGCCTTCCGCTGGACAGAGGACACAAGTTTCGAGGGCCGGCACGACTTGCTCGACCTGCTAAAGGCCATTCGTCTGCTGCGGGTTGACGATGAGTACATGCGCCGTAAGGGTGCTTCCGAAGACGCCATCAACCGTTCTGCGGCAACCTTACGCGGAGCTTTGGGCGACGTCGTGGTACTTTGGCACAACAACCTTCGGTTCGCCTCGGAGGCAAGCCTCAAGGCATTCTTGAATAAACTCGGCAGGCTGCAAGGCGTAAAGGGCGATCCTCTGAAAAAAAATGCTCTTGACCTGCTCAACGCGGCACAAACGATAATTGACCGTGGGGTGAAATTATGGATCTCAAAGACAGAATCGTAAACGTTCTCATGCAGTCCCTGCATGCCGAATACGTCCGTCTCGAAGATGACGATGGCCTCACTGGATTCGTCGTCGCGCGCATGTTCGAGGGCATGTCCGCAATTGACCGACAGGAGAAGATCGAAGAGGCCCTGCAGAACGCTTCGTTTTCTCGGGAGGAACGACGTCGGGTGATCATGATCGCAGCACTGACTCCCGCGGAGTACGATGCGGTCGGAGCACGCATTCGCGTCCACAAAGTAAAGGAAATGGCAGGAGGTGTGATCGAGGTTCTTCTCCATGGGGGGCTGTCTGATGCGGAGTATGTGAGGGGATCGCTCAAGAACCATAAGGGAATTAAGACGACGGACCCGAAGCTGGTCAGCGGAGCCCTCGGCGTATTGATGTCTTTCCGCGCGAAAGGGACAGCGGCGAATCCGCTCACGAAGGAGAAAGCCATTCGCGTCCTGAAAAAGGACCAGTACATTGAGGTTGTGTCGAACGCCTAGAAGGGTGCCAGGTCAGATATCGTCGTTCAAGCGGCGAGGTGAATCATGCGCTGTTCTCAACACAAGCGTCGCGGCTACAACCTCATGGAGGTGTCGGCGGCGATGCTCATCCTGGCCCTGGTGCTGCCCATGGTGGCCCAGCTCGCCTGCTGGAGCTTGAGGCAGCGGTCGCGCACCCTGAGTCAGCACGCCGCCCTGGAACTGGCGAACAATGTTCTCGAATCGGCCCGGGCTTGCTCATGGCCGCAGCTCTCGGCCGAGTGGGCGGCGGCGCAGAAAATCCCCGCTGACATCACGCCGCTGCTGCCGGATGGAACCTTGACGGCCCAGGTCGAGCCGGACAAACAACAGGCGCGGCGCGTGACGGTCACCGTCACCTGGTCAACCGGCGACCCTGGGCCGCCCCGGCAACTGCGGCTGGTGACGCTGCTCAGCCCACGCATGACGACCGGAGGCCAGCCATGAGAATCCGACGCGCGGGGTTCACGCTGATCGAAATGACGGCGGTCATGGCGGTGCTGGCCGTGCTCATTTCCCTCATCGGCGCCACGATGCTGATGCTCAGCCGCATCGAGCAGGCGGACGCGGCCGTCTTTCAGCACATGCTGAACCATGGCGTCCTGGCGGATCAATTTCGCGGCGACGTCGCCCAGGCCGTGAGCGCTCTGAAGGAGTGGGACCGCTTCCAGGCCGGCCCGCATTGCCTCATCCTGGCCCAGGGCAAGAACGCGTGGGTCGTTTACGAGCGGGACCAGCAGGGGCTGATGCGCTGGCATTTCCAGGCCGGCGCGAAGACGTCGCAACGATTGCCGATCGGCACGCGCACGGTGGACTTTCCGCGGGGCGACGGGCGGCTGCTGACCATGCGGCTCAGGGCCGGCGAAGGCCCGCCGCAGCGTACGCCGCTAGAAATCACCGCGGCTCTGGGAGGGGAACGCCGATGATCCACACGCCACAGCGCCGGGCCTCTGCGCTGATCATGATCGTCGTTTGCCTGGCCTTGCTCGCGGTGATGATGACCGCCGTCGTCCGCCAAGGCGTGGCCCAGAAGCACTACCTCGATCAGCGCGAACGCCGTGCCCAGGCTCATTGGCTGGCCCAGGCGGGCATCGAACACGCCGCGGCCCAGCTGCTGGCCAATCCCCGGCAATACACCGGCGAGATGCTTACGATCATTCCTTCGTCCCAGGTTCGCATTCAGGTCCAGCCGGGCAAGGACTCGTTCGTCGTTACCAGTGAAGCGACCTATCCGACGGACGAAGCGGAGCGTGCGTCGATCTCCGTGAGCCGGGCGTTTCGGGTCGTGCGCGATGGCACCAAGGTGCGGCTCGAGATGGTGGATTGAACAGTCATGCTGTGCGTTCAGCTTGATGGCGGCGGCCACAAATCGTCGTTCGGGGGTACCCCAGGGATTTTTTTGCGGAGTGGCCAAATTCCAGCTGTAATGCATTGTCTGGCCATATGTTGCGTCGCGATACCACTCCGCAAACATGGCTGACATTTTTTGCGGACCCCACTCGTGCCCAAATTCTCGTGGGACGAAGCCGACGCTGACCCATTGGTCGGGATGAGGCTCTTGACTTGACACGAGCTGGCGGTAAATGACGGTGCACGCGGCACCGGGGAGGCGAAATGTCCACGGCCATTCGGAACCGTCTCGATGAAAAGCTGCAATCCCTTCAGCAGGCAAGTCCCGAGCGCATCGGCCAGGTCGTTCACGTCGTGCTGGCCGAGGCGGTGCGCTGCTCGGCCAGCGACGTGCATTTCGAGCCGACGCATCGGGCCCTGGAAGTTCGCTATCGCATCGACGGCGTCCTGCAGCACGTGGCCACGCTGGCGAAGGACGTGGCGCCCAACATCGTGGCTCGTCTGAAAGTGTTGGCCGATTTGCTGACCTATCGGCTCGACGTCCCGCAGGAAGGCCGGCTCGCCACGGCGACGAGCGAGTTTGGCGTGGACATGCGCGTCAGCACTTTTCCAACCATCCATGGCGAAAAGGCGGCGGTGCGCATCTTCGAGGCGAGCGAACGGACCCTCGACCTGGAACAGCTTGGTTTGCCGGACGACCTGCGTGCGGAGTGGACCAGGCTGCTGCTCGAACGGACCGGGGCCCTCTTTTTGACGGGCCCGAGCGGCAGCGGCAAGACCACCACCATTTACGCCTGTCTGCGCTATCTGGTGCAGCAAAGCGGCGGCGGCCGGCACATCGTCACCATCGAAGATCCGGTGGAGCAGGTTCTGGAGGGCGTGAGCCAGGCCCAGGTCAGGCCCGGCACGGAGTTCGATTTTGCCCGCGGCCTGCGCAGCCTGCTCCGGCAGGATCCGGAGATCATCATGATCGGCGAGGTCCGCGATCCGCAGACCGCCCGCACCGCCATCGAGGCCGCCCTGACCGGCCATCTCGTTTTCAGCAGCCTGCATGCCGGCTCTTCCTGCGGCGTCGTCGGCCGGCTGCTCGACATGGGCGTCGAGCCGTACCTGCTCACCAGCGGGCTCAAGGGCATTCTCAACCAGCGGCTGGTGCGCCGCCTGTGCCCGGCTTGCAGGCGAACGGAGGGCTGCCCCCAATGCGCCGGCACCGGCTACCACGGCCGATTGCTCCTGGCCGAGCTGCTCACCCTGGATGCTTCCTTAAGGCGAGCGATCCTGGACAAATCGGACACGGCCCAACTGGAAGCAATCGCCCACGAAACCGGCCGCTGGACGCTCGCCAGCCAGGCGGCCCACGCCGTCGCCCAGGGCTGGACTTCGCGCCGGGAAATCGAGCGTGTGCTGGGGCCATAGAAGAAGGCACAACTCTCTGGGTTTCGGCAGTAATTAGATCGTGCAGCGCGCGAACTCGATAGCCCACCGTCGTTCAAACCACGGCCTGCCGAGCCATGAAGCGAAAGAGTCTCGCAGGAACAGGGTGACGAAGTCTCCAGACGATGCTCATCGGTCGGCTGCCCACGTGAGAGACATACCCACACGGACCCAAGAACGCGTAAGGCGCCGCCAGTCCCGATGGTAACAGACGATTCTCACGCACGAAGAGGAGCGGCGTGTAACCCATTTCGCGATGGCAAATGTAGCGCCGGCCGGTGGGAGACTCAGGGGATGTTCCGCTTTGCGATTGCCAGTGGAATTGTTCGTGGGAAATGAGGTAGTCCTCGTACATGGTCGTAGGCGAGAAGTCTTCCTCAGTTTTTTGCAATGTCACAAAGAAGGCATCTACCTTCGACGCGGCAAGGTGCAACACGCCTTCTCGGAGATCCGGCCGGCGGGCTAGAGACCAATGTCCGAGCCCGACCAAGATTTCATCGCGAGTGTATTGCGAATGGATCGTCAGCGGCCCGGACACATTCGGGACTCGCCCAAACTGGGTTGCAGGTGCATGAGCCAGACAGTGATGCAAGATCGTTCGCAGGTCGGCAAACACCGCTGGGTTTTGACGGAGCCGTTCGCCTGCTTCCTCGACGGTCCAATCCAGGCTCTGATCCGCCCAAAGTGTTACGTAGAGCATTTCGAGAAGACGCTGAATTCCATCAGGCGAAGATCGTTGGGGGCGTTCGAGATAGGATAGGAGCAGTCGTATATGATCCGCATCGTCAAGGTGGCAAAGACGCCGAAGTCCTTTCGCGAGCCGCTCCTTGTCCGGGTCGTCTGGTGCCGGCCCCAATCCAGCGTCGGCCAGCAATTCCGACCACAGACCACGCTTTAGCAACTCATCAAGCGACGTATCGAGATACTCGAGCGCTTCGGCGATGGACGGGGGGCGACCCAAGTACTGGCACAACTCGCGTATGCTACCAATCAGTCGCGGCCGCAGCATGCGAACAGACTCTCGGACGTTGTCCAGAACGCGTTGCTGCGCCACTCGCTCGAGTTGAACGACACACCCGCTCGGCAAGTGGGGGAATCCGCTCTCGATTTCCTGATCGATCCGAGACGTCGGCTTCGTGCTCAATGCTCGAAATCGCGGCGCGAATCGAAACTCGCGCCGCTGGGCCCCGATGAAATCGAGTACGGTCAGACAGTCCTTTTCGTCGTGCAACCGCAGGCCGCGGCCAAATTGTTGCAAGTAGACGGTTAAGCTCTCGGTCGGACGCAGGAACACGAGAGTATCAATCTCAGGGAGATCGACGCCTTCGTTGTACAGATCGACGACGAATATGACATTCACCTCGCGAGCACGCAGCCGATCTTGAACAGCGATCCTCAACTCATCCGGTGATTCTCCCGTCAGCGAGACCGCCGGAAGTCCGTGATCGTTGAAGAACCTGGCCATGTAATCGGCATGAGCAATGCTGACACAGAAGCCCAGCGCACGCGCTTGCCGTGGGTTAAGAAGCACTTCGTGGACCTTTTCCAGAATAAGTCCGGCACGAGCGTCATTCCCTGTGTAGACGCGGTCGAGATCCTCGATGCGGTATCCGCCCCTTTGCCACGTGAGGCCGTCAAGGGCAACCGAGTCCGCAACACCAAAGTACTGGAATGGACACAGCAATCGGCGGTTGATGGCGTCAGGTAGCCGAATCTCGGCGCTCGCTCTGCCGTCGAACCAGTGCAGCACGTCCAACTGGTCGGATCGTTCTGGCGTGGCCGTCAGCCCCAGGAGAATTTGGGGACGCACATGGTCGAGCAGTCGGCGGTAACTCGGGGCCGCGGCATGGTGGAACTCATCGATGACGACATACGCGAATTCGTCGCATGGTTGGCGCCAAAGTTCGCGGGAGTTATAGCTCTGAACAGAGCAAAACAGGTGGCGACTCTGCCCTGGGTCTCGACCGCCGACCAATAAGTCACCGAAGTTCTGGTCACGCAACACGCCACGAAAACTTCCAAGGGCTTGTTGGAGAATCTCTTCCCGGTGGGCCACGAACAGGAGCGGTGGCTTTGCGGTCAACTGGCGGCAGAACCGCGCATAGTCGAAGGCCGCGATCATCGTCTTACCGGTCCCTGTCGCCGCGACGACAAGATGGCGGAATTTGTTGTGGATTTCGCGCTCGGCTGCCAGGACGTCAAGAATCTCCTCTTGAAACGGATATGGGCGTAAGTCGAACGCGACGGTCGTACGCGCGTCGCTGGTACTGCCAGCCCGCTCGTGTGCGATGGCCTGGCGGAGGCGCTCGGGGGAATCGCCCGAAAATGCCTGGAATTCGTCGTCCTGCCAGTAGGTCTCGAACGTGCCCGCTACCTTGACCCATAAATATGGCAACTCGTAGTGGCTGATCTTGGTAGTCCATTCGAGACCTTCACAAAGTGCCGCGTTCGACAGGTTCGCGGACCCAACGTATGCGCTGCCAAACCCAGTATCTCGATGAAAAACGTACGCTTTTGCGTGCAAGCGCGTTCGCTTGGTGTCGTAGCTCACGCGGACTTCGACATTCGGTAAGGCGCTCAAAGCCTCAATTGCGCGAGGGTCGGTTGCCCCCATGTAGCTGGTCGTGATGACTCGAATGCGGGGACCAGAATCCGAAGGCTTTTCGGCCAGTTGCCGAAGATCGTCAAAGAGCACCCGCAAGCCGCTCCATTTGATGAACGAACACAGGATATCCATTCGGTCGGCTGTTGCCAGCTCCTTGCGGAGCTGACTGCCCAGACTGGGATCGAGTCGTGTCCCAGTCAAAAGCGCGGATCGGGCCAATGGTGTGTCTGGCCGTTCCAGGGGCGTGTCCCGCGGCGCCGCATGCACCGCAAGCAGCCGTCGGAGGGGTGTCGAAATGTTGAGATTCTCTGTCCAATCATTGCCGAGTTCATCGTTCAGTGCCCTGATGATGCGATCAACCAAGCACTTCTGTCGCTCGGCTGTCTCACTGCCGCGGAACGACGCGAGGCTGCTGGCCAGGGCATGTTCGAGAAACTGTGCAAGCGCGCTATGCGCCTCCTCTGGATCGACTGGCGCGAGAGAATAGAGGCGGGGGTCAGCGAGTTTATCCAAATCGCCCTGTACAGCGAGCGTTACAAGGTGTTCGTATAGACCTGCCCGCATGTTGCGTCCTCAACAGTCCCTGCAGTGGTGAGATTCATGCCGTCTGTGATCGATCGTGCTCGTTGTATTGGTGCCGTTCAAAGTTGGCGTGCAACGATCGTGCCTTCTTGCGGACTTTGGCTGCTTCTGGCTCAACATGTTGAAGCTGTTCAATGGTAAGCTCGTCCACAGAGCCAAGTGCATCAGAAATCGCATCATTGGCCTTGGCCAGGGATTGCAGGACACGCTCCAGGCCGGACTTCGAGGACCACATCACTTCTTTGACGGTTTTCTTGTTGCGCAGCTGAGCGATCATTTTCGCATCGCCAAGGCAAGCCGCCAAGTCTCCGATTTCGCGGGACTCGGCGATAACCGGGGAGATCTTCGAAGATTTTCGGCCAAACATGAATACCATCAATTCGCCGCTTCTGTCGAGATTCTCTTTGGCGACAGGGTTAGGGTGACTTTTCTCCCCATTCAGACCAATCCATTCCTTGACATTCGTGTAACCCAACGCGTTGTAGACCCAGGAAAACGGAAAATCTACGGCGCTTCCACGACCTTTCTTGCAGCTGTCATTCGGAAAGAACTTCTTCTCGTCGATGAGTTGACGAACGAGGTAATAGCCATCGAGAAGCCGGGCGATTGTGCCATGGGTATCGCCTGTCATTGCTTCGATTTGTTCGAGCGAAATGGACTCACCATGGCTCTCCAGCATATTCGCGACCCACGCAGCCTTTGCGTAGGAATCCCAAGGACGCGATCCGACAATGTGCCGAACCCCCGGATACGGCAACAATTGTCTTGGTTCCGTTCCTTTTTTGTACACGACTACCGGCACTGGATTGATCCGCGCGCCATCCGCAAGCGGATGAGCCTTCCTCAAGTTGGCGTGATTCTTCGCACGCGGGTCATCGGCCAAGATTAGCAGCGCCGCCAATCGGCGATTCCCTTCCTTTATGCAAATGCCGTTGTCGGGACGCTCCACGCCGACGAGAGGTTCCGTGGCCATGTACCCGTTAACGGCGATTGAGCTCAACACGTCCTCGACCCCAAACAGCCCTACGACCCGATCGAGCAGTTGAGCGTCGCTTCCTTTCTCGACCTCATTTGCAAACCGTGGGTTATCCTCATCGAAATGAAGCTGTTCAAGACTGATCTGTTCAAGACCGAGCTGTTGAAGCACAGGTGGAGACTCTGGCGCCCCATTTCCTGCCTTGCCGGGTCGGTCGTTGGCCGTCTTTTTGATTCTTCCCATGCTGAGTTTTTACCGCGCCAGCCGGGAAATCGCAAGCAACAAAGATATTTCCAAGGTTCGTATGATTGAGGAGAGGGCAATCAGATGACCGACCGCCACACGAAAGAGCAAAGATCGCGCAACATGTCTCGCATCCGCAAGTTCGGCAACGAATCGACGGAGTTGACGTTGCTGCGCTTATTCCGCCAGTACGGTATCAAAGGATGGCGCAGGCATCTCGAACTCCCCGGCCGGCCCGATTTCTCCTTTCGCAAGGAGCGCGTCGTGGTCTTTGTCGATGGCTGCTTCTGGCATCGTTGTCCGATCTGCAACTGGACGCCGGCCAGCAACGCCGCGTATTGGCTGCCAAAGCTCGCATGCAATGTTGCCAGGGATCGCGACGCGAATCAGCGTCTTAAGAAAGCCGGATGGCACGTGCTGCGCATCTGGGAGCACGATCTGAAGAAGCGACCAAAATCAGTGGCTGCCCGCATTCAGGACGAATTGGCGAAACGGCGAAAAGCCGTAGTCCAACTGATTACGGTCTCAAGGCTGCACCGACATAGATAGGTAGCGGCGCCCAGCGCTCCTCAACCTTCCCCACGAACGCAGCCGACGTGTATTTCTCGCAAAAGTAGGGGCAGTATTCGGTATCGCAGCGCCGGGGCGCGGTCAGGAGTCGAACGGTTCTCTGGAGTATATTGCCCAGCCGCTCGCCCGATCCACAGCGAAGGACGTCGCCGTTCGGACTGATATTTACGAAATTGTGTCCGGAGCCGCACCACTTCCCCCGGTATCGGCCGACGCCGTCGAGGAAACGATCGTCGGCGAACATGTCGATCGTGGGCGCCTCGCCCATGCGCGCGAGGATTTCGGCGTACTTTTGCCGTGCTTCCAGCAAGTGGCCTCGGATCCGGGCTTTCTGGTCGAGGGAGTAAGCCTCGGGATAGTGCTTGCCCCGATAGTGGCCGCGCAGCACCTTCGGCAGCAGGCACAGACCGTGAGCGCCGAATTGCTGCGCAAGGCTGGGAAAGGCGTCGATCATCTCCGCACTCATCACCACGGAAACCAGCACGTTGAACTGTGCCCGCAGCAGCGCCTTGGCCCGGTCGATGAATTCGTCCACCATCGCCCGCTTTTGCCTTTCCTCGAAGTGCAATGAGGCGTTAATGTAGTGCACCCGGCCGGGGTCGATCTTGTCCGTGAACTCGGCGACCGAGCGGTGAGCCAGGTTTGAGTTGATCGACAGGTAATGCCGGCGTGCCAAACGATCGCACAGATCGACGAAGCCGGGATAAATGAACGGCTCGCCGCCCGTGACGTGGATCATCCAGGTTTTGCCGGTGGCGTTGAAGCCTTCTTCCCATTGCTCGCTGGAGCCGTGGCGCGTGAGCTTGGAGCCGAGTTCCTTTAGGGGAATAAAACAATAACTGCAGCGGAAATTGCAGGTCTTCAAGAGATTGAAATCCGCTTCCACGTCGTATTTCATGGCGTCCCCTTGTCTGGCCGTGATGGGATAGTGATTACCTTAACAGGCTGTGAAACACGGTTCAAGCACAAAGCCCGCATCTGGACGGAAAGTCGTTGCAACCGACGTACGCCCACGATACGATGAATGCATTCTGCTCAAGACGTCTTGCCAAACGAAGGGGGTACATTCATGGCCAGGCTGACGATGACGTGCGCCGGGTTGGCGGTATTTCTCCTGGTTCCTCCCCTGTGCGAGGCCCGGCCGGCCCACAAGCAAGCCCTGTCGCAGTTTTTCGGCCCCTTTCTTTCGAAAAAGCTCAACGATTGCCGCACCTGCCATCTTCCGGACGCACCCACGACCGGCAAGAAAGATGACGAGCAGGAAAAGCCGCACAACGTCTTCGGAGCCCGCTTGAAATCCGTCAAGGACGAGCTGCGCAAGGCGGGCAAGAAAACGGCCCTGGATGATCGCCTGCAAGCCATTCTCGATGAAGACAGCGACGGCGACGGCGTCTCGAACCTGCTCGAACTGCTGTCGGGCCATTTTCCGGGCGACAAGAACGATCGGCCCACCGAGGAGGAGCTGGCCAAGGCGAAGATCACGCTCGCCCAGTTTCAGAAATTCCGGGACGGCTATCCCTGGCGCCCGTTCGAGGTGGTCAAACGGCCGGCGGTACCCAGTGTCAAACAGAGCCCGTGGATTCGCAATCCCATTGATGCATTTATCGCGGCGGAGCACGAAAGTCAGGGCCTCAAGGCTCGTCCGGAAGCTCCGCCGCATGTGCTGCTGCGCCGGGTCCATCTCGATCTGTCCGGGCTACCGCCGACTGCCGCGGAGCTGGACGCTTTTCTGGCGGACAAATCGCCTGATGCCTACGAAAAAGTGGTCGATCGCCTCCTGGCCAGCCCGCGTTACGGCGAACGCTGGGGCCGGCACTGGATGGATGTTTGGCGTTACAGCGATTGGGCCGGTTGGGGCCAGCAGGTGCGCGATAGTCAGCCGCACATCTGGCGCTGGCGCGACTGGATCATCCAATCGCTGAACGAGGACAAGGGCTACGATCGCATGATCCTGGAGATGCTGGCCGGCGACGAGCTGGCTCCCGAAGATCCACAGGCCCTGGCGGCGACCGGCTTCCTGGTCCGCAACTTCAAGCTGCTGAGCCGCGAGAAATGGCTGCAGGATACGGTGGAGCACACCTCGGCGGCGTTTCTCGGCGTCACGCTCGCCTGTGCCCGCTGCCACGATCACATGTTCGATCCGATCATGCAGAAGGACTACTATCGCGTCCGGGCCGTGTTCGAACCGCATAAGGTCCGCATCGAT
>Ga0182024_10021814_pt1 | contig 11589 bp, 12 predicted proteins | sample P32metaG_FD_120480 | JGI IMG/M metagenome (GOLD analysis project Ga0182024, IMG submission 120480) | Permafrost microbial communities from Stordalen Mire, Sweden - P3-2 metaG (Illumina Assembly) | ecosystem: Environmental > Terrestrial > Soil > Wetlands > Permafrost | place: Sweden: Stordalen... | reverse complement strand
GTTGCGTTGCGTTTCGCCTCGGCGATCAGTGCCTCCTCGCCGAAGCTGTCGCCGACGCCGAGCTCGGCAAGCTTGATCCCCTCCTTGTTGAGCGGCGTTTCTCGCGTGACGACACATTTGCCGTTCACCAGCACATAAAAATAATCGCCTTCATCTCCCTGCTTGATCACCACTTCGCCGGCGCGGTAGGGCACACGCTGCATGCGCATGAAGATCGCCTGAATATTGGCCGGCGGAATGCGGTGGAACGCCTTCGTCTGCAGCAGCGTCGTCATCCAGTCGTCGCCGGCGTTCTGCACCTGCGCCTGCAGCTCGGTGACCTCATAACTGCCGGTCTGATCCCAGGTGATGATGACGTCGAGGAGCTCGCTGTCGATCGCGAGATAGGTGATTTCGTCGACAGCGCGCGCGCTCGCGCGCCGCGGCGTGCCGGGACTCAACGGATTTTTCGCCTCGGGCGTGCCGCCCTGGATCATCGCGATGGTTTGCTCGCCCGTTCTGAGCTCGACCAACCCGGAGACGACCCAGATCGACTGCTTGTCGCTATCGCCTTCCTTGAAAAGCATTCGGCCGGCCATCATCGTGCGCACGCTCACTTTTTTTGCGAGCGCGGCGAGATTGTCCCTTTTCAGGCCATCCTGTGGCGCGAAGGTCTTCAGCAGCTGCGAGCTAGCTTCGTGTTCATCAGCCATTGCAAGAAACCTGCCCGTCGGACGTCATAGGACCGCAAAATAATAGAGGACACGAGGGATCCGAGTATAGGCTATGTCAACAGCGCCCAGCCCGCGTCCGGGCGAAAACGAGAACCGTATCGCTGTGCAAGCGCGCCCAGGCGTTGCGTGATCGTGGCCACGCCGACGCTACGGGCATAGGCGAGGGGTCCGCCGCGAAACGGAGCGAATCCCGTACCGAAAATCACTGCCGCGTCGATGAGGTCCGCATCCTCCACCACACGTTCGCGCAGACACGCCACGCATTCGTTCACGAGAGCGAGGATCATCCGGTCGACGAGATCGACCGGCGCCGCGTCGGCGTGAGCCGCCGGCTTCACGGGCTTGCCGTCTTTCCAGACGTAGAACCCTTCATGAGACTTTTTGCCCAGTTTCTGCGCCGCCACGCGCGCCTTGAGCTCCTCCAGATCCGGAGCCGGACGGCCGAGCTCGGCAGCGATGATCTCTCCGACGTGGCTCGCCACATCCAGGCCGACGACATCCGCAAGCTCGATCGGCCCCATCGGCATGCCGAAGTCCACGGCCGCCGCATCGATGACCGCGAACGGCACGCCCTCCTGCGCTGCAAACATCGCCTCGTGCAGATAGGGCATGAGGACGCGGTTCACCATGAATCCAGGGGCGCTGCTGCACGGCAGCGGCAGCTTATCCAGCCGGCGCGCAAATGCTGAAGCCGCCTGCGCAACCGCCGCGTCGGTCGAGGCCGAGCGCACGATTTCGATCAGGGGCATCTGCGCAACGGGATTAAAGAAATGCAGCCCCACCAGTCGCTCCGGCCGTGCGAGATGCGCGGCGAGCGGCTCTAACGTCAGGCTCGACGTATTGGTCGCAAGCCAAGCGGAGGCCTGCATGCGCGGCTCCAGACGCGCATACAGCGCAAGCTTCGCATCGAGGTCTTCAAATATCGCCTCGATGACTACATCGGCCGCAGCAACGCCTGCGCCGGCCGTATCAGCGGTGAGGCGCGCCGCAGCCGCGGCGCGCTTTGCTGGATCGCGAATGCGCTTCGCGAAAAGCGCCTGCGCGCGCTCGAGCGCCGGCTGGATGTATTCGAGCGCCCGATCCTCGAGTGTGACCGTGAATCCGCGCAAGGCGCTCCAGGCTGCGATATCCCCGCCCATGACGCCTGCGCCGACCACGTGCACGTGCTTGATCGGCACCGGGGATTTTCCCGCTGAGGCCTTCAGCCGATCCTGCAGCATGAATACGCGAATGAGATTGCGCGCCGTCGGGGTTCCAAAGAGCTCCGCGATCGAGCGCGCCTCCGCTTCGAATGATGCCGGCCCTTGGGCGCCGTAGCGCGCCCACAGATCGACCATCGCATAGGGCGCGGGATACTGATCGCGGCGTGCTCGGGAGGCGAGCTGACGCACGAGCGCCGACTTCACGAAGGGGCGCAGCGGCGCAGTATTCAGGAGCCGTTCGAGAAACGGCGCGCGCCGTGCGCGCGGAGGATCAAGCGCCATGGCGCGTGCAGCCGCTTCCAGCTCCTGCGCGTTCACCAGCCGATCGACGAGTCCGATCTTGAGCGCCTTGTCGGCGCGTACGGGTTTTCCGGTCAGCATGAGCTCCATGGCCTGCCGCACGCCCACGACGCGCACGGCGCGCACCGTTCCACCGAATCCAGGGTGAATGCCGAGCTGCACCTCAGGAAATCCGAGCGCCAAGCTGTCATCGTTCACCGCGATGCGATAATGGCAGGCAAGGGCAAGCTCCAGTCCCCCGCCCAATGCAAAGCCGTGAATGGCCGCAACGCTGGGGCAGGGCAGGCTCTCCAATCGGTCAAGAACGCCCTGACCTGCACGGATCAGGGCAAACGCGTCCTCGGGGCCCTTGAATGCCGTGAACTCGCGGATGTCAGCGCCGGCAATGAATCCGCTCGGCTTGGCGGAGCGCACGATGAGGGCGCGCGGCGGCGCCGCGGCAAGATCTCCCAGGAGCGCGCCGAGTTCCACCAGCACTTCGCTTGAGAGCACGTTGGCCGACGTCCCCGGCTTGTCGAGCGTCAGAGAGACTACTCCGTCGGCATCGCGGTCCATCTTCCAGTAGGTGAGGGCGCTCATGCGGCCGCCTTGACGTGAAAGTCACACACGAGCGGGCGATGGTCCGAGTAGCGCACGTCGGGCACGCGAAAATCGGTCACTTCGATCCCTGCGCTCACCAGAATGAAGTCGAGCTCAATGCGCGGCACGCGTGCCGGGAAGGACGGAAGGCCGTGGGTATTCGCACTGCGCAGGCCGGAGGCGCGCATGAAGAGGTAGATTTCGTGCGTGCCCCAGAACGCGTTGAAGTCGCCTGCTACGATCACCGGCTTCTTGGCCTGCACCACCAGGTCATGCAGTGAGCGCAGCTGATACTGGCGCTGGCGGAACTTGAGGGACAGGTGCACGAGGAACACACACACATCCTCGAGCTCGAGCTCAATAATAAGCCGCTTGATGCCGATGTCGAAGTAGTGGAAGCGCTCGCCGCGCACGTGCGGCGCGGACAGAAAAGCATTCGCCTGCTTGCGCACAATGGGAACGAATTGGTTAAGGGAACTGCGGCCGTACTTGCACTCGTAGGTCGAGTAGTGGCCGATCTGGGAGGCGATGTGTTCCGCCTGGTTGACCATGCCGGTGCGTACTGAGCCCGTGTCGACCTCGATCAGGCCGACAATATCCGATTGCTCGGCGCGAATGAACTCGGTGATGCGGGTGAGGACTTTACGGTTGCTGCGCAGGTACCCCGCACCCGGTAACGGCAGGTGAAAAGCCGCCCCGGTGCCGGTCGCGTAGCGGATGTTGTAAAGAAGCAGGCGCAATTGAAGGCGGTCGAGGGCTCAAGCCGCAGTAATGGGGTATTCTATCGCGTGTACGGTGCCGGGGCGCCGTCTTAAGTGCCACCTCGATGTCGCAGGCCCATCCGATTCGGCTCTTCGTCACTCACGTCTGGGAAGTCAGCGAGGACTACCTGCGCGTGTTCGAATATCTGGAAAGCGCAAAGAATTTCTTCTATCGCAACTACAGCGTCCCCGAGCTGCCTCCGGTGCAGGACAAGGAAGCGTTGAAGGAAGCCCTGCGGCGCCAGATCGCGCCCACCGAATGCGTGATCGCACTACCTGATCCGTACGAGAAGAATCAGGACATGCTCACGTTTCAGCTCTTATATGCGCAGGCCAGCCACAAACCCGTCGTGCTGATGAAGCGCTTCGGCAGCTCCGTAGCGGTGCCGAAGCCGCTCGCGGATCTCGCCAACGAAGTGGTGGACTGGGATGAGCGCGCGCTGGTGGATGCCGTGCGTCGCCAAGCGCGCCATGAGGACACGGCGCGCTGGGACACAATCGAATTCAAGATCGACTAGCGGGCGAGTGCAACACTCGCGCGAGCTTGCGCTTCGGCAGTTTCGGCGAGGTACAGCGGCACGATCTGCGCGGAGTTCAATGATCGGATGACGGGGGTGTAGCTGCGCGGGATTGCCGCGAACATCAGAACAACCGTCGTCGCGATCTGGTCTGCCTCATCATTCGACATCTTGCGAATGGTGGCGCGAAATGCATCCTCGCCGCGCAGCAGCGGGCGCTCGCGCGTCAGGGCACGACCGAAAGCGCGGAAGTCGTCGCGCAGCTCCTTGGGCAAGTCCTCTTCCGCCACGAGCGCAAGATAGTTGCGGTACGCGTCGGTCAATCGCTCCTTGATGCCGCCCGATCGGGCAAGGCACACGGTGGCCGATTGGAATTTTTCCCATGCTGTTTTCATCGCGAAGACCTCGATGGACGCTGCGGCTCTTGGGCGCATTTGCGGGAAAGGCCGATACGTCCGGTTGTTATAGTTATTCGAAGATTCCTGACTACTCAACTCCCTAGCGTCGAAATATAGCGCAGCCCTTCCGAAAAACAACCGCAATGCTCGCTTTTTGTTGCCTGCATCACGGCTCGAATCAACCCGCGTATACCGATCCATGTCCCTGGAGAGTCTGGGGTTTTCCGAACCTTAAGCGTTGCACGGGCGCGACCGAGGTCTCAATCTACATACGGTATCACTTTAAATATTATCCATAACTTATTGATAATACACAGTGAAAAACCGGTCAAAAAATGACCAGCTGACACTTGCTAACTCGGCCTGCTGCGCCCCGCCATTCGCCGGGGAGCCTAATGAGACATAACGCAGTTGCTGCGTGGGGAGTTGCCAAATCGGCAAGGACGGCATTTTCGCGGTCAAGCCAATCCAAGGTCCAAACTGCCAGCAGGGACCCAACTCTGAGACGTCTGCCGTGGCCTTGCGCTCGCTACCCCATAAGCGGCGCGATTCGCAGCTCTGTACGCAATCGTACAGACGCGCGGAGCGCTTCGAGTGACGCCAAAGTTGTGACCAGAAATGCGCTGAGCGGCGATGCCGAATAATGTTTTGCCGCGAGTATGGACTGCTACCTGAATAAGCCCTTCACGAGTGATCAGTTGTATCGGGCCCTCGAGTCCTTTGGCTCTGCCAGCATGCGAGCTGATTCCAACGCAAAAAGTGAAACTGCCATCTTGGATCCACAGGCCGCGGGCCTGATACGCGCTTTGCACATGCCAGGCGGCCCGAACTTCTTTGCCAAGGTCGTTGGACTCTATTTCTCAAGCTCACTCGCTCTGACTGACGCCTTGCGCGCTGCAGCATTGTCCGGTGGCAATGCTTCTGAACGTCCGGTCTTCATCGTCGGCATGCCAAGATCAGGAACCACGCTGACCGCGCAGATTCGCGCCTCCCACCCTGCAGTATTTGGCGCCGGCGAGTTGACCTTCTGGCAAACCGCAGCGACCGCCTACGAAGCGACGCATTGGCCGAGATGTGCAAGGATGCGGAAGCAGCGGCCGCGGGCGGCAATCTTGACGACGCGCGTGCGTTCGTGGAAAAGCTTCTGGCGGAGTACTTACACGCATTACAGGCGCTGGGCGCGCAAAATATAGCCGCCTGATCGTTTGCTTGATTCGGGAGGAGAAGGGATGATCTCCAATAGCGCGAGCCACCTGCCGACCGCTCTCACCTTGCTTCTGGCCCTCCTTTTTCAAGGGTGCGCCACGTCTGCCGAAACGCGCACGGCAAGATTGGATCACCGCATTGAGCTTGCAACCTCGCAGTTGCAGCAGAAAACGGACGCGGACTCCCTTGCGGCGGCTGGACTTCTGTGCTCCGCTGAGCGGAAGCCTGAAATGGCCCTCGATCTCCTGGTTCGGGCCAGTGCTCGCGCTCCGGAGCGCGCCGATCTTGCCTGGTTGCTAGCGGTAAATTCGGCGCACGCGGCGCTCCAGTTCCCCAGGTCATTCAAACCCGACGTCGTACTGCTCGACATCGGCTTGCCGGAAATGGACGGCTATGAAGTGGCTTCTCGGCTACGCAAGCTCGCAGAACTCAACGGGGTTCGTCTCATCGCGCTGACAGGTTATGGCCAGTGCGAAGACCGCGAGCGGGCTACGGCCGTCGGTTTTGACGATCATTTGGTCAAGCCCGTGGAGTTTCAGGCTCTTGAGCGAGCGCTCGCCGGAAGAATGCAGTGAGACAAACCCTCGGCTGCGCGCACCGCTCTCGATTAGCTCCTGGCAGCGGATGTTCGCAATGAAGTTGTACTCGGGCCCACTTAGCATGTTCGGCGCTAAAGCTGAAATCGCTCTGCGGGAAAAGGCAATCGCTTTCGATCTGACGATGGTCGCCTTTGATCGCCAGCACGGATATGAACCCAAACATCCGGAGGTTCTGCGTGTCAATCCCAAGCGGCAGGTGCCCGTCTTGATCGATGGAGACGTCGAAATATTCGACTCCACGCAGATCTTCGAATACCTCGAGGATAAATGCCCGAGCCCGCCGTTGTGGCCCCAGTCGCCTGTGGAGCGGGCCCGAGCACGGCAACTCGAGCTTTCCTCCGATGAGATCTTTTTTCCACACGTAATCCGCTTGATGGGGCTCCGCGGCACACCTGACCCCGTCGACAGTCCCGATTGGGTAAAGGCGCGGGCGGGTATAGAGCAGTATTACGCGAAGATGGAACTCGCATTGGCAGGTCGCTCTTATCTGGCCGGTGCATTCACCTACGCAGATATCGCGTTCTACATGGGGCAGTTCTTCGCAGCGCGCCATACCGTACCGATGACGGCGTCGACCGCGAACCTTTTAGCATGGCGCAGCCGAGTGGCTCAGCGTCCCGCTGTGAAGCCAGTCATTGGTGCGATGGTCAATTACCTGCGCAGTCTGAGTTTGCCCGTCCCAGAGTTTGGTGAGCGCGAAGATACTCGTTGATCTCAAAAGGCGCTTGATCACTGCGTCGCTAAGCCGCGGGCCAAGATGCACCGGGCGAACGGTCGAAACTCACTGCACTGAGCGGCGCCCCAGACCCCAATGCGAAGAGGCGAGGAGGGCCCACAACGCCCTTTCCTCCACCTTGATGTATCGATGTCCATGTGGCCGTCAGATCCGCGTGACATATAGCAGGCGGACTCCTCAGTGCATCCGCGGCACGGCGGCTGTATCCCGAGCAAGAGATCCGCCTAGGTCACATTTCTGACGAATGGCAATTTCGCCTGGATTTCACGGTCAGCGGATGTGGCGCTCGAGCGTTTCATACCAGAACCCATACATTCGTATGGCGACGTTTTGCGGCGGATGTAGCCCTTGCAGGACGGCAGATGCAAGCACAGGAGCAGTACCGTTGAATCGCATGACTTACTGGCGGCTGTCGAGCCTTCTTTTTGTTTTTGGCGCACTTCTAGCAATTGTGCCGGTGAAGGCTGATACGCTGTCTGCGGTGCAGGTCCTACGAGAGGGCGGTTGTGGCGGTGTTTTACCGGCAGCGCAGCCCGTTCATCATAACCCGCTGTTGGACCGGGCGGCCGAACAATGGGCCGCGGGACTTTCGCCCGAAGCGGCGGCAAAACGGAGCGGCTACGAGGCGCAAACCGCCGCGGGCGTACACATCAGCGGAGCGGAGTCATCCACGGTCCAGTTGCTTAGGCGCTCGGCGTGCCGCACCGTGACCAATCGAGCTCTGCAAGACATTGGGGTTTATCACCGCGGTTTGGATACCTGGCTTGTAATGGCTTCCGCCTATGTCGTGGCGGCTCGCTCACGGACTCCGGTTTTAGCGGAGCAAGCGCTGCGGCTTGTAAATGAAGTGCGCGCCCGGGGGACTCGCTGTGGTGAACGATCGTTTGGACCGGCGCCCCCGATGAGATTGTCAGAAACGCTCGCGGGCGTCGCACTTGGCCATGCGAGCGACATGGCGGAACACAACTATTTTGAACATGTGGACCAGGCCGGGCGGTCACCTGCAGACAGGGTTCGCGCGGTTGGCTACCGGGAAAAATTGGTCGGTGAGAACATTGCCTACGGCCCGCAATCGGTCGAGGAAGTCGTGCAAGGCTGGCTCGACAGTCCCGGCCACTGCGAAAACATCATGGACCCAAGGTTCGCCGAAATGGGACTTGCTTATGCCCCAGGTCAGGCCGCAAGGCGGGGCCTGTTCTGGGTGCAATTGCTGGCCGATCCACGAGTTTAGCTCGATAAAACAACCTAGCTATTTCAATGAGATAGGAAACTAACTTGCCATTCTAGGTAGCTTCAACCGACAGTTGTACTGACGACCACATGACGTCTTGACGTTTAAACGCCAGCTTGGCACAATACAACCATGGAAAGCTCAAAGCGCGCGACCATCTACTTTTCTGCCGATGTCCATAAGGCGCTTCGCCTGAAAGCGGCTGCCTCGGATCGTTCCGTGTCAGACATGGTTAATGATGCCGTGCGTATTGCTCTTGGGGAGGACGCCGAGGATATGGAAGCGTTTGCGACTCGGCGAAATGAGAAAAGCACGACATTCGAGTCGTTTGTCGCAGGCATGAAGCGCCTTGGACGAATATAGACTCCTACTAAAGACCTCGGCCGCCAAAGAAATCGAAGCGGTAAATTCAAAGAGTGACAGACGCCGGATCATTGAGAAAATCGGCGGACTTGCCAAGGCTCCACGACCCATCGGATCGGAAAAGCTTGCCGGACACGATAATCGTTACCGAGTCCGTCAAGAGAACTACCGGGTCGTTTATCTAATCGATGACTCGCGCAAGGAAGTCACCATCTACAGAGTCGGCCACCGAAAAGAGGTATACCGCTAAGTTTTCGTATCGGTGCGATGACGTGTATTAAGTGCGACTTTTTCCCTTTATATCCCGGGGCGGTCCGACATCCACTTAATGCTGGCTCGCGTCGACGCGGGCCAGCATCAGCTCTCGACCGTTGGACGTAAGGGGTGCATTATTGCGCACGGTCGCTCTCTCCCGTGGTAAGGAAACCGAGGTTTAGCAACATCAGCTTCCCTCTCCCGGTGGCAGAGAACTACCTTATAAAAACTTACAACTCTTTTCCAATAGAGATCCCATGACGGAAGAAATAGATCAGCGTCGTCGCCGCCTCTTTGGTACTGCAGCGATGAGCATTGCCGTGGCCCAGCTTGGGCTGATGGACTCGGTGGCCGCACAATCCGGCAAGACTACAAAGATACCGGCACTCAAGCCCGGTACGAACACATCTTTCAAACCGTTGAAGCAGATTAAAGCCGGGCTCCTCAATGTCGGATATGCTGAGGATGGCCCGGCCAACGGGCCACCGGTACTTCTTCTGCATGGCTGGCCCTATGACATTTACAGCTTTGTCGACGTCGCTCCCTTGCTCGCGTCGGCGGGCTACCGTGTCATTGTTCCGTATCTGCGCGGCCACGGCTCAACAACCTTTCTTTCCAGTGCAACGATTCGGAATGGTCAGCAGTCGGTAGTCGGCCTAGACATCATCGCTTCAATGGATGCTCTCAAGATCCAGAAGGCCATCATCGCGGGTTTTGATTGGGGAGCGCGGACGGCTGACATCATGGCAGTCCTTTGGCCCGAGCGCTGCAAGGCGATCGTTCCGGTGGGCGGTTATCTGATCGGCAGCCCTGCAGCCAACAAGATGCCGTTGCCGCCAAAGGCCGAGTTCGCGTGGTGGTACCAATACTATTTCGCGACTGAGACTGGCCGGGCCGGCTACGAGAAGAACGGGCACGATTTTGCGAAGCTCATTTGGCAGCTCGCTTCGCCAAAGTGGAACTTCGATGACGCTACGTTCGATCGCAGCGCAGCCGCCTTCAACAACCCGGACCACGTCGCCATCACGATCCATAACTATCGCTGGCGGATTGGCGTCGCCGAAGGTGAGTCGAAATATGACGATCTGGAAAAGCGACTTGCCGCGGGTTCTGTCATTTCCATACCCACGATCACCCTTGAAGGTGATGCGAATGGGGCACCCCATGCGCCCCCCGCAGCTTATCGGGGAAAGTTCTCGGGCAAATATGAACACCGGGACATCACAGGTGGCGTCGGTCACAATCTGCCGCAAGAAGCCCCACAGGCTTTTGCCCAGGCTGTGATCGATGTCGACAAAGCCTGATTGAACACGAAAATTGGTGGCCCTCAGGGCGGTCGATCAACCGCCCTGAGGGCAATGTATTCGTCGAGCGGACGTGAGCTGCAGATGTCGATGCAGGCCGAGACCCACGTGTTGACCGAGACGTTAGTGTAACGGCGACCTCTGCGTAATCCGATCTAATATTAATATCGGCTTTTTGTAGTAGCAGTCCCGAGGAGACGCCTATGCTTTATTCCACTGCGCGCGCTCTTAAATACCTTGGCGCTTTGGGCAGTTGCGCCGCTTTCGCCGTTTGTACGGTGTACGTCATGAGGTCCGAGGCGCAGGGCAAGGAAAGCCAGCCGCAGGCTGGCGCGGTTGCAAACTCGAGTAAGGTTGCTCCGCTCTTCGGCATCAAAATTCAGGCCGGCTACCGCGATTGGAGACTGATCTCCGTGGCCCACGAAGAAGGCACGCTCAACGATATCCGCGCCATTCTGGGCAATGACATCGCGGTGAAGGCCTATCGCGAAGGAAAGCTTCCGTTCCCGGACGGCGCGGTTATTGCCCGGATAGCTTGGAAGGACGTCCCGTCGGAGGAGAACAACAAAGTCTTTGGCCGCGCCCAATCTTTCGTTGCGGGATCCGCCCCAGACTGGTACCTCCAGTTTATGGTCAAGGACTCAAAAAAGTACGCAGCGACTCGCGGCTGGGGGTACGCTCAATTTGATAACGACGGCAATCCTTCTGCGGATGAGACGAAGCTTAAAGCATGCGCTCCCTGCCACGAGCCTGCGAAAGCTAACGACTTTGTCTACACACACTACGCACCTTAATGCCACATCGTTCGTGTGTGGTAGGCCTCCGAGCAGTGGCCAAGGACCTGAAAGAGTTAGCTTCAAACTGCAAAAACAATTGGTACCAGGAGGTCAAGGCACCTCGGATTAGACTCGGCCTCTCTTCCGTTTAAGCCCTCCAATGGCTCAATCACTGATGGCGGTGCGCTAAGACGGGATCAAGGAGCTATGCCACCTTTACCGTCGGCGTTCTTTTGTAGTCAGCTTTACGAGGTCACACGCTCGAAGTTCGCTGTCGATGGCTAAGTTGAACAGGACGAGTTCGCGCCGCCGAACGGCGAGCCGTAGTCGCACGCGAAATGGCCCAGATCTCTTTGAGCTTGAAGGGTGCCTTCTGGCCAACGAGCTTGCCTTTGTTCCAGGGCGAACGGACGGTGCCTGCGCTTTCGGTTGTTTCCATGGCTGACTCCTGCGGTGAAGGAGCCAGCTAGTCTGCGCCGCGTCGATAGGTCGCTCATTGACCCCGTCGGGAGCGTCGGCTTCTGGGTCGGTTGATTGCCACGAAAGGTTCTCGCCGCCGAGATCAACGGCCTAACCAGCGGCCTTCCCCTTGCCTAGCACGGTGACCATCATCCAAACGAACAGTGCTGCCGTAATGCCGTATGGAAG
>Ga0182024_10021813_pt1 | contig 11590 bp, 10 predicted proteins | sample P32metaG_FD_120480 | JGI IMG/M metagenome (GOLD analysis project Ga0182024, IMG submission 120480) | Permafrost microbial communities from Stordalen Mire, Sweden - P3-2 metaG (Illumina Assembly) | ecosystem: Environmental > Terrestrial > Soil > Wetlands > Permafrost | place: Sweden: Stordalen... | reverse complement strand
GCCCTAGTATGCCGGCATTAAAGCGCGTGCCAGTCCTCCTGCAATCGCTGGGCCTAAACCCCCGGCAACAACAACGCCTTGTCGTCCCTCAAGGTCGATGCATTTTCTTTCAGGCCCCGGACTATAATATTGCAGGTTCTAGAAAGAATAATTCTTTGTAAGGGGTGTGGATGTCAGTAGATAGTGTCAATTTGATATTTAAAGATGTCCTAAATCGGATTCACGAAGCGGATGTCGGCTGAAATGCCGGCACTTCGTTTGAATTGCCGCATCCGATTTAGGACACCATTAAGTGACAAAGCGGCCAGAAAGCGACGGTTTCGGGACATGGTCGCATTTGGACAGATCGGTACGACCGACGCGGGTGCAACCCTATAAATGCTGGCATTTCCTCTCGCTGCTTTGATGACATTAATCGATGACATTTAGGACAATAACAACTGACATCCACAAAGGCATCCCAGGTGGCGAGCCGCTGAGGGATAAGCAAGCCTCGGCGAGCGCCGGGCCATCTGGGGTCGGCGGGAACGACTGTGAATTGTAGGTTCACTGAACACCTAGAGGTGGCTGTGGATATCAGCAGATCATCCACAGCAGCCTCAAATCACCCGCGCGGCTCTCAAAGCCTGCACCTCGGACTGACTCATGCCGAGCAAGCTGCACAGTACCGTCTCGGTATCCTGACCGAGCGTCGGCGGTGCCAGATAACGCTTGAGCGGCGTGCCGGAATAGTGGATTGGATTGGCAATCAGCGTCAGCGCCGCGGACAAGGGGTGCGCGACGGGAACGGTCATACCGCGCTGTCGTACCTGGGTGTCCGCAAAAACCTCGTCGAGCTCATTGACGGGGCCACAGGGGATGTCGGCCGCCTCAAGCAGCGCCAGCCAATGGGCACGATCACGTCCAAGGAACATCGCCTCCAGCGTCGGTGACAGAATTTCGCGGTTCTCGATACGCTTGACCGCCGTGGCAAACTGGCGATCGGCTGACAGCTCCGGATGCTCGATCGCAGAGCAGAACCGCAGCCACTGCGAGTCATTGCCGACCGTCAGCACGATCGTTCCGTCCGCGCATCGGAATGCCCCCGAAGGTGAGCCTCCGGCGCCGACGTTGCCGCGGCGCGGAGACGCCTTGCCCGAAATCAGATATTGCATGCCGCGATGGCTCAGCGCTGCCACCATGGAATCGAGCAACGCGACATCGATGTATTGACCCTTTCGATCTGGCTGCCGGTCCCGGTGGTTGAGCGCGCCGAGAACCGCGATGCTCGCGTACAAGCTGGTGAGAATGTCGACCAGGCTCAAGCCGCTGCGCATCGGGCCGCCGCCGGCCAGCTCATCCGGCGCGCCCGTCACCGCCATGTGGCCCCCAACGGCCTGGAATATGGCGTCATAACCGGGCCGGTGCGCCATGTCGCCGGTCTGACCGTACCCGGTGATGGACAAATAAACCAGCTGGGGATTCAGTGCCGCCAGTGACGCATAGTCCAAGCCGAACTTCGCAAGCGCGCCCACGCGGAAATTCTCGATGACTACGTCCGACTTGAGAGCGATTCTTCGTACGATGTCCTGTCCCTCGAGCGTACTGAGATCCACCGTCACGGACTGCTTGTTGCGATTGGCGGCGAGATAAAAGGCCGACTCGCCGGTGCGCCCGCCACGATCGTCTTTCAGGAACGGTGGCCCATAGTTCCTCGAGTCATCGCCCACGTTGGGCCGCTCGATCTTGATCACCTCCGCGCCCAGATCACCCAGCATCTGTCCGACGAGCGGCCCCGCCAGAACCCTGCTCAAGTCCAGCACGCGTACGTCCGCGAGCGGTAGTGTCATCGTTGTCGTCCTTGCGTCACGCTCGAGCCTCCGCGGCGCGAGAACCACGTCCCCAACACGATCAGGATCACCGACGCCGCGATTACCAGCGTCGATACCGCATTGACCTCAGGTGTCGCCTCACGGCGCAGCATCGACCACAGAGTCATCGGCAACGTATTCTGACGGCCCGTCAGCAGATAGGTGACCGCGATCTCGTCGAAAGAAATCGAGAACGCGATCAGCATCGCGCCGATCAGCGCCGGCATGACTCCCGGGAGCGTGACCTTCTGCAGCACTTCCCACTCGTTGGCGCCGAGAGTGCGCGCGGCCTCCTCGGTGCTGCGCCCCATGCGGCGAAGGCGCGCGGCAACCTCGGTGATCGTGATGCACATGAGGCCGGTGCCCTGACCCAACATGATGGTGTACAGCGAAAGCCGCAAGTGCAGGGCCATATAGAAGAGCAGCAGCGCCACGCCGGTGATCACTCCCGGCAGCACGATGGGCAGCAGCACCAACCGCCCGAACCACGCCTTGCCCGGAAACTCGAAGCGATCGAGCGCGATGGCCGCGGGAACGCCGAAGAGTGTACTCAAGGCCACGACGCCCAGCGCGACGTAGACGCTGTTCCACACCGACGCGAGCAGCCGGTGGTCCTCGAGCAGCATGCCGTACCAACGCAAAGTGAAGCCTTGGAAGGGTAGGCCGGTGAAATCGCTGTCATTGAACGAGAACACGGCCATGACGATGAGCGGTGCATAGAGAAACGCAAGGACCCCCCAGCCCAAGGTCCACGATATCCGGCGACTACCCAATTCCCGCACGGCGCCCCCTAGAAGCGCGCCTGTGCGCGGTGCTCGAGGTATTGAGAGACAGAGATCAGCGCCGTCCCGACCCCGATCACCACGATGCCGATCGACGCCGCCATCGGCCAATCGAACGCGACGCCGAGAAGGTTGATGACCACATTGCTGATCATGACGGCATCCGGGCCCCCGACGAGCGCCGGGGCGATGAAGTCCCCCGTCGCGAGCGCGAAAGTGATGATCGCACCGGCGAGCACGCCCGGCAGGCTCAGCGGGATGATGATCTTCGTCAGCGTCTCGAAAGTCGTCGCACCGAGATTGCTCGAAGCCTCGACGATGGAGGTGGGAATGCGCTCGAGCTGGGCATAGATCGACAAGATGGAAAACGGTGTAAAGATATAGATGAGGGTCAGTATGACGCTGAACTGGTTGTACAAGATGAGCGTCAGCGGCTCATGAATGAGGTGCAACTCGAGAAGCAGGGCGTTGATGATGCCATTGGTGCCGAGAATCGTCTTCCAGGCATAGGCCTTCACCAGATAAGCGGCCCACCAGGGCACGATGACGAGCAGATAGATCAGGAGCTTGGCGCGCGCCGACCGCGTATGGAATGCAAGACAAAAGGCCACGGGGTAGGCCAGGATGGTAGCGCCGATCGCCGTGAAGGCGCCGATGCGCGCCGACTTCAGCAGCACCGACAGGTACGGCTCCTCACAAAATACCCGGCCCAGGTTCGCCAATGAGAATCCAGGCTTGAACGTCATGTACTCCGTTGAACCCAAGCTGTAATAGAACAGCATGCAGTACGGAATCAACATGAAAACGGTAAACCAGAGCAACGGCGGCACGAGCCAAATCATCAGCTGCCGCCGACCCCGCCCCGCCGCGCCGGAGCCGTCCGCGCCCGACGGCCCTCCCGGCACCACCGGCCCCACCGATCCCGCCGTCCCCGGCGCCGCGCTCACGCCTCGACCCTCGGGGCCGCTGCCCGTGGGAGCACCCGCACATGGCGCGGATCCGCGGTCACCACCACCTCATCCCCCAAACCCAACCGACCCTGATCGCCGCCCGCGACGGCCGTCAGCAGCAGCCCCGTCGCCGCCACCTTGAGCTCATACCGCACTTTCTCCCCGAGGAACAAGCGCTCCGTGATCTGCGCCCGCAGCCCCCCGGCAGCATCGCCGTCCGCCGGCATTACGCCTGTATGTTCCGCGCGCAGCATGATGGTGACCGCCTCCCCATCCGCCACCCCCGCCACGTTGTCCGCCGCCTCGAGCCGCAAGCCGCCCGCAAGCTGCACCCCGAACGGCCGTCCCGGCACGACCGCCGCGACACCCTGCAGCACATTGGCAGCCCCTATGAAGCGCGCCACCGCCGCGCAACTCGGCCTAAAATAAATGTCATCCGGAGTGCCGAGCTGCAGCAACTGCCCATCCTCGAGCACTGCGACCCGGTCACTGAGTCCCATCGCCTCTTCCTGGTCGTGAGTGACATAGATGAACGTCTTTCGCAGCTCCCGGTGGAGTCGCTTGAGCTCGAGCTGCATGACCTTGCGCATGTTGGCATCGAGCGAGCCGAGCGGCTCGTCGAACAACACGACCGGTGGGTCGGTCACGAGCGCCCGCGCGAGCGACACGCGCTGGCGCTGGCCACCCGAAAGCTCATGCGGCATTTTGTCCGCATGACCCGACAGCTGCACGGTATCGAGATACTGCCCGACGCGGCTCTTGATCTGCTCACGCGTTATCCGGCCGCGGTTGATCCGCAGCTTGAGACCGAATGCCACGTTCTCCCACACCGTCAAGTTCGGGAACAAGGCGAAATCCTGGAACACCATCCGCATGTCGCGCTTCGCGACCGGCGCGCTCGTGATGTCTTGCCCTCGAAACAGCACCGTACCCTGCGTCGGGATCTCGAGTCCGGCGATCATGCGAAGCGTCGTCGTTTTGCCGCTGCCGCTGGCGCCGAGCAGCGACAGAAACTCTCCCTCCTCCACGGCGAACGACACGTCGCGAACAGCAAGCGATTCGCCGTAGCGTTTTTGAAGCTGCCGCGCCTCGATGATGGTCGTCATTCAGGCGACCCGGCTGGAAGCGCCGCTCACTGCGCCTTGACCTGATTCCAGATCTCGAGGTACTTGCCACGACGCTTCACGAGCTGCCACCAGTCCAGGGTCTTGATGACGTTCGGATCGGTCATCCCGAGTTCCTCGTAGCGCTGGCGATCGATGGGCGCGAGCTCAGCCGGCATCTTGGCGTTCGAATAGCCGAAGCCTGTGACCGCATGCGCAAGTGCCTGGGCCTTCGGCGAAGAAACCCAGTTGAGCCATTGGTACACGCACGCATTGCTTCCGGCTCCGCGCACCACCATCCAGCTGTCCGAGTAGGCGCTGCGACCTTCCTTCGGGACCACATCGATGATGTGCCGCCCGGCCTTGCGCAGGCTGACGAGCGTCGGTTCCCACGCATTTCCCGCCAGCACCTCGTGGGACTGCAGGAGCGTACCCATTTCCCCGGTTGTCGCCCAATACTTACGGATGTTGGGTTTCAGCGCGATCAGCGTCGCCTTAACCTTCTGCAGCTGCTCATCGCTCAGGTCGTAGGTGTTCTTATAGCCCAGGTAGCGTGAGGCCATGTAGATGGCTTCGATATCGTCCCAGATCGCGACCTTGCCTCGCAATTGGGGCTGCCACAGATAGCCCAGGCTGTCGGGCTTCGCGAGCCCCGAATCGGCATCGAGCAGCAGCCGCACGATTCCCCAACCGTACGGAACCCCATACAGTGCCCCGTTCTTCGTGATCCAGGAAGGCGAGGCGAAGATCGGAAAGAAGTCCTTCATGTTCGGAACACGGGCAGGGCTGATCGGCTCGACGACGCCGGCATCGATCAGGCGCATCGTGGTATCGTTCGACGGCGTGATCAGGTCGTACGTGCCGCCACCCGCGATGATCTTCGCGACGAACTCATCGTTGGACCCGACGTAAGTCGCCGAGACGCCGCACCCCGTCGCTTTCTCGAACGGCTTGACGAAGCTGGCGTCGGCGTAGCCTTCCCAACTCAGGATGTTGAGGTCCCCGCCCGCGATCGCAGTTCGCGCCAATAACAATAGGAAGACCACGGGCAGAGAACGCCGCGCTATAGTCCGGGTCGACACGCCGGAGGGGCGGGACATCCTCCGCGTGATCGCCCCTCGCTTCACGACCGAGGCTCCTTGACCTCGGCCGCGACGCGGTCGATCGCCCGCGCGAGCCGCACAACGATTTCATCTGCATCGCTCCTGGTGGCAATCAGCGGCGGCGCCAGCGCCGCGAGTGCCCGGCCATGTCCTCCGCGGACCAGAAGACGCTCATCGAAGCAGGCCCGGCTCAGCAGGCTCGCCACCCGGTGCGGCTCGGCGAAGGGCCGGCGCATCGCCCGGTCGCCATCGAGCTCGACGCCGATCAACAGCCCCCTTCCACGGATCTCGCCCACGAGCGGATGCTCTCCGAGCCGGCTGCGCAGCTGGTCCATCAGGTACGCGCCGACTATCGCGGCGTTTTCCGGCAAGCCTTCCTGTTCCATGATGTCGAGATTCGCGTGCGCGATCGCGGCGCCCACCGGATGCCCCGACCACGTAAAGCCGTGCGCGAACATCGCATCGGCGCTCTTGTCGGCGTAGAGCACGTCCGCAACCTTGGCCGACAGCAGGCAGCCCGACATCGGGAAGTACCCGCTGGTGAGCCCCTTCGCGATCGACATCAGATCAGCCTTGATCCCGAGCCCCGGGCCCGCAAACCAGCTACCCGTGCGCCCGAAGCCTGTGATGACTTCATCGGCAATCATCAAAACGTCGTATCGATCGAGCACCTTCTGGACTTCGCAAAAGTAGTCCTTGGGCGGGACCAGGACGCCGCCCGAGCCGGACACCGGCTCCGCGATGAATGCACCGATGGTGTCGGGCCCCTCCGCCTCGATGATGCGCACCAGATCGTCGATCAGAAACTGCGTGAACTGCCCGGGAGTCTCGATGCCGCCCGGTCGACGATGATAATCCGTCGCGAGCGTGTGCAGGATTCCGGGAATCGGCAGGTCGAACGTCCGGTGCATCATCGGCAGACCGCTGAGGCTTCCGGCCGCGACCGTAGAGCCATGATAGCTGCTGAGGCGAGCGATGATTTTTTTCTTCTTGGGGCGTCCGAGCAGATTGTTGTAGCGCCGCACGATCTTGATCTGCGTATCGTTCGCTTCCGAGCCGCTCGAGGCAAATACCACGCGCGTCATTCCTGGCGGGGCGAGCTTCAGAAGACGGTCTGAGAGCCGAGCCATGGGCTCGTTGCTGAAATTTCCAAACGTGTGAAAATACGGCAGCTTCGCCATCTGCTTTGCCGCCACGTCGGCGATAGCCTGCCGCCCATAGCCCACGTTCATGCACCACAAACCCCCGCCCGCATCGAGGAACTCGCGGCCATGCTGGTCGATCACCCGCATTCCGCTGGCTTCGGTCATCACCACGACTTCGTTGGTCGCCTGCGCATTCAAGGTGGCGAAGCCATGAATTACATCTTCGCGGTCGAACTGTTCGATCTCGAGGCCGGCCGCTTCTGCCGTCGTCTTGGTCAATCCACCACTCCTGGCGATCCGCGCCTCATGACACGTACCTAGTGTCCTGCGGCCAAGCCGCCGTCGGTTGAAAGGATGGCGCCGGTCGTATAGCTGCTAGAGGAAGCGGCCAGATACAACATGGCTCCGACAGTCTCCTCCGGGGTTCCGATGCGCCCGGCCGGCACGACGCCGGTGATGTACTTGTAAAGCGCATCGCCGCCCGCCGCCGCGTTATCGCGCTGGATCATCGGCGTATCGATCCAGCCGGGGCACAAGGCGTTGACCCGTACGCCGTCGGTTGCGAGGGCAAGCGACATCATACGTGTCATCTGGACCACCGCGCCTTTGGTCGTTGCGTACACGGCGGACCCGGCAGGCCCGCCCATGAGACCGAGGACGGAACTCACGTTGACGATGTTTCCGCGAGTCAGCTTGAGCTGCGGCACACACATTTGGGCGGTGAAGAAGGCGGCCTTGAGATTCAGATCGAGCATGCGCTGCCAATACTCCTCCGTCACGTTGTCGACGAGGCAGTCATCGCCACGTCCGGCATTGTTGACGAGGACATCGAGACCGCCGAGATCGGTAATAGCCTTGGTGATCGTTGTCGTCCGCGCGCGGGTGTTGGACAGATCGCCCGGCGAGGCCACGAATCGCGGTCCGCCGCCCAAGTCCCGAATCGCGCTGTCGACCGACTCGGCGGTGCGCCCATTGATCGCGACACTCGCGCCGAGCGCCCAAAACGCTTGTGCCGCCGCTCGGCCGATGCCGAGGGTGCTGCCCGTCACCAGGACCCGCCGACCGGTGAAATCGAATGGCTTGTTCACGCGTTGACCTGTCGGAGAGTCAATTCGGAGTCGGTACGTAGGGAGCTGCCGGGGGCGTCAACGGCGCGGCCGCGTTGGCGCCGCCCCAGCTCCCGCCCGCGACGCAGCCACCGTCATTCAGCAGAATCGATCCGGTGCAGTAGCCCGCCAGTTCCGAGGCCAGGTAGAGAATGGAGGACGCGCATTCGCGTACGCTTCCGAGCCTCCGCATGGGCGTCGTGTTGCGGACGAACGCGTACACCTGACCGCCGGTCGCCGCGTTTTCGGCCGAGATCATGGGCGTATCGATATAGCCGGGGCAGACCGCGTTGACCCGCACCGCATCGGGGGCGACCTCGATCGCGAGGCCCTTCGTCATGTTCACCAGGCCGCCCTTCGAGATCGCGTACACGAAGCTGTCCGTTGGGCCCGCGCAGATTCCGGCGACCGAAGCCACCATCACGATGTTGCCCCGCGACTTGCGCAGCGCCGGCAGCGCAAACTTCGAGCAAAAGAAGGCCGATCGGAGGTTGACGGCGATCACCTGGTCCCAGTGATCCTCGGTGACATCCATCATGTAGCTGAGCGGACAGATGCCCACGTTATTGACCAGAACGTCGAGGCCGCCGAGCAGCTCGATCGACCGGTTGATGACACGTTCGCAGCCGGCAACAGTGCCTACGTCACCGGCCACCGCGACTGCCTTCGGCGAGTCCAGCTCGCGGACGGCCTGGGCGACCACCTCGTCTTTACGACCGTTGATGGCAACCGTCGCCCCCGCCTCGAGAAACATTTCAGCCGTGCCGCGGCCGATTCCGACCGTGCTGCCGGTGACGAGTACCCGCTTTCCATCGAAGTTCATCGTCATTGGGTCCTGGATATCCCGATGCGCGGCCTGGCATTCACTGATGGGTCGTAGTCTTGCACAGCTGTGCCCAGTCGGATCGGGCCACTCCGACTGAATGCTTAAAACGGATATCGATTATCTGACTCGCCCCTGCACCTCAGCCCCCACGGCGCCCGCTCCGCAGCGCTTCGTCCATACATCGCCCTATACGCAGCGCCTGCGCCGGTACGTATCCGACGGGCGTTCGCCGAATGCACTTCGATAGTAGTGCGCGAAACGGCTCATGTGCGAGAAGCCCCACCGTCCCGCGATGGCTTGCACCGAATCGGGCGCCTTGTCGTCCCGGAGGTCGCGGTGGGCACGGTTGAGCCGCAACGCCAACAGATAGGATTTGGGCGAAACGCCGAGGACCTCCGCAAAAGCGTAGGACAATGTACGCGGGCATACCCGGCCCGCTGTGCAAATATCGCGCAGCGAAATGGGCTCGGCGAGTCGGGACTCGATGTAGTCGATTGCGCGGCTGACGACGTAAGCGCGCGTCGAGGGTGCCGGCAGCCGGTTAGGGGGGGCCTTGTGGTCTGCGACCACCGCGACGATTGAGTCGAGCACCCTCTGTTGAAAGCCGGCGCGTATGCGCTCATGCCCAAGGAGCTCGGGGTGCTGCGTCAATTCCTGCAGCACACCGTATACCGTCCGCTGGAACGCGGTGATCGCCTGCGGATTGGAGGTATAGCAGACCGGTTGCGAGTTTCGGAAGAGATCCTCGAGACCGGGTACAGCGGCCAGGTATTCCTCGAGAAATTGCTCGTCGACGGTCGCCAGTACCAGGTTGAATCGGTCGCTGCCGTTGATTCGGTCGACTCCGTTCCAGCGGTGCGTCACGAGCGCGCTGGCTCCCACGGGGCGGTTGTCGTAGAAAAGGTCTCCGCTACCCGGCAGGTATGAGAAGAACACCCGTGAGCCGGGCCAAGGCGTACCGCGGTAGTTGAACGCGTGGTCTATCCGCTCGTAAACGAGCTGTACCGGGCCGAGCCAGGCGACTTCGGTGTGACCGCTGAAGTGCCCCGCGTGCACCTGCCCGTACTCATGCTCCCATCGGCTGAGGCACTTACCGTGCATCCAGGCGTCGCGGGTGATGCGCGAGTCGATGCTGTACTGGGGACGTGCCACTTGACTGCTTGCTGACTGCATACGCCCCCTTTTAGTGCGCCTTTCCCTCGAACAGCTCTTCCACCCTTTGACCCAATCATAGGGTTTGTGCGGGTCCCCGACCAGCATGACCTGCCAAGCCTCGTTTTGCGGTAGGGCCTTCGCCGTCATGGGCGTATTGCCCAAACTGGATAGCGAGGAGGGAGCCGGTTGATACCATGCCGGCAGGCACTCCAATATCGAGACCCGACGGAATGAGGGATGATTTCCTGCTGATCAACGAGATCTCGACCCTGCGCCGGGACTGGGATACGCATCGAACCCAGGAACACATCCGGAGCCTGCCGATCTGGGGCGGCCCCATCGATTTGCGACAAAAGTTCGGTGGGCTGCAAAATCGTACTTACTTCGTCACGGACGGCGACGGTCATCGCTACGTCGTGCGCTGCGGCTTCGATCAGTATCGCACCCGCCAAACCAGCGTGGTGCAGTGCATTCTCGGGGCGGCCCGACTCGGAATCGGCCCGAAGCTTCGCTATGCCGAGCCGAACCTCACCATCACCGATTTCGTGACCGGCCCCCAGATGCACATGGCTCAGCTGCGCGATCCGCAATTTGTCGCCCGGGTCATCAAGACCGTTAAAGTCATGCATGAGTCGACGGATGCGATCGGCGAGTCCATGAGCTATTGGTGGGCGTTTGACACCGTGCGCCGATACCTGAAGACCATGGAGACCGGTGCGGCACCGACGCTGTGGAAGCCCTCGGAATGGCTGGATGAAGTTCCCTTCTTTCGTGACGTGACGAATCGGCTGGAGCGCGCGATCGGCCCCTTCAAGCCGTGTTTTACCCATAACGATCTGACCTATGTCAACATCATGTACAGCAGCCCGGCACTCGAGCACATCTGGCTGATTGATTGGGATGGCGGCGCGTATGGCCATCCGATGTGGGACATCGCAGAGATGAGCCTGCTGACGGGAGTCGACGACGAATTCGACCGCTTCGCGCTCAAGTGCTATTGGGGCAACCTCAGCGAGGCGCGCCTGAAAGCTCTCGTCCACGAGCACCGCGCGTTCAAGATCATGGCCGGGCTGCGCCTGATCACCGAGGTGATGGTCACCGCCCATGATCCTTATTTTTACCTGACACCGGAAGAAATGGCAGAGAGCATGCAGATCAGCTTCCCCGGCCAGCAACATCATCTCAACGGGCTAGCCGACCTCCTGCGCCCCGGCTTCAATGCGATGTGGGAAGCCTACGGTCGCAACTACCCCTGATTCGACGTCAATCATTTGCTTTCCCGGGCCGAGCGCCCGTGAGGCACTGCGTTTGTTCCAACCATTGGTATAACGGAACGTCACGCGCTTGCTTGCCGCCACGCGATCTGCGCCAGCTCGGGGAACGTCTTCGCCCGCTCTGCCGCTTGCGCGGATGAGGCCGTCCCTCGAATGACCCTGCCCTTGATCCCGTGAAAGATCGCTGCCAGCCGGAAGACATTGAAGGCGATGTAGAACCGGTAATTGGGTATGCCCTCTCGGTCGGTCTGCCGGCAATAGGCAGCCACGTACTCCGACTCGGTCGGAATGTTGAG
>Ga0182024_10021812_pt1 | contig 11591 bp, 12 predicted proteins | sample P32metaG_FD_120480 | JGI IMG/M metagenome (GOLD analysis project Ga0182024, IMG submission 120480) | Permafrost microbial communities from Stordalen Mire, Sweden - P3-2 metaG (Illumina Assembly) | ecosystem: Environmental > Terrestrial > Soil > Wetlands > Permafrost | place: Sweden: Stordalen... | reverse complement strand
TGGCTGGACGGCTCGCACGTCGATCTGGCCTACGACAACGAGGCGCTGGAACCGTACGGCGTCTCGGTCGGAGCGGGCGTCATCGTGGTGTTGCCGCGCGGCGCCTGTGGCGTCGCCGAGACCCATCGCGTGGTCAAGTGGATGGCCAACGAAAGCGCCCGCCAGTGCGGACCCTGCGCTTTCGGTCTGCCCGCGCTGGCCGACGACCTCGCCCACCTCACGCGCGGGTCGAACGACGCCCGTGAGGCCCACCGTCGACTCATCGAGCGAAGCAACGTCATCGAGGGCCGCGGCGCCTGCCACCATCCTGACGGCGTCGTGCGCCTGGTCCGCTCGGCCCTTAAAGTCTTCGCCAACGATATTGGAACGCACCTCAACCACCGGCCGTGCTCGGGCTCCACGTCGGCGAGCCGCTTCGTGCCGGTGCCGTCCTTGGAGCGCGAGGAAGAACTGATATGGCAGTGAGGCGCCGCTCGGGCGGATTTGTCCTGAAGGTCAATCCCATCCTCTGCGACGGTTTTGGGCACTGCCACGAACTGGCCCCGGAACTGGTGGGGATGGACGAATGGGGCTACCCGATCATTTCAACCACACCGGTACCGCACAACGATCTTGCGGCCCTGCAATCGGCGCGCTACGCGGTGAGAGGATGTCCCCGCCAGGCCCTGCGTATCGAGCGGGTCAGCGACCCCCAGTCGGGCCCGTAACGGGAATCGCCTTCGTTTTGGCCTCTTTGGAAACCTAGTAAGGTTCTACGAGCCATGGGATCACTAATCAAGAAGCGCCGTAAGCGCATGCGTAAGAAGAAGCACAAGAAGATGCTGAAGCGAACCCGCTTTCAGCGTCGTGCCGCTGGTAAATAGTTAGTCCCTATCCCGGCGCGGGTGTGGTGATGGTCTGAAGAATCCGCAGTGGGCCCTCGGGACCGGCCATCTCTTGATGCGAGGGATCGTGGGCCCCCTCGACGAACATCGTTGATCCGGACCCGGCCAGGTGGACCTCGCCCAATTCGGCCCGCAGCCAGTCAATGGTGCTGGCGAGCCGTGGTTCGACCAGTTTGGCCGCCGCTTCTAGGTGATTGCGTCCCTCCGGCTTCCAGCCGCGGCCTCTTAATTCGTCGTAAGCGCGGTAACAATCGGCCGTATTCACGCCGAAGTCCGGCAAAATCAGGGTGAGCGTTCGCGCCTCGAAGTCGAGCGGCGTCAGCTGCTCGCCCACGCCCTCCACCAGAGCTCGTCCCCCCAGCTGGCAAAAGGGCACGTCGCCCCCCAAGCTAAGCGCCTCTTGGGGACTGACCCCGCCGGCCCAACGCAGTACCGCCCCGGCGTCCGCGCTCCCGCCGCCCAGCCCGCCGCCGATCGGTATTGACTTTTCAACGGTGATGCCGGCGCGGCGACCAACCAGCTGCAGGGCTCGCGCCACCAGATTGGTCTTCCCGTCGGGTACCTCGGACGAAAAGGGGTTGAAGAAGCGCAGGTAATCGGCCGTCTCGTCCACCACCAGCGTGTCGCAGAGGTCGAGGGTGACCATTTCGCTTCGAAGTTGGTGATAACCGTCGTCGCGCCGTCCAATGATCTCCAGGTACCACGTCAGTTTGGCCGCCGCGCGCAGACCGATCATCGCGCGCTGGCCAATCGAGCGAACTCCTCCAGGGTCAACTCTTCGGGCCGTCGCGTCGCAGCTATGTCGGCGCGTTCAAAGACACCCTCGGTGACCCATCCGGCCAGCGAGCGGCGCAGCATCTTTCGCCGCTGCCCGAACGACGTGCGAATGACCTCAAAAAGGGCCGCCTCGCTCACGATCGCCGGGTCGATACGGACCACATCGTGGCGCACGATCGACACCAGGACCGAGTCGACGTTGGGTTTGGGCAGGAAGACGCTGGGTCCGACCTTTCCCACCACCTGGGCCTGCGCGAAGTACTGCAGGCGCAACGAGGCGGCGCCGTAGGCCTCGTCGCCGGCCTGGGCGGCGAAGCGCTCACCGACCTCTTTTTGCACCATCACCAGCATTCGACGAATCAGGGGCTGGGTCTCTAATAATTGCAGCACCAACGGCGTCGCCACGTTGTAGGGAAGATTGGCGACCACGATGGCCTCGCGGCCACCGAATAGTTCGTGGTAGTTGGCGTGCAGGGCGTCGGCCTGGTGCACCGTTACGCCGTGGGGTTCGACCACCGAGCGCAGAGGGTTAATGAGGTAGCGGTCCACCTCCATGGCCTGGACTTCCGCGCCCGTCTCCACCAGCGCCAGGGTCAACGAACCGAGTCCGGCACCGATCTCGAGCACCAGGTCGCCCGGGCCCACGTTGGCTAAGCGCGCGATGCGACGAACGGTGTTGGGGTCGACCACGAAGTTCTGACCCAGGGCGCGCGAGGGTTTCAGTCCGTGCGTCTCGAGCAGCGCCACCAGTTCCGTACGGGTATGAGTCACCAGCTCACTTTGACACGTAATACACCGTGCCAGAGCGGGGTCAATTGAGCGAATTGGGTTTCGGAGAGGTCCACCACGCGGTTGCCGTGCGAGCCCTCACGGTCGGTCGCTCGACAGACGACGGACTTGCCGGTGGTGAGGTCGTGCACGGTGATCCGCGTGCCAAGCGGCAGGTACCACGTCGCGCACCGTCCCGGAATGAAGTTGTACCAGGTGGCGTCGCCCACGCGGAAGTCACGGGCCTTCGATCGTTTGATGGTGGTCGTGGTCACCGGCACCGTCGTCGTGGTCGTCGACGTGGTGGTCGACGTGGACGACGTAGTGGTCGTCGTCTCACCCGGATAGGTGGTGGTAGTGGTCGACGTCGTGCTGGTGGTGGTCGGCGCCACCTCCGTGGTGGTGGTAGTCGGCGTGGGCTTGGGTTTGGGCTTGGTCTTGACGACGACCTTAATTACCGGTTTGGGACGGGGTCTGGTGAGGCTGGTGGTGAGCACCACGGTGGAGTGCCAGGCCACCAGGGTCCCCGGCGCCGGGGACTGACGACGCACGACAACCCAAGCGCCGCCTGCACTTCCGGGCCCCCGGGTGGTGAAATAGAGGTCGGCCCTGCGCATGGCGGCGTAGACCTGGGCCCTCGAAAGTCCGAGCAGACGGGGGACGGCCCGACGGCCGTGGTAGGCCTGCAGCGACGTGGTAATGCGCACTGTGGAGTGCCAGGCCACTAATTTTCCGGCGGCCGGGGACTGCGCGGCGACGGTGCGCCATTTGGCGTCCGAGCTACCGGGACCCTTGGTGGAAAAGTAGAGCGCGTCGCGATGCATGATGGCGTAGAGCTGGGCCCGTGTGCGACCCACGACGTCAGGCATGCGCACCGGGGCGTGCGACGAGGCCGCCCCCGCCGTGGACGTAGTGAGGACCAGTGAAGTTGCCAAAACGCATGTCACGGTCAAAAGCGACAACGGACCAAGAATCGCCCGTTGGAATGTTGCCCTCAGATTTCCACCCTCCGCCAGGACAATGGTTGGTTTTCAAACTTCCCATCGACAACGCTAGCAAGGGCCGCTCCCGGCGCCCAAAAAAATTACGGCGCGTGTGTAATGCCTAATCAGAGGGTACTTTTGGCGCGGGCAAGTTGAACAACCGGGCCGAATTGGCGGCCGTCGCCGCGCGCAGCGTCGACACCTCTTCACCGCGAAGATCGGCCACAAATTGGCCGACCACGCTCACCAGCGCCGGTTCGTTAGGCCTGCCCCGATGGGGCACCGGGGCCAGGAAGGGACTGTCGGTCTCCACGTGCAGTCGATTGAGTGGCACCAACCGCGCCGCTTCGCGCAAGGAGTCGGCGTTCTTGAAGGTCACCACTCCCGAAATCGAAATGTCACAGCCCAGTTCGAGACAGCGTTCGACGTCGAACGCCGTACCGGTGAAGCAGTGGATCACGGTGCGTGACGGCACGCCCTCACTGGCAAAAACGTCACAGAGATCGTCAAAAGCATCACGGGTGTGCACCACCAGGGCGAGATCGAGTTCGTGCGCGAGAGCGATCTGGGTGACGAAGGCCGCTCGTTGGGCCGAACGGGGTGAATGTTCGTAGAAATAGTCGAATCCGCACTCCCCGATCCCGACCAGACGGGGGTGGCCGGTCCGGGCCAGTTCCAAAACGGGCCCAATATCGTGATTTGCCTCGTGGGGATGGAGCCCGACGGTGGCGTAGATCTCCACGGGCCCCTCGAGGCCAGTAATTGCAAGGGCTTCGCCGGACGTGACGGCGTCGGTGCCAATGACCACCACCCGATCGACCCCGCGGGCGTAGGCCCGTTCGAGGGTTACCTGGGCGCTCACTGCCACCTGGTCATCGGAAAGGAATCGGTCCTGCAAGTGACAATGCGCGTCGGTCCAGTAACTCACTCGTCGCTCTTGATGCGAGGAAAGAGCGGCTCACCTTTTTGAACGACGTGCCCGCCCGAATACAGGCCCCACACCGCGCTCTCGTCAAATGTTTGGTCGTTCGGCGCACCATCCAGCCCGATGCGACTCCATATCTGCTCACACACGTCAGGCATGGCGGGCGAGGCCAACACTGCGACGAGGCGGATTGCCTCCAACGCGTTGCCCATCACGGCGTCCACCTCGCTGCCCGGCTCCAGCTTCCACGGCGCCCACTGTTCGAGGTAGGCATTGGTCGCACCGATGAGGCGCCACGTTGCCTCGAGGGCGCCCTGAGGATTGAAACTGTTCCACGCGGACCGCGTCTCGGCAATCGCCACTTCGGCCTCGGCGCGAAGTGGCGAGTTGACCCTCGACGCGGGGCCAATTCCGTCGCACTTAGACGTGACCACCGCACTCACGCGCGCCACCAGGTTGCCCAGATTATTCGCGAGGTCGGTGTTGTAACGATTGATGATGCCTTCTATGGAGAAGTCGCCGTCGTTGCCCAACGCCGTTTCGCGCAAGAGGTAGTAGCGAATTGGATCCACGCCGTATTCATCGGTGAGCACCACCGGCGAAATATCCGTGAGTTTCACTTCGCCTTGCGCGGCCATGGTCTTGGAGAGTTTCTTGCCGGCGACCAACAACCAACCGTGGACCTGCACGTGCGATGGTGGTTCCAGTCCGGCGGCCATGCACATGGCGGGCCACCACACGCAATGAAAGCGGATGATCTCCTTGCCAATGAGGTGATGAGAACAGGGCCACCATTTGGCGACTTCGTCATCATCACGCCCGTACCCCACGGCCGTCAAATAATTGATAAGAGCGTCGTACCAGACGTAGAACACGTGCTTCTCGTCCCACGGCACGGGCACGCCCCAGTCGATCGAAGTGCGTGTGATGGAGATATCCCTTAAGCCGCCTTTAACAAACGAGAGCGCCTCATTGCGCTTGGTGTCGGGGGTGACGAAACCGGGATGCTCGTCGTAGTACGCAATCAGTCGATCCTCAAAGTCACTCAGACGAAAGAACCAGTTCTCCTCTTCCATTTCGGTCAGGACCGTTCCGTGTACGGGACACTTACCGTCGTCGCTCGCTTCGAAGGTGTAGTAATCCTCGCAACTGACGCAGTAGAGGCCCTGGTAGACGTCCTTGTAGATGTAGCCGTTGTCGTAGATAGTGCTCAGGAACTTCTGCACGCTCACGAAGTGACGCGGCTCGGACGTGCGAATGTAGTCGTCGTAACTTATGTTGAGCGCGTCCCAGGCCTGGCGAAAGCGCAGCGACGTTTGATCGGTCCACTGCTGTGGAGACACACCATTCTTCTCGGCGGCGTCGGCGACTTTCTGTCCGTGCTCGTCGGTCCCGGTGAGGAATTTTGTCTCGTCGCCGAGCAGTCGGTGCCAACGCGCCATCGCGTCCGCGTTCACTGTCGAGTAGGCGTGACCGACGTGAGGCGCGTCATTGACGTAATAAATCGGGGTGGTGATGTAGAAGCGACCCATCGGAAGAGATTACTGACTCACGAGCCGTTGCCGGCGCGCAGTTCAATCGCCATGAGGTAGGTCGAACGGTGCGCGACGCCGAGCGCCTCTTCAACGAGCGCCACCGCGTCGCGCACACTGCTGCCAGTTCGCAGCTGCTCGGACAGGGCCGCGCGAATAATATCGTCATCGATCGGGGGCGCCTCGGAGGACCCTTCCAGGACGACCACGATCTCACCCAACACCTCGCGATTCAAGAAAATTTCCGCCACCTCGAGCACGCTGCCGCGCACCACTTCTTCATGGAGCTTGGTGAGTTCACGGGCGATCACCACCCTTCGCGATGAAAAGTGTGTGGCCAATTCGCCCAACGTCGTCGAGAGTCGCTGGGGTGATTCGTAAAAGATGACGGTCCGCGGTTCGCGAAACCATTGGTGGTAGAAAAGTTCGCGCTCGCCCGCTTTGCGCGGAAGAAAACCTTCCATTACGAAGCGATCGGTGGCTAGGCCGCTTATCGTGAGTGCCGCAATGGCCGCGGACGGTCCGGGAGCGGTCGTCACCTTGAGGCCGGCGTGCGCGACGGCCGCCACGACCCGACTGCCCGGATCGCTAATGCCCGGGGTTCCGGCGTCACTGATGAGCACCACCAGCTGGCCTTGGCGAACTCGTTCGACGACTTCATTACAGAGTGAGGCTTCGTTGTGTTCGTGCAGCGCTCGCAATCGTCGATTGACGGGAATACCGTGGGCGCTAAAGAGGGTGCTCGAGTGACGGGTGTCTTCGCAGTAGATCACGTCGGCACTTTCGAAAAGCGTCAGGGCCCGGCGAGAGAGGTCGCCCAGATTTCCAATCGGTGTTGCCGCCACCACCAACTGACCGCCGGTCGCACTTTCATCTGACACTTCCACTACGGCTCCCTCGTTTGGCTCAGTGAGCCTTCCACCTACTAACATTGTCACCTATGTCAAAGCGGACGGTAAAGCGCAAACTACGCGCCAAGAAAAAGGCTAACCACGGCAAAAAGCCGAATTGCGGCCGCGGCTAAGGCCGTTTCGCCTACATCGCCCCGTTCCACGCACATTCGCGCGTCGTAAGCAACTCAACTAATAGCGTCGGTCGGTCGCTAATGATGCCGTCCACCTCGAGTTCCACCATTCGAATCATGTCGTCGTAATCGTTGAGCGTCCACACGTGCACCGCGACGTCGGCCGCGTGCGACGCTTCCACGAACTGTTGGGTAACGACGTCGACTCCCCCCATAGACATGGGGACCTGGAAGGCCACCACCGGCGGCACGATCGGTGCCGAGCCCTCCATCAGGGAAAAATAAAAAGCGGCCATCTCATTGGTCGCCGCCGACGTCGCCACTCCGGGAGCGAACGAACGAAACGACTGAATCGCCGCGTCGTGGAAGGAGGCCACGATCACCGAACTACCGCGCTCCAGACGATCGAGTTCCTTGGCCAGCAACTCCTCGTACGGCTCTACCTGGGGACCGCTTTGCTTGATGTCCAAGTTGAGCAGCACGCCGGGAAACGCCGTAGAGACCTCTTCGAGCGTCGCGATGGCGAAACGTCGGTCGTCAGGAGCCTTGGCCCGGTGCACGTACTCTGCCGGAGCGCGCGCGTACGTGACGGTCTCGCCGAAAATCCACCAGTAGGAATTATCCATGTCGCGAAGTTCGGCGAGCGTTAAGTCCGCGATGGCCCCGTGATGGTTTGTGGTGCGGTCCACCGTCTCGTCGTGACAGACCACGATCTGGCGATCCCTGGTCGCGTGCACGTCGAGTTCGATGGCGCTCGCGCCGTTGTCAATCGCTTGGCCAATCGCGAAGAGTGTGGACGAGGGTCCTTCGAAGGAGCCGCCCTGATGGGCGAAGGCTACGATCCTGCGGCTTAGCCAGGGGTTACTCACGTGCGCGCGACGCGCGGCGTGACGCCAGGTAGCCGTTGGGGAAGAGCTTGTGCTCCATGCGATTCTCCATGTAAAAAGCCAGTCCCGGCACGAATCCCGCCCCCAGCATCAGCGCCACGTAGCCCAGGTGCAATCGGGCCTTCAGCGCGACCTGGAAGGACATGATCAAGTAGATCGGATAGAGCACCACGCCGTGGCCAATGCCCACCACCGCCACGAAAATGTACATCGACTTCCATAACTTCAAATCAACTATGTGCAAGAGCAACGTGCCGCACAGTATGAGCAGCGTGGTGCCGGTGACGAACGACATGATTCGGTAACGTCCGAATGCACCCTCCATCAATGTCCCCAAAGCTTCTTTTTCGGCTCGGTGGCCAGCTCGGCCAGGTGATCGTTGTAGGCCGCCAGCGTAGGGTCCTCCGGTTCACTGCTCGCGTGGCGGGCCGCCAGGGCTTGGGCTCGCATATTGTCTTCGTAGTCGCGCCGGGCCTGCTCTTCATGCTCGGTGGCCTTTTCCAGGTTGAGCAACGCGTACCAACCGAGCACTCCTAGCAGGGCAAAGGCGGGCCATTCAATTGAATACATGTAGCTGAGACCGTTGCCTTGAATGGCCCGTCCCACCTGCCACCACGCGGCCGTAACACACAGGGCGATCCAAATGATCACGGCGAAATGTAAACCAATTGCGCGGGGGGAAAAATACTTCGACTTCACGGAGCCACTCTACCGAGCACGGCCGCGTTCACGACTGGTCGTTCTAAGATGCACCAATGCCACCAATGACCATGACGCAGTTTTCGTGGCGCCATTTGAACTTGTGGCATCTCGGGATTATTCCCTTAATTCTTTTAATAGGCGCGGCCGTTCTCTACTGGTGGGCCGCTCGCCGGGCCGCGCACTGGCCCCGGTGGTGCTCGGTGATGTTTCTTTGCGGTCTGCTGATCACTTTCGTGGCGACCGAGTCGGTGATTGGCTACTTCGACATGGAGTACTTCAGTGACCACATGGTCCAACACCTCATGCTCATCATGGTGGCCGGGCCATTGTTCGCGCTCAGCCGACCGCTCGACTTGGCCTACGAAGCGGGTCCGACCAAATTGCGTTCCATTTTGGACGGTGACGTCATGAAGGCGCTCACCCATCCCCTCTTTGCCTTCGTCCTCTACTTCGTCTTCATTCCCGTCACCCATCTCACCGGGCTGTTCAATCTGATGTTGGAGCATGAGTGGATCCACCACCTCGAGCAGGTGGGCTTTCTCGTCGTCGGTTATCTTTTTTTTCGCGCGGCCTTCGGGCTGGAGCGAGGCTTCACGCTCCATCCAGGCCTTCGGCTGGTCTACGTGATGGCGGCCGTTCCGGTCGACACCTTTACGGGACTGGCGCTCAATATGACGACCCACGATCCCTTCCCCACGTACCTCAGGATGTCGCCCTTGGGTTCGACCAAAGCTTCGATACTGGCCAACGTGCACTTAGGCGGCGCGGTGATGTGGATCGGCGGTGACGCATTGATGTTGCTCGCCTGCATACCCATTGCGGTGATGTGGGTGCGCTTTGAGACGCTGCGCACCAGGGAGCTCGACGCCATACTCGACGCGCAGGGAATCTAGAGCAGTCCGGCGGCGATAGCCAACTCTTCGAGATCGTTCTCGGGACGGGCGCCGAGGTGCGCGATGATCTCTCCCGCGCAGAGCGAACCCAGCTCGGCCGCCTCGACGGGATCGGCACCGAGCGCCAGCCCGTAGAGAAAACCGGAGGCGAACATGTCACCGGCGCCGTTTTGATCAACCACGCGGTCGACCTCGTGGGCGGGCACGTTGACGACGCCCGACACGGTCGCGACGTCGGCGCCCAGGGGACCGCGCGTCACGACCGCTAAGACACCGAGTTCTTCGAGCAATCCGAAAGCCTGTTCGAGCGTTTGGGCTTGAAAGAGCGAAAGTATCTCGTCCTGGTTGGCCAGCAACACGTCTACGTCGTGGGTCACCAGTTCGAGAAAATCACGCCGGTGTCGATCAACGCAGAACATGTCCGACAGCGAGAGCGCCACCATGGAGTCGTGCAGGTGCGCAAAGTTGACCACCTTTTGAATTGCCTCTTTCGCCGGCGCCAGATCGTAGAGATAGCCCTCCACGTACGTGATCTCGGAGCGAGCAATCAGCGTTTCGTTGATGTCGGAGACGCGTAGCTGATTGGACGCTCCCAAGTAAGTGGCCATGGTGCGCTGGGCGTCGTCGGTGATGAAGACGTGACAACGTCCGGTAACGCCTTCGCCTTCGCGGGCGATGGCGAGATCCAGTTCCACGCCTAATGAACGAAGGTCGTGCGTGAATCGTTGCCCGAACTCATCGTTGGCGACCTTGCCGATGTAGCCGCAGGTCCCGCCGAGCGCCGCCACGCCGGCGATAGAGTTCGCCACCGACCCTCCCGACATTTGAACCGTGGGACCCATGGCGTTGTAGAACGTGTCGAGTTGATCCTCTTCAATCAACGTCATGGTGGATTTAACGAGTCCTAACGTGGCGTACATCTCCTTGGAATCCTGGGAGATGATGTCGAGCATGGCGTTGCCAATTCCGGTAACGGCGAGACGACTCGGGCCAGGTTTTATCCGTAGAGAAACGGGCGTCGGCGGAATTGTCACTTAGTGAGCGTAGAACTTTTGGACCTAAGGTATTGACATATGAGCTCTTCGGCCAACCCCTACCGTCTCGCCCGGAGCGTCGTTCCCTCGGCCTACCGGATCTTTCTGACCCCCGATCTGGACCACGCGACCTTCACGGGACGGGTCGAAATAGACATCGACATCCACGAATCGCTAAAGGCGCTCACGCTGCACTCGCTCGATCTCACCTTGGCGGTCGCGACCATCAACGTCGGTGAAAGGACGTACCTTTCGAGCAATCCCGTCCACGACGAGACCTACGAAACAGCCACCTTCTTGTTCGCCGAGGACCTCCCGACCGGTCCGGCCACCCTCGAGATTGCCTATACCGGCCACCTGAACGACCTGCTCGTAGGTTTCTATCGTTCGACCTTCACCGACGCAGAAGGCACCGTCCACACCATCGCCACCACCCAATTCGCACACTCTGACGCCCGACGGGCCTTTCCCTGCTGGGACGAGCCATCCTTCAAGGCCACCTATCAGGTGAACCTCGTCGTACCCAGCGATTTAGCCGCCTACTCCAATTCACCCGAGATCGCTAGCACCGATCTCGGCAACGGTCAGCGCTCGGTCAGCTTTGGCCCCACTATGAAGATGTCCACCTACCTGGTGGCCTTCGTGGTGGGCCCCTTCGAAGAGACGGCGCCGCTCGACGTCAACGGCACGCCCCTTCGCATACTCTTCCCGTCCGGCAAGGCGCACCTGGCCGAATTGGCGTTGGAGTGCGGCGCCTTCTCGCTGCGGTTCTTCTCGGACTACTTCAACATTGACTACCCCGGCGACAAGTTGGACATGATCGCCGTTCCGGACTTCGCCTACGGGGCCATGGAAAACCTAGGACTGGTGACCTACCGCGACAATGCCCTGTTGGTTGACCTTAAAACGGCTTCGCTCAGCGAGAAACAACGCGTCGCCGAGGTGGTGGCCCACGAGATTGCCCACATGTGGTTTGGCGACCTGGTGACCATGGAATGGTGGGAGGGGATCTGGCTCAACGAAGCCTTCGCCACCTTCTGCGCCGCGCTCTGCATTGAAGCCTTCCGTCCCGAGTGGAAGACCTGGATCGATTTTGGCATCCAGCGCGACATTGCCCTACAGGTGGACGGTCTGCACACCACCAGGTCCATTGAGTACGAGGTCATCTCGCCCGACGACACG
>Ga0182024_10021811_pt1 | contig 11592 bp, 9 predicted proteins | sample P32metaG_FD_120480 | JGI IMG/M metagenome (GOLD analysis project Ga0182024, IMG submission 120480) | Permafrost microbial communities from Stordalen Mire, Sweden - P3-2 metaG (Illumina Assembly) | ecosystem: Environmental > Terrestrial > Soil > Wetlands > Permafrost | place: Sweden: Stordalen... | reverse complement strand
AATACATCGAGGTGTTCTACAATCGCAAACGACTACACAGTTCGTTAGGCTATGTCAGCCCCGAATCGTTCGAGGCGGCCTGAAACATTCACGACGAGCGCCCACGGAATGTGGGGAAGCCCAGTATCCGATAACAGCCAACGAATTGCCAGCCAGCATCCACGCTTTCTTACCGTGGAACAAACCTCGGAAATCAGAAAGGTTCTTGCGAATTATCCAAAACAAACCATCGTTGTATTTTTTAATCCAGGCGACATAGAGGCCTTTGCCTATGCACAAGATTTTATCGCGATATTTGATGAACTCGGTTGGGACGTGGAGGTACAAAAATACGATTTTCGTGGAAGTTTTTATAATGTCTCTGTCTCTATCTCGAGTGATAAACCCGTTGTGGCCCCGGCTGGCGCGCTCGGATTGCTTTATGTTCTCGTTCGACTGAAGCTGACAGATCAACAAGAAATTCCAAGAAGCTCGACCGCCCCAACGACCGTGAAAATCAGCACTACCGCAAAAATAAAAACCGGCGAGATAGGCTTTTTGGTAGGTCCGAAACCGAGCCAGCCCACCAGCAACCCCTAAATATAAAGACGCACAAGCATCAATCCCCTCCGGTCTCGACGAGTCCCAGAATAAGGGTCGTCCCAACCTGCCGTTTTGGCTTTTTTGTGCAGGATTTTGGGTTTTTGTGCAAAACGGGGTTTCGGTAGGCTTTTTGTGCAAAGCCCCGCCGATAAGTAAATTACCTATATCACAATAGGAAAAAATTGTGCCTGCGGTCAAAGCTTCCGACCGATTTTCAGCGGAAAACGAATGGTTACAGTACGCACTGCCCGTCGCGGTGCGTCCGGCCCCAGGGGGGGACGGATTCATCCGCGCGGGCGTTTTTTTTAATATGCGGGGATCAATTTCGCGTGCGGATAGGCTTCCAAAAGAATTTGCTGGCAGTTTTGCCCCGCCAGTGCCCGGGCCTGGGCGCACCACTGGCATAATCCCACACCGTGGCCCGCGCCGTGCCCGTCGTAAAAGGTCACTGAATCGGGATTGGCCTCGCTGTTGATTTTGCAGAACGAGCTGGGCAGCGTCGTCCCGGGCTGCGCGTCGGTGTTGACGGCCTCGCGCATCTGCTCGGCCGCCCAATTGAACTGCACGCCCGGGTGCGTATCGGTGACGACAACGCGGGTGGGCCGGCCGTAGCGGTTCAGCGCCTGCACCTCAATGCGTGCGACGCCGCCGAGGTTCATCTCCGGAAATTCCCGCCCTTCGGCCTTGCTGCGCCGCTGCGCCCACAGGCGGAAGCGGCGCGCCAGCTCCTGCTTCTTGATGACGACCGGGCCCCAGTTGAAAAATTTGGACATGCTACAGCACGGTCCGTCATAGCGCTCGGCCAGCGGCTCGATGTATTGCTCGCCGGGGAATGCGTCCGTGGCCGATTGCGCGACCCCGCCGCAGCAAGCGCTGAAATAGGCTTTGAAGATGTGGCCGTCGCCCGGTCCGTAAGTAAGCACGATCCCCACGGTGGAATCGACCGCCTGGCAGCCGCGGACCGTTTCTGCGGGCATTCCACCATAGACCTGGCTGCGCTGGTCGGGGTAGACGTCCCAATATCGGCTCAGGCCGCCGGTGTGCGATTCATACAGGGCGTACGTGCGGGCGGCGATCGCCTGTGCCCGGATCGCCTCGATCGGCCACGAGGGGTACATCTCCCTGGTGACGACGCCCTTGAGATAATCGTCCACGCCCAGATCATCGATGACGTCGAACCTGCCCTGTGCGACGGGGACAAAGCGAAAATCGCCGCGATATTCGACGCCGTTAATGGCAATGCCGCGGTCAGAGTTGCTCTGCAGGGTCATCGCGCCCGAGCCCAATCCCAGGCGCCCGATGTGCCAGCCATCGGCGCTCAGCCATAACGGAACGGAGAACGCCGATGGAAACTGCAAAGCGCGCCCCGCCGGCTGCGAATCCAGAAAGACGCGCGGGTTGTCCGCAGCCGTCACGCTGACCTGCTGGACATTTTCCAAAAGCCGCACCCGAATGCGCGGCGACCCCGAAGCCAGCGGTTTGCTCGCCGTGTCGTGGCTGCAGGCCAACGGCAAAATCAGCAGCAGCAATATGGCGGCGTGATTGAGAAGTCGCACCTTGGCCTCCCTGCCTTGGTGGCGTCCGATTTGCCCGTCCTATTCGTCCAGCTTTCGCAACGTCAGCCCAAAATTGGTCATTTGTTGCTTGATCTCGTTGAGACTGGTCTGCCCGAAGTTCTTGCAGCCCAGCAGCTCGTCCTCGGTGCGCGCGGCCAGCTCGCCCAACAAATTGATGTTGAGCCGCTGCAAGGCCTTGCGGCTGCGGACGGACAGTTCCAGATCGGCGACGCTTTTGTTGAGGATTTCCGGCGCCACGTTTCCGGCGACCGACGCCGACCGGCGTACGCCGCCCTTGGCGTCCTCCGAGGCCTGGCCCAAACGCAGGCCCTTCTGCGCCAACAATGCCTTGATTTCGTTGAGGCTGGTCTCTCCGAAGTTTTTGTAGCTGAGCAACTCCTGCTCCGTGGTCTTAAGCAGATCACCGAGCGTCCGGATGTTCATTTTTTTGAGGCAATTGCGGCTGCGGACGGAAAGCTCAAAATCGGTCACCGGAATGTTCAGCACGGCGTTGCGGCGGTCGCCGCGGCCGTCAAGATCCTCGTCGTAGTGCATGCTGCGGGCCGACTCCACGTCCTTCATGTACAGCCGGGCCCGCTCGTGATTGGCGTTGGTCCGCAAGATCGCATCGAGGCAGCGGTGCGCTTCATCGTAATGGTTGTTGTCTTCGTAAAGAACCGCCAGGTTCATCAGCGCGTTGAGGTGCACCGGGGGGCTGGTGCAGATGCGCTCGTAGAGTTCGATGGCCTTGGCATCCTCGGCCCGGCGGTCGTAGAGCACGGCCAGGTGAAACGCCGCCTGTTCGTGGTCGGGGTTTTCGTTCAGCGAACGCTCGTAGAACTCCACGGCTTTTTCGTGCAGCCCCTGCTGTTCGGCATCCAACCCGCGGCGATAAAATTCCTCGGCGGCCCTGTCGTTAATTGACGAAACTGTCGCTTCGCTCATCGTGTCCGTTCGCTCCTGATTATCGGCGTTAGAATCGGCGGGCAGGCCCGCCGGCTAAACGGGTATTAGAGGGGCGACACGCGGAACTGTCAACCGCCCGGCCCATGAGTACCATCATCATTCGGATGATTTCGCGCATAAACCGCGTGGCTATTGTCGCCAATCCCATCGCCGGGCGGGGCAAGGTCCGCCCCCTGGCGCAGGCGATTACCGATCAGCTTAATTCCGTCGGGCTCAAAGCCAGGCTGCTGATGGATGGGCCGGCGCAAGCCTATGCCGACGGCCTGATGTGCGCGGACGCCGTTGTTGCCATGGGTGGAGACGGAACGTTGCGTGCGGTCGCCGCACGCTGTCTGCAATTGCGGGGCGAAATTCCCCCGCTCCTGCCGGTCCCCATGGGCACCGCCAACCTGATGGCTCGTTACCTGGGAATCGACTGGGCCACCGCCGACCTGCCCGACCGCGTCGTTCAATCGATTCGGCGCGGAAGGACTACGCTTCTGGATGCGGCGCGGGCCAACGGCGAATTATTTTTGCTCATGGCGGGCATCGGCCTGGATGCCCAGATCGTTCATAACCTGGATCGGCATCGCAAGGGGCCGATCAACTACGCCAGTTATGTTATTCCGGCGGCGATGACGTTGGCCGGCTACCGATACACACCACTGCGGGTACGGATCGATGGCGTCGAGGCGTTCGCGATGTCCCCGGGCGTCGCGTTTGTGGCCAATGTGAAGGAATATGGCACCGGCTTTTCCCTTGTACCCGGCGCCCGTCCCGACGACGGGCTGCTGGACGTGTGCGTTATTCCCGTGCGCGGCCGCGCGGACGCCCTGCGCTATTTCCTCCACGCCGCCGCCGGCGAGCACCTGCTTGGCGAAGGGGTTGTCTATGCCCGCGGCAGGCAGATCGACATCGAATCTTCCGGCACGCTGCCGGTCCAAATCGACGGCGAGCCGGCCGGCCACACGCCGGTTCACATCGACTTGCTTCCCCTGCGCGTGCCATTTATCGTGCCGGGGTGAAATCGGGTATCGACATCCTGCAGCGCCAACGCTGTCCGCTGGCGATCATCGCCGGACCTTGCGTTATCGAATCGGGCGAGCAATGTTTGGTCATCGGCTCGCACGTCAAGAGAATCTGCGACAAGCTTGGGTTGGCTTTTATCTTCAAAGCCAGCTTCGACAAGGCGAACCGAACCAGCAATTCCAGCTTCCGGGGACCGGGATTGACCGATGGATTAGTGGTGCTGGACCGGTTGAAAAAAGACCTGGGCGTGCCGGTGCTGACCGATATTCATGAGCCGTCCCAGGCTGCGGTGGCGGCGGCTGTGGTGGACGTGCTGCAAATCCCCGCGTTCCTGGCTCGCCAGACCGATCTGCTCATCGCGGCGGCTCGGACCGGCCGATGGGTCAACGTCAAGAAGGGCCAGTTCATGGCCCCGGCGGAAATGGCCAACGCGGTGGAGAAGATCAAATCCACCGGCAACGATCAAATCCTGTTGACGGAGCGCGGAACATTTTTCGGCTACAACCGCCTGGTGAACGATTTCCCTGGCTTGGCGGTGATGAAGGACCTGGGCTACCCGGTGATATTCGACATCACGCACAGCACACAGCAGCCCGCCGGCCAGGGAACGCAAAGCGGCGGCAACCCGCAATACTCCCCCCTGCTGGCCCGCGCAGCCGTGGCGGCTGGGGTGGATGGATTATTTTTAGAATGTCATCCCGATCCCAGGAACGCCAAGAGCGACGCGGCGACAGTGATGGACCTCAAGAACGTCGAGTCGCTTCTGGCGCAGTGCAGGCAGCTGGCGGAATTGCGGCGTAGTTGGGAAACAGCTCAATCGTAAACATCGCGCCGATGGGCAATAGTAATCACCGATACGGTTCGCGCTGCATCATCGATCGAGTACACGACGCGCCAATCTCCTGCGCGGTAGCGAAAAGTGCCTGCCAAAGGACCTTTGAGTGCCCTGATGTTATTGCCGACACGCGGGTTCGACTCGATTCGGAGAAAGCATTTGGCAAGCTTGCGAGCCAAGGGCGAATCGGCAGACCGGTAGACCTTTTGTGCCTCTTCCGAAAGTACCAGCTTATGCACGGCGGCGAGCCTTGCGCCAGGGTGCGGATCGTCCTGCGCGTATGTCCTTGATGCCGCGACCGAACGATTCCAGAAACCCCGGAATCTCGAGCAGCTCTCTGGTCACTGCGTCCGCCTGTGGATCGTTGACATAAGCCAGGAAGCCGGAAACAAAGCGCAGACGCTGGCCGGACAATTGGTCAATTGCCTTTTTTGCTTGCCGCCGCAATTCCGTTGTTCTCACGGTGCCACCTCAATGAACCTGATCATATCATATTCGCCTTTAGATTTGCTGGATCCAAATTCAGCATGAGCTCGCGCGTGTCATCTAGGTCTGATGGTGAAATGGCGGAAGAACCACGCGACGGCGAAGACGATGATTGGGATTGCCATGCTGATTGCGACCAGGCGGTAGCGGCGCAGGTTTCCTGAAATCGGGTTGGGCCTGACCAAGCGATCGGCGCGGCCGGTGATTTGCACCGCCTGGGGATTGTCCAGATCCTGCTTCATCTCCAGGGCGGTTTGATAACGGTCCTGCGGATTTCGGGCCATGGCGTGCAGGACGATCTCCTGGGCCTGCGGGGAGATTTTTTCATTGCGCTGGCGCGGGGCGATCGGATCGCCGCTGAGGCGACTGTTCATAATGATGAACGGGTTGGGGCCTTCGAACGGTACGCTGCCGGTCAACATCTCGTAGAGGATCGCGCCCAGGCTGTAGATGTCGGTGCGGGCGTCGCCGCGGCGGCCTTTTACTTGCTCGGGCGCCATGTAGTCGGGAGTACCCATCGCCGGGGTGAAGCCGCCGAACGTCAGCCGCCGCTGGCCCTCGAACTTGGCGATGCCAAAATCCATGATGCGGATGGTGCCGTCGTTGCAGATCATGATGTTGTCGGGTTTGAGATCGCGGTGGACCACATCGTGCTCGTGCATGTAGTGCAGCGCCTCGCACACGCGACTGGCGATCTTGAGCCCGTCCGCCTCGGGCATCGGCCGAATCTGGTGCATCAGATGGCCCAGGGTCTGGCCATCGAGATATTCCATGACGATGTATGGCCGGCTCTTCTGGAACGAGTCATCGTCGAACATCCGCAGGATGTAGGGATGCTGGAGCGCTTTGCCGATCGCCTGCTCGCGCTGGAAGCGCTGATAGAAACCGGGATCGGATTCAAACTGCATGAACGGGACCTTCAGGGCAACCACGTTGCCGGTGGTTTGATCGACCGCCTTGAAGATCGAGGCCATGCCGGAGCGGCTGATGACGTCGGTGATTCTGAATCGTCCGTCCAGAACCTGGCCGATTTCCAAATCGCTACCCATGATGGCCGGTCTCTCTTTCTGATAAGTGGGCAGACCGCGATAATAGCTGAGGCGTTCGGTCCCCTGGATCTGAATGGCCTGGACCGAGAGATTGTCGTCGGCGCCGCGGCGCTCGGCAAGGCGCACCAGCAATCTGCAGATGTCGTCGGGAGATTGTTTGGCGGCGACCTCGTAAATTTCCCCTTCGGTCAGTTGCGTCCAGACCCCGTCGCACATCTGAACGATCACATCGCCGCGGTTGACAGTCACAGTGTGATAGTCGGCGCGGAGGGTTGGCTCCTGTCCCACGGTGCGGGTCAGCACCGATCGCATCTGGCTGCTCATTGCATCATCAACCGTGATCAGCCCCAGCTTGAGCTGCACTCCGGCATAGGAATGGTCGTTGGTGAGCTGCTGTATCCGTCCCTGTCGAATGATGTAGACCCGGCAATCTCCCACGTGGCCAATATTGACCTCATTGTGGCGGAAGAGGCAGATGGTCAATGTCGTGGCCATGCGCCCGCTGCCGTTGTTCTTGATGTTTTGATCATAAACCGCGAGGTTGGCGGCCATGAACATCTGGTAAAGAACTTGCGTCGGGGGGGCCAGCGGCTTGGCTTCCAAAAAGGACTTCAGACAAGCCTCACAGGCGGCTTTGCTGGCAATTTCGCCCCTGGCCTGCCCGCCCACCCCATCAGCCAAAACAGCGATTGCCCCGCGGTTGCGCCAATCCGCATCCTCCTTGGGCTGCCAGAAGGCGACGTAATCCTCGTTATGAGGACGGACCGGCCCGGGCGTAGATAAGCTGGCGTAGACGATCTGCATGGAATCGTATTTATGTTTCCGGCTGGATAGGGGGAATTTTAGGTGTGGCTGGCCACTTTACAAGAGGCTTTGGCACCCTACCGATTTCAAAAACAGTTGGCCGCGCGCCCGCGTTTTCGGCTGTCGGACGGGGCCTTTCTTGTCCCAACGGCGCCGCGACATTAACTTGTCGCAGCTTATGCCCAATCCCATCAACTTCGTCTGGACCCTGCTGGCTGGATTCCTTGTCATGTTCATGCAGGCCGGCTTCGCCCTGATGGAAACCGGAATGTGCCGGGCCAAGAACGTCGCACACACCATGTCCATGAACTTCATGGTCTATGCCCTGAGCATGATCGGGTTCTTCGTTTGCGGCTTCGCCTTCATGATGGGCGGCATCAACGGCACGGTGGGCGATTCTTCGATCCCGCTGCTGGGCGGCCCGGCCTCGCTGGGAATTCACGGCGGGCCTGCCCTTAACCATATGATCTACCTGACCCTTTTCGGCAAACATTGGGGCATCTGCGGCTTCAGCGGATTTTTCCTCAGCGGACACTCAATCCAACCCGGCGCGCTCTTCCTCTTTTTTTACATGATGGTTTTCATGGATACCTGCGCCACCATCCCCACCGGCGCTTTGGCAGAACGCTGGCGATTCAAAAGCTTCGCCATCTTCAGCGTCTGCGTAGGGGCGTTCATCTACAGCGCCTACGGATGCTGGATGTGGGGCGGCGGGTGGCTGGCGGCGCTGGGCATCAACTGCGGCCTCGGCCACGGTGCGGTCGACTATGCCGGATCCTCCGTCGTCCATCTCCAGGGTGGAATCCTCTCGCTGATCATGGCCTACCAAATCGGTCCCCGCATCGGCAAGTATGATCCGCAGGGCCACCCACGCCCCATCTTCGGACATCACATGCCCATGGTGATGTTCGGCACCTTGGTTCTGGCCTTCGGCTGGTTCGGCTTCAACGCCGGCTCCTCGCTTTCCGGCACCACCGATCGGATTGGCCTCATCGCCGTCAACACCATGCTGGCTTCGGGATCATCCACCGTCGCCGCCTGTCTCTACATGTGGAAAATCTATGGCAAGCCCGATCCATCCATGATGTGCAACGGCCTGCTGGGCGGCCTGGTCGCCATCACCGCGCCTTGCGCTTTCGTCAGCCCGGTGTGTGCGTTTTTCATCGGCATCATCGCCGGCTTGATCACCGTCTTCGCCGTCCTGTGGTGGGAACGCAAGGGGATCGACGATCCCGTCGGCGCCATCAGCGTTCACGCCGTCGCCGGGCTGTGGGGAATTCTCTCCGTCGGGCTTTTTGCCGATGGAACCTTCGGCGACGGCTACAACAACGTCGCCGGCAATGTCACGGGCCTGTTCTACGGCAAACATTCCCCCAAACAACTCCTGGCTCAAGTGATCGCCGCGGTCGTCTGCATTGCCTGGAACCTGATCGTCGGAGGGCTGGTCTTCAGGATCATCGGCCGGCTGATCGGCTCCAATCGCGTTTCGCCCGAAGTAGAAATCGCCGGCCTGGACATCCCCGAAATGGGCGCACCGGGCTATCCCGAATTCATCTCCCACATCTCCAGCGAAAACATCGCCACGAGCGAAATCGATTCGGCCAGCGCCCGGGGATAATGGCACTGATCCACCGATCAACCGATTGACCAAACGTCCCGCGCGCTTAGAATCGTTTGGCAGCTCGGCAGCGTAGCTCAGTTGGCAGAGCAAGGGATTCATAAGCCCTGGGTCGCCGGTTCGAGTCCGGCCGCTGCTATTTCGATCTCTCTTAATTCCGCTGATTCATTGCTCGGAAACCCGATCCGTTCACCGCGCGATGAATGAGCCGGCTAAGCCGTCCCTATCAATGAAAAATGCGTGCGGCATAGTCAAATTGGATACAGTTTGCAACTTGTACCCATCCCGAAGTAAAACCCCGTCACGTCGTGCAAAGGATCACCACTATGTCAAAACGAATCGGTCAATTTGTGTGCTACGGCATCGCCATGCTTATGATCAATATCCTTGTCGGATGCGACGCGGTTCCGACTGCCGCGACGGCGCCTTCGGATAGCGCGGTCGGCGGCGAGCGACCCGCGCTGTACAAGAATTCTCGCATTCGACTCACCGGCCCGTTCGATTTCTTTGTCAGTCCTACCGGGAGCGACCAGGCCGATGGTCTGACTGCCAAAACTCCGTGTCGCACGCTGCAGCACGCTTACGATGTGGTGAGCCAGAATTATGATCTTGCCGGTTTCCCGGCAACAATTCACCTGGCCGATGGAACCTACGCGAAGGAAGCGGGAAAAGACAATGCCGTTGTCTGTGACGGGCGGATTCCCGGCCAGGTCGGGCCGATCCGGTTTATCGGCAATTCGGCACACCCCCAGAACGTCATTATATCTGTGACATCCAACAACATATTTGAGATCATCGCCACCTGGGCCTATGTCGATGGAATGACGCTGACCGGAACCGGCTCAACCGTTGGATTGCTCTCATACTTTGACGCACGGATCACGTTTGCCAATGTGATTTTTGGCCCGATGGGCCAAGGCATTCATCTTTCCGCATTTGGCGGGATCATCATGCCGGTGGGCGATTACCGTATTACCGGCGGCGCAGGCTATCACATGCTTTCGGAAAGTCCGGGCTCGCGGATTCATATTGACAACAAGACCATTACCCTCGCGGGCACGCCTCACTTCAGCGCCGCTTTCGCCGTGTCAGAGGATTTGGCGATGATCTCGGCTCATGGCAATACATTTGCGGGGACAGGCGCGACGGGAACGCGCTATATCGCCAGACAGAATGCAATCATTGAAACCTCCGGCGACCCCAATTATTTTCCCGGCAACGCCGCGGGGTCGGTTGCGTCCGGCGCGCAGTACGGGCCCTGATGCGATTGGATATCGCCGCACCCGCAATTCATTTTTGTCCAGAATTTTTGCGGATTTTTGTTGACGGGCCTGACCGCGGTGTTAGTTTGCGGGGACTGGAAAGGAGGGGAGACATGCGAAAGAAGGGAATCTGGTTCCTTGTTGTGGTGGGTGTGGTTCATCTCATTTCTGGCAGAGTACTTGCTAACGTTATCGCCTACGATGGATTTGCATATCCGGTGGGTCCACTGGCTGGGATGGGACCCGGCGTCGGATTCGGCACGCCATGGATTGCCGATGCAGGCGTTATGGTTACCACTCCAGGGCTGAGCAGCCCGCTTGACATGCCATCGACGGGCAATGCTGTCGGAGGCCAATTCAATTATTTCGCGCCATTGACGACCACGCTTGCGGGCTCGGATTTCTGGGCTTCGTTTCTGCTGTTTCATGGCACTGTGAATGATCAGACCTATATGGGTCTGACCAGCACGGGTATAGGTCCTCCGCCCGAAGTTGCGTTCGGGGTTCAAGGGCAGCACTACGGGATCTTCAGCAGTTCAACCCCGTTCATCCCGGCGACCACGCCGTACACGGCCCCCGGTTCGACTGATTTTCTGCTGACCCATTTCCAGGCACTGGGGGGTATTTGGCAGATATCGCTTTACGTCAATCCCACATCCCTGGCGGTACCCAGCCTGGTGGTCCCTTTGCCGATGACTCCTTACAACGAAGTACTGAACCAGAATCAGGTGGGCTTCGAAAGCGACGAGATACGGATTGGAACCACGGCATTCGACGCAGGATTTGTTCCTGAGCCGGGCGCGCTGGTGATCGCGGGAATCACCCTTGCATTGGCGGGATGGCGCCGCCGATGAGAGGCGCACAAAGTAGAAAGGTGCGCAACAGCGGCTTGATAATGTTGCGGGCAGTTCTGGCCTTGGCGTGCATTTTTAACCTGGCGAGCCTTGCGGTCGCGGATGATGCGCCGCCCGCGGACGCCCCGACGCAGAGGGCGAGCGGCTCTTATCCCTTCGGCGTGGCGTGGGGATTTCTCTACGGGTATGGGGACGCCAAGCCCCAAGTCTTCCTCCCACAGCTTCACAAAATCGGTACGGGATTTACCAAGGTCTACCTTTTCTGGAACCAGATCGAGCCAGAAAAAGGCCAATTCGATTGGACCGCCGTCGATTCGCTTCTCAATCAGCTTCAGAACGGCGATGAGTTGCTCATCTCGATTTTTTGCAGTTCGCAATGGGGCAGCCGCCGGCCTGTAGAGATGCTGCCGCCGTCACCGGCGAAGGATCTGCAAGATTACGAGCATTTCATTCACGAGCTGGTGTCCCATTGCAAGGGGCGAGTCAAATATTGGCAGAATGATTGCGAACCCAACGATCCGATCTATTGGTCGGGCACGGTGGACGATTTCCTCGCGGAGCTGAAGGCTTTT
>Ga0182024_10021810_pt1 | contig 11592 bp, 14 predicted proteins | sample P32metaG_FD_120480 | JGI IMG/M metagenome (GOLD analysis project Ga0182024, IMG submission 120480) | Permafrost microbial communities from Stordalen Mire, Sweden - P3-2 metaG (Illumina Assembly) | ecosystem: Environmental > Terrestrial > Soil > Wetlands > Permafrost | place: Sweden: Stordalen... | reverse complement strand
TTTGAAAAAGCCCCATGCAAAATCATTTCACCACAGAGACACAGAGAACCACCTGATTACACGTAGGGGCGGGTGCCCTCACCTGCCCTGCAGGCTTTAGCCGGCATTCTCGGCGAGCTTCGCTCGCTGGACAGACAAGGGCGTCCGTCTCTATGTGACGATTCTCATTCTTTCCGCCTTATCACTTCATACAGCACAATGCTGGCCGCCACGCCAGCATTCAGCGACTCCACGTTGGGCGAGTGTGGAATGGCGACGACCTCGTCCATCTGTGCAAGCAAATCTCGCGGCAACCCCGCGCCTTCACTGCCGACAAAAATCGCCAACGGGCTGGAAAGGTTGGCTTCGACCAGAGATCTGCTTTTGTGCGAAGACGTGGCCACTAGCCGCAATCCCCGCGCCCGCATCTGCGGCAGAGCTTCCCCAAGCTTCGCCTTTGCAAGTGGAAGCCGGAATACCGAACCGGCTGAGGCTCGAATCGCTTTGGAGTTGAACGGACCCGCCGTTCCTTCTCCAAGTAGCACACCACCTGCTCCAAAGGCCTCCGCGGAGCGTAGGATCGTGCCCAGATTCCCTGGATCCTGCACTCCCGCAATCGCCAGCAAAGGCCCAGCCTGCGCGTTTGCCAGGACATCCTCGAACGAAAACTGTTTGCAGCGCACCAGTGCCGCTACCCCTTGCGGAGTTTCACTCGGTACACAACTGGCGAACAGTTTGTCCGAAAGCAGCAGCGTCTCGACGTGAGCTGCCATCTGCGGTAGCAGCCGTTCCGCAACATTCGCAGCGGAATTCCGGAAAAAGATTGCCCGAAACTTCAGCCCGCTACGGACGGCTTCTTCGATAATGCGGACGCCTTCAATGGCGCAATGCCCGTCGAGCGTGAGATCGCCCTCAGCAAACGCGCGCCGCAGTTCTTTCACCAGCGCATTGTGACGCCCTTCAATGGGGCGCAACCGGCTGGGGCCGCCCGACGCGTTGCTGCTTGGTTTCTTGCTCACCGATTTTTCTGAGAACGATCTTTCTGGCAATGTCCCTTCCGCCAATTTGTCCATCTGCCCAGAATCATACTCGTTTGAGAATCCTGCATCGCGAGTTAGTTAGGGGACCATGGATTATGAATCTTTCGAGAAAACTGCTGAAAAGTGCTGGATTAGCCGGGATGGATGGCTTATCCTGCCAATAGTTTCTGGAGATCAGCGATGAAGCGTTTCCTAGTTGCCGCCGTTTTGTGCCTCACATTTTGCCGTGGTGCTCTAGCCCAACAAACTGACGCCGACGCTCCCGCATCCGCTACCGACATCCAAACCTATCTCGACGCGGTTCATTCCCACGACATGATGAAGCAGATGATGGAAGCAATGGCGAAGCCCATGCAGCAGATGGTTCACGAGCAGTACCTGAAGGATAAAGATAGACTCCCTGCGGATTTCGAAGCGCGGGAGAGCAAAATCATGCATGACATGTTGACCGGCATGCCTATGGATGAAATGGTGCAGGCTATGGTGCCGGTGTATCAGAAACACTTCACAAAGCGCGATGTCGAAGACCTCATCGCGTTTTATTCCTCGCCGGTTGGGCAAAAAATGTTGAAAGAGATGCCAAACATTCTTGCGGAGGCGATGCAGAGTATGATGCCGATCATGAACAGGTATATGGAAACTGTGAAGCAGCGCCTCGATGAACAGACCGCTGATTTAATGAAAGAATCCGGGAAAACACCGGGACAGGATTAGCTCTGCCCCGCAAAAGTAAAGTAGAAGAGCGTCTGCATATCCTCTCCCCGTCCGGAGGTCATCCCGAAGGTCCGGCGCTGTTCAGCCGGGCGAGGGATCTCGCGCGCATCTGTACAATCGTCGTACCAGCCTTCCCTCGTTTCTCGGCTTCGAGCGCTTCTCCATGGTATGTTAAGGTTCGCAATTTAGAGCCCAACGGGGAAGGAACCAGTGCGCGCGGAAATCGTAAAAATTAGCAGTGAGAACCCGGAAGCATCTCTCATCCGCTATGCGGCGGACCAAATTCGTGCCGGCGAAGTGCTGGGCATGCCGACGGACACATTTTACGGCCTGGCCTCCGATCCGTTTAACTTGCGCGCCGTCGACCGCGTATACGAGATCAAGTCCCGCTCCCGGCATAAGCCGCTGTCCCTTCTGATTGAAAGCGTGGACCAAGCGGAAGAGTTGGCCCAACCCCTGCCGGAGGAGTTCTACGCTCTCGCCCGCAAATTCTGGCCCGGGCCGCTGACCATGATTGTCCGCGCCTCCTCGCGTCTGCCGTTGAAGGTCACGGCCAACACTGGGAATGTGGCGCTGCGTGTGCCCAATTCCAAAATTCCGCGCGCCGTGGTTGAGGCCGCTAGAATTCCCATTACCGCGACCTCCGCAAACCTCAGCGGCGAGTCGGAATGCACGACGGCCGAAGCAGTGCGTGACCAGCTCCAGGACCGCATTTCCATCATCGTGGATGGCGGCACTTCGCCCCGCGATGTAGCTTCCACCATCGTGGACCTTACCGATGAAGAAGCCCGCTGGAAAATCCAGCGCGAAGGCGCAATTTCTGCCCAGGTGATTTCCGAGTTCTTCGCCCGAGGATGACTGCATCTGCAACTGACCGGCGTCCGTCTCGCCACTGGATTCTGTGGTCGCTGCTTCTGGTTGTGTTCCTGGTGGTTGCCTCTGTCGTTCGCGTCAGTTTGGGAATCGTCGGCGAAGCTGCGAATCACGACCTGCATCCCGCGGACGCCATCGTCGTTTTTGGCGCCGCCCAATACGACGGCCGCCCATCTCCGGTGTTGCGCGCCCGGCTCGACCATGCCTTCGACCTCTTCCAGCATGGCATTGCGCCCGTGGTCATTACCACCGGAGGCTTTGCCGCGGATCCCAGCTTCAGCGAAGGCGGCGTTGGTCACGACTACCTCATGCATCGCGGCATTTCCGACGCCAATCTGATTGCGGAAACTCAGGGCTCGGACACCGCACAGTCCGCCCAACGGGTTGCCGTCATCATGCGCGCCAACCATTTGCACACTTGCGTCGCTGTTAGCGATGCCTACCACGTATTCCGCATTCGCAAGCTTCTGGAGAATGAAGGCGTACAGGTTCAGGTGGCACCGCGACCGGATTCAGTTCCCCATTCGGTGTGGCAGCGGGCAGTCGCCTTGCTCCGAGAGTCGGTAAGTTATCTGCTCTGGCGCTTGAGCATTACGTAGCAGGGTTTCCACGCCGGGTGCCCCGTTGTTTTCGCGTTCTTTGCGGAAAGGGCGGGGCTTTGGCTCACGTGGGGACAGCCGCCCTAGCTTGCCCTGAGCGAAGTCGAAGGGGCTGTCCAGCGGAGTGCAGCTCCGCAAGTTGGGAGAGCGCTTCCTTAATTCCAAACTGAACTGCGAACTCAAAACTCTCTTACCACCCCATCTTTTTCCTCAACTCCGTGATATGCGCCACATGATGGCGTCCGTGCCACGAATACAGCGCCAGATTTTTTTCGAGCGGCACAACCCCCAGTCCCGGATGCCGAAAATTCCTTTTCCACTCCTCCGGCTTGATGGAACGCAAAACCCGCACCCAGCGGTCATGCAAGGAATCCAGCAGGGTTAAGGAAACCTCCAGCGGTGTTGAGTGCACATCCGGCAATTGTGCCCAAAGGCTTTCCTCGTAGACTTTGATCGTCGGCTCGTCTTCCGTCAGCGCCAGCTTGAATCGTATGTAGGCATTCATGTGACTTTCCGGAACATGGTGCACAACCTGTCGCACCGTCCATCCGCCCTCACGATAAGGAGTTTCAATTTGCTGCGGAGAAAGTCCTTTTACCGCGGTGCGCAATGCTGCCGGAGCCTTCTCAATGTCATCAATAAATTTCTTGCGCTGTTCTTCGCTGGGTGGGCCTTCGTAGTGGAATTTTCCGATGGGATAACACGGGTCGCTCAGCTTCATCCTCATCCTCCAAACTTCCGGCAGCAGGTTTTCCTAGTCTTGACCTACTCAATTCTAGGAGGCTTGCTGGTCATGAGCTCCTACGACCTACCTAATCGCTGGCTCCAACGCACCTGGATGCAGGAACATCTGGTGAAAATGATCTCTGCCTACGTGGCCATCAGTTCGGCATTTGCGGGGACGGTATTTCCGGGTTTTATGCCCTGGAGTGCGATTGTGCCCAGCTCAATTGGCTATATCTTGATGATTTTCTTCCTGCTCAGAGGTCCAGCGAAGTGGAACAATTCAAATACGCGTGACTATTTGGCAGTCCTGCCTGGAAGTAGAACTTTCCCTATCTCACCAACGCCATAATCCGCGCCGGGCCACTTGATCGTCCCGCCATCTTCATCGGCGCCACGATGACCACTCCGTTCGTCTCCGGAGCTCGATCCAGGTTGGCGACATTTTCCAAAGGGTAAACGCTACGCGCCAGAGTGTACCGGTGTACCGGGAGGTCCTTTGCCGGGCCGGGGTCCACGCTCGGAGTATCGATCCCGAGCCCAACCACGTTGCGTGCTTCGACCAGGAACTTCGCGGCATCTTCCGAATAACCAGGGAAGTGTTGAATTCCGTTGGAATCGGCATTGCGATACTCGTCTGGCGAATCCCAGCGGGAACCCCATCCGGTGCACGCCATGACCACGGAACCCGATGGCATTTGTCCATGCTCACGTTCCCAGCGAGCGATGTCGTGTACCGAAATCTGGTAATCCGGATCGCTCTCGGCCTGCTTGCGAACATCAAGCACTACCAGCGATGCAATCAGCCGCTCTGCCGGGATTTGATCCACCGTCCACAGGCCGCGCTCAAATTGTGCCGGAGCATCAATCTGGGTGGCAAACTGTTCCGGCAAGGAACGATTGCGCGGTGAAGTCTCAGCCGCGACCGGGCGCAAGCTGGAGGACGAATTGTTCAAACCCGCCGACGGACGAATGGAGATATCGATTACATGTGTGAGATCAACCACAGCGCGAAAGCCGGATGGCTGTCCTGCGGCATCGGGATGACGTTGGGCGAACAGAAACACCACCAACGTCAGAACTAGACCAATAACGAAAGTCCGGAACTTCATCAGATTAAGAATCGTCTTTCTTCTCTTTGACTTTGGGGCAAGGGCCTGGGATCGGAAATCCGTACCGATAAGTCAGATGCGTGCACCCTTACCCAGAGATGCCATTTCCATTGTCAGGGTTATGAAAAGAAGCGTCAAGAACCGTATGGACATGCCCTGCTGAGGGGGGTGTTCAGTTAACGCAGAATTGCAACCAGATAATCCCTTCCATCCCCTTACGCGTGCGACTTATGTATGGGGCCTCGAGTGAATGGCACTGAGTTCACCGGAATCGATAGGGTGCGGGGCGCACTCGTGGAGACAGCCACTGAAACAGGATTACCGGATGCCGAAAGCGTTACTTGAAACTTAACAGTTTGGCCGGGCCCGACATTCGCAAGATTGATATATCCTTCGCCGATCCTGGCCTTGCTCTTATCGAACACGTACAGCGAAAAATCAGCGTTGCCGATTGTTTTGTCCGAAACATTTTCAGCAATTGTGTCTGTTAAGTACGTGTGCTCCTTTCCCATCCCGCCGACGTCCTTGAACTTTGAAAAGCTGAAACGAAGGACCGTTGGACCAGAATCAGGTCAGGTCACAGTTTGGAAAACATTGTCCTTTGCGAGAAGCGAAGAAACGGCAACAGTCAGAAAGAGAACCGAGACGAGGGTCTTTGACATGATTCTCCTGACAATCACTCAATTTGACGACGAAGAGCGACGAGTCTCGATCTGTGTTTCGAAACAGATTTGAGGTTTCGAGAACGGGGAGCACTGTACACTGATCCGGGCAGGCTTAGCCTTCAACGTGGCCCCGAAATGAAATTCCAACCGACCACCATGGCTACCGTCGCCGCCACCAACGTCCCGAGGAGATTCACCAGATCGTTATTCAATATTCTCCGTCGTTCCAGCCACGCGCCAAGAAAGCTGTCAGCGATCATTCCCACAATGGCCGACCCCACGGCAATACCCGACCATTTCCACGACACAAGTCCGGTGATCGAAAACACTGCGCTAACTATCACCGCTGCAATCACACCGGCCATGGTCCCCACGAGAGTGATGCCACCGTTGGTCCCAACTGGCACGACTTTCCAGTTCGTGATCAAGTGCGGATTCGAGCCGACCGCCTGACCGATCTCACTCGAAACGGTATCCGCGGCCGCCTCTGACAGCGCCGCCGCAGTTGCCAGCAGGAAAGCTGGGTTGCCATATATCGCATACAGAACTGCGGCGATCGTGGCCACGCCAAGATTTGCCAGCACTTGCGACGCGCGTCGTCCGCCGTCTTTTTCGGCTGTTCCTAGCTTCTGCTTACGGGAATGGCCGAAACGAGTGGCCATCCAGGTCAGCGCGAAGACTGAAATCAAAGCCACGACCGCTCTGCCCCCGGTGCTCATATAAAGCAGAAAGCAAACCACGGCTCCCGCTACCGCCCCCGACGGACTCACGCCGCGCAACCACCGGGCAAATCCGGCGAAAACCAGCGTGGCAAGCACTGCAATCCCGAGCTCCGGCCTGGAGGTCGGAAGCATCCAATCGGAGATGGATCCTAAGTCATGCATTTGCCGCAACATTCCGTGAAATCGCAATTTGCGCTCTGCCGAAAGTCTGCACCAAGTGAGATACTACTATCCGTTGTAGCCGTCCGAAATCGGTTCTACGGGTCGTGCTTTAGCTTTGGATTACCTGGCCGATGTTGCCGGCATCCAAGCCAGTTCTAGTTTAAACTCAGTGCCTTGGCGTGCTCAGCGCCGAGATGGACGAGGGGAAACTTATGGCCGCTTCGGTTTGGTCCGGGTATCTTACTTTCGGATTGATCTCCATGCCGGTACGTCTTTTTTCTGGCGCGCGCAGCTCGGGAATCTCCTTCAACATGCTGCATCGCGATGACTTGCAGCGGGTCAAGCAGCAATACTACTGTCCCGCCGACAACCGGGTCGTGGAGCGCAGCGAAATTGTGAAGGGTTACGAATTTCGCAAAGACGAATACGTGGTGATCGAGCCCGACGAGATCAAACAGATCGAACCCAAAACTGCCAAGACCATGGAAATCCTGGAGTTCGTAAAGTCGAGCGATGTCGACCCCGTGTTCTTTGAGTCGTCTTACTACATGGTTCCCGAAGACGCTGGCCGCCGTCCCTATGCATTGCTCACCAAGGCGTTAGAAGAAAGTGAATACGTCGCCATTGCCAAGCTCACCATGCACAATCGCGAGTACACGGTGTTTCTGCGTCCGCATGAAGGTGGGATGATGTTGCACACCATGTACTATGCCGAGGAAGTCCGTAAGGTGGAAGAGTTTGGCGCCCCCGATGTCGAACTCAAAGATTCTGAAGTCAAAGTGGCGCACCAGTTGATCGAGGCGCTGGCTGCGGAGTGGGACCCGGAGAAATATCACGACAGCTTCCAGGACAATCTCAAGAACCTGATTCAAACCAAGTTAGAGGGCGGAAAGATCGCCGAAGTGGAAAAGCCGAAGAAACTCGCTCCGGTCGTGGACCTGATGTCGGCCCTGAAAGCAAGCCTTGCCGAAATGGAAGGGAAGAAGAAACCGGCGGCCGCGACCAGCCGCGCCCCTGCGGCTGCGGGAAAAAGATCTCGGGGCGGCGCCTAAGGGAAGTTTGGTAACTCGGTTTTTATAACTATAAGATAACTTTCCCCTGGCGTCGATCCTGAAGCATGGCCTGCTTCCTCGGCCCCAAAGGCAAAGGTCGTCCCGCGACTCGCCCTTCGCCTATGGGACCTGCAAATGCGTTTAATAGGCATTCTGAAGAGTGGAGCGATTGGGATCTTCGCTCCAGAAACCCGCCAACTGAGAATCAACAACTTAGCTGGAAGCGAATCAGCATGAGATTTTCTCTACGGTTCCGCGGTGGCGCAGGAGCTTTCTCTGCCAATCGCCATACAGCAATTTATTTCCACAGCGCGGATGCAACCTTTGCACCCATTTCCCGGCACTAACTTAGTTTGAGACCACTTCTAAATGTTCCAAGCGCTGGCGCTTAAGCCAGCTTCGCTTTAGAATAGGTGACTCTTCCGGGACCGTTGTGAATTCATGAATCCTTCTGTTGGGGTGTCGATGATTGGGATGCGCGTGGCCCGAGGGGCTTTCGCTTTGCTGCTGCTCTTTATTTGCACCAGCTGTGGAGAAACCTACCGGCCGGTGGCTTTTCCCATTCTCCCGCCTCCGCCGAACCCTGGAACTTTTCACTTTGTTCTAGCTTTCAGCGGCAACGGAATGGACGCTTCGGATACGGTCCAGCCGCCAACTTCCGGTACCACATCGCGCATTGATACTTCAGGGGATGCCGTTGTGGGAGTGACTGAGGTTGGCCTGGGTCCAGTGCACGCCGCCGTGCTGCCCAACGGCACTGCGTGGTACGCCGCCAATAGCCTCGAGGACACGATTTCGGCGAGTACGACTTCCAGTTCCAGTACGCACACTACGATTGCGTTGCCCGATACGCCCGCGATACTCGCCGTGCCAGTTTTTGTTCACACCACGGAAAACGGCAACGTTTATGTGGCGAACTATAACTACGGGACGGTTTCGGTGATCAACACCACTTCCAATCTTGTGGTTGCCAACGTTGGAGTGGATCCTACGCAGCCGATTCCCAACCTCGCGGCGCACCCGGTTGCTCTGTCGGAGCTGCCCAATGGCCAGAAGATTTACTCGGTGAACCAAGGCAACGGAACGGTGAGCAGCATTAATACAATCGATGACACCGTCGGCGCGGTTTTCACCACGGTGGGAACTTCCCCGGTGTGGGCTGCTGCCCGTTCCGACAGCCAGCGAGTCTACGTTCTGGACAAGAGCAGCGGGAATGTTTCCGTAATTGATCCGACAACCACACCCGATACAGTGCTGGGCACAGTTCCGACGGCCGCTGGAGCCGATTTCATGCTTTACGACGGCAAGCTCAACCGGTTGTACGTGCTTAGTTCCGCGGGCAACGCGTTCTGGGCTTTTGATGCCGCTCCGAGCCTGCCAGCCCCGCTGCTCGCCGCTCCCCTCAGCATGGTGCCGCTTGCCCAGAGTGCGACGAATCCGTGCGCCACCACGGTCGCCCCAACTCCGGTCTCGCTGGTGGCTCTTCCGGATGGCAGCCGGGTGTATGTGGCGAGCTATCAGAAAGATACAACCAGCGGCAACATTTGCTCACAAGTGTCGGTGTTCAGTTCGTCGAACTACACACCGGGAAACATTATTTCGCTTGGTTACGCCGGCATTGTTACCGATACGACTCACTATCCCATGGGTTGTGACGCGACCCGGCCAACCGCTACCGGAGCCCCGCTTGGGTTTCGTCTTTCCGCAGCCTCCTCCGCTGATAACAAACCAACGACCCGGGTCTATGTGGCCAACTGCGACCAGGGAAACACGGCGATCATCACGACGGTTGCGATTGATTCGCCCGGAGAAGTTTTTCAGCCGGATACTCTGCTTACGCAGATCAATTCTCCTCTGAGTGCGTTCCTCGCACCGCCTCCTCCATCGCCGGTGAACGGAATATGCCCCAACAGCCAGCAACCGCCTGTGAATGGGCTATGTCCCCAACCACCGCCGCCGCCACAGAATCCGCTGTTTATCGTTGCGGGTCCGTAGGCAACGTTCTGCGGACATTCAGGCTAAACTTCAAGAATGGACAAGAAAGAAATTAATTCTCCGAAGTTGACAGTGCATTTCTTAATCTGGGCGATGGTATTGGGTTTGATGCTGCTCGGCCTGTTGGCGCATTACGTCTGGAAGGTCTTTTAATTATTCCTACTACGATACGCCCGTAGGGGCGGGTGCCCTCATCTGCCCCCGGGCTTCAGCCCGCATCGAGGGCGAGCCGCGCTCGCCGCGCAGACCCTTCAACTTCGCTCAGGGCAGACTCATGGGCGTCCGCGCCTACGTAATTATTCTAGGATGTCTGATCTATGACCCGGCGACTGCGGTCTGGGAGTGGGTCTGAACGCAGTTGTAGCGCAGTGCGATATTCATGAAGACATTGCCGATGCAGGTTTCGAAGCACAGCACGAGCGCTTCCGTGTCTTCGCTGCTCTTGGCACCATCCGAGGTGTGGAGTACCGGCGGATGCACGCGGAAATGGAAGCCCTGATCATTGAGCGTGGCTACGGCGTTGCCGACGATTTGATTGGCTAGCTCGCAAACGGCTTCCCGAACCAGATCGTCGGTCTCCGGCAATTCCGTGCCGGCGAACTTGCTGGCCACGCGTACTGCGGCCTGCGTGTCCAGATCGAAAATAATCCGTCCCTCGATGTCCCCGCTCAGCCAAACCAAGGCCGCTACGCCTTTGCAGCGATAGACCTCTTCTTCCATGCTGAGGTTACCAATCTGCATGGGACACTGCAGCCCCTGCGCCAGCACGGCGTCGGCCGCATTGATGAACGGCTGGATCAATTCCATCTTCATTTTAGGCTCCTGCGCCGGCAGCATTGGCGACGCTGCCATCTTCTCCCAACACGTACTTGATCACTTCGTAAAGCACTTCCGGTTTGACCGGCTTCTGCACGAAATGACGCGCGCCCCGCTGCAAGGCCGCCACAATGTTCTCCTGATAACCCACGGAGGACACCATGACAATGCGTGCTTCGGGATGCTTTTGTACGATTTTTTCGGCGGCTTCAATACCTTCCATCTGCGGCATGGTGATGTCCATGAGCACAATGTCAGGATTGATCCGCTCGTATTCGGTGATGGCGGTCAAGCCGTCACCCGCTTCGCCCGCAATCTGCCCGCCGAAGGTTTCGATGATGCGGCCCAGATTCTTGCGCGCGAAGACGGAATCGTCCACGATTAAATAGCGGACTGGCTGCCCGTCCTTGCTGCGTTTTACTGCTGCGAACTGCTCCATATCCAACCTCCTCCTGCTTTCGTCCAACCCCCCCGGCACCTCCTCTTGCAAGGCCGGGTAAAAAAATTGTTTAGCCGGCGGCTGTGGCCATGCCCCCACCGCGAGCCGGTAGACACTGCGACTGCAGCGTATTTGCGAGCACGTCCAACGCCACCACGCGCATGGCAAATCCGCGTTCGATGGCTGCCTTGGGCATGCCGTAGACCACACACGAATCTTCGCTCTGCGCCAGGGTCATTCCTCCGGCTACTTTTACCATGCCCAAGCCTTGCGCTCCATCTTCGCCCATCCCCGTCATGATCACGGCGATACCTTTGGTCCCAAATTCTTCGGCGAGACTCTTGAATAGAACGTCCACCGAAGGGCGATGTCCATTTACTCGCGGATCATCACTCAGAACCACGATGTCTCCCAACGGTAGCCGCTTGACCTTGATATGACGGCTGCCGGGACAGATCAGTACGCGGCCGGCCAGCAGCAAATCACCGGATTGCGCCTCCTTCACTCCGATCGAACAACTTTCATCGAGGCGGCGGGCAAACATTTCGGTAAAGCCTTCGGGCATGTGTTGCACCACTACAATGCTTCCCGGAAAATCGCCCGGCAGTTGCGACAACACATATTGAAGCGCCTGCGGCCCTCCGGTGGAAACCCCGATTCCCACAATGCGCGTGGGCTGCTTCTTGGTATCGAGTTGGACT
>Ga0182024_10021809_pt1 | contig 11592 bp, 11 predicted proteins | sample P32metaG_FD_120480 | JGI IMG/M metagenome (GOLD analysis project Ga0182024, IMG submission 120480) | Permafrost microbial communities from Stordalen Mire, Sweden - P3-2 metaG (Illumina Assembly) | ecosystem: Environmental > Terrestrial > Soil > Wetlands > Permafrost | place: Sweden: Stordalen... | reverse complement strand
TGTTGGTCGAGCCAGTCACGGCAAGGCAAGCCGAGCTCGCCCGCCAAGCCTACCGCGATTTCGGCAAGGGCAGGCACAAAGCCGGGCTCAACCTGGGGGATTGCTTTGCTTACGCGCTGGCAAAGGAGATGGGCGAGCCGCTGCTATTCAAGGGCGATGACTTTTGCCACACCGACGTTGAATCGGCCGGAGACTTACAAGGCTGACTCACCTACTCCACAGTCACCGACTTCGCCAAATTCCTCGGCTGGTCCACATCGCATCCTCTTCGCACCGCGATGTGGTAGGCCAGCAACTGCAGCGGGACGATTTCGAGAATTGGCGATAGTTCTTCCGGCGCTGCGGGAACATATAGAACGTGGTCGGCGGCTTCTTTAATCTCTTCGTCGCCTTCGGTGGCGAGCGCAATCACCACTCCGGAGCGCGCTTTTGCTTCCTTCAGGTTCGACATGGTCTTCTCATAGCGCACCATCGAGCCGGGATTGTTTGCGTCCCGAGTGGCGACGATCACCACCGGAAGATTTTCGTCGATCAGGGCGTTGGGACCGTGCTTCATTTCACCGGCGGGATATCCCTCGGCGTGAATGTAGGAGATTTCTTTTAGCTTTAACGCGCCTTCGAGCGCGATGGGATAGTGAATGCCGCGGCCGAGAAAAAGAAAATCCTGGGCGCGCTGGAATCGTTTTGCCAGATCTTCACATGCCTCGTCGTGCGTGAGAATGTTTTCGAGCTTGCCCGGAATGAGCGTGAGTTCCTCGGCCGCAATTCGAATCTGCTCCGAGGTCATAGCGCCGCGAACCTGCGCCAGATAGAGAGCAAATAAATACAGAGCGACGAGCTGGCAGGTGAATGCCTTGGTCGAGGCCACGCCGATCTCCGGGCCGGCGTGTGTGTAAATGGTTCCGGCGGCTTCGCGGGTAATCATGGATCCGACCACGTTGCAGATGGCCAGCGTGTGCGAACCTTTCGCTTTGGCCTCGCGCTGGGCGGCGATGGTGTCGGCGGTTTCGCCGGACTGCGAAATCACCAGGGTGATGGTGTCAGCGCCGACGATGGGGTCGCGATAGCGCCATTCGCTGGCGTAATCCACTTCGACCGGGACGCGGGCGAAGCTCTCGATCATGAACTTGCCGGCTTGTCCGGCATGCCAACTTGTCCCGCAGGCCACGATGTTTATTTTTTTCGCGGCGCGAAATTCGGCGTCAGTGATTTGCATTTCATCGAGGAAGATTCGTCCGGTGTCGAGCGAAACGCGCCCTAAAGTCGTGTCACGAACAGCGCGCGGCTGCTCGTAAATCTCCTTGAGCATGAAATGCTTGAAGCCGCCCTTTTCCGCCATGATCGGATCCCAAGTGACGTGTTGTACCTGGCGATCGATCGGCTTGCCGTCGAAGTCGGTGAGTTGCACACCCGCGGGAGTGACCACGGCAAGATCTCCATCGGCAAGAAAGAAAATGTCACGCGTGTGATAAAGAATTGCCGGCACGTCCGAGGCGACAAAGTATTCTTCGTTGCCCAGGCCAACTACCAATGGCGGTCCGTTGCGCGCAGCCACGATTTTATTGGGCTCATCGACGGAAATAACCGCCAGAGCGAATACTCCAGTAAGTTCTTTCACAGTCTTGCGAACCGCTTCTTCGAGCGTCGGACGATTCCCGTTGCCAGTCTTGAACAAATGTTTCTCAATCAGGTGAGCGATCACTTCGGTATCGGTTTCAGTCAAAAACTTGTGGCCCTCTTCGATCAGCTTTTTCTTCAGGCTGAGATAGTTCTCGACAATGCCGTTGTGTACGACGACGATTTTTCCGGTGCAGTCGCGATGTGGATGAGCATTTTCTTCCGTGGGACGCCCGTGCGTAGCCCAACGCGTGTGGCCAATCCCGTAGGAGCCATGCAGCGGCTTAAGGCGAATGACTTCTTCCAGGTTGCGCAGCTTACCCTCTGCGCGGCGAACCTGCAGCTTGTCCCCGTTGCCGGCCACGGCAATTCCCGCCGAGTCATAACCGCGGTATTCGAGCCGCCTCAGCCCCTCAATAATGATCGGGACGACTTCCTTCTTGCCTACATATCCGACAATGCCACACATGCGGGAAACTCCAGAAATTCAGTCTGCGAGCGAGAAGCGAAACTCTTCAATCACAGGGTTGGTCAGCACTTCGCGCGCAATACGCTCAACTTCGGTCTGCGCTTCTTCGCGGCTTAAACCGCCATCCAGCGTAAGTTCGAAGTACTTTCCCTGGCGGACTTCATCCAGTCCCTTGTAGCCCATTTTCTTGAGCGCACCGTGGATGGTCTTGCCTTGAGGATCAAGAACGCTTTTCTTGAGCGAAACGTAAACGTAAGCTTTCATGGGGATAAATGCATTATACGGCAGGAACGATGGAGCGCCGATGCGCCCAAGTTCGTCAGCCGAGGTTCGGCGCCCAGGCAACGAGACGCTTCCAGCTTCAACCCAGTTCAGCGATCTGCTGGTCGAGCGTTGCCAGAGCTTGTTCCAGAACTTTTCGATAGCGCGGATTTTCCGTGGAGTGAATCTGCTCTATCATCCGGCTGCGCGAGAGCTTCAATCCTTCTTTGCGGGCTTCGATTTCCTTTTGTTGAAGCGTCAGCCGAGGCTTATCGCTTCCGGCGGACGACCTGGCATCGTCTTGCTGAAGCTCAACGGATTTGCTCTCCCAGCCTCGTGCCACAATAAAATTATATTCTCTTTGTGCGCCAACCAGTTCGCAACCAGGAGCTGGGGCTGCTCCCGTTTTGGGAAGACTTGTTCGCAAAAACGATGTTGCCAAGAAATACGGTTTTCGAGCTCAAATATGTGCTTATAATGCGAGTGTTACTCTGGTCAGTTGTGCGGTTCGCTTTTGAGGGGGAGCGGGTCGTCAGGAGCAGTCAGTACAGTGGTCCCTTCGAGCGCGCCACGCTCTGAATTCGATGTGCAGCCATATTCCGCCCTGCTGCAGATGGCGGATGTAGTGTCTCGACGCCGAGACTCGGCGCAAGCTTTCCTTGAATCGGAAGAGTTATTGGGCGCTTACTTCAGCGCGTCGAGGGTGGGTCTGTGCATCCTCGATGCCGACTTCCGCTTTCTTGCGATCAACCAGACGCTGGCGGCGATGAATGGCGTTTCGGCAGACGCGCACCTGGGAAAAAGCGTGCGAGAGATCTTGGGAGATATTGCCGAACTGGTTGAGCCCCAGTTGAAGAAGATCTTCGAGACCCGGCAGCCGGTCTTGAATCTCGAGATAAGCTTCGTGCTTCCCACTCGCACAGAGCCCGGGCATTGGATCGCACATTACATCCCCCTCAAGAATGCGGCCGGCGACGTGACGCAGATCGGCGTGGTTGTCGTCGAGATTACCGAACTAAAAAGACTGCAGGAATCGCTTCGCGACGTTTCAGAGACGCTGCGGCAAGAAAAGAAGCGGCAACACGTCATGATGGAAGTCGGCCGCCTGCTGATCGCAAAATCTGATGTGCAGCAGGCCTTCCCGCAAATCTCGGCCTATTTACGTCGAATTCTCCGCCAGGAGTATGCGGCCCTCGCAATCCATGACGAAAAGAGCGGGCAGTTGCTCCGGCAGGCGATAGATTTTCCGCTTCGCAAACGACCTGCGCCTGCCGCCGAAATCAATCCTGTAAAGGATCCGCGAGGCAAAGCCCTTCTGGATCGTGAGCCTCAGATTTTCACCAAGAGCGAGATGCAAGACCACTCCGCCGGTTCAGCCGACTACTTGCTGGCCGAGGGCATGCAGTCGCTTTGTTGCGTTCCGTTGCTCCGGCCAACAGGACCTCTAAGCGTTCTAGTGCTCGGCAGCACCAGGCCCGACGCATTTAAGACTGACGATCTGGTGCTTTTGAATCAGGTCGCCGCTCAAATGGCGATCGCTTTAGAGAACGCGCGGATTGCGCGCGAAATCGAACTGCTGCGGAGCCGGCTAGACCAGGACAAACGCCATCTCGAAGGTGGGACCCATCCTCAAGCTCATTTTGAGGAGATCATCGGCGAGAGTTCAGTTCTCCGCCACGCGCTGGATCAGGTCGCGATCGTTGCCGCCAGCGACGCGACAGTTATGATCCTGGGAGGAACCGGCACCGGCAAAGGGCTTATCGCCCGCTCGATCCATCGCAACAGCAACCGCAGGGACAGAAGTTTCATCACCTTGCATTGCGCGGCAATTCCAACGGGACTGCTGGAAAGCGAGTTATTCGGACACGAGAAAGGCGCATTTACCGGCGCTGTCACCCAGAAGGTCGGTCGCCTTGAACTGGCTGATAAAGGAACTCTCTTCCTCGACGAGATCGGCGAAATCCCGCTCGAACTGCAACCCAAACTGCTTCGCGTACTGCAAGATCACGAGTTCGAAAGACTCGGAGGCACGCGGACGATCAAAGTCGATCTGCGCCTGATCTCGGCCACCAACCGGGATTTGGCGCGCAGCGTTGCCGAGAAAGAGTTTCGCAGCGACCTGTTCTACCGCTTGAATGTCTTTCCCATTCGCATGCCGTCGTTGCACGAGCGGCGCGAGGATATTCCGCTGCTGGTACGGTATTTCGTTCAAAAATTTTCTCACCAAATGAGTCGCGGCATCGAGAGCATTTCGAGTGACATCATGAGCGCTCTGGTCAATTGGCATTGGCCAGGGAACGTCCGCGAATTGGAAAACTTCATTGAGCGATCGGTTATTCTCTCCGACGGAACGGCTCTGCGAGCGCCGCTCGCTGATCTTCAAGCAGAGATCTCCAGCCTTGCGGAAGACTCGCTGGAAGGAACCGACCGCGAACTTATCATTCGCGTCCTGCGAGCAACTGCTGGAATGATCTCCGGTCCCACTGGAGCGGCACGCCGGCTTGGCATGAAGCGCACCACCCTGCAGTCAAAGATGCAGCGCCTGGGAATCACGCGCAGAGACTACACAAACCGAAGACCACAATAGAACTTTTGTCAATACAGTTGAAACCCTAAGTGCCGAGTGAGCCGCCAATTGCCGAAGGGTCGGCATAGGGCTCGTCGTGAACCTTCTCATTCTGGCACTGTGAGCTTTTCCTTCTATAACTTAGAGGGTTCTAGCGAGAAATCCATTCTGGAACGATAAGTGCACGGCATTCCTTCATCGGGACGACGCTGGGGCAGTCTTCCCGATTCAGACGGACGAGTTGCACCCTTTCTACCACCGACTCCATCCGGGTCAGGAGTGAAGCGTGTTAGTAGCCAGGAACTATCAGCCCGCTAACCTAGTTCGCCTGTTGCCGGCGGCAGTCAGAACTCTAGCCCAGCCTCCGGAGAATTCCAGGGCTGACAATTGGCGCGGCAGGAACCGCGCCTTCACGAGCGTCCGGCCGCCGATTCTCCCTGAGCTCACGTCAGTGCCCATACAGCGGCGCGATCAAATTCTGAGCGACGCCAGCCCAGACGAAATCGATCCTCTTTACTTATTCGCCTGCCAATTGGAGTGGGAGCAGAGTTCCGACCCCAGCGCGGCATGGGAAGTGATTTCTGCCGCGCGCGGTTCCAACGTTGGCTCGCGAGCCCACGCGCGAGCCTTGCTGGAACGTTTGCAACTGGTGCAAACACCACCCCCGGAACAGATTCCCGCCGACGAGGAAGACCTCGACAGTTCAATCATGGAGGCAAATATGAAGACGCCCTACGGGCTCGAAATCATCGAAAGCTGCATGGCATGCAAAGCGAGCCGTGAAGGCTTCTTCTGCCGCTTTTCCCCGGCCGTTCTGCGAGCAGTCGATGCAGTCAGCCACCACACCATTATGCCTGCCGGCGCTCTGTTGTTCGTGGAAGGCCAGACGCCGCGCGGAGTGTACATAGTCTGTTCCGGAAAAGTGAAGCTCTATACGACTTCAAAAGAAGGAAAGGTTCTGATTCTGAAACAAGCCGAGGCTGGAGAGGTGATAGGGTTGAGCGCTGCCATCTCCGGAACGAACTACGAAACGACCGCTGAAACCGCCGTACATTGCCAGTTGAATTACATCGGCCGGCAGGACTTCATGGCCCTCCTGCAGAACGAGACCGAAGTAGGCGCCCATACTGCCATGTCGTTGAGCCGTGAGTTCCAGGCTGCGTATCGCGACATCCATGATCTTGTGCTGGCCCGCTCGTCGTCAGGAAAGCTGGCGAGGCTGTTGTTGTCGTCGTGCTCCACCTCAGTTGTCCCGACGTCCGGAGAAGTGCATTTGCGTTCCGTCATGACTCACGAAGAAATGGCGCAGCGTATCGGTTCCTCACGCGAAACTGTGACGCGGCTGCTCAGCGAGCTAAAGAAAAAACGCTTGATCCGCCTGGATGGAGCGAACCTGATAATTCGCAGCCGCAGCGGCCTTGAAGCGCTAACGGTGTAGTTCCTCCCCCGCCGTCGAGGGCGGGATTCCAGAATGGACCCGCCCTCTGACTGCGGTAGCTAGTACCTAGTACCGAGTACCTAGTGTAGATATGCCAGCAGCAAGGCGGGAGCAGAATGTTTTTCTCGGGACTCGGTACTAGGTACTATCTTCTCGCCACTCACAATCCAAACAGTTCGCGCAGCCTCTTCGTCTGCGCGCGGCTCACCGGAATTTCACTCTGCTTCTTATCGTCCATTCGCAGCTGATACGAACTCTTGAACCACGGCACGACCTCGCGGATGCGATTGATGTTCACCAGGTAGGACCGATGAGCGCGCCAAAATAATCCCGGATCGAGGCTGGCCAGTAATTCTTCCAAAGTACGGCAGTTCGAATGCCCCTCCATGCCCGCAGGTCCAGCGGTCACCACCGTAATCACGCCGTCCTCAATCGAGGCGTAGCAAATCTCTCGTTGATCCACCAAGAACATTCGTCCCATCGCCTTCAGCAGAATCTTCGAAGTCTGAGGCTTCGGCGCCTGCAGCATGCGCACCAGCGTATCGATTTTCTCCGCCGGAAGCCCCTCTGCTCCCTGCTGCGCGCGTGCCTTCTGCACCGACAGCGCCACGCGTTTCTTATCGAAAGGCTTCAGCAGGTAATCCACAGCGTTCACTTCGAACGCCTTCACCGCATACTGGTCGAATGCGGTGGCAAAAACAATCTTCGGCAGTGGAATCTTCTTATCGAGAAGCTTCTTGATCACGCCGAATCCGTCGAGCCCCGGCATCTGCACATCAAGAAACACAAGATCGGGCGCATGTTCTTTGATAAGGCTCACGGCTTCAATACCGTTCTTGCCCTGCGCGACCACGTTGACGTCGCCAATGCTCTTAAGCAGATAGGCGAGTTCATCGCGGGCAAGTTGCTCGTCGTCCACGATCACCGCAGAAAGAGGCATTCCATCTCCTGAAATCGAGCGCCTATGAAAAGTATAGTGACCGCGTTTCGCGCGAGTCAACGCGCCCGCTCGATTCCAGAGCCGACCTTTTCAGATGAGCAGTCAGATCACCCGCGCTCAGACTCAGCGCTGCTGCTGCATCATGCTGCCCATGTCCATCTTGGTAAAGCCAGCCGGAATCTCAAACAGGCTCGCGGGCTGCGCGCCTTCCTGAATGTTGCGCAGTTCTCCGCTGCTGCTCTTGCCCTCCCACTTCACCGGAAAGCGCAGCTTTGGGTCGAGCCAGAAGTGGCTCACCTCCCCGCTCGAATTCGTGGCCTCGTATTTCACGGTGCTGCGGCCGTTCACCGTATCGGCGCCCACCTTGTGGCAGCCTCCGCCCTGATTCTGCGTTTTTTGCCAGTCGCCGCACGCATTCTCGACATCCCCGGTCACAAACAAAGCGCTGCCAAATCCCATCTTCTGATTCGAAGTCTTTGCCGCCGTCTCCATATACATATGTTGTTGCGGCATCAGAATGACCGACGTCTGCGTGGCATAATTCACAATAATTGCACCTCCACCCTGAGCGCCTTTGCCCTGCGACTCGATGCGAACCTTATCCTTGGCGAAGTAAATCTTCGCCTGATTGGACGCGCCCTGTTTCTGCGTGTCGACCACCTCGGCAGAAAACTCGGCTTGCGCCAGCACAAAGCTGGTTGCCAACATCAAAGCGACAAAGCAGGAAATGCGAGTGACCAATCGAAGCATGGGATCTCCTTAGGGTATTGCCGCGCGGCCTGGATGCCTGTCGGCCACCGCGATCAAAAACGATGGAAGCATAACAGAAGTTGCGCGCGCATCCCAGTGCAGCCGCTCAAAGCACATTCTCCAGCGCCAGCGCCATCCCCAGTCCGCCGCTCACGCATAAAGTGGCCACGCCGCGCCGTGTATTCCGCTTCAACATCTCGTGCAGCAACGTCACCGTGATGCGCGTCCCAGTGCAGCCAATCGGATGCCCAATCGCGATCGCTCCGCCGTTCACGTTGAGCCGGTCACGATTGAAATTCAGTTCGCGGTCGCACGCGAGCACCTGCGCAGCGAAAGCCTCGTTCAATTCCATCAATCCGAATTCGTGCAGACGAAGGTTGTGCCTCTCTTCCAGCTTGCGCAGTGCCGGCACAGGCCCAATCCCCATCGTGCGCGGATCAACTCCCGCCGATGTCACCGCCGAGATTCGCGCCAGCGGCTTCAAATTGTTCGTCTTCACAAAATGTTCGCTCGCAACAACAACAGCGGCAGCGCCATCGGTAATTCCCGAAGAATTGCCTGCAGTAATCGTCCCAGTTTTCGAAAACACCGGAGCCAGCTTGCCCAGCTTCTCCATGCTCGCCTCGGCAAACGGATGTTCATCGCGGGTGAACGTAGTCGTGCCTTTCTTCGCTTCAATAGTGACTGGAGCAAGCTCGGCATCGAATCTTCCAGCCGCAATCGCCCGTCCGGCGCGGGTTTGCGACATCAGCGCATACTCATCCTGTTCCTCGCGCGAAATCTTGTAGTGCTCGGCCAGCACCTCAGCAGTTTCGCCCATCACCATCTTCGCCATCGGGCAGAAAAATCCGTCGCGATACATGCCGTCAACCAAATCCTGATTGCCCAGCCGGTATCCCCAGCGCGCCTCCAGATAATAAGGAACCCGCGACATCGATTCGGTCCCGCCAGCCAGAATGCAGCTAGCATCGCCGAGCAGAATCGCCTGATACGCCAACGCGATCGACTTCATCCCAGAAGCACAGGCTTTGTTCACCGTGAATGCAGGTGATTCCTGCGGCACGCCGCTGCCAATGGAAATCTGCCGCGCCACGTTCGGTCCGCCGCCAGCCTGCCGCGCATTGCCGAAGATGGTTTCCTCAACCTGTTCGGGCTGGATTCCGGCACGCTCGATCGCAGCCTTGGCGGCGACCACGCCCATGTCAGCCGCCGTCAACGATGCCAGCGACCCGCCAAACTTCCCAATCGGCGTGCGCACCGCGGAGAGAATATAGACTGCCTGCAAAGTGTGCCTCCGAAACATTTGAGTTTAGCAGGACAGGGAAAGATGCGAGTAGGGAGGGATCTAGCGTTCGTTCATCTCGTCGCGGCTGTAGGGGCCGGACGATTTTACGTGCTTCAGGCGTGCATGAGCGCAGAGATCGTGGGAGCTTTCTTGTTGACGCGCAGCAACCGCAAACGCTCCTCGGCCAATGCCCTCGTCATTTCAGCGGAGCCCTCGAATGAAATAATCGTCTCGGACTCCCACTCTTCGCCACGGTCGAGTTTGAGAGCTTGCTCACGGGCGCGGCTGATAAATCCTTCAACGCCGTCGGTGACCAATCGCACCTTAGCTTTAGCTTTCTTGCGCATGGGAGGATTCTATAGCAGATAGGAACTGGTACGCTCGCTGGTTGGCTGGGTCCGTATGGGGAATTTCATTGCGGGAATCAGCGCCGTTTGTGACAAACACACTTGCGGGCCGCGCGGCCAACAACTAGGGTGGCTTCAGGGCCCGCGGTGTAATTGGCAGCACATTAACCCGTCATGTTACAAGGTGCGGGTTCGAATCCCGCCGGGTCCACCGCCCTCCCTCGTTCTGGTAGGGAGAGTGGTGAGGAGGTTCCGGACGGGGAACCTCCTCAAGTAACGTTGACTTCAGTCCCGCGGTTGCCGATAATTGATTTGTAACTTGACGGGTTTATGCCCCGGGCCGATCTGGCTCGGGGTTTTGTCTTTTCTGGATTGCAATGATCGTCGGATCGTGTTTTGTGTTTTTTCGCGGCCTGTTCAATGCGCGTATAATCTGGCGCACAAATGACCGTAAGTGAAATATTTGGGACAGCGAATCTGTCCCCATGCGGTCCCGTCTCATGGATGACTGCGATCCGCGAGTCGTCAACGGGAGTCTACGTAATTGCCCGCACGCGTAATCCGCACACTGGCTGCAAATCCTGTCTCTTACCACTTCGCGATCCCCTCCCTACTGGCGTGAAAATTGACCTGGCGTATGAAACTAAACGTTGGCTGCCGGAAGAGCCAATCCTCTACATTGGCAAATCGGATCAACCTCTATCGAGACGGGTCTGTCAGTTCTACCAGCATCAATGCGGGAGTCGAACTCCCCATGCCGGAGGTCAAGTCGTCCTGCTGCTGGGCTGCGAATTGTGGCTGTATTGGGCGCCGTCGCCTCATCCGATAATTTCCGAGCGGAAGATGCTTTCTGATTTCAAAAACACTGTCGGACAACTGCCTTTTGCCAATTTCGACGGGAAGCGCCGCCCCAGGCGCGTTCGATCGTAGACCGCTGCACTTTTCGGGCGCTGCCATTAATAGCTCTCCTATTGCCATTCCCGCTAACCTCCGGCATAATAAGTGTTTGTCCAGACCTCGCCGGACTCTTCCGGAACAAGGATATATCTGTGTTAATGATTCGACTTTCGCGCATGGGTGCGCGTAAACAACCGCATTATCGCATCGTGGTGATTGAGAAGGCGCGCGCGCGCAATGGCCGGCCGGTGGAAGTTGTCGGGACGTACAATCCCCGCACCAACCCCGCCAGTGTGGACTTCAAGCGCGACCGCGTGGACTATTGGGTGTCGAAAGGCGCGCAAATGTCAGAGCGCGTGGGCAAACTGTATTCCAAGCCCGCGGCTGCACCGGCCGCTTCCGTCGCGTAGCCAATCCCATGCCTGAAACTTCTCCTAACGTTGGTTTGCTCATCGAACAGATTGCCAAGTGGATCGTCGACGAGCCTGAGCAGGTTTTCGTCGAGCACCTCGATGACGACGTGATCGAACTCGAAGTCGCCGAAGGAGACGTAGGCAAAGTGATTGGCCGGCAGGGCCGCAACGTCCGAGCCCTGCGCACGCTCCTAAGCGCCGCCGGAATTCGAGCGCGCAAGCGCTACACGCTCGACGTCATCGATTAAAGGTTAGGTTTGTTCTGTGGTCCGGCGGTCGCGCCCATGGCTTCGTATCAGGGTACGTTCGCATTCGTCGCCGGGCATTTGGGGTTCGAACCCGGGCATGTTCGGATTCGTATCAGGGCGTCTTTGGATTCGTATCAGGGCATGCCTTCAGGCATGCCGCAACGTTGATCGTGGGAGCGCCTTTAGGCGCTGCGCTCCGGGCAGGGAACGGACCATTCGCGATCCTGAAACAAGCAGTGATTTCATTACCCTGGCGCGCGTGGTGAAAACGCAGGGCCGCCGCGGCGAAGTTGCGAGCGAGATTCTAAGCGATGTACCCGGCCGGTTCTCTGTAGGAATGAAATTGCTGGCGCTGCCGAAG
>Ga0182024_10021808_pt1 | contig 11592 bp, 13 predicted proteins | sample P32metaG_FD_120480 | JGI IMG/M metagenome (GOLD analysis project Ga0182024, IMG submission 120480) | Permafrost microbial communities from Stordalen Mire, Sweden - P3-2 metaG (Illumina Assembly) | ecosystem: Environmental > Terrestrial > Soil > Wetlands > Permafrost | place: Sweden: Stordalen... | reverse complement strand
GAAGGTCCCGCCGCCGAAGTGGTCGGAGTAGCGAAGACCGGGCACTATCTGGTTGTGAACGAGTCGCCGGCCCCGTTCGTGTATCTGCCCTACGAGCAAAACCCGCGCTCGCGGATGACGTTAATAGTCCAATCGGCGGGCGATGCGAGTGCGCTCGCGAAGCCATTGCGCGATGCGGTTCGATCGATCGATGGCAACGTGCCGGTTTTCAATCTGCGGACCGTAGCGACGCTCTACGAAAGCCGCGTGACGGACACCTGGCTGCAGTTCTCAGAGATGGTGGGGACCATGGGATTCATCGGTCTGGTGCTCGCCACCACTGGGCTCTATGGGCTCATCGCCTACACGGTGAGCCGCCGTGTGAAGGAGTTCGGCATACGCGTCGCCGTCGGCGCCAGCCGCCGCGACGTTGTGTGGCTAGTCGAGCGCCGCGGCCTCATTCTCGCCGGAGTTGGTATCGCGATCGGTGGAGCGCTCACCGCGGTTGCAGCGCCAATGCTCTCCGCGGGATTTCCCGGACTCGGCGTATCGTCCCCCGCTGTGTACATTCTTGTTGCGCTGGCGTTGCTGATGGTGGGCGCGCTTGCAAGCTATGTGCCGGCACGCCGAGCCGCCGGGCTGGATCCGCTGCGGGCACTGCGTAACGAATAGCTCGCACGAGTTGCCCATCCAATAGGAATGAGCCTCTCGACCGGAAAGTGGGGCGGACCCCCTGGTCCGCGCGGGTCCCCCAGGACCCGCACGTCGAGGATTAGTGAGGATCAGTAATGGTTTCACCAGGCCGACGAGGGCGTTTCCGTTTTGCTACACCGAGGAGCGTCCACACTCCCAGCAACAATTTGCAATCATTGGCTGATGTTCACGGAGTTCCTCAGCGCCCGTGACGCGCAACGTGTTTCGCTTTCGCTTGAGAAGCTCACCGCTCATGGCTTCCAAGCAGGTGCGTTTACAGGCAGTCTCGCGGCCGAAGCTCACTTGTTCTCCCTTGGTCTGAAGACGGAACAACGTCCTGTGAACGATATTGATTTCGTCGTCGAGAGCTTCGACTCAATTCCAGGCTCATTAGCGGACGGATTTCTCGTGCATCACATCCACCAACATGCGTCGGAAGGAAAGACGCTGCTTCAACTGATCGATCCCGAGCAGGCGCTTCGCATTGATTTCTTCCGGCAATTCGGCTCGACGCTGGCGCGGACGGCGCCGCTCACGATGATCTCGCTGGAGGATCTCGTCGCCAGAACTACGTCTTTCGTCTTGGGGCATCTTCGACGGGGCGCAACGTTCGACCAGAAACACGTCCGTGCGTTTCGACGATTAGCCGGGCTCGGCGATCCCGCCAAGATCGACGCTGCGTGGCGCGATCATCGTCAAGGAGAGATCGAGTCATTCCGCGAGGCTGCGCATCTGGCGCGCCAACTCCTGGACCTTCATCCAGAGCTCGCGATCCACGAGCAGTACTCGCCGGAAGTAAGCATCTGTTCTAAATGCCAGGATCATGGTCCATTCCAGCGCGCCCGTCGGGATGTCATCATAAAAATGCTCGGCTACTGGTGACGTTCACTGTACTACTAGACCTGAAAATCTTTGCAGCCTGCGACGATTTGTGGGGCGGACCCCCTGGTCCGCGGCCGACGCCCTCGTCGGCCCGGTTTTGGTTGCGGCTATGCTGCTCTATGTGGCAGCGCGGTGCGCTGCCAAGCGTCGGCACTACAACTCCGCCAGCGCCCGATGAACCAAATGAATGCTGATGGCGCCCTCGCCCACCGCCGACGCCACGCGCTTGACATTGCCGGCCCGTACATCACCCACCGCGAAAATAGCCGGAAGACTGGTCTCGAGCATTTGAGGCGGGCGTTTCAACGGCCAGCTCGGGTTCTGCTCCAGATCGCGTCCGGTAAGGATGAAGCCCTTGTCGTCTAGTGCAAGGCAACCGCGCAGCCACTCGGTTCCGGGCGACGCTCCCGTCATGATGAACACGTGCTGGATAGCGTGCGTGGAAACTTCGCCCGTCTTCTTGTCCTGCCACGTCACGCGCTCCAGGTGTCCGTCGCCTTCCAGCGCGACGATCTCTGTATTGAGACGCAAATCAATCCGGGGATTTTCCGTCAACCTCTGGATCAGATATCGCGACATGGTGCTGGACAAATCTCCCGACCGCACCAGCATGTGCACCTTGCTCGCGGTTTGTGAAAGAAATACCGCAGCCTGGCCGGCCGAGTTTCCACCGCCCACCACCACCGCCTCCTCGCCCCCGCACAACTGCGATTCGATGTAGGTGGCGCCGTAATAAATGCCCTCGCCTTCGAACTTCTCAAGATTCGCGAGCCGCGGTTTTTTGTATTGCGCTCCAGTGGCGATCACGATGGCGCGCGCGGGCGGCGCGTCTCCGGAATCCAGCACCACCTGATATGGCCGGCGCCCGCAGTCCAGCCGCACCACGCTACGCGCGATCAGCATGTCGGCGCCGAATTTCTGCGCTTGTGTGGTGGCGCGCGCCGCCAGCTCCAGCCCCGAGACGCCAGTCGGAAATCCCAGGTAGTTCTCGATCTTCGAACTTGAGCCGGCCTGCCCACCGGGAGCGCGCGTCTCGATCACCAGAACATCCAGGCCCTCCGACGCTGCGTAGACGGCAGCCGCGAGACCAGCCGGGCCCGCCCCAACAATGATTACGTCTCGCACGTGCATGTCGTCCGCGGTGGAGTTAAAGCCCAGGCAGTTGGCCAGATCTTGAATGGTCGGGTTTCGCATCACTTTGCTGCTCACACTGCAGATCACCACCGGGACCTCAGAAGCTTTCACGTCGAACCTGTCCAACAAATCCTGCGAACTGCGGTCGGTGTCCAGATCGATGTAGACATGCGGATATGCGTTGCGGGTGAGAAATTCGCGCAACTCTAATGTCCGTGCGGAATGGCGCGAGCCTAGCAGAGTGACGTTCCCATAGCCGTGGCTGATGAGTTCCAGGCGGCGCAGGATGAACGCCCGCAGCAGAATCTCGCTCAGCTCCGCGTCTTTCGCGATGAGCGACCGGAATGCGTCGCCGCCCACCTCGATAAACTGGCCCGGCTCTGTGACGCGCCCGCGCACCAGACACCGCTGCCCGGAGATCATCGAAATTTCTCCCGTGAATTCGCCCAGACCGTGCGTGGCGATCTGGCGCTCGCCACCGAAGTTCGGCTGCACGATTTCCATGCCTCCCGAGAGCAGCACAAAAAATGGCACAGCCGTATCGTTGGGCTCGAAAAGAATTTCGCCGCGCTCGACATCGCGCACACGGCCCGATGTGCGAATGCGGTCGATCTGCGCTTTAGGCAGGACGGGAAACGCCTGAGTGCGGGCGTCAAGAGCGCTGGGCAAGGGAGGAGAGGACATGCCCTATTTTCTCACCGTGGCGCACGCACTCTTGCGTGCCGCGTCGGCACTCCTGCCGACGCCAGGTCTTTACCACTAGCGTCTCAGCGCTTCTTCAACCGATAATCCTCAACATCCGGCATCCGAATCAACCTACACATCTCAAACAATCGCGACCGCGCCCTCATCCCAATCCGCTCTTCCAAAAAAAACTTGCTGTAAAGATCGGATTCCAGTCCCGACCCGCGCTGATTGCCCGCCTCCGGATCCCGCAGGTTCGTGGTGACGATGGTCGCCTTGCGATTGTTGCAGCGATGCGTCACGATCGACGTCACCGTGTCCTCCACCCAGTCCGTCACGCGATGCGCCCCCACGTCATCCAGCAGAAGAATATCGGTATCGAGCGCCGCCTTGTACGCTTCGCGATCCATAGTCCCGGACGCTTGGTCGTATCCCGAGCGAATCCGATTCAGCAGCGCTTGGAAATCGAAAAACACGCCTTCAAATCCGCGCTCAATCAACCCGGACAGCGCCGCCACCGCCAGATGCGTCTTGCCGCATCCCGGCGCTCCGATAAATAGCAACCCGGGTTTGGGAACACTCGGATAGTCGCGCACGTACCCCCTCACCGTCAGCGCCACGGTGGCCAGCGCCGTGCGCGCCACCGGATTATCTGGCGGAAGAACAAAGTTGTCTACCGAAGCCCTCTCATACAATGGCGGAATATTCGCCCGATCCTTGAGCCTCCCCGCCCGACCCGCATTCACACACTCGCACTTCTCAGCCCCCGAAATCCCCTCCCGCTCGACGATCTTCCACCCCGACCCGCCACAAATCGCGCAGGTTTCCTCCGCCAGGTTTGATCTGTGTGTATCCGTGTTCATCCGTGGCTAAAATAATAGCGCTTTACCATCCCACCGGTTTTCCACTGTTCTGCTCATCCAACCATCGCTTCAGCGGCGCGAAATAATCCAGGATCGCCGTCGCGTCCATCTCCTTCTGTCCAGTCAACGCCTCCAGCGCCCTCGGCCACGGCTCGCTCAAGCCCATCGCAAGCATCGCATTCAAACGGTCGCCCGCCACCTGCGCCAGCGCCCGATGAAATTGGAACTGCAAAATGTCCGCTAGAAAATATCGCGCGTACGGCATGTTCGCCGGCACGTGATACTTCGCGCCTGGATCGAAATCGGCTTCGGTACGCTCCACCGGCGGCGCCACGCCCTGGTATTTCAAACGCAACTGCCACCACGCCTCGTTGTATTTCTCGGGCGGAATCTCGCCGGAGAACACCTGCCATCGCCATTTGTCGATCATCAGCGCGAACGGCAAGAACGCGATCTTCTCCAGAGCCTTGTGCAACAGCAACCCCAAGTCTTTGGAACTGTCCGGCACGCTTTCGAGCAATCCGATCTTCTGCAAATATTCGGGCGTCACCGACAGCGCGATGGTGTCGCCGATCGCTTCGTGAAATCCATCATTGGCGCTATCCCGGAACAAGAACGGCTGCTGATCGTAGGCGCGTTGGTAGAAGTTATGTCCCAGCTCGTGATGGATGGTCGAAAAATCCTCGGCCGTGATCTCGATGCACGTCTTGATCCGCACATCGTCCGCCTGATCTACATCCCAAGCGCTGGCATGGCACACTACTTCCCGATCGCGCGGCTTCACAAACAGCGACCGCTCCCAAAACGTCTTCGGCAGCGGCGCGAATCCGAGCGACGTGAAAAAGTGCTCGCCATACCGCACTATATCTAACGGCTGCGTGTGCTTCGCCTTCAAAATCGCCGTTAGATCGTACCCCGGATCCGCGTCCTTGGGAGCCACCAGTGGATAAATGTTCTCCCACTCCTGCGCCCACATGTTGCCCAGCAGATGCGCCGGAATCGGCCCGCTCGCCGGCACGACATCGCCGTACTTTTCCCGCAACTTCGCTCGTACGTAGGCGTGCAACGAAAGATACAGCGGCCGCACCTGGTTCCACAAGCGATCCATCTCGGCCGGGAACGCCTCCGGCGGCATGTCATATTTCGACCGCCACATCGCGCCCGTATCCCGGAACCCCAACTCCCGCGCGCCCTTGTTCCCCAGCTCCACATATCTGCGAAACAATGGCCGGATCGGCGGAGCAATGGCGTGCCAGCCCCGCCACACATCCAGCAATTCCTTGGGATCCCGGCTGGTCCGCAGAATCGTGCTCAGCTCTTCCAGGTCCAGACACTTCCCAGGCGTGGAACAATATTTCCCTTCCCATACATCCCCTCCATCCGGGATGCGATCTCAGTCAACTCCTGGGATTCCTTCGGATCGGACGGCGCGGCCAAAGTCAACGAGAGCCGCAGCAGCTTGAACTGCCGCGCCAGTGTCTCCGGCATCTTCACCTGGCTGAAACGCGTCGACTCCTTCGCCAACTGCATCGTAGCCGCGATCTGCTGCTCGTCAGCCTTAGCCGCCAAAATCTCAGTGTCGTAATTGATGAATGTGGACCGAACCCAGTCCGCACGAGACTGCTGCACGGTAAGCTCCAGAAGCTTACTCTGCGCCCGCTCAATGAACGCCCGCGCCTCCGCCACCGTCGGCGCATCAGCACCCCAACAAAATCCACAAAATAAAAGGAAGCCGATAAAAGTGGGGCAGGCGCTTCCGCCTGCCAACCCGAAAGGACAATGTGCCTGCACCCCACAATTATCCCCCGTGCCGCGTTAGGATGACACGAAAGTAAAAGGCGGCTGGGGAGAGTGATCGGCAAGCCCTATGTCCGACTGGGCAAAATCTAACCGCAGACACTGGCGGGCTCTGGCTGTAGGGCAGGATGGAATCCTGCGCGCGGTTGTTAACCGCGCATGTTTGCGCCGAGTGCGAATCTTTTAAGAAAGACTCTTCAACCTACTTCCTCGACTTCCCCGACTTCTTGAATTCCTAGAATTCGGGTTTACTGCACCATCGTCGGTCCCGGCGTCGCCTGCGTCCGGAACTCATACTGATGGATCTCAATCGCCGCGCGGCCCTCCTCCGAGCGAACCACCCGGCCGCGCGCTACCAGCTTCAAGGAAATCTTGCTGTCCAGTTGAGCCGGCCAACTGATCGAAAGCTCCAGCCGTTTGCCCGGCAGCAGGTGCTGTTCCGTGCTGAACAAAACTCCGTTGCTGCTCATGTTGATGGTCTTGCCGAAGCCCACCTCATCGACACTCTTCCGGTTAAGGATCTTGTAGCGGACTTCCCGCTCGATGGGGAAGCGATCCGCAGCCCGGCGATCGTTTCTATCTTTTTCCAGTTTCACAGCAGCCCCCGATTCCATTCCTGTCCAGTTCATGGTTTTGTTCAGCCCACACACAGATTGCGCTATAGCCTGGAACGCAACAATAGCTGAGTCTTACCAATTTGGAGTAGTACTGGCAGGGAAAAGGCTGGTACTGCGGTTTCGTTACTCTTTAGGAGTCTGTTGTTTACGGGCGCGAATCGCTTCCAGCCGCTCCGCGATCCTCTGCTCGGCGCCTCGGTTAGTTGGCTCGTAAAACCGCGTGCCCGCTAAGGATTCCGGCAAACATTCCATATCCGGCAGCGCATCTTCGAATTTATGAGCATGCTGGTATCCGGCTCCGTACCCCCACTGCTTCATCGATCCCGTAACCGCGTTCCGCAAGTGAAAGGGCACCGGTTCATCGCGATGGCTCTGCACCGCCTCAATCACCCGGTTCAGCGCCTGATACGATGCGTCCGACTTCGGCGCCGCCGCCAGATAGATTGTCACCTGCCCCAGCGCCAAATCCCCTTCCGGGATTCCAAGAAAGTGCACCGCCTGCTGCGCCGCGATGGATTGCTCCAGCGCCCGCGGATCCGCCATGCCGATATCTTCAATCGCCATCCGCACCAGCCGCCGCGCGATATACATCCGATCCTCGCCCGATTCCAGCATCCGGCCCAACCAGTACAGCGCCGCGTCCACATCGCTCGACCGCACCGATTTGTGCAGCGCCGAAATCAGGTTGAAGTGTTCTTCGCCGGATTTGTCGTAGAGCAGCATCTTGCGCTGCATGGCGTCTTCCACCGCTTGCGACCCCAACGTCCCGTCGTTCGAAGCCGCAGCCGCCAGATCCAGAATGTTGTATGCCGTCCTCGCATCGCCGTTTGCATACACTGCAATCTGCCGCAGCAGATCTTCGGAAGCCGTCACCTTCACCACCGGCAGCGCCCGCTCCAGCAGCCGGACGATTTCGTCCTCGGCGAGCGGCTTCAACATATAGACTTTCGTCCGTGAGAGCAGCGCCGAGATCACTTCAAACGATGGATTCTCGGTGGTCGCCCCGATCAGAATAATATCGCCGCGCTCCACGTACGGAAGAAATGCGTCCTGCTGCGCTTTATTGAATCGATGTATCTCATCAATGAAGATTAGCGTCCGCCGCCCCAGCCGCCGGTTGCGCTCCGCGTCCGCCATCACCGCCTTGATTTCCTTGATTCCGCTGAGCACCGCGCTGAACGGAATAAAATCGGCGTGCGTCATCCGCGCGATAATTCTCGCCAGCGTGGTCTTGCCCACCCCCGGCGGTCCCCACAGAATGATCGAGCCTAGCTGGTCGCGCTCGATTTGCGATCGCAGCGGCTTGCCGGGCGCCAGAATATGCGATTGCCCGACGTAGTCTTCGAGCGTCACAGGCCGCATGCGCTCCGCTAGTGGGCGCTCGGCGTCGTCCTTGCTGCTCGCCAACGGGTCCGGTTCAAAAAGGCTCACGGGACCATCCTCACGGTACGGCCATCCGCTGCTTCCGCGCGGCATACAGCGCGATACCGGCCGCCAGCGCCGCGTTCAGCGATTCCACCCCCACCGTCGGGATTCGAACGTCCCTCGCCTTCGCCCGCAGCCTATCGCTCACGCCGTGCCCCTCGCTGCCCACGATGATCGCGCATTTGCCGGTGAAATTGCACTCGCCCACATCGATCGCGCCCTTGGGCATCAGAGCGAACATTTCGAGCTTCCGTTGTTCCACCGCCGCCACGAGCAGCCGCTCATCCAGCGCCGGCACCAGCGGAACACGGAAAATCGACCCCGCCGAAGCTCGCAAACATTTCGGATTATAAGGACTCACCGCGCCCTTCAGAAACACCACGCCCGTGGCCCCAAAAGCCTCTGCCGCCCGCACGATGGTTCCCGCATTTCCCGGATCCTGCAACCCATCCAAAATCACCGCCAGAGACCGGCCGCGAAATAGTTGCTCCAGCGTCCACGCCGGCGGCCGCACCAGCGCCATCACGCCTTGGCTCGCTTGCGTAGCAGAGATGCTCCCGAATAGCTCGTCCGCGAGCACCATCACGCGTATCTTTTTCAAACCTCCTACATGCCTCTCCACCGCCGATTTCACGGACTCGGCCGCGAACACCGCCCCAATCTCGCAATCGCTCCGCAATGCCTCTTCCAACAGGTGGAAACTCTCCGCCACGGCAAAGCCATCCTCGGTAGTGGTCCCCCGCAGAATCGCTTTCCGTACTTCCTTCAGCATCGGGTTTCGCGCGCTTGTTACTACTTGCATAAAGTAGACTGTGATTTACCGCCTTGCCGCCAGCCAAATCTATCATGAAATGGATCGCCGCGATGGCGCTACTCGGCGCCGTCGCGTTTGTGCTGGTCAAGATCCATAAAGTAGCCGGCGAGATCCAGCATCAGTCCGTGCTGGATGAAGCTCGTCCCTCCGACGCCATCATCGTCTTGGGTGCGGCTGAATACCGCGGCAAGCCGTCGCCGGTTCTCGAAGCTCGCTTGAATCACGCACTCTATCTGTATCTGGAAGGCATGGCGCCGCGCATCATCACCACCGGAGGCGCCGGTGGCGACCCGGTCTTCACCGAAGGTTCCGTCGGACGCGCCTACCTCACCGAGCGTAGCGTACCGCCCGAGGCCATCGTTGTGGAGCGCGAAGCCGAAAGCACCGCCCAAAGCGTCGCCGCAGTGGCCGAGATCATGCGCCGCATGAATCTGCAATCGGCCATCGTGGTAAGTGACGGCTACCACATCTTCCGCGTAAAAAGAATGCTGGAGTCGAGCGGCCTCAAAGTCTTCGGTTCTCCCCGACCCTCCGCCCCCTCCGGCAATTGGCGGGAGCGCTGGCTCTACTATCGCCAAGCCTTAGGCTACCTGCTCTGGAAAGTCGGCATATCAGTGTGACGGGTTTTTCTGCTTTCTGCTTTCTGCTCTCCTACCGCGGCCACAACCACCCAAACACGCCCGCCGTCAACAACGCGTAGATCAAACCATCCACCGTCGCCTTGATGGTCGTACTCCAAGCCCGCCGATACCAGATCGACATCTGCCACAGCGCCACCGAATACGCGATGAACGCCGTCGTGCCAATAAACCGGAATACCTGCAAATACGGAGCCCCCACCGACAACGCGCGCCCCGTAACATACGCGGCCAGAATCCCAACCACAATCAAATAAAGAAACCAGAGCCCCATGTTCCTGCCCATCGACCACGGACCATTCGGCATCACCGTGAGCATCATCACCGGCCCGGCTTTCATCTTCGCGGCAAACTCGGGAGTACTCAGCTCCGCTCTGCTGGACGCGCGCGGAACCATATAATCACCCGGCGGAATCCCGAGCGGACGAACCGCATCCCGCAACCTGTCCTCGTTCGGCGCCTGGGGATAATCGCTCTTATGCCAGGGCGACAGCATGTGAATTACAGAACTCACGACGAACACAATCACCGCCGAGAGCAAAATAGGGAGCCACAGCACGTTCAGTTCAGTCATGGAAAACCTCCCGCTCATCTTACATAAAAAATGGGGACACTTCGGACAGGCAATCAACTCGTTTGAACTTGCGTTTGCATAAGTGCGAACGAGGCACGCGTAGCGCACGCACTTTTGCGTGCCGCGTCGCCACTCCTGGCGACGCACGGCAGTAGTAATGATTCAGCGGCGACAGCCCACTAGCCTAAACTGAACACATGGAGACACCATGCTGATTCGCAAAGGACAAGTCAGCCAAGGCCTAACGCACCAGCAAGTTGTTGAAGCCATGCGCCGGCTCCGCAAGCGCGTTAAGCCTGGAAAAATGAGCGTCCGTGAAATGGTTAACCAAGGACGGCGCTTTGGACCGAGATTGTCGTGGATGCCTCCGTAGCACTGCTTGGTGTTTTCCCGATGAAGGCAGCGATTATGCGGACAAAGTGCTGGTCGCGCTGGACGGCGTTTCAGTCCCGGTCCCGGCCATTTGGTCTCTCGAAGTTGCGAATGGGATCTTGGTCGGCGAGCGAAGTAGACGCTTGCATCAGCCGGAAATCCAGCGCTTCTCCACGTTGCGGCAAAACCTATCTGTGGTTCAGGACGCGCAGCCGGCAGAGGAAAACTTGACCAACGTTTTGCCGCTAGCGCGTGAATACGGCCTCTCGGCCTATGATGCCGCCTATCTAGAGATCTCGCTCCGGCCCAGTGCACCACTTGCGACATCAGATCAGAAATTGGAGAAGGCGGCGCGGAGGGCCGGGGCACGACTCCTCGCGAGCGTCTCCGATCCCCCGCGCTAAATACCACACATCATCGCGCGAGGATCGAACGAAGCGAGATCAAAGGGCGTCATAAACCTGATCGTCTTCGTTGTCCCACTCCCCGAAGGTCTTGTCAGCCGCCATCAACAGCGCGAGGTCTTCCTCCTTCTGCGAGAAACAGTCGGTTAACGCAGCGGTCGCAGTTGCCTTCAGAGTGTTCCTCTCCCTCGCTGCCATGAATACAGCATTACAGAACTATCGATAACCGTGAAGCCGCCACGCCAAACATTAGGCCCGAGTCTGCCCTTTTAGAGGCACAGACTCGAGCCATCAATGGACGCCCTCGGGTTCCCGCCCTACTCGATATTCTTCCCCTCCTCCAACTTCTTCACCATCGCCTCCAGATTCTTCCGATTCAAATCGTCCGGAGCCTGCACCAATGCCTTCCTCGCATGCTCCAGCGCTTTCTGCAAATCCCCGTTGGCCGCGTATCCGCGCATCAATCCCACATGCACCGGCCAAGCTTCGCCATTGCGCTGGACATTGAGCTGGAACACCTTCATGGCCTCCTCGGTTTTCTTTTCCGCCAGCAATTGCCGGCCGTACTGATGAATCTCCAGCGCCGTCGTGGTCGGATTCTTGATCGCCTCATCCATCAACTTCTGTGCTTCCTCCTGCCGCCCCAGTTTCGCCAGGATCTGCGACTTCGTGCTCAACGTGCTGAAATTCACCTGCCCGACAGCCGGCTGGCTGAT
>Ga0182024_10021807_pt1 | contig 11592 bp, 10 predicted proteins | sample P32metaG_FD_120480 | JGI IMG/M metagenome (GOLD analysis project Ga0182024, IMG submission 120480) | Permafrost microbial communities from Stordalen Mire, Sweden - P3-2 metaG (Illumina Assembly) | ecosystem: Environmental > Terrestrial > Soil > Wetlands > Permafrost | place: Sweden: Stordalen... | reverse complement strand
GTAGGTAGACCGCGCGACTTGGCTTCTCGCAGGCCGGCCAGCGTATCGGCCGTCTCGCCGGATTGGGAGATGACCAGAACCCCCGGATCCTGAATGGTGTGGGTCGAGCGATAGACGTACTCGCTGGCATATTCAACATCCACAATCAAGCCAGCGAGATCCTCCAGCATGATCTCGGCAGCAAGCCCGGCGTGGCGGCTGGAGCCGCTGGCGGCGATCACCAGGCGCGATCTGGAACCCAGCGCGTCGGCAACCGGTTGAAAGACGTCAGTCGCCAGTTTGCCATTGGGGGCATAGCGCTCGATGGTGTCGGCGAGCGCCTTCGGCTGCTGATAAATCTCACGCAGCATCTCATGCTCGAAAACGGTGGCTGTGGTCATTATGGGCAATCGTATACCAGATAGAATCGTTGAGCGTGAGGTCTCAATTGCTTCGGATTGTATCGATGACTCTATTGCTCGGCTGTCTCACCGCGGGGGCTATTCAGGCCCAGGCCCCGCTGCCGCTGATGCCTCTTCCTGCTCAGGTAAAGCCAGGTGACGGCGAGTTTCTCATCACCAACGGGTTCGGTATCACTTTGGAAGGCTTTCAGGAGCCACGGCTGGAGCGGGCCCGGCAACGCTTCCTGAATATGCTTTCCCGGCAGACGGGGATCCCGCTGTGGCGCGAGGCTGTGCTCAACCAGCCGTCGTTCTTCATCAACACCAAGGGGCCGAGCGCACCGGTGCAGCAGGTGGATGAGGACGAGTCCTATCATTTGCAGATTACGGCCACTGAGGTTCACCTCGAAGCAGCAAACCCGCTGGGTGTGCTGCATGGGCTGCAGACCTTTCTGCAACTGGTCCGCATCACGCCACGCGGCTTCGTTGTTCCAGCCATGACCATTGACGATCAGCCACGATTTCCCTGGCGGGGGCTGATGCTCGACGTGGGCCGGCACTTCCAGCCGCTCGATGTGGTCTATCGCACCCTGGACGGCATGGAAGCTGTAAAGATGAACGTCTTCCACTGGCACCTCTCGGAGGATCAGGGCTTCCGGGTGGAGAGCAAGGTATCTCCCTTGCTGCAGGAGAAAGGCTCCGACGGCCTTTTCTACACTCAGGAACAAATTCGCAATGTGATCGACTACGCGCGCGACCGGGGCATCCGCGTGGTGCCGGAATTTGATATGCCAGGGCATGCCACGGCATGGTTCGTGGGCTATCCGGACCTGGCCAGCGGTTCTGGCCCGTATCGCATCGAGCGCAAGTGGGGCGTGTTCAACCCCGCGATGGATCCTACGCGCGACAGCACCTACAGCTTTCTCGACACGTTCATCGGCGAAATGACGGCGCTATTCCCCGACGCCTACTTCCATGTTGGAGGAGATGAGTGCAACGGCAAGGAATGGGATGCGAATCCACGCATTCAGCAATTCATGAAGGCCCACGCGATTAAGGACAATGCCGCCCTGCAGGCCTATTTCAGTGCCAAGGTGCAGAAGATTGTCGCGGCCCACGGAAAAATCATGGTGGGATGGGACGAGGTGCTGCAGCCTGGCACTCCTAAGGACGTAGTTATCCAGTCCTGGCGTGGTCCGCAGTTCGTTGGCCAGGCGGTGAAAGGCGGCAATCGCGCCTTATTGTCGGCCGGCTACTATATCGACTTGAACCAGTCCGCGGCTGAGCACTACGCGGCTGATCCTGAGGGTGATGGACCAACGACGCTCAGCGACGAAGACAGCAAAAGAATTCTGGGCGGCGAAGCGACCATGTGGTCGGAGTTTGTCACCCCGGAGAATGTCGATAGCCGCATCTGGCCGCGTACGGCTGCGATTGCCGAACGTTTCTGGTCGCCACGCAATACCCGTGATGTGGCATCGATGTACGCGCGGCTGGCGATCATCTCGCAAAAGCTGAACTACTACGGCCTGCAGCATAATTCGAGCTATCCGGCGATGTTGAGCCGCATGACCGGCGAGCCGGATCCGCTGCCGCTGCGGGTGTTCGGCGACGTCATGCAGCCTCCTCGCCTCTATGCGCGCGAACAACTACATGAGTACGACGCCTTTTCGCCGCTGAACCACATGATCGATGCCGTTCCTCCGGAAAGCGACACCGCGCGCCAGTTCCTCGATATGGTCAACCGCATCGTCGCCGGAAAGGCTTCCCGGGAGGATTGGGAGCAGGCGCAGGAGTGGCTAGTGCTGTGGCGCGACAACGATGCACAGCTGCAACCTCTGCTGCCCAGATCCGAATTGACCAAGGAGCTGGTGCCGGTCTCGACCAATTTGCATCATGTTTCGCAGGCCGGCCTGGACGCACTCGGCTATCTGCGCGAACACCACAACGCGCCGCCCGCGTGGAAGACCCGGGAGCTGGCCTTTCTGAAGCAGTCTGAAAAGCCGCAGGCCGTGCTGCTGAACATGGTTGCGCCCGCAGTCTTGAAGCTGGTGCAAGCCACCACTACCCCTTAAGGATTGAAACATGCCCGTAACAAGATTCGTTGAGACTCCAAACTATGAGTAATGGCCGTTGGGTGCTTTTGATTGCCAGTGAACTGGGTGGTACGAACTCGGTGTCGGACCGGGCCATGGATCGCCTGTGCGGAGCGATCACGGAAGAAGGCTATGAGGTCATCAGGACCTCGACGCCGGAAGATGGACTTTCGATGGTTCAATCCGATCCGTCGTACAGCGCCATCCTGTTGGACTGGGATCTGGAGCAGGAACATCAGTTTGACGAACGCGCGGCGCTGAAGATTATTCGCGCTGTTCGCCGCAGAAATAAGAAAGTCCCTATCTTCCTCATTGCCGATCGGACGCTGGTCAGTGAGCTGCCGCTGGAAGTGATCAAGCAGGTCCACGAATACATTCACCTGTTTGGAGATACGCCCGCCTTCATCGCCAACCGGGTGGACTTCGCAGTTGCCCGCTACGACGAGCAGTTGCTCCCTCCCTATTTCCGCGAGCTCAAGAAGTACACCGATCAGGGCGCCTATTCCTGGGACGCGCCGGGACACATGGGCGGTGTGGCTTTTCTCAAGCACCCGGTAGGCATGCAGTTCCATCGCTTCTTTGGCGAGAATCTGCTGCGCGCCGACCTGGGAATTTCCACCTCATCGCTCGGTTCGTGGCTTGACCACATTGGGCCTCCGGCAGAATCGGAGCGCAATGCAGCGCGCATCTTCGGCGCGGACTGGACCTTTTACGTCCTGGGCGGTTCCTCCACTTCGAACCAGATCGTGGGCCACGGCGTCATTGGTAACAACGACATTGTCTTAATCGACGCAAACTGCCACAAGTCGATTTGCCACTCCCTCACGGTCACAGGCGGCCGGCCGGTGTATTTCAAGCCCACCAGGAATGGCTATGGCATGATCGGCCTGGTGCCGCTGCGCCGGTTCTCCCCGGATTACATCAAACAACTCATCGCAAATAGCCCATTCAGCGCTGAGGCGGCATCGCAGGACCCCACCTATGCGGTGGTCACCAACTCCACCTATGACGGTTTTTGTTATGACGTCCAGCGGGTTACCAGCGAACTGGCGCGTAGCGTGCCCCGCATCCACTTCGACGAGGCGTGGTACGCCTACGCCAAGTTCCATGCCATTTACCGTGGACGCTTCGCCATGGATGTGCCCGAAGATATGCCCAATCGGCCACTGCTGTTCGCGGTGCAGTCGACGCACAAGATGCTGGCCGCTTTCTCCATGGCGTCGATGATCCACGTCAAGCTAAGCGACCGCGCTCCGCTCGATTTCGATCAGTTCAACGAATCTTTCATGATGCATGGCACGACCTCTCCGTTCTATCCCATGATTGCGTCGCTCGACGTGGCCACGTCGATGATGGATGAGCCGGCTGGCCCAACGCTGATGTACGAGACCATTCAGGATGCCATCAGTTTCAGGAAAGCGATGTCTTCTATCGCTCACCGGCTGCGCTCCACCAACGGGGAAGAATGGTTCTTCAGGATCTACCAGCCGGATACGGTCACCGATCCAATGACCGGAGCTATGTCTCTCTTTGAGGAGACTCCCGACTCATTGCTCATCAATTCGCCAACCTGCTGGACCCTGAAGCGGGAAGAAGACTGGCACGGATTCAAGGACGACGATATTGCCGAAGATTATTGCATGCTTGATCCGACCAAGGTCACGATCCTCATGCCGGGTATCAATTCCCGTGGGGAACTGGCGGATTGGGGTATTCCGGCGGCGATCATGACGGAGTTTCTCGATGCGCGGCTGGTGGAGATTGCCCGGACCGGCGACTATACCGCTTTGATCCTGTTTTCTGTGGGGACAAGCAAAGGCAAATGGGGAAGTTTGCTGGAAACGCTGTTTGAGTTCAAGCGGCTCTACGATAACGAGGGAACGTTATACGAAGCGTTGCCGGACCTGGTGGCGGAACATCCGCTCCGCTATCGCGACATGACGTTGAAGGAACTAAGCGATGAGATGCATGCGGCCATGGGGCAATTGAATCTGACCAATTTGCTGCACCAGGCGTGCGACGTGGATCCCGATCCCGTGCTGACCCCGGCGCAAACGTATCAGAAACTGGTACGTAACGGCACGGAGAAGGTGCGCATTTCTGAGATGGCGGGGCGGTTGGCCGGCGTGATGCTGGTTCCCTACCCTCCCGGTATTCCGGTTCGCATGCCGGGCGAGCGCCTGGGAGACGCCGATAGCCCGATCATTCGTCTTCTGCTGGCGCTGGAGAAGTTTGGCAAGCAATTTCCTGGGTTTGAGCGCGAGGTCCATGGAATTGAGGTGGGTGCCGACGGCGAGTATTGGATGCGGAGCGTCATCGAATCATCCGCTCCGCCGCCGAACGGCAAGAAGGCGGCCTCTCCGGCACGCAATATCAAACGCAGAGCCAAGAAGCCGGCCGCCGGCAGCTAGCTGTCTTGACAGCCTATGCCCGGATTTGCCGCGCCCTTCGGAAAGACAAACGCATAGGTTAGTCTAGGCAGTGCGTTTCCTATGCCCAGTCTAAGCACTCCATCGCAGCTCAAAATTCCCAGGCGCCGCTGGCGCATCGCTTTCCTGCTCGGCGTTGGGGTGTTGGTCAACTACTTCGATCGGGTCAACCTGTCGGTGGCCCATGCCGCTCTGATCACTACCTTCGCCATCTCCAATGTCACGTTTGGCTATCTTTCCGCCGCCTATAACTGGACCTATGCGTTGTGCCAGCTTCCTGTCGGAGTGGTGCTAGATAAATTCGGCGTGCGCCGGGTGGGTCGCGTCAGCACTTTTATATGGAGCGTCGCCTCTTTCGCCGCCGCCATTACACCCAACCTAGGCGGCTTCTTCGCCGCACGGCTGCTGCTGGGCATAGGGGAAGCTCCCACCTTTCCCTCCAATGCAAAAGCTATCGGCTATTGGTTTCCCGCGAAGGAGCGGAGTTCGGCGACTTCCATCTTCGATGGCTCGGCAAAATTCGCATCCGCGATCGGCGTGCCGCTCATTGGCATGCTGTTGCTAAAGGTGGGCTGGCGCTGGAGCTTTGCCGCCACCGGCTTGGTCAGCTTTGTCTACTTCCTGCTCTTCTGCCGGGTGTATCGCGACCCCGTCGATGACCCGGAACTTTCTGCGCAGGAGCGTGACTACATCCTGGAGAAAGACGCCGCTGGCCCGACTTTACCTGCGGAGACGGCGTCTTTAGGCTACCTGATACGGCAGCCCAAAGTGATCGGCATCACCCTGGGTTTTGGGGCCTATAACTACGTCTTTTACCTGCTCCTCACCTGGCTGCCGAGCTACCTGTCATCCGCCCTGCACATTGATCTGCTGCACTCGTTCCTTTACACCGGCGTGCCGTGGCTGATTGGGACCGCCAGCGAATGGTTGATTGGCGGATGGCTGGTGGACCGACTGCTGGAGCGGGGATGGAATGCCAGCCGGGTACAACGCACGGTGCTGATCGGCGGCACGTCCATGGGGCTGGGCATCGTCGGCGCTGCCTACTCCCAGACTGCTACCAGCGCGTTGATCTGGATCAGCATTTCCCTGGCAGGACTTTCGGCTGCCTCCGCCGTCGGCTGGTCTGTGCCGTCCCTGATCGGCCCCCGAGGGAGCGTGGGCACACTGGCCGGCATCCAGAATTTTTCCAGCCAGGTCTCAGGAATTTTGGCGCCCATCGTGACCGGCTACCTGGTCACGGCACGGCACTCTTTCGGCTGGGCCTTTGGCGTGGCCGGCATCTACCTGTCGATCGGCATATCGGCCTACATCTTCTTACTGGGCCGTATCGAAAAAATTCCCAGCGAGCGTCTCACTTAGTCTCAGCGAGCCGCGTAGTCCTTGGTCGTGCCGGTGCGCGAATTAAATACCTTGAAGCTGCCGCTGGGGCTGACCGTCAGTTTCAGGTAGTTGGCTGCATCCGGCCCCGTGGGGTTCGCGACGTACTCCGCTGCGGTGTTGTGCGTGCCGGCCTCCTCCGAGAAATGAAGCTGCCAAAGGGTCTCCAGGCCGGGCGCTTTGGCGATGGTCGCGAAGGTTGGCGTAGAGCCGCCCTTCTTGGCCCCGTTGTTCATGATTGCTATGCGAGGCGCAATGGCATCCACCAGCGCGGGGCTCGAGCTCTGGAACAACCCGTGATGCGAGACCACCAAAATGTCCACCTTGCCGATCTTATTCACGGGGCACATCAACTGCATTTCCTTGTCCCAGGTGAGGTCGCCAAGATCGAGAATCCTGGTCTTGCCAAAGGTGAACAGGGTGCCCAGGGAGCGCGCATTGTCAGTCTGGTCTTCCGGCCGTGTCTCGGATTCCTTGCAGTAGGCGTTGGGCTGACCGGCGCCGGGCAGTGCATGGTTGAGAAGCTCGCCGTTGGAGCTGATCACGACTGCCTTAATTCCCGGAATCGGTAAAGCGTCTCCAGGCTTGGGCGTTATGTGGCCGTAATGACCGTTTGCCAGAAGTTGCTGATAGGCCGGGTAGGCCTTCTTGGTCGTGGGATCAGTGGGACTTTCGGGACCGTGATCGATGAACGTGCCTACGGGCATGCGCGCCAGGAGCTCAGGGAGACCACCAATATGGTCCGCGTGATAGTGAGTGAACAGCAAATAATCGATCTTGCTGACGCCCGCATCTTTGGCTGCGGCGGCAATGCGACCGGCATCCAGTCCGTTGTTGCCTGCCCATCCGGTATCGATCAGCAGCGACTTTCCTGCCGGGGTGACAAAGAGCGTGGATTGACCGCCGTCCACGTCGATGAAATAGACCTGCAAGTCATGGCTCGCGGCTCTCGCGAGGTGCGCAGCGCCCAAAACGATCCATACCAGAACAGCCGCCAGAAAATACTGTGCCTTTGATTTACGCACTGGGATCGAGCACCACCTTCATAAGATTTGGCTCGCCCGCGTGCAGCCGCTCAAACCAGCGCGGACCGTCCCGCAGTGGAGCAACCGCGGTGATCAACGACTTTACTTTGATTTTTCCGTTTGCCAGCAATTCCATTGCCTGAGGATACTCGCCGGAGGAAGCGCATGAGCCCTGAAGCCGAATCTGGCGGGAGACGACAGCCTGCAGGGGGATCTTAACCTCAGGAGAGATATTGCCAATGAGCGTGACCGTTCCGCCCTTGCGTACGCTGGCGATCGAGGCGGCAATGGTTTCCTGTCGACCCACTGCTTCGAGAACCACGTCCACGCCTCTGCCCTCGGTCTGACGCAGAATTTCCTTCACCAGTTCGTTTCCGGAAAGCAGCAGTGTTTCGTCGGCGCCGATGCTTTTGGCCGTTTCCAGGCGGGTGCGATCGATATCCGCCACCAGCACCTTGGCAGCTCCCGCGGCCTTCGCCGCCTGGAGGGTGAGCAGACCGATCATGCCCGCCCCAATGACCAGAGCCGTCTCGCCGCCTTTCATCTCAGAGACCCGCACCGCGTGCAGCGCCACCGAGACCGCTTCGAGCATCGCCGCCTCCTGAAAGCTGAGCGCTTCCGGCAAGTGATAGGCGATGCGCTGGGGCACCACGACGAACTCCGCAAAGGCGCCGGCGCGGCGGTAATCTCCGCAGGAAACCCCGATCACCTGCCGGTTATTGCACAGGTTGATCTCTCCCTGACGGCAGAACTCGCACTCACCGCAATAAACCGTGGAGTCGAACGTCACTCGATCGCCGGCTTTGAATGTGCTCACCCCGGGGCCCGTCGAGGCCACGACTCCGGCCGCTTCATGCCCCATGACGATGGGTGGAATTCTCCTGCCGGAGGTGCCGTCGTAGCCGTGTACGTCGCTGCCGCAGATCCCACAGGCGGCGACACGCACCAGGATCTCGTCCGGACCTGGCTCAGGTGCGGGAAGATCTGCAAGGTCAAGCTGGTTATATTGCGAAAGGAGCAGTGCTTTCATAGTAGGAAGGGTACATGGTTGGTGGCCGCATCCTCAAGCAAGCGCTCCCCGGTCCATGTACGATAGTCCTACCGCCGGTCCCCCATGAGTACACGCAGTCTTAAACGCAGACTGATTGCAGGATTCGGCGCCAACACCTTCAGCCGGCTCTCCACCACACTGACCCAGATCTTTTCTGTTCCGGTCTTCCTCAGTCACTGGGGCGTGCACCTGTACGGCGAGTGGATCCTGCTCAATACCATCCCGAGTTATCTCGGCCTTAGCGATGTGGGCTTTGGCAGCGTTGCCGGCAACGAGATGACCATGCTGGCGGCGGCACAGGATTTCGACCAGGCCCTGGTCGTCTTTCAGAGTGTGTGGGTACTTACTACCGTCATCACCAGCCTGCTAGGGCTGCTGCTGATTGCAACGGTGTGGTTACTTCCGTTAGGCGCGTGGCTGCATATGCATGCCATCAGCGGGGCGGACGCCCGGCTGATTGTGTTGCTGCTTGGACTGGCAGTCCTGTTGGGCATGCAGGAGACCTTGTTTCAGGCGGCTTTTCGTTGTGTAGGCAAATATCCTCTGGGGACCATGGCCAAGAGCCTGGTGGTGCTGGCAGCCTTCTTGAGCACCATGATTGGCGTTGGGCTGCACCTGGGCCCTGTCATGGTCACCGTGCTGTATGTGGCAGTGAATGCGGTGGGCGTATTTGCCCTGTGGATTCTCCTCAAGCGCGAAGTGCCCTGGATCCGATTCGGCATTCGGCACGCGCAATGGGCGGTCATTCGCCGTCTCACCGGCCCGGCAATTTCCTTCATGAGTTTCCCGCTGGTGAACGCCCTGAACCTGCAGGGGATCCTGGTGGTGATCGGTTATGTGATGGGTCCCATCGCGGTGGTGACATTCAATACGGCGCGCACCATCTCCCGAAGTGCGGCCCAGGGAATGAACCTGATCAACAACTCGATCTGGCCGGAGATGTCTGCGGCTTTTGGCATCGGAGCCATGGATGTCGCGCGCATGCTTCACCGGCGTGCGTGCCAGATTTCGCTGGTGCTGTGCCTGAGCATCACCCTTGGGGTCGCGTTTCTGGGGAATTGGATTTGGAAGGTTTGGACTGTCGGCAAGGTCCCGACGGACCCGGTGCTGCTGAACATCATGCTGTTGCAAATGGTGGTTTCGGCCTTCTGGTTCACCAGCTCAGTGGTGCCGATGGCCATCAACCAGCATCAGAGGATGGCGCGGGCGATGCTGACCGCCACCTGCCTGGCTTTGGTGCTCGCCTGGGTATTGATGCACGTCCCGTCGCTCGGCCTGCGCGGCGCAGCGATCGCACTGGTGGTTGGAGACCTGTTTACGGCGGTTTATGTAATACGTGAGAGCCTGCGATTGCTGAATGACAACCTGGGTGACTTTACCCGCAGCATGCTGGATTTGTCGCTCCTGCAGCGGTTGTGGAGAAGGCCGAAGCTGCCACTTGGCAATGAGGAGTCTTGAGGGCCTGGCTCGCCCCCGCGCAACGGATTAAGGGCATGTGAGGGTCAACGTCGCAAGAAGCAAACTCTATCGGTCCAATCCCAGTCGCGTGCTTCTTTCACCAACATGCCCAGGGATTGAACCAGGCCTCCGATGTCCGCCGGGGAAATGGTCTTTTCATCAATAAAAATCACGCCTGCGTGCTGACGCCCCTCTTCCGCCCAATCCTTAAGCAGCGGTGGAATGGTTCTGTGGTCATAGGTAACCAACGTCAGCTTCTGAATAGCGGCTTCCTGCAGGCAGGCCGAATCTTCCTGACCGAGGAAGTTTCCTTCTTCCCAATCGGCCATGGCAAAGACGACGATCTTGCGGTCGCGGCGCCGCATCGACTGCGCGACTACGGGTGAGATGTGCTCATCCAGAAGGAGCTTGAGCATCTCAGCGTTTCGTGGCTTTTCCTGTGTTGAATTCGACAGCTTGCGGCAACATGCGCTTCAGCGCCGTAAAATCCACAGCACTGTACTCCGCCAGCGCTTGATCAATCTCGTCAGGAAACGCCTCTGCGTAGTTGACGGCTGCCTGCACCTTCGCTGCTGGCCAATGGAGATGCTTGGCGGTCGCTGTCAGATCATGCTGATAGCTGCGGACCAGGAGCATGACCTCCCAAACAGCGAGACTGCTGCCCTGGATGCATGCTTGCCGCCCCGCCGCTGAATCGCGGAAATCGACAAAGGCGAATTCCGATCGGCGCAAGCCTTCCTCTACCAAACGCGCGCTTGCATCGCTCGGTGTCCAGCCATACCGGTTCGCCATGCGCTTCAATCGATTCCCGCTTGCCACGGGAAGACGCATGCTGATCACAGTCGAATGAGCAGAACTCATGGCGGCCCTCCGCACGTAACTCTTGTAAGCATTGTAGCGTTACGCCGTCAGGGCGGTCTGCAGCCTTCAGACTTTTTCGGCAGACTCCGGGACGACCGCGGCTGCGGCCTGGAAGCCTATTTTGGAATGGGTTCCATCGCAGAAGGGCTTGTTGGTCGATGCCCCGCAGCGACAGAGAGAGATGGCGGGCTTGCCGGCAAGATCCAGTTGTTTACCGTCGGTGTCGATCAACTTGATGGGACCTTCCACGCGGAGTGGTCCATTTGGTCGCACCGTGATTGTTACTTCACCCTCAGCCATGAGTACTCCAGTTCAGAGATATGAGTTCGATTTTGAGTCTAGCAGCCGGCGACCGCGGAGTTAGTCGCTGTCCAGGTTCTGCGTTGCTTTGGGTTCGTCCTGCGGCGGTTTTGGCTGCGGTTCCTGTATGTTTCCCGGGGTACCCGTCGTCGAACTGGGCACCGGCCCTACGATGTTCGAGCTCTTGCCGACCTTCTGGCCTTTCCAGCCGGTTGTACTGACATTTTGCGTAGTGCTCCCGGTATCGCAACCCAGTACCAATCCGCAAGACACAAGCAGCACGAGGACGCACGCTCTGAACATGATTTCTCCTTGAGGCGATTTTATATGGAGACTGGGAGTTGCAGGCAAATGTGGAGACGAGAAAGAAACGCAGGAGGGCTTAACAGAACAGGGCCATGATTTTACAGGGCCAATATCCAGACTGGGAAGCTGAAGGAAAAGACGGCAGAATGCCGCCTTTTCCTTCATATAGCTGTCTAACTTAAAGCTGACTAAAAATTACAGAACCTGAACGTTCTCAGCCTGCCAACCCTTAGGGCCTTTGGTGACGTTGAACTGAACCGCCTGGCCTTCTTGAAGAGTGCGGAAGCCGTTTGCTTGAATTGCTGT
>Ga0182024_10021806_pt1 | contig 11594 bp, 13 predicted proteins | sample P32metaG_FD_120480 | JGI IMG/M metagenome (GOLD analysis project Ga0182024, IMG submission 120480) | Permafrost microbial communities from Stordalen Mire, Sweden - P3-2 metaG (Illumina Assembly) | ecosystem: Environmental > Terrestrial > Soil > Wetlands > Permafrost | place: Sweden: Stordalen... | reverse complement strand
GCGATGGGGCTGCTACGTCTGGCGGAGCTGACGGGCGAGGAGGAGTACGAGCGCCAGGCGCTCGGCGTGCTCGCGCTGCTGCGCGATATCGCCCCGCGCCACCCCACCTCGTTCGGGCATCTGATGCAGGTGCTCCACTGGCGCCTGTCCCCTGCGCGCCCGATTGCCTGCGCGGTACCCGCTACAGAATCGAGAGGTAGCGGTCCAGCTCCCACTGAGTCACATGGACGCGGTAGTCGTCCCACTCCTGGCGCTTGATCTCGACGTAGCGGTTGAACATGTGCTCGCCGAGTGTCCTCAGCACGAGCTCGGACTCCGCCGTCAGCTCGATCGCTTCGCCGAGGCTCTCCGGCAGCTGCTCGACGCCGAGACGCCGGCGCTCCTCGCCGGAGAGGTGATAGAGGTTCTTCTCCATCGGCTCCGGCAGCTCGTAGCCCTTCTCGATCCCCTCGAGGCCCGCCTGCAACAAGACCGCAAACGTCAGGTATGGATTGCAGGCCGGATCGGGGCAGCGTAGCTCCATGCGCGTCGCCTTCTCGCGCCCCGGGTGGTACCGCGGCACGCGCACCAGCGCCGAGCGGTTGCGCCGCGACCAGGCGACGTAGACCGGCGCCTCGAAGCCCGGGACCAGGCGCTTGTAGGAGTTGACCCACTGCGCGAAGATCGAGCAGATCTCCCGGGCGTGCTTGAGCTGGCCGGCGATGAAGGCCTTGCCGACATCCGAGAGGAAGTACTGGTCGTCGGGGTCGTAGAACGCGTTCTTGCCTCCGGAGAACAGCGACTGGTGGGTGTGCATGCCCGAGCCGTTCTCGCCGAACAGGGGCTTTGGCATGAAGGTCGCGTGCCAGCCGTACTTCATTGCGTACTCCTTCACGGTGATCCGGTAGGTCATGCAGTCGTCGGCCATCTTCATCACGTCCGCGTAGCGCATGTCGATCTCGTGCTGGCTTGGCCCGACCTCGTGGTGGGTGTACTCAACGTGGATCCCCAGCTGCTCCATCGCCAGCACCGTCTCACGGCGCACATCCGAGCCCGCGTCGAGCGTCGTCAGGTCGAAGTACCCCCCTTTGTCGAGCACCTCGGTCGACTGCGAGTCCTTGAACAGAAAGTACTCGAGCTCGGGCCCGACGTTGAACGTGTCGAAGCCCATGCCCCTCGCGCGCTCCATTGCGCGGCGCAGCACGTGCCTGGGGTCGCCCTCATACGGCGTTTTCTCGGGTGTGACGACGTCGCAGAACATCCTCCCTACGCCCTGCTCCTCCGGGCGCCATGGCAGCACCGCAAACGTGCTCGGGTCGGGCATCGCGATCATGTCGGACTCCTCGATCGCGTTGAAGCCCGTGATCGAGCTGCCGTCGAAGCCCATCCCCGCCTCGAACGCGTCGTCGAGCTCGGCCGCGTTGATCGAGAACGACTTCAGCTGACCGAGGATGTCGGTGAACCAGAAGCGGATGAAGCGGATCTCGTGCTCGGCGACGATCGCCTTCACGTCCTCCGCGGTCTTCGCCCGCTCCGGTTTCCCCTGCTCTGCCATCGTCGCTGACCTTAGTCGATGGACTTACGGACCGGTATCGACGGTTGGCTAAACCTGCCCCGGCTCAATGGCCGGCAACGGCTGCGACGAAAGCGGCGACGTCTTCGGCTTCCTTACCCTGGTACAGCATCGCCGGCATCTGCCCCAGCCCGCGGGCCCGGCCTTCGGCGATCGCGTTTTCCACGAGCGCCTTGCGCGCGGCCGGGGTCGAAAGTTCATCGCCGACCCGCACGTCGAGGTTCGGGCCGATCCGGCCGACCGACTTGACCGCGGCGAGCGTGTGACAGACCGTGCAGGTGTGGGAGAACAGTTCGCGGCCTTTCACCTCTTCAGCGTTCAGGTGCACCCCGCCGGGCCCCTCGCTGGCCTTGTCGTTGGCGTTGTGCGCGAGCACGAGCGCGGGCACGACCAGGCCGAACACAAACGCCAGCACGACGGCGAAAGTAATCAGGCGCTGGCCAGCCTTCGATTCGGCCGGCGGAGGTGTCTGCGAAGGACTCTCGGAGCTCATCTAGGCGGGGACAATATCGTCTGCCGCGGCTGGGCGGTCCGTAGGCACTCGATGCGGTCCAGCGGGCCGCAGGCCACCGACCGTAAGCACTCGATGAGACCACTCTCACCTTTAGGCTGGCGCAAGCTACGGCGCTACCCTGGAGGAGAGAGTTCAGATGACCTATCTACTTCGCCGCCTCCCCCTCTCGCGCCTCCTACTCCTCTGCGGGCTGGTCGTCGCGATCGGGATCTCCGTCACCGCGCTCGCGTTCGCGCTCGGCACGGGGCCGACGCCGCCACCGAAGCCCCTGGCGGACGCCGTCCACGACGCGCTCGCGGGGGCGGGTGGGAATCAAATCCAGGGCGTCAGCGCGAACGTGCAGCTGACCGACCATCTGCTCGAAGGCGCGAGCCTCGCCAGCGGCAGCAGCGGCACCGCCGGCCAGCTGTCCTCGAACCCACTCCTGACTGGAGCCTCCGGCCGGCTGTGGATCTCAAAGGAAGGCCGCGTGCGCCTGGAACTGCAGTCCGAAAAGGGCGATACCCAGATCTACTACGACGGGCACACCGTCTCGATGTACGACGCTTCGTCGAACACGCTCTACCGCTACACGGTCCCCGCCCATGAAGGCGACGCGGGTGATGGATCCGGCTCGGGCGGCGGCGGATCTTCGTCCACAAGCGCCCACGAACCCCCGACTGTCGCCAAGATCGAAGAAGCGATCTCCCGCCTGGGCCAGCACGCGAACGTGTCCGGCGCGACGCCAACCGACATCGCCGGCCAGGCCGCCTACACGGTGCGCGTCTCCCCAAAGGAATCGGGCAGCCTGCTTGGCGCCGGCGAGCTCTCGTGGGATGCCGCCAACGGCGTGCCGCTGCGCGCGGCGATCTACTCCTCGACGAGCTCCGCCCCGGCGCTCGAACTGGCGGCCACCTCGATCTCCTACGGCCCCGTCGAAGCCTCGGTGTTCGAATTCACGCCACCGGCGAACGCCAAGGTCGAGGAAGTCACGCTTCCGCACGAACACGACTCCAAGACCGGCCAGTCCGCCGCACAGGACGGCGAACGCCCGCACGTGACGACCGTGGGCCACGGCCTCACGACGATCGCCGTGCTCGAAGGCAAAGCCAAGACGGGCGCCAAGCAGTCCACGGAAGCGACGCTCCCCGAAGGCCTGCAGAAGGTCAAGATCAACGGCGTCGAAGCGGCCGAGCTGCCTACCGAGCTCGGCACGCTGCTCAGCTTCGAGCGCTCCGGCGTGCGCTACTTCCTCGCCGGCGCGGTCAGCCCGGCGGCCGTCGAAGCGGTCGCCAAGGGCCTCTAAGCGTGGCCGACGAGGGGCCTCCCCAGGAGGCCATGGCGGACGAGGTCCCGCCGGTCAGAGCGCGGGGGCTCGTGAAGCGCTACAAGGAGGTGCTGGCGGTCGACCACATCGACCTGAACGTGTGCGCCGGCGATGTCTACGGCTTCCTCGGCCCGAACGGCGCGGGCAAGACGACGACGCTGCGGATGGCGCTCGGGCTGATCATGCCGACCGAGGGCACGGTCGAGCTGTTCGGGCGCGATCCCCTACGCGAAGGCGCACGGGCGCTGGAGGGAGTCGCCGGGTTCGTGGAGGCGCCACGCTTCTACCCCTACCTCGCCGCGCGCAAGAACCTCGAGCTGCTCGCCGCGCTCGACGGCGGTGGTGCGCGGGAGCGCATCGACGAGGTCCTGGAGATCGTCGAGTTGACCCCGCGCTCAGGCCACCGCGTCGGCGGCTTCTCGCATGGGATGCGCCAGCGCCTGGGGATCGCCGCGGCGCTGCTGCGCCGCCCGCGCCTGTTGATGCTCGACGAGCCCGCGACCGGCCTCGATCCCGCGGGCATGCGCGACATGCGCTCCCTGATCCGCCGCCTCGCCGACGAAGGGATCACGGTGCTGCTCTCCAGCCACCAGCTGCCGGAGGTGCAGGAACTGTGCGACCGCGTCGCGATCGTCGATCGCGGGCGCGTCGTCTACGAGGGCGCGCTCTCGGATCTCCGCCGCCAGGGCGGTGCGGGCTACCGGCTGCACACGACCGACGACTCGCGCGCACTGGAGCTGGCTCGCTCACAGCGGGGTATAGAGCACGTTATCGGGACCCCACACGCGCCGCCCGGCTTCGGCTTTCAAGCCGAGGAGCGGGATGTGGGCGCGCTGTCGCTGGCGCTGGCTCAGGCGGGCATCGGGATCCTGGCGCTCACCCCGGAGCTGGCGACGCTCGAGGATCTGTTCTTCCGACTGACCGAAGGTGGCGGCGACGCGCACGATCCCGCAACCGGTGAGTCGAGCGACGACGACGCCCGGTCGGAAGGTCCGCTGGGGGCCGCCGCGTCGGGGCTGGCCGCGTCAGCGAAGGCCCTCGAGGAGACTCGGTGAGCAGCAGTGCCGTCAGCGCTGCGCCCGCGACCCCGATCGGCGGGGCGGACGGGCTCTCATTCAAACGACCGTCCACCGCGACCGCCTATCGCTGGGAGCTGCGCAAGCTGATCTCACAGAAGCGGACCTACCTCGGCCTCGCGCTGGCCGTGATCCTGCCGCTGATCTTCGTGCTCGTCCAGAACCTGCACGCACATGGCGGCCACGACCAGGGCAACATCTTCGCATCGCACATCACCCAGTCGGGTCTCGCGACGCCAGTGCTGATGCTGCTGTTCCTGTCGGTCTTCATGCTCCCGCTGATCGCCGCCTTGGTCGCGGGCGACATCGTCGCGGCTGAGGACGGCAACGGCACATTGAAGACGATCCTCACGCGCTCGGTCGACCGCGGCCAGGTATTCGCCGCGAAGGCGCTGGCGGCGATGACCTATGCGACGCTCGCGGTGTTTCTCTCAGCGGCGGTGGCGACCGTCGCCGGGGTCGCATCGTGGGGTTTCAACCATGTCGTCACGTTTTCGGACACCGTCGTCTCGGCGCCGGAAGGCCTGCTGCTCGTGTTCGCGGCCAACGCCGTCTACCTGATCCCACTTCTGGCGGTCACGTCGATCGGCGTGCTGCTCTCCACCACGACCCGCAACAGCGCCGCGGCCGTGGTGGGCACGGTGGGCGTGACGATCCTGCTGTTCATCGTCGCCCAGATTCCGGGCATCGAAGGGATCAAGCCATATCTGCTGACCGAACAGTACGAGAACTGGCATGGCCTGCTGCGCACCCCGACCGACTGGACGCCGATCTGGCACTCGGCGTGGGTCTGCGCACTGTACGCGGTCCCTTCGCTGTTCGCGGCGTATCTGGTGTTTCTGCGCCGCGACGTCACGGGTGGCTGAGGCGTCCTCAGATTACGAAACGGCCCGGTTCAGTGACGCCGATATGTGGCGATCGCCAAGCCCTTCGCCAGCGTCGCGTCTTTGAGCCCGCTCCGCACGAGGGCGACACTGAACCCTGCTCTGGAGGAGAGCTTGCGGCTGAGTGCGTAGAGGAGGAACGCGACGTGGTGCACCTGGCCCTTCGCACCGCAGATCCCGCCCCAGCGCGCCTCACCGGCGCTGTTCAGGCCGACGACCGCCCCGTGGGGCAGCCTGCCGGCGGGGATCCCATGTGAGATGGGACTGAGCCCGCCCACGGCCCACTGGATCGCGTCCCCGTTGCCACCGTCCAGGTCGATCGCCAGCAGCAACAGTTCAGCCGCGCCCGCGGGCACGTTCCGCCACGCAAGCGGTGGCGAGACGCCGGCACCATCGCAGGTGTAGCGCACCGGCATCGCGCCGCCAGGCTTAAAGGCGCGACTGCTCAGCGCGATCGTCCCGATCGCTGATTGGACGGTGCCGTAGGACGGTGTTGTCGTGGGCGCACTCTCGGCCGAGTTGCCACCGCCACAGCCGGCGAGCGCCAGCGCCACGGTCAAGGCCACGAGCAGCAGCGGCCTACCGGCCAGCAGAGGTCCACCGGTAAGCGGCGCTCTGCGATTCCAGTCCTTCAGCTCAGCCCACCTCAGCTGGCAGCTCGATCGCGGAGAGCTCGACATCGCCCATCAGGCGGCGCGCCTCGCGCGGGTCGATCAGGCCCGCGCCCAGTCTGGCGGTGGACTCCGCCCCGCAGGCCACGCCGAAGCGCAGGCACTGGTCGGGTGAGCGGCCCTCGTAGCGCGCGGCGATGTAACCGGCCAGGAAAGCGTCGCCGGAGCCGCGCTTGGCGATCGACTCGCGCACCTCGACGCTCACGCGCCGCATGCATGGCTGGCCGTCGACGAGCACCTGGGCAAAGCAGCCGTCGGGGAGCGTCATGATCGCCTCGTGAGGACCGAGCGCGGCGATCTCGCGCACCCCCAGCGAGCGCTCCTGCTCGCTTGCGAACTCGTGCCCCACGAGCTCCTCAGCCTCGATCACGTTCGGCGAGACGACATCGGGCTCGGCCCGGACTGCCTGGTGCAGGGGCTCGCCCTCGGTGTCGATCACGGTCGTGACCCCCGTCCGCTCCAGCTCGTGGATCAGCACCGCGTAGAAGTCGGGCTCCAGGCCGCGCGGGAGCGAGCCGGCGAACACGACGATCGCGGCGCCGCGCGCCAGGTACAGCAGCTTCTCGCGGAACAGCTCAACCTCGTGCTGGGATACCGACGGACCGCGTTCGTTGATCTCCGTCTGCTGCCCGGTAGTCGGGTCGAGGACCGATGTGTTCGTGCGCGACTCCTCGCGGATGCGCACGAAGTCGTTCAGGATCGCCTCCTCCGTCAGCTGCTCAACTATGTGCGTGCCCGTGATGCCGCCCGCGAAGCCGGTTGCGATCACCGGCTGGCCGAGCGTCTTCAGCGTGCGAGCGATGTTCACGCCCTTGCCGCCGGCCATCGTGCGCTGCTCGACGGTGCGATGACGCCGCCCCAGCCGAAAGTTCGGCACCGAGAGGGACTTGTCGATCGCCGCGTTCAGCGTGACCGTGATGATCATGTCTGCCTCTCTACCCACATTCCGGCACTTCGAACGGCGGGTGATGCCGTGGAGCGCACACCCAGAGGCTAGCGAACCTGCCTGGAGCCCGAGATCCGATATCCGGCTACCCCAACGCCCAGGTCGCCATGCGCAGGCGCTCAGCCTCAGCGCGGGCAGCCTTCGCCGGCTCCTCGCCGGTGTCGAGGTAGGCATTGGCGATGCTGCGGGAGGCGCTCACGAGTCCGCCCGCTCGGCCCGGGGCGAAGGCAGGAGCGAGATCCTCGACCCGCCCCCCCTGCGTGCCGACCCCGGGCAGCAAGAACGTCGCGTGCGGCATCAGCTCACGGGCGCGCACGAGGTGACCGGGAACCGTGGCCCCGATGACCGCGCCCACGTCGCTCAAGCCCGACTCCCCCACGCCGGGTCCGCCCAGCTCATCGACGATGCCCGCGAGTCGCTCCCACACTGTTCCTCCGCCGCCCAGCTCGAGGTCCTCGACGTCGGCCGCACCCGGGTTTGACGTGCGCACCAGCGCCAGCACTCCGGCGCCTGCGGCACGCGCGGCCGTCACGAACGGCTCGACGGCGTCCTTTCCCATCAGTGGGTTGACCGTCACCATGTCCGCACCGAGCCCCGCCACCGATCCGAACGGTGTCTCGATCCCACCGAACAGAGCCTGTGCATACGCGGAGGCGCTCACCGAGATATCGCCCCGCTTGCCGTCAGCGATCACGAGCAGCTCCCGCGCCCGCGCGTGTTCGATGACCGCCGTCAGGGCGCTCCAGCCGGGGGCGCCCAGCCGCTCAAAGCAGGCGAGCTGGGGCTTGCACGCCACACAAGCTTCCGCCGTCGCGTCGATCAACGCCTTGCAGTGGGTGAGCACCGCGCTTGCGGCTCGCTCCGCGGGTGAGTCCTCAGCGGATATGCCCGGCGCGGGCTCGTCCCCCGCCGGCCACAGCATGCTCGGGTCCGGATCGAGGCCGAGCACGATCTGCGACCGACGCGCCTGCACACGCGCCGTGAGTGTGTCTCCGAATCCTGGTGACAGGTTCAGCGACCCTTCACCGCGCTCTTGAGCCCGCTGCCCGCGGTGAAGCGAGGCACCCGCGAAGCGGCGATCTGGATGCGCTCGCCCGTGCGCGGGTTGACGCCCTGGCGCGCGCCGCGCTCACCGACATGGAACTTGCCGAACCCCGACACCGTCACCTCACTGCCCCTGCGCAATGCGTCCTCCACCGTGGCCAGCACGGCGTCCACCGCCCGCATGGCATCCTGCTTGGTCAGATCGGCGCGATCCGCCACCTGGTCGACCAACTCAGACTTCGTCACTTCGCCCTCCTCGCTAGTGAAACGTTGCTCCGAAGCTAACACCGCGCGCGGACGGCCGCCTCCGCCACGACATCCGCGACAATGGCGAGATGACCTTCGAACGCGTCGCCTGGAGCATAACCGTGCTCGTCGCGCTGATCACCGCGCTGCTGCTGCTGCTCTCCGGCTACAACGGTTACGCCGGCCTCGGCCTCGCGGTCGCGATCTCCGCGGCGATCAACCTTCTTTGAGCCACTTGAGCAACGCGCGGGCGGCGCGGCCACGATGGCTGATCGCGTCCTTCTGCTCGTCCGAGAGCTGCGCCATTGTCAACCCCTCAGGTTCCTCGTCCGGCAGGAACGCCGGGTCGTAGCCAAAGCCGCCCTGACCGCGCGGCTCCCCCGCCAAGCGCCCCGTACAACGGGCCTCGAACACGCGCGCCTCCTCGCCCGGCGCTTCCGGATCGACATACACGAGCGCGCACACGTACGCGAGCCCGCTGTGAACCGGCACCTCGCGCAGCAGCTTCGCCAGGTTCTGCTCGTCGGTCGCATCCTCTCCCGCATACCGCGCCGAGCGCACGCCCGGCGCGCCGTCGAGCGCCGCCGCCTCGATCCCCGAATCGTCGGCGATGCTCACCCTGCCCGTTGCCCGTGCGGCGGCGCGCGCCTTGCCGAGTGCGTTCTCCGCAAACGTCTCCCCATCCTCCGGTGGCAGCATCACGTCCGCTGGCAACAGCTCCACTTCGTGGCCCTCCAGCAGGCGCGCGAGCTCGCGGCGCTTGTGCTCGTTGTGGGTGGCCAGCAGCAGTTTCACTTCACGATGCGGCGAGCGCCTGCTCCTGCGCGGCGCGCAGCCGTTCGATCCCCGCGCCCGCAAGCGCCAGCAGCTCATCCAAGTGCGCGCGTGAGAGGGGCGTGCGCTCGGCAGTGGCCTGCACCTCGATCAGCCCACCCTCACCGGTCATTACGACGTTCGCGTCGACCTCCGCGGTCGAGTCCTCGGAGTAATCGAGATCCAGCAAGGCGGTTCCGTCGACCATCCCGCAGGACACCGCAGCGACCGAGCCGGTCAGTGGCGAGCCCTCCAGCTTACCGTCGACCTGCAGGCGCGCGCACGCCAGCGACAGCGCCACATACGCACCCGTGATCGACGCGCAGCGAGTCCCCCCGTCAGCCTGCAGCACGTCGCAGTCGAGATAGACCGTGCGTTCGCCCAACTTCGACAGGTCGATCACCCCGCGCAACGAGCGTCCGATCAGGCGCTGGATCTCGACGGTCCGCCCGTCCTGGCGCCCCCGCGTGGCGTCGCGCTGCTTGCGATCGCCGGTCGACGCCGGCAGCATCCCGTACTCGGCCGTCAGCCAGCCCCTGCCCTTGCCCGCCATCCAGCGGGGAACGCTCTCCTGCGCGGAGGCGGTGCAGATCACGCGCGTCTCCCCGGCCGAGATCAGGGCAGAGCCGGTGGCGGTGCGCATGAAGCCCGGCTCGATCGCGATCGGCCGCAACTCACCCGGCCCGCGTCCGTAGCTGCGCTCGTCGCCGCTCACGCCGTCACCTCGACCGCCGCGAGCTCGACGCGCTCGACCGGGCCCAGCGGCATCTGCAGGAAGCGCGTCCCGGCCTGCTCGAAGGCCTCCGTGTTGCCGGTGCAGAGGAAGCGGTACTCGCCCTCGCCTGGCTGCGGGTTCTGCAACTCGCGCGTGCTCAGCGCGTGCTCCACCTGGCGCGCGAGCGCCGCTCCGGAGCTGACGAGCGTTACGCCCGGGCCGAGCATCCGTTGGAGCATCGGCTGGATCAATGGATAGTGGGTGCAGCCGAGGATCACCGTGTCGACATCCGCCCGCTTCAGCGGCGCGCAGACCTCGCGCACCGTCTGTACGGCACGCTCGTCGAACTGCTCGCCAGCCTGGATGATCGAGGCCAGCGTCGGACACGGGACGGCGTGGAGCGTGACGTGTGGATCGATCGCGCCGATCGCCTCCTCGTAGGCGCGACTTGCGACCGTCGTCGGGGTCGCCAGCAACCCGATCCGGCCGCTGCGCGTGGCCGCGACCGCGCGCAGCGCCTCCGGTCGCACAACCCCGAGCACGTCGATACCGAGCGTCGTCTCCATCATCCGCCGGCGCAACGCGGGCAGCGCGGCCGCGGTCGCGGAGTTGCAGGCGACCACCAGCAGCTTCGCGCCGCGCCCGGCGAGCTCCTCGGTCACCTCCGCGGAGAACCTGCTCAGCTCCTCCGGCGTGCGTTCGCCGTAGGGGAAACGCGCCGTGTCGCCCAGATACAGGAAGTCCTCGCGCGGGAGCCGCACGAGCAGCTCGTGCAGCACGGTCAGACCGCCGACGCCGGAGTCGAACACGCCGATCGGCCGCGTGCGCGGATCGCTGCTCGATCGCTCGGCGTCAGTCGCGGGGGCGCTCGTCATGCAGGCCATCATTCCAGAGCCCGGAGCGCTACGGTCGGAGGATCGTGCGCGCGCTCGTGCTCTCCAACATGCGGCCCGACGCCGCGCACCCCGAGCGCGGCACCTTCGTCCGCGATCAGGTCGCCGATCTGCGACGCCTGGACGGACTCGAGATCGAGCTGTACGAGTTCGCACCCGGCGGACGGGCGCTGGCACGCGCGGCGCTTGATCTGCGGCGCCGCTACGGCGGCCTATCGACGCTCACACGCCGGCCTGCCCGCCAGCCCTACGACATCGTGCACGCCCACTACGGCCTCACCGCCTGGCCGGCCCTCGCGGTCCCGGCCCGCATTCACGCGCTGACCGTTCACGGCAATGACATGCGTCACCCGCGCACGCGGATGATCACCGGCGCCGTGCTTAGCCAGATCGACCTCCTGGCCGCCGTGTCGAGCTCGCTGGCGCAGGAACTGCCGAGCGCCCGCGCGCGCGCCAGGGCACAGGTACTGCCGTGCGGCGTCGACCTTGAGCGCTTCTACCCGGTCCCGCGGGCCCGGGCGCGGGAGGAGCTGGGACTCGATCCCGAGAAGCCCTATCTGCTGTTCGCCGCCGACCCAGCCCGGGCGATCAAGCGCTACGACCTGGCGCTCGAGCTGGCGCGCGCGGTCGACGTCGAGCTGCTCGCGCTGGGCGGCGTCGACCCTGCGCGCGCGCCCCTGTGGGTCAACGCGGTCAACGCCGTGCTGATGCCCTCCGGACACGAGGGCTTCGGCTTGGCCGTGCTCGAGGCGCTCGCCTGTGACGTGCCGGTGCTCGCCACCCCAGTGGGTATCCACCCCGAGGCGCTGCGCGGGGTCGCGGGGACGCTGTGCGCGCCGTTTGAGCTAGCTGCTTGGCGCGCGGCGCTCGAGCCTCACCTGGGCGCAACGGAGTCGCGGATCCAGGGACGTGCCCACGCTGAGCCGTTCTCCGG
>Ga0182024_10021805_pt1 | contig 11594 bp, 10 predicted proteins | sample P32metaG_FD_120480 | JGI IMG/M metagenome (GOLD analysis project Ga0182024, IMG submission 120480) | Permafrost microbial communities from Stordalen Mire, Sweden - P3-2 metaG (Illumina Assembly) | ecosystem: Environmental > Terrestrial > Soil > Wetlands > Permafrost | place: Sweden: Stordalen... | reverse complement strand
ATGAGCAGCTCGACCGCAAGGTCGATAAACGCGTCGCGCTCGACTTGAGCGGTCGCGAGGTGATCGTGCGCCCGGTGGGATCGCTCGCCGAGGAGACCTATCGCAAATGGATCGAAGACAATCGCGCCTACGTTTCGAAGATCAGCAACGGCCGGCTCGGCTACGTTCACATGCGCGACATGGCGGACACGGCGCTAACCCAGCTCTACCTCGATCTCGATTCCGACAATCGCTCGAAGGACGGCGTCGTGATCGACATTCGCAACAACAACGGCGGATTCGTGAACGCGTATGCGCTGGACGTTCTGGCGCGGCGGCCCTATCTGACCATGACCAATCGCGGCGGCCCTCCCGGCGATGCGCGCACGGTGCTCGGCCAGCGCTCGCTCGAACTGCCTACGATTCTCGTCGTCAACCAGCATTCGCTTTCCGACGCCGAGGATTTCACGGAAGGCTATCGCACCTTGAAGCTCGGCAAAGTGGTCGGCGAGCCTACCGCTGGATGGATCATCTATACCGGCTCGATGGACCTGGTCGACGGGTCGGTGATGCGCATGCCGGGAACTCTGATTACCGGCGCGGACGGCAAGAATATGGAGAATAACCCGCGTCCCGTGGATATCACGGTGACGCGGCCCATCGGCGAGTCGTATACCGGCCGCGATTCACAGCTCGACGCGGCGGTGAAGGAGCTATTGAGCGAACTCGGCACGCGTTGAAAGCGTGATACAAGATTCATATGCCCTTTGTGAAAGCCGCCCCGGCCGCGGCCGTGCCGCCCGGCACCGTCATCGAAACCGAGATCGACGGGACTCCTTACGCGATTTGCAATTACGCCGGCCAATTGCGCGCCTTCGATGGAACCTGTCCGCATTCGGGCGGACCGCTCGGGCAGGGCAACCTCGATGGCGGCAATCTGGTTTGCCCGTGGCACGCCTGGGAGTACGATTGCCTAACTGGCGTCAACACCTTCGACGATTCGTGCCAGCTCGCCTCGTTCCCGGTACGCATCGAAGGCGGCGACATTTTGATCGACATTCCGGCTTAAGCGATCGTGCCTGAACTACCCGAAGTCGAGACCGTGGTGCGTACGCTCGCGCCTCATCTGGTCCGCAGGCGCATCGTTGCCGCGCGTTTCACTTCGCGCTTCGTCACGCCGGGCGACCGCTCGAAGCTCGCCGCGCGCCTCGCCGGGCGTACCATTCAAAAGGTCCATCGCCGCGGCAAGTTCATCATCGTCGCTCTCGATCAAGGGACGCTGGCGATACATCTGGGCATGACCGGCAAGCTTCTGATGGACGCCGCGCCGGGCGAGCACACCCATGGAGTCTTCACGCTCGACCAGGGCGTCCTGCTCTACGACGATCCGCGCCAGTTCGGCCGCATCGAATGGAGCGCCAACCAGCCCAAACGCGCGTCGCGACTCGGTCCGGAGCCTCTCGAAATCGCACTCGATGAATTCCTGCTCCGCCTGCGCTCCCGAAAATCGCGCGTGAAACCATTGCTGCTGAATCAAGCCTTTCTTGCCGGCATGGGCAACATTTATGTCGATGAGGCGTTGTTTCTTGCGGGAATCCATCCGCTCGCGATCGCCTCGCGATTGAGCAGCGCCCGCGCCGCGCGCCTTTATCAATCGATGCGCGATGTTCTTACGCTGGCGATCGAGCATCGCGGCTCATCCATCTCCGATTACGTCGACGCCGACGGCCGCCGCGGAAATTTTCAGATGCTGCATCGCGTTTACGGCCGTGAGGACAAAGCCTGCGTGAACTGCGAGACTCCCGTGAAGAAAATCGTCGTCGCGCAGCGTGGAACTCACTTCTGCCCGAAATGCCAGAAGCGGTAGCGATTGCGAAAGATCGCGAATCCAACGATCCCCAAACCAACCAGCACGAACGTGGACGGTTCGGGCGACTCCAGGCCTTCGTCGAAGGTGAGGCTGAAGGCATCCATGCTCGCCAGCCCGCTGATGGCCCAGTTGCCCCCGGCCACAATTTCGAATCCGACCTGGGTAACGCCCGTCGGGATAGCTAAAGTAAGTCCTGGCACGCCGTTGCCGCAACCGGGGTCGAAACAGGTGCCCGCGATGGTTTGAATGCCACCGTCCGAGGGGCCCAAGTTGATAATTTCGAACTCAATCTCCTCCACCGGGGTCGAGCAGTCCCCGACCTCAGGGCCGCCCAGGCAGATAAACGCGAACACTTTGATGTCGCTTCCCGCGGTTCCGATCCCGTTGCCATTCGGGCTGGCGAAGCCTCCGGTCATCACCGGATTCGCGACGCCGAGCGTGATGGCTGTGATCGCGTAGTGCTCGCCAGGCGGCGCGGGCGTTTGAGACTGATCGACGGTTACCGTGTATACCGGGCTCAGTGCAAAGCCGGAGGAGGTGTAGCATTGATCGGCTTGGTTTGGGGAGGGGCAGGCGGCCTGCGTTCCCCCGGTGTCCAGGCACCACAACGTGCTTCCATCTCCGCATGCCGATCCAGTGGTCGGTCCATTGAATTGAAGCGAGATTGGAGAAATAACCGACGTCCCGGACGTAACCACATCCGTGTTGCTGGTCGTGGGAGTCGTCGGCGCGGGCGACCCTTGGCTTTGTCCGAAAAAGCCGAAATTCGTGAAATTGAGATTGACTGCCTCGCACCCGCCCGCCGGCAGGGACGAAAACGAAGCCGCCGAAGTCGGACAGGCACTATTTGTTGCCCATCCCAGGCCGCCGAAGCTCCAAACAACCCCAAGCAGCGCGATACACCGAAGTTTGCCGGTCATTCAAAGCTCCCCCTTGCCAGCTCGCGAATATCCTCACCACCCCATTGCGTAACTGGCCGCCCGAAACTGTCATGCTGGGTACAAATACCCTGACGTGATAGTCCCCAATTGCGCTCCTGGTGCTGGATCGAATCACAAGCTCGAAACTGAGAGACTTAAGTGGTCGCCAAGCCGGTCACGAATAGGCGTTTATGAAACAGAACTCGCGCACTGAACACGATTCCCTCGGTCCCGTCGAAGTTCCCGCTGAACATCTTTGGGGCGCACAGACGCAGCGCTCGATCGAGAACTTTCCGATCGGCGTCGACCGGTTCCGCTGGGGCCGCGCCGTGATTCGCGCGCTCGGCATTTTGAAAAAATGCGCCGCGCTTGCCAACGCGGAGCTTGCGCAGCTCCCCCAACCTAAGGTCGATCTCATCGTCCGCGCCGCTCAGGAAGTGATCGATGGCCTGTGGGACGCCGAATTTCCGCTGGTCGTATTCCAGACCGGCTCCGGCACCCAGACCAACATGAATGCCAACGAAGTGATCGCCAATCGCGCCATTCAGATCGCCGGCGGAGTCATCGGATCGAAAAAGCCCATTCATCCCAACGATGATGTGAATCGCAGCCAATCCTCGAACGACGCATTTCCGGCCGTGATGCACATCGCGACCGTCGAACAGATCGAGGACGCGCTCATTCCCGCGGTTACCGCTCTTCGTGACACGCTCGCCGCGAAATCGGCGGCCTACGATTCAATCGTCATGATCGGCCGCACGCATTTGCAGGACGCGACGCCGGTCACGCTCGGTCAGATTATCTCAGGATGGGTCGCGCAGCTCGATCAATCGATCGACGCCGTTCGGCGCGCCATTCCGCCGTTGTATGAATTAGCACTCGGGGGCACCGCCGTCGGCACCGGACTGAACGCCGATCCCCGTTTCGGCGAAACCGCCGCGCGCGAAATCGCTGAAGAAACCCGACGCCCGTTCGTCTCGGCGCCGAACAAGTTCGCCGCTCTTTCCGCGCACGACGCGATGGTCTCCCTCAGCGGCGCCATCCGCACGCTCGCCGGCGCGCTGATGAAAATCGCCAACGACGTTCGCTGGCACGCGTCCGGTCCCCGCGCCGGACTGGGCGAGCTGCGCCTTCCCGACAATGAGCCCGGCTCCTCGATCATGCCCGGCAAAGTCAACCCCACGCAGTGCGAGGCGCTGACGCAAGTTGTGGTCCAGGTTTTCGGCAACGATCATGCCGTCGCCTTCGCCGGCTCGCAGGGAAATTTTCAGCTCAACGTTTATAAGCCGGTGATCCTGCACAACGTGCTCGAATCGATCCAGCTCCTCGCCGAGGCTTGCCGCTCTTTCGATGAGCGCTGCGCGCGCGGCATCGAGCCCGACCTCGCCCGTATCCGCGAGCATCTGGAACACTCGCTGATGCTCGTCACCGCGCTCAATCCCCACATCGGTTACGAAAAATCCGCCAAAATCGCCATGGCCGCGCATCGCGAAGGAATCAGCCTGCGCGAGGCCGCGATTCGCTCCGGATTCCTCACCGCCGCCCAATTCGACGAATGGGTCCGTCCCGAGGAGATGACTCGTCCTCATTGAGAAGCCAGGTGGCGCAGGGCCATGCCCTGTGGAGTGCCAATGCCAGGTGGCGCAGGGCCATGCCCTGTGGGGTGCCAATCCCAAGTGGCGCAGGGCCATGCCCTGCGGAGGGCTCTCACACCGCATCGCGGCACCCCGCGTGCTCTTCCATCCCCGGATGCCACAGATTCTCACTCGCCGCTTTGGCCCGATGGACTTCGACGACCCTGCCATTCTGGACTTCCCGCTTGGGCTTCCCGGCTTTGAACGCGCCAGGCGTTTCGGGCTGGTCGAACGGGCCGCCGCCGCGCCGCTTGTATTCCTCCAAAGTCTCGATTTTCCCGAGCTTTGCTTCGTCGCCGCGCCGGTCGAGTTGATCGATCGCGAATATCATCTCGATATGACCGCCGACGATCTTCGCGAGCTCGGCTTTGATGAAAACCAACAGCCGCGTATCGGCGATGAAGTGATCTGCCTCGCCCTTCTTTCATCGCCGGAAAATGGGCGCCCCACCGCCAATTTATTGGCCCCCGTGGTGATCGAGCGCGCCTCGCGCCGCGCCGTTCAGGCCGTACGCTCCGATTCCCGCTATTCTCACCAGCACTCGCTCACCCCCGAAGCGCGTCCAGGTGAGGAGCCGCTGTGCTCGTAATCCGCCGCCGCGCCGGAGAAACGCTGATGATCGGCGACGACATCGAGATCGAAATTCTCGACTGCTCGCCGTCGCAGGTCAAGCTCGGTATTCGAGCGCCGAAGGACGTTATGCTGCTGCGCAAGGAAATCCATCTCACTGGACAGCAGAATGCGGCCGCTGCCCGCCATGCCTCACCCGCCGCCATCGACCGGCTCCTCGGCCGGCTCCGCTAAAGCGATCCGATTTTCCTCATACAGCCCTTTCGATGGACCGATAAGGCAAATGTAAAGCCGGGAAAGGAATCCCGCAGACCAATATTCAAGGAGAGAAGAACCGTGGGCTCATTTTCAATTAACACGAATATCACGTCGCTCCAGGCGCAGAATTACCTGCGCGTCGACGCGAATTTCCAGAACGAGACTATCAATCAGGTGACCTCGGGTCTCCGTATCGTCAACTCCGGTGACGACGCGGCCGGCCTGGCAATCGCCAATACAGACCGTTCCAACGAAGCCGTGCTGACGCAGGGTATCCAGAACGCCAATGACGGTCTCAACCAGTTGCAGATCGCCGACGGCGGCTTGAGCAACATTTCCCAGCTCCTCGATAGCGCCCGTACACTTGCGACCGAATCGGCATCCGGCACCTTCACAGGTGATCGCAGCGTGCTGAATTCGCAGTTTCAGGGCGTCATCCAGGAAGTCAATCGCCAGGCTCAGGCCATCGGCCTCAACCAGGGCGGCCAGTTCGCCACCAACCTCGGCGTATTCGTCGGCGGCGGCACGGCGTCGGGCAACATCAGCGCTTCACAGAACGGAACCGTTTCGGTCAACCTCACCACCGCCACGGTCGATGCGAAGAGCCTCGGTCTACAGGGCGTGCAGGCGTCCGGCGCAGCCGGCACCGACATCGGCGACGGAAGCACCACCAGCGTGTCAGCTATCCTTGCGAACACCAGCAACCAGGCGTCCATCAACAACAACACCACCAATTTCTCTTTCACGGGTCCTGGCTTCGCCAACACCAGCGGAAGCGACACCATCAAAGTGGCCGTGAACCTCACCGGCGTCACCGACTCCAACACGCTGGTTGCCGCGATCAACCAGGCGATCACCAACGCCGGCAACGGCGGCAGCCAGCAGGCCACCGCGTTCCAGAACGCCAACGTCACTGCGGCGATCAACGTCGATCCGTCGGGCAAATCGCAGCTGACTTTCAGCTCGTCTAACTCGGCATTCCAGGTGCAAGGCGACGACCAGGTGTCCACTGCGTTCCTCGGCAGCTTCCAGACTGTCGCCGGATCGGTTCTGGCCGCGACCGGCAATTCAGCCAATGTTTCGGCGACGGGCGCGCAGGCGACCTACGTAACCCCCGGCACGGAGACCGTCAATGTCCGCATCGTCGGCGCGGGCCTCACCGGAACCCAGGGCGAATTCAACGTCGCTTTGACTGCCGCGGACAGCACGCAGGCGGCGACTGTGACTGCGATCAACACGGCCATCACGACAGCCGGAGGAGCCTTGGCAGCCACCGGCATCAAGGCCGTTGGCACCGGCACCGGCGCCACCGCGGCGATTTCGTTCGTCGGCTCAGCCGGACAAAGCTTCCAGGTCCAGACCGCTGGCGATAACAGCAATACTTTGGGCTTCGGAACCTTCGCCGCCTCCACTGGCTATGCAGCCACGGGTGGCCCGGCAGCCGCGGGCAATTTCGACTACAACACCATCACGGGCGGCGCTATCCCGGCAATCGCGGGCGGAGCCCAGAACGTGCAGGTCTCCCTTAACGGCGGAGCCACCATCGACCTCGGCGTGATCACCACCACCGCCGGCGCCGGCAACATCGCCGAAGTCTCGGCGATCAACGCTTTGAACACCGCGTTCAACGGCAATGCGGCGACGCGCGCAGCCGGTCTTACCGCCACCGACAACGGCGCCGGCAAGATCACCATCTCCAGCGCCACCGGCACGGACTTCCGGCTGAACGCTTACGGCGCCGGCGCTGTCAACGTTCTCGGCTTCGGATCCAACGCTGCGGGTGCCGCGGTTACCGCTGTGGGCTCTGGCAACGTCGCCAGCGTCTACTCCGCCAAGGACAGCGTCAATTCCTCCGGCGCCCAGGAAAGCGTCAACGGGACCAACAATGACGTCTATCAATTCACCGGTCTCACCAACGCCGGGGATGCGCAGACCATCTCGATTTCGGCGGTCGACGCCGAGGGCACCCAGCATTCGCTGAACGTCGCCTTGACCAGCGCCAACGCCAGCACGCTCGATCAGGCGTTGTCGACCATCAACTCCGCCATCTCGGCCTCCAACGATTCCACGTTGGGCCAGATCGCGGCTTTCAAGGAACAGGGAACCACGGCGTCGACGCCCGTCAACGGCGTCGAAGGCATCCGCTTCCTGAGCGCGAATACAGACTTCAAAATCAGTCTCGGTTCGTCTCCGGCGAGTTCGACCGCCTCGACCAACGTCGGCATCACCGATGGCGCGACCGGCGCCAGCGGCGGCGCCGTGCTATCTTCGGCAATCTTCGGCACCGGCTCAACCGCCGACATCAGCAACATCAGCACCGCCACTGCGGCGGTGAACCAGTTGGCCAACTCGGTCGAGCTCCTCGGCGCGGCCCAGGCAAAAGTGGGACAAGGCGAGAACCAGTTCAACTACGCGATCAATCTCGCGAATTCTCAGTTGACCAACCTGGCTGCCTCTGAATCCGGTATTCGCGACGCCAACATGGCCACCGAATCCGCCAACCTGACCAAAGCCTCGATCCAGCTTCAAGCCGGCATCGCGGCGCTGGCGCAAGCCAATTCGGCTCCGCAGCAGATCCTCACGCTGCTCCAGCATCCGTAAAGTGAAGTTTACTTAGATGCAACCGCGTCCGCCACGCTGACAGCTGACGGACGCGGTTTTTTATTCTGACTTCTGTTCCCTGTCCCCTGGCCCCTGTGCCCTCTCCCCTGACCCCTGGCCCCTGATTCACTGTTTCTCTCCGGCGATTCGCCCCGGCATATCCGCCAGCACATAGCTCATCACGACCAGCGCGGCGATATTCTTGCGAAAATCTTCCAGATTCACCTTGTCGAGCGTGTCGGCCTCGGTATGGTGCCAGTCGAAATAATGCTCGCCGGTGGTCCGCGGCGCGAGGCTCGGAACGCCTTCGCGCGTGATAGGCCCGATGTCGGTGCCCCCGCCGCCGCCCGGCGTGATCTCCCCGGCGCCGATCCGGTCAAGCAGCTTGCCGATCTGCCGCAGCCTGTCGAGCGATGCCTGGTCCGTTGGCGGCGGCCTGGTGGACGATTGACCGCGTGGCCCCGCACGCGCGCCGCCCGCGTCTTCGCCCCCGCCATAGCCGAATCCGAGCGGCCTCTCCGCGCCGCCGTCCATTTCGATCGCTGCCACGTGATTCTTGAGGCCGTCGCCGATCCAGGCGCGATATGCCTCGCCGCCCCGCCCGCCGTTTTCCTCGTTCACCCAGAACGCCAGTCGAATCGTCCGGCGCGGCCGCAGCCCCAGCTTTTTAATAATCGCCACCGCTTCCAGGCTCGCCATGATTCCGCCGCCATCGTCCTGCGCCCCGCGCCCGACGTCCCACGAATCCAGATGCCCTCCCATCACCACCACTTCTTCAGGACGCTCGCGGCCGGGAATCTCCCCGATCACGTCGAAACTGGCGGCGTCAGGTTCCATGTGCGCGCCCATCGCAAGGGTCACGCGAACCGGAATTTTCGAGGCATAAAATCGTGCAAGCATCATGGCGTCTTCAATGCTAACGGCCGCCGCCGGAATCTTCGGTTGACCAACATCGTAAGTTAGTGTGCCCGTGTGAGGTATCTGCATCGCCAGCGGCGTCACCGACCGCACCAGCACTGCCACGGCGCCCAGCGCCGCCGCTCGCGACGGTCCTTCGCTGCGATACACCACCGTCTGGCCGTAGCCTCGATAGACCTCGTTGAACAGCACCATTTTTCCGCGCACGCCGTCGCGGCCCAACCGCTCCAGTTCGTTGAAATCCGAAACCACCACCACATCCGCCGTGATGCCCTCCGCGGGCGTCCCCACACTCATGCCCAACCCGAGCATATGCAGCGCCCTATTCTCAGGCGCCACCAGCCGCGCCGATTCGCTCCCGCGCACCCAGTGCGGAACCTTTACCGGAATGAGCCGCACATTGCTCAGTCCGTCCGCTTTCATGGTTCCCTCGGCCCACTTCACCGCCCGTTCGAGCGATTCCGATCCGCTCAAACGGTTGCCGATCCGGTCGCATAGATACGCCAGCTTCGCGTAGCCGTCGTTGTCGGAAAGCGCGGTGTCGATCAGCCGGTTCGCGGTAGCGCGATAGGTTTCCGCGAGATTTTGAGCAAGAACCAGGGCCGATGCCGCGAGTCCAATCGTTAGGATCCGTCGCATTCGCGTGTATTCTAGTGCGTTAGCGAATACACCACGTAATTTACGCCGATGCGCATCCCCAGCGCCGAAAACTGCTCTGGATAACGCGGGTCATCCGCCCATTCCCACGAATCGCCGACATCGGAGTTGAACGTCATCGCCACCATTATGCGCTTGTGGTCGTCGTAGATTCCCTTCCACTCCGCGTGGGTGCCCGCGACGCGTTCGTTGAACTGCCGACCGCCGAGCGCCCATTGCCCCAGAATCTGATAGCGGTCGTTCAGGTCGTAAACCGCGTGAAAAATGGGATCCGCATCGTCGATTTCGACGATCTCCCGATCCGGAAACACCATTTTCATGCTTTCGTCGAACCGCGCCCACTCCTCCGGACCCCAGAAATCGTCGAGCATCAGGAATCCGCCGCGCAGCAGATAATCGCGAAGCTTGCTGGCCATTTCCGGCGTCAGCTTCCAATCGCCCATTTCGCCCGCGGCGAGCCACGGCCAGTTGAACACGTCGTCGCCATCGTCGAGATTCACCGGCTGCTCCACCGATCGCGCGTTCAGCCGCGTGAGCCGGCGCAAGGCCATGGCGAAGTGACGATCCGCGCGCGGATAATCCTGAGTCCAGCTGGTGCCGCCCTCGCGCCAGTCCCCGGCGCGGCCTCGCCAGCGCCCGAAGCGCGCCTCCGGATGCTGCGGGTACATCAAGCGGGCGAAAACAAATTCGGCCCTGTCCTGATAATCCGGCGGGAGAGGAATGTCGTCGTATCCCTCCATGCTTTGATACACGCGAAAGGGGCGTTGAGCGAAGACCGCTGTGACGACGGACAGCGCCACGATGAAGGCAATTGCGATGCCTGATCGCCGCCAGACTGTCCGCACATTCATCAACGTACCTATGGCGAGGATAGCACCGAAGCCGTCAGCGAGTGGTCGCCGCTGGCGAGCATAGCACCGAAGGCGTCAGCGAGTGGTCGCCGCTGGCGAGGATAGCACCGAAGGCGTCAGCGAGTGATCGCCGCGTCATTCCGAGCGCAGCGAGGAATCTGCCTTCGGTAATTACGCCGACAATTTGCGGGCGCGTGCCGGCTACTTCGTGATCACTCCGCACGCGATCCGGTCGCCCGCGTTGCCAGAGGGATCGGTCTTCATGTCGTCGGCCTTGGCATGAATCACCAGCGCCGTTCCGCCGTTCGAAAAAATCGAGTGAGCGTCGGTGCCCATGGTCACGCGCGCATCCGTGATCGTCGCCTTGGCGGTGCCGTTGGCTTTCACCGTGAAGTTCTGCATGTCGCCGGCGTGCGCGCCGTCCGGATTTTCGAGACCGTGCTTTTTCCCATCCGGGTTGAAATGGCCGCCCGCGGTGGTGAACGCCGGCCCCTCGCACTTGGCGGCCGTATGGATATGCAGCGCGTGGTCGCCCGGAGGCAGACCCTTCAGATCCAGCTTGATGTCCACGCCCTGCCCGCTTTTCTTCGCGGAAATGGTCGCGGTCCCGATGCTCGCGCCTTTGGCGTCCTTCATGTCCACTTTCACCGGCTTCATATCGGCGGCCGACAGCATGAAAGCGCCGAAACAACTGCTGACTACCGCAGCGATAACCCGTTGATTCATTTTGCTCTCCTTCAAAAACATCCTCTCACGAATCCACCCCGCGCGCTTCGTGTATCCTCTGGACATGAGGAGACTGGTCTGGATACTGCCCCTGCTGTCGATGGCTCCCGCGCTCGACGCCGCGCCCTGTATCGCCGCCGCGTCCGGTTGCACGGAATGGGTCACGCTCGGCGGAGGCCCGGCGCGTTCGATCGTCTATCGGACCTATCCGCTGACCACCCGGAACGCGAATATTACTCGCGCTTTCATCCTGGTTCATGGCGCGGGCCGCGACGCCGACAGCTACTTCCGCACCGCCGTAGCCGCGGCGTTCCTCGCCGGAGCGCTTGACGACACCATCGTCATTTCCCCGCGCTTCGCCTCGAACGACGGCCGCGGATGCCGGGACCTGATGGGCCCCAACGAAGTCAGTTGGAGCTGCAACGGCGATAGCTGGCGCTCGGGCGGAATTTCGCCCTCCAACGACAATCTCACTTCTTATGATTTTGCCGATGAAATCCTGCGAAAACTAGCTAAAAAAGACGTGTTTCCGAATCTGAAAGCGATCGTCGTCGCGGGCCACTCGGCCGGCGGGCAGTTCGTTACCCGCTATGAAATGGCGAATAAAGTT